>Ga0272442_10010377_pt1 | contig 11484 bp, 10 predicted proteins | sample SSMForm2O_FD_200262 | JGI IMG/M metagenome (GOLD analysis project Ga0272442, IMG submission 200262) | Marine sediment archaeal communities from Little Sippewissett salt marsh, Falmouth, MA, United States - SSM-Form-2O | ecosystem: Environmental > Aquatic > Marine > Wetlands > Sediment ...
AAGTTCTTGCCGAGCTCCGCCACGTGATTGTCTTTGATCAGGACACCGTCGTAGAGCCCCAGGCGGTGGTTGTACCCGCCGCCGCAGCGGACGGCGTATTTCTCAAGGAGGCGCCAGCCGGGCAGCGTCTTGCGCGTGTCGTAAATCTTGGCCTTCGTGCCGCGCACGGCGCGAACGTACTTGTTCGTCGTGGTGGCGATGCCGCTGAGCCGCTGGAGGAAGTTGAGCATGACGCGCTCGGCACTGAGCATGGAGCGCAGCGGACCTTCGATGGTGGCGAGCTTGCTGCCGACGTGGGCGGCTTTGCCGTCTTTGATGTGCATCGTCAGCTTCAGACGCGGGTCGTATTGCCGCAGGATCTCCACGACGACCGGCAGGCCGCACACGACGATCTCCTCGCGCGAGACGATCGTGGCTGTGGCGGGTTTGTCGTCCTGGAACAACAACTCGGTGGTCATGTCGCCGCGCCCCAGATCTTCCTCAATGGCCATCTGGATCAACGGTTGCACCTGTTCCATTTTCAGTTGCTTCATGTTTCCTATCCTTTCACGCGGTCGAGCCTGTGTTTGGCCGTTCGGCCTTTCCGGCTATCTCTTGCCGCGGCGTTTCAGTTTTTTGCCGTGTAGGAAGTTACTCTTTTTGCGACGCGAGTCGGCCAAGACGAGTTCGGGCAACTCCTTCAACTCGCGCAATTGGTCGCGCAGAAACGCGGCCCGCTCGAAGTCCAGGGCGTCGGCCGCCTCCAGCATCTCCTTTTCGATCTGGCCGGCCAGCTCGACTTTGTCGTACTCCGAGTCGCCGAGCCGCACCGCCTCGCGGGCCACACGCCGTGCCTTGATCTGTTCCGAGAGGCTCTTGCGGATCTCTTTCCTGATCGTTTCGGGCGTGATGTTATGCTCTTTGTTGTACGCCAACTGGATTTTACGGCGCCGGCTGGTTTCGTCAATGGCTTTCCGCATGGAGTCGGTGACCGTGTCGGCGTAGAGGAAGACGGTGGCGTTGACGTTGCGCGCGGTGCGTCCGATCGTCTGGATCAGCGAGGTCTGGCTGCGGAGGAAGCCTTCCTTGTCCGCATCGAGGATGGCCACGCACGAGACTTCGGGCAGATCGAGCCCCTCGCGCAGCAGGTTGACGCCGACGAGAACGTCGAACTCGCCGCGGCGCAGGTCGCGCAGAATCTCGATGCGTTCGAGCGTGTCGATTTCACTGTGCAGATAGCGACAGCGATGGCCGCGCTTGGTGATATAGCCGGCCAGGTTCTCGGCCATGCGCTTGGTCAGGGTCGTGACGAGGACGCGCTCGCTGACTTCGACGCGCTTGGCGATCTCCTCCAGCAGATGCTGAACCTGATTGCCCGCGGGGAACACAAAGATCTCCGGGTCCAGCAAGCCGGTAGGGCGGATGACCTGCTCGACGACCTCATGATTGCATTTCTCCATTTCGAACGGCCCGGGCGTGGCGGAGACGAAGACGACCTGCGGCCATTTCTCCGCGAACTCCTCAAATTGCAGCGGGCGGTTGTCCAGCGCGCTGGGCAGGCGGAAGCCGTGTTCGACGAGAACCTCTTTGCGGCTGCGATCGCCCGCCCACATCGCCTTGATCTGTGGTATCGTGACGTGCGACTCGTCGATGAACAGCAAATAATCGTCGGGGAAATAATCGATCAGAGTGTAGGGCCGCGCGCCCGGCGGCAGGCCGGCCAAGTGGCGGGCGTAGTTTTCGATCCCGCTGCAATAGCCGACTTCCTCAATCATCTCCAAATCGTACATGGTGCGGGCCTGCAGACGCTGGGCCTCCAGGAGCTTGGCCTGCCCGCGCAGCTCGCCCAGTCTGGTCTCGAGTTCGGCCTTGATGCTTTCGACCGCCGAGCCGATCTTGTCGCCGGGCATGACGTAGTGCTGAGCGGGGTAGATGAATACCTGGCTTTCCACCGCCAGCGTCTCGGCCGAGACCGGGTTGATGTAGCTGATCTGCTCGATCTCGTCGCCGAAGAACTCCATGCGGATGGCGAACGATTCGTAGGAGGGCCAGAGCTCCACGACGTCGCCGCGCACGCGGAACGTGCCCCGCTGAAAACCGAGGTCGTTGCGCGTGTATTGGATGTCGGCCAGCCGTCCCAGCAGGGTGTTGCGGTCAATAGCGTCGCCGGTCCGCACGGCCACCATGCTCGATTTGTAGTCCTCGGGCGAGCCCAGACTGAAGATGCACGAGACCGAGGCGACGACAATGCAGTCGCGCCGGGCCGAGAGACTCGTGGTCGTCGACAGGCGCAGGCGGTCCAGGTCGGCGTTGCGCGAGGCGTCCTTCTCGATGTAAATGTCGCGCTGCGGGATATACGCTTCCGGCTGGTAGTAGTCGTAGTAGCTGACGAAGTACTCGACGGCGTTTTCGGGGAAGAGCTCGTTGAATTCCTCGTAAAGCTGGGCCGCCAGCGTCTTATTGTGCGATATGACCAGGACGGGCCGGTCGAACTGGGCGATGACGTTGGCCATGGTGAAGGTCTTGCCGCTGCCGGTGACTCCCATCAGGGTCTGGAATTTTTTCTGGCGGCGCAGGCCCTCGCCGAGCCGTTCGATTGCCTGCGGCTGGTCGCCCGACGGGCTGAACTGGTTGGTGAGCTTGAAAGTACCCATGTTTACACGGCATCATTGTACCGCCCGGACGCGCGAAATTCACGCCTTGTTTTGGAACTGTCGCTCCCTGAAGGAAGGCTCGGGTGGTAGACCGTACGCCAGTTTCGGGACCGTGCGATTGACCTTCGCTTATTTGCACAACTCGACCCTTCGCGGAGGCCGGGGAGCGCATTGGTCTATAGCTGCACGCGGCCCGGGGCGGAGGCCTCTATTTCGAGACGTACTGCGGGTACTGAACGGCAGCTACCAGGGTGATGCCGTAGCGCTGCCACAGCAGCGCGTCGGTCAGATTCGAGGCGCTCCTGGGCAGCTCTAACGTGACCGTGGGAATTCCCAGCTCCTCGCCCGTGAAGGAGCCGAGCGAGCCGGGCCGCGCCCCTAACTTCTTGACCGGCAGGTCGCAGTACTGTGCCATGCGCGTGGCCAGGGCCTGCGCGGGACCGTCGTAGTCGATGCAGTTGAGCGGTTGATGGATGCTCACGATGCGGTCCGGGCTGTATTGCCGAATAACGGTTTCGACGGCCCGCGACTCCGGCTCAGAGAGCGGCCGCAAGCCGTTGGTCCCATTGTTGACGCGATTGTTCGCCCGAAAGTTGCGGTTGAGGTCCACACCGTGGACATTCTCGCGGGTGTTGGCCGCCAGGCCGTCGGGATTAGCCAGCGGCATCAGCACCACCTCCCGGCCTTCGAGCAAGTCGGGATGGCTCTGGAGATAGCTTGTCAGTCTCTCAACAAGCGGCGTTCCGGCCGGCTCGTTGCCGTGAATGGTCGCCATGATGAGCGTGGTGTCGGGGCCGCGGCCCAGGATTTGAATCATGATCGGCCGGCCTTGCACGGAGCGTCCGACGACCTGGTAACGCGGCGGGACCGCCTGCGACGGCGCCAGCACCGCCGACGGGTCCTCCCCTATAATTCGCGGCCGCGGCTGGGGCTCATAACAACCCGACAACGCCGGCAAGCCGATCAGCAAAGCCGTCAACAATGCGATTCGAGCCAAAGACTGCTCTTTGTCCATGCATTATTCCCTTCAACCGGTACCCTCGTCTGCCAACATATCGTCCGTTTTGGGCCCTACACTATAGCCCCTGTCCGCGCGTGACGCAACGACCCACTGCGAAAACCCCACCTTGGCGACGCGCCGACACCGGGATGTCGCTACTCCAATCAGGCGACTTTAACGTGTCTGCGGCCGTTTTCCTGTTACGTTGATTGTCTGAGGGGCCTGAAAAATGCAGAGAATCGCCGGTGAGAACCGATGAAACATAGGGGAGGAGCCGTTCGTATGGTTGGCATGCGCAGGTTGATACACGTGCTGATGAAGCACAGACCCAAGAAAACGCGATTGCTGTTCTACGCCCTGGCCGCCGTTTTTCTGGTGACCATCGCCTACCTGGCGCGCGGGTTCTACCGGGGCACCATGACCATCCACGAGCTGCTCACCGAGAACAAGCGGCTCAAGGAGTCCATCACCAACCTGACCAGCGAGGAGCAGATCGGCTACGCCAAGATCATTTCCCAGCGTCAGGAGCAGGGTCGGCTGCTGACCACCGTGCGCTTCGTCGAGACCGCCCGCAACGACAAGACCAAAACGATCCTCCAGAAGGAATACACCATTGAGGGGGACGTCATCCACTTCGACGCCCTCGTCGTGACCTTCGGCGACAGGATGGTCATGGACGGCAAGTCGCGCGCCCTGTACCTCTGGCGGCGGGTCTACGGCGAGAGCATGGCGCCTCAGGATGCCTACCGGATCGAAGAGCCGGGCACCGAGCCCAAACGCTACCAAGACCTTCTCGAAGCGCTGCCTCTCCAGCATCGCCAGCTCTTCTGGTCGCACATCTGGGACCTGGCCAACGATCCCGACCAGCTCCGACGGCACGACATCAAGGCCATCTACGGCAACGTCATCTACCACAAACTCCGCGAAGGCCTCATCTACGTCTTCAAAATCAGCCCCATGGGCCACCTCTACCCAGAAGTGGTACCGGATATGTAAGCGGTCCTTCGTCCGTCCGCCGGACACTGTAGAGCAGCAAGCTGGCAACCTCGCATTGCGCGCTTCCCAAGCGACAGCAAAGATCGCCTTCTACTCCTGTAAATCGCTTCGCAAGGAGCTTTAACACCAACCGCCTCGAAATCAGACGTCTCGGTGCTTCCGCGAGGGGCCTCGCTTCGGAGCGGAGTCTTTGAGTGCCTCTGACGCCTTACCGAAGACGTAGACTTCCTTCAGCATATGCTCAACTATGTCCAGAGTCAGTTTCAGTTCGTTTGGCTGGGGGAAGTGACCACGGTGGACGGAGGCGTGGCCAACCTCGAGCGCATTCTCAACTATTTGCTTGTTGTTCGACGTTATGAAGCCCTTCTCTACAAGCGTTTGCAGCTTCTGTGCGAATGGCCCCTTGTCTCCGACCAAATCATTGCATACGCAGTCAATGACCGATCTCAGCCCCATCGATGGCAAGGCACTTAGTTCCTTCTTTATTGCAAAGTGGACTTCGCATATAAGCTTCTGGATTGCCGGCGGCAGACTACCATACCAGTCTGGCATGACATTTGTGCCGCTATAGAGGCCCTGACGCATCTCTTTCAGGAACAAGGGTGCACTCTCACTTGCTGTGACCCGAGGACGCTTCATGAACGACGAGCTCCTTTCCCATTCCCGGAGCTGCTCAATCACATCGGCGAAGGTCTTGCATCTGAGAAAACTTTCTCCTGGTGTCACTGCAACGTCTTCAGAACCCAGGAGATCGCTGGTACCGGAAAGACAGACTGGGCTCCCCCGCAAGTACGTCAGCGCTACCCTAACCTGCAACGCTGGCAGACTTGTTGCCTCCATCAGTTGACTCAGCGTCAGTGTGCACCCAGGAGATCGCTTGTATGCAGAGCGTACTACGCCAAAAAGGCGGTCGCAATGAGCCAACATCTTGTCGGCTCTCTCCTCCTCATTTCTCAAGGTGGCTAGAGCGAGCAACCTAACCCGGTAGCAGTCCTCCCTTTTCTCAACATATAGACTCTGCTCAAGCTCGTCCAACTCCTCAAGGTGGTCATCATGCCGAGCCCTGAATTCTGCTGCCTTGACCCCGGATGGACGGCTCAAATACTCGCGAAACAGGTCCTTTACGAGGTCTCTGTAAACCCCTTCCAGCATGGCGTACCCCATCCATTCGTCTATATCTGATAGCGCGCCTAACCGGGCTTGCCCCACTCTTCCCTCCTGTGGCCATTCACGATCGCGTTTTCTTTTCCCTCGGTCAACGCCCGCCCCACATCGTTGGCGAAGCAGAACTGGTCGAGTATTTCAACAGCTACGCTATCCCCTATTGTCAGCCATAGTCCAGCTGTTGCTGTGATCGGAACCAATCGTGATTGGCCGCCGAGAAGTCAATGAACTTCTCTGCTTCTTCATAAAATGCCGCATATTGGGAATCAGTGTTGAGCGAACTGAGCAACCGTCTCGGGTCTGATCTCCGGCTTTCCCGCCACCGTCTCGGCCAATCCAGTGTCATTCCTGTCACATTCTCATTCAACCTGTCCTTGTAGTGACTCTTGTAGGGCAGGACCGTGTGGAGATAAAAACCTCTGTTATATCCAGGGCGTGTGAAAGACGGGCCAAAGGATGCACCGATCCATTCCTGCTGCCGCTCCGTGAGGGAGACTTCGACGAGCGGTTCGCCGAGGAATATCCCTGACGGCTTGTCAAGGATAACATCTCCGACTGCGATTGCTCCTCTGAGGGGCAATTCAATTTCAAGACCAAAGCATATCGCCTCTGCGATGCAATGAGTGAAACTCGGTAGCGACATTCTACTGTACTTCGTCCAGAACAGCAGTGAGTCGCTGAAATAGGCAGCCCCTATTACAAGCCACCCCGCCGCAACGTGACCACCAGGCGTCGGAATTAGGTCAATTCCGCCGGTTTGCTGTCTGACGTAGTCGATGAGCTTGGTGTACTTGGCCAGCATGCCATCAAGACCAAGCGTTCTAAGTCTATTCCCGAACCCAAGTACGTCCAGCAAGCAAACGGTCTGCGGTTCGCGTTGCGTTGTCATCCAATGTCCTTCGGCTACTGCTTGGGGCTCCGCATGAAATGCACTTGCTCTGCGATCGGGTCGCTGGACATTCCAAATCTCCGTCACGTCTGTATATGGCTACCCGGCTTCACGGGGCCGAGGCGACAGGTGTTGTTTTCAGACCCTGTCTCTGCGAGCGTCGTTCAAGACGCCTGGGCTCGTCGCGTTTGTTTTGGGCCGCGTCGGACCAGTCGGTGGCGGTAGGCCTCCTGATGTTCCTGAAGGTGTTGGTAGAACGAGTCGGCGTCGGGGTACTGCCGCTCGATTTCCTTCCGCACCGCTCGCACCTGCTCTACAATCGGGTCCGCAGACATATTAAACCTCCATCAATTCCTCAGGCGTGCAAATGACCGGGGAGGCGATGCCTTGACCCACATTCACCCCCTGCACGGTTCGCCTGACTCTACCGCCAGCAATGTGCGTGCAATTCCACGTGACGAGGTAGTCCATACCATGCCACACGGCGAGGGCCAAGTGATAAGCATCTGCGCGCGCCCTCTCGGGAAGGTCGATGGCCACGAAGTAACGATCCGCCAATTCGCGTACTTCCTTTATTACTTCGAGGACTTCGAACTTGCTCACCGCCTCCGCCCGCCTCTTGGCCGCGCCCGGGTCCCCTTTGCCTATCTCTTCGAGAACCACAGACGAGACAAACGGCTCGAACGACGGCAGTGCCCTCTCCCACCATTCCGCTGTGAGCTGCTGGTGTGCGGCGACGACCAGGTCTCGGCTCATCTGAGCGGTTAGGTAACTGATGACAGAGGTTTCGATGTAAACGCTCGGCTTCATGTGGATAGGGTAGCAGAATGGCGTGGCTCAGACAATGGAAATGTTGGCGATTGCGGGTACGAACAAGAGGGCAAACACGAGGGCCTGCCCCCTACAAGGATGGGCTGGATTTGCTGAAAGGTTCTCGGGAGAATCTGTCTGCGGACGATGCGCGGGCTTGGCAGGCTGTGCGAAACTTGCGAGACGACGACAACAGCGTTGTGGATTGACGGTACGGGGGCGGCCGGCTATGGTGGGACCAAAGAATTGCGTTGTGAATGATCGAGAAAAGGTGTTCATGCAGGCAAAGACGGATTTTGATGTTGTTGTGATCGGCGGGGGGATTGTGGGGTTGGCGTCGGCGTACAAGGTGGCGCGGGGCCATCCTGGGTTGCGGGTGGCGGTGCTGGAGAAGGAGAACCGGCTGGCCGCGCATCAGACGGGGCACAACTCCGGCGTGATCCATTCGGGGCTGTATTATGAGCCGGGCTCGGTGAAGGCGGCGACGTGTGCGGCCGGACGCAGGCAGCTCATCGAGTTTGCCCGCACGCATGACATCCCGCACGAAATCTGCGGCAAGATCGTGGTCGCCACCGACGAGCGCGAGTTGCCTGCCCTGCGCCAGATACTCCAGAACGGGCGCGAGAATGACGTCGAGGGAATCGAAGAGATCGGATCCGACCGCATCCGAGAGATCGAGCCATACTGCGCCGGCGTCGCCGCGATTCACGTTCCCTGCACCGGCATCATCGACTTCGTGCAGGTGGCCGAGAAGCTGGTCGAGCGTATCGTCGGCGTCAACGACGGCAATAAAGTCTGCACCTCCTGCGAAGTCCGGGGCTTCGACAAGCATGATTTCTACACCAGCGTGCTGACGAGCAACGGCGCGGTGAGCACGCGTTACGTCATCAACTGCGCGGGTCTGCAATCGGACCGCATCGCCCGACTGGACGGCGTCCGTCCGCCGGTACGAATCGTGCCGTTTCGCGGCGACTATTTCGAGCTCAACCACAGTGCCGCCGAGAAGGTCCGGAACCTCATCTATCCGGTTCCCGACCCGGCGTTTCCGTTTCTGGGCGTCCATTTCACGCGCGCGATGAACGGGGCCGTAGAGTGCGGACCGAACGCGGTCTTCGCCTTCAAGCGGGAGGGCTACAGCCGCACGGCCTGCGACCTCAAGGACACGTGCGATTCGCTGTTGTTCCCGGGCACGTGGCGCCTCTTCCTGCGGCACTGGCGTTACGGGCTGGGCGAGTACGTCCGCGCGTTCTCCAGGAAGCTGCTGTTGGCGCAGTTGCGAAGACTGCTGCCCTCGCTCGAGCCGCGGGATATCAGGCCGGGCAAGGTCGGCGTTCGCGCCCAGGCCGTCGGCCCGGCCGGCGAGCTCGTCGACGACTTCAAAATCGAGGCGGTCGGCCGCTGCATCCACGTCCTGAATGCTCCCTCGCCGGCCGCCACCGCCTGCTTGGCCGTTGCCGACCACATCAACGAGACGGCAACGCGCCATTTTCGACTGTAGGAAGGTGTGCAAGGACGCTAAGCTGAGTATGGAGGAAGCAACTGGGCGCCGGTGGCACAGCCGGACGTGCGTCACGGAAACCGCGGCAGCAGACGGGCCGCACGGCAGATTGCCCATGCGGTCGCGCGGAGGCTGCTGCCTGTGTTTGCGGCCTCTGGGGGGCCTGCAGGCGCTGTTTTTGTCTTCTTTTTGCAGAGAATTGCGCTTGACTTTGCACGACCCAGATGGTATCCTGTTGGCCTTGCATGGAGGCGTGGGGCAGGTGGGAATCGGCCCTGTTTTTGCGTAGATGAAGCTACGATCGGGGGAAATGGATGTATTTCAAGTCTATGAGGAGGAGGTCCCATGTCGAAGAGAATCTCTAATCTAAGCTGCGCCGTCATGATTCTGGCAGTTGGGCTCATGTTGCTCTGGGCGGCGCCGGCGCTGGCCCAGGATGAGCCGACTTTGCCCGATCCGGTCGTGAGCGCGGAGGACCCGGCCCCGCAGGATCCGGTAGCGGGAGACCCGGAACCCACCGAGGAGACCCCGGACGCGACCAATCCGCCGCCCTATATGGTCGAGCTCATAGAAAACAGTGAGCTGACTCCGGAGGTGGCCGATGAGATGCGCAGCTCGGGGATGGGCTGGGGAGAGATTAAGATCGCCACCAGTCTGGCCGAACAGATGGTCGCCAACAGCCCGGACCCGGACAACCCGCTGTTGTTCGAAGACGCTCTGACGGCGATTCTCAACGCCCGGGCCGACGGTATGGGTTTTGGCGAGATCGCCCAGGAGAACGATCTCAAGATCGGCCAGTTGATGCGGAACCGCAACCAGGTGCAAGAGCCACTGGTGGGCGACGGTCTTGCCGCGGAAGAAGGAGTACAGGCCGGCGAGGCCGTGCAGACCAGAGGCAAGAAACGCGGGCTTTTCGCTCGCCTCGCGGGTTTCCTTGGTTTTGGCAAGGCAAAACGCCCCGAAAAACCCGCCAGGCCCGAAGAGCCGGGCAACGCTGAGAAGCCCGAGAAGGTCGCCAAGATCTGGAAGGGCGAGAGACCTCAGAAGATAGAAAAGCCGACGAAGATCGAGAGACCCGAACGGCCGGAGAGACCGGAAAAGCCGGAGAAGCTCGAAAGGCCCGAGAGACCCACTAAGCCCGAGAAGCCGGAGAAACCCGAGCGAGGGCCCAGACGGTGAGGCGTTTCTCTCTTTCGCTTAATCTGTTCGTATGGATCGTGGGGATGCTGCTCGCATCCCCCGGTCTTTCCTTTGCCGACGATGGTCCGACGTGGCAGTACGGCCTCTCGTTTTCCTATCTGACCGGTGACTACGGCGAGGACGAGGACACCGACATCCTCTACACCGCCGCCACCGTCAAACGCTACTTTGAAAAAGGCGACGTGACGGTCACCATTCCCTACCTCGACATTTCGGACGACGGCATCACGTACATCGACGGCGGCGCAGAGGCCGTCGAAGGCGTCAGCGGGGGATCGGGCCTGGGCGACGTCATCCTGAAAGGGCGCTACTACGCCGTCGAGCAGGACGGGCCGCTGCCGTTCATCGATCTGGTCGGGAGCATCAAGTTCCCGACCGCCGACGAGGATAAGGGCCTGGGCACGGGCGAAACCGATTTCACCGTGATGGCAGAATTCGCCCGCCGGCTGGAGAATGACGCTTGGATTCTCCTGGGCGAGCTCGGCTACACGTTCGTCGGCGAGCCCTCCGGCTACGACGTGGACAACCGCTGGCTCTACAGCGTCGGGCTGGCATATGAGGTTGACCCGAAGGTAACCGTCAGCGGCTACCTCGACGGACGCACGGCCATCTTCGACGGCAATGATGATCCGCTGTCGATTCTGATGATCGGCGAGTACAAGTTCCGGCCCGACCTGCGTCTCGACACCATGCTCGAATTCGGCCTCAACGACGGCGCTCCCGATTTCGCCATCACCTTCGGCCTCCGCAAAAGAATGTGACAAGGCACCCGTCGCGCCAGGCACGGCGGCACCCACCCGCCGGCCGCACACCCGCTCTGCGCCCCGCCGCACGCAAAGAAGCGGAATGTCGAATGATTTCACCACCGGTGAAAAAAATGGGGCGTGCCACGCACCGCCTTATCTTCGCTGCGTCACGTTCAGGATGACACGTCGCGCACGAGGGCATCAGAATCCCCAGGACATGAAACCGGGCAGGGGGGGGCGGTTATGTTTTGGGCTTGGGCATTTTGGCGTTTGATTTCTTGAGCCATTGGTCGAGGTTTTGTTTTAGGGTTTTTGTTTTTTTGGGGAGGCGTTGGGCCAGGTCGTTTCGTTCGCCGATGTCGTCGGCTAAGTTGTAGAGTTCGACCGATCCGTCGTCGTAATGCTCGATGAGCTTGTAGTTGCCGGCGCGGATGGCGCCGCCGAGGCGGTTGTTCCCGTGGAAGGCGTAGTTGGGGTAGTGAAAGTAGATGGCGCGGCGTCGCAGCAGCCCGGCCCGGCGCAGCAGGGGCAGGATGCTTTCGCCGTCG
>Ga0272442_10010378_pt1 | contig 11484 bp, 5 predicted proteins | sample SSMForm2O_FD_200262 | JGI IMG/M metagenome (GOLD analysis project Ga0272442, IMG submission 200262) | Marine sediment archaeal communities from Little Sippewissett salt marsh, Falmouth, MA, United States - SSM-Form-2O | ecosystem: Environmental > Aquatic > Marine > Wetlands > Sediment ...
AAAGAGTAATTGAACAATTTAGTTGGGATACTATTACAAATAGGACCTTGGACATTTACAAAGAATTTGTTAGATGATGCAGGGTCCGCATAACGATAATTTCCAAAATTATATTGGCAGATTGACTAGGTTGTGTATTTTTCTAATAAGTGCCGGAGTATCGGGAATGTGTGTGAACGTTTCTCTAAAAACCTCAGGATAAATGTGTTAATTGGTTGTTTGTTTCTTGGCATGTCCACTTCTAGATACCCCCAATCACTTTCTTCATCAAAAACGTCTTTGGATTTAGCTTTAATAGAGTATATTCCTCGTTCGCCCCATCTGTGTTTTATGGCTACTTTTTCACCAGAGGCAAATGGCCCAATCCACTCTTCTACATTATCGTCTCCCCATTCAATGTAGTAGTAAACATCATTTTCGTCTGGATCTGTTGCATTAAATGTGTATTCATATCTTGTGCTTGCTTTTCCAGATGTTGGTCCTGTTATAGCAGGTCTATTTACGGGATTGTTAGACTCCTGTATCCATACCTTGATTGTGTCACTTGCTGATTGGTTATTAATATCAGTTACAGTCAACGTGATATTGTATGTTCCAAGATGAGAATAGACATGCGTAGCAATAACTCCTGTACCGTTTGTTCCATCTCCAAAATTCCAATAATAAGCATGAATATTGTCCTCGGGATCAAAACTTCCGCTCGCATCGAATGTGATTTCTTGCCCAATATGTCCTCCATGTGGTCCACCGGCATCTGCTGCAGGTGACCAGTCAATGCTATTAGGGTCGTAGTCAACCCATACTATTCCAGAATCATCTATATGTAAACTCCCATATTCAATGTTAAAGAAACCATCATAACCCCAATACGATCCCCAACTGTTCTTGACTATCCAGTAGCCACCATGATCAATGGATGAATCATCTCTCCATCCGACTATGATGACAAGATGGTTGGTAAATGGAACTGGTCCTGGATAATGATAATAATCTTGTGGGCCATTATGTGTAAGTCCCCATAAACTAAAATGCCTTGTAGCATCTATATGGGTTGCAACTGGACCTGTTTCTATTATTTGGTTTTTAATCGATTCTATATCTTTTGGAGACCCGTTAGGAATCCATTGCCCATAATCTGAAATTGGGATGATTTTCTCTTCCCAACATTGGCATTTATCAGAACATGGAATCTCATCATTTCCCTGATATGGGAAACATGATTCGAGGATAACACCATTACGATAATTTCCATCAGATGATGTGTCATTTATATAATAAAGCGCAAGATAGCCGCTTCCACCATGGCAGCTACCCGCCTTCGATAAGCAGGATAGCACATATTGTTCTGAAAGATCGATGTTTAATTCTGCGCATCCTTCTCTAATTTTTATGATGCTTTCAAGAGCGCCGATTACGGCAAAGGCCCAACAACTTCCACAATTGCCTTGGTGTCTAGCGGATGTTGTCCAATCCTTGCCATTGTAATCTTTCCAACTAAACTCGTCTGGAGTATCACTTATAGGAGGTTTTGGGGAGGAGTCTTTGGGATCTAATGGGGCAGTTGGGTCTATCATTATGGGGCATTTAATAAAAAGTTCTTTTCCATATTCTTCGAAAATTTTGTCATATGTGTAACATTTACATCCATCGTCGACAGTGATTTTGCTGGATTTATGATTAATATCGTTTTTTCCTGTTGAACTTGTTGCGGAAAAGGCAGTAGCTATCATCAATACACATACAAAAACACATATCGTCTTTTTCTTCATATTTTCCCCTAAATAATTTTTTTTCTATAAAATTGTATCATAATAACTTAATTTAAATGTTTTGTAAAAATTTTGACCATATTACCTCATATTTAAGAAATCATTGAATTATAACGGGCTCATACTTTTGGATTCTTTCTCTTTGAAAAGTACACTATATCTGAATGATTCTTGTATCCAAGTTTTTCAAAAACCTGCAGGGACTTTGTGTTCCAATCTTCAACCAAACAAGCTATTATGTTAATTCCAATTTCAGAAAATCTCTCTTCTACCTCGGCAATTAGTTTTTTTGCAATATTTTGCCTTTGAAATTCAGGAGATACTGCAAGTCTGTTTATCCAACCTTTTCGTCCATCATGTGTTCCGAAAACTGAACCTACTAATTTTCCATTTATTTCGGCAACCAAAAATATATCCCTCCCCTGCTTAAGTTCATATTCAATTTTGTCTCGTTTATCTCGGCCTTTTGGTTTGAAAGGTAGTTGTGCATTATTCCAAAGTGTTATAAGCGAATCATAGTCCTTGATATTAAATTCTCTAATTATCATTATTTCTCACAATAAATCAACTTGTTTTTAAAAGATTGGATTTAGCTCATATCTAAATTCACGGCATATTATAAGCTCAGATATTATTGTTTACCTAATCATTTTGACATCTTATGATAGTAATCCAGCAAAAAAACCATACGACATATCATAGATAGCAGAGAATGAACATTTCCCTTGAAAAAAATGATTAAATAATTAGCAGGCACAATTCTTCTTGTAGAGATATCTGGTTTTTCGTGTTATATGATTTTAGCAAATGAGTTAGCAAAGGTAGTATATGTGAATGACTTTCCAAGAAATGAAGGAATTGTTTGTTGATTACCATGTTCTTTGGCATGGTGATTGGTAAAGGATCGGACCATTCGCTTTCTTCACCACGCTCATCTTTAGCTTTTACTTTTATTTGGTATGTTCCTTTGGCGTTCCATATATGTGACGTGCTAATTGCTTGTTCTGCATTGTATGGGCCTGTCCATTCTGTAATTGTTCCATCATCCCAATCAAACATGTAATAAATTCGGTCACCATCAGGATCAGTTGTCGATGCTGAATATGAATATGAGATGCCAACTTTACAAAATGTTTTCCCAGTTGGTGCATCAGGTTTTTCTGGCGGATCGTTATCAATGGATACAATAACAATTATTTTTGCTGATGAAAAATCACTCTGAGCTCCATATATATCCTCAGCTTTCACCTTTACATTGTATGTACCGGAAGTATTCCATGAATGAGAGATAATTGCAGTTACTCCAGATAGATAATACTCTGTTGTCCATTCGTCAACTGTGTTGTCCCCGTTCCAGTCCCATCCATATCTAATATCATTACCATCTGGATCAGTTGTATTTGTAGAATATGAGTATGGCGTCCAAGTTAGACCTACTGTGGGGCCAATAGGAGAATGTGGGGTGTATGGTGGATTACTATTATGACGTGCATATGTTTTAAAGCACCAGTCTTTAATTACGAAATCTTCAGTCGACCATTCGCCGCTAGTATAAAGCCAAGATTCTCCATTAGTATAACTATCAAAATTATGGTTATCGTACCCCCACCATAGGTAACACATGCCTGTGCCACAAGGTGTAAATACAATGTAATATGTTTGATTAATGTTGATCAATACATCTTCAAAATCAAACTCAATCCAATCTTTGTCTGTTGGAATCTCTTCGGGGGGTAAAGATATTGAAGTAATATCTGGTCCATCTAACGAACTGCGAATTGAAATCGATAGGTTATCTTTAGGATTCCCGATTTTAGTTACTAATAGTTCGATCCTTGTCAGCATATTTTCTGATGGTTTGAAGGATTGTGCTAGAAGATCTGGGGGACTTATTGCAATTCCCTTATTCCATATTAATTGAAATTGATCAAGAAAATCATCTGGATATTGTACATTGTGATTTTCCCCCTTATTTTTTTGGATAGCATCATTAATATTTTCAAAGTCCGCAGTTTTTATCTCACTAATCTTATCTATTATTTGACCCATACATGGAATTATGCTGGTTATAATGAATAGCATGGTAATTCCAAATGTCAATTCTTTCCGTATCAACCTATTATTCGTTCTGTATCCCTCTCAAATGCTATATTTACAGAATTGTATATATTACTAAATTATAAATTTTTGGGAAAACTTTTCTGGAAAACAAATGAATCAGTTGTAATATCATGTTTAGCTCCATTTCTGGATGATGAAATCGATGGTGTGCATACATTATCTTATTTTATGTAATCCAAAAAATTACTCGCTTGAAATGCAAATCAAAAGTATCTACAGATTATTGATTTTCTAGAATATAATTTCATATAATATCTTTTTACACTTTCAACCAATCTGTACAATAAAAAAAGAAAAAGGTGTATTTCATTGAATTTTTATTGTTTTATTTATATTTGTGTTCTCAAATGATAATATATTGTTGCATTATAATCTCCTGGTTGTTGACCAATTGGGATATTTACAGCCCACTCGGCATCACTTGTTGTTAAAATTGTACCATTGTTTTCTGCAGAGGTATATGATGCTGCACCACCGTAGTAATATTGTGGATTGTTACCATTGAAAAGGTTAAGTGGACTCAGTTCTCCACCCGCCGTCAGTATCGATGTGTTTTGTATTATATAGCTGGGGTTTGATGTGTGTGTCAGATTTGTTACATTAACTGATAAGGAGTAGTTACCATTTGACCGGGTTTCAATATTAATGTAACTCTGATTATATGCTGGGCTATCTCCAGGATTACCAACTATTACTGGCCATCCTGCGCTTACAACCTCTGTATAACTATAAATTCCAAATTCATCTATTGTTTCCCCAATAATAGGATTATCATAAGATTTGTAACCTGACTGATCTTCCACTGTTATGTTGAAATTCCAAGACCAAGTATCATTATGACCGGCATTGGTATCCCAAATACCATCACCCGGAGCATATCTAAATTGATATCCTGGTATGAAGGGAAACGTTAGGTTATGACATTCAGTATTACCAGGACTGCCACTTGGATCCGTTACAACTGTTTCTGTGCAATCCCCCGTATTAAAGGTTACTTCGTCATCTGGCCACAGCATATCGTAGCTTGCAGTTCCTGTGGTATTTTCATATTGGAGGTACATGTTTATGTTTCCACCGAGATTCCCACTATTGTTATATGTAGTGCCCTCGTTACCATTGTCAAACCAGGCTGTGATATTTATATACTCAATATCAGCCCAACCTTGATCGCTACTAATATTGACGATGAATCTGTATTCAGCACTGTTGTTTACATCTATCTGAGTATTTAATTTAGATACCCATGTTCCAGATTGGTTATACTGGAAATCATACCAGTTGATCCTAGGTTGTAGTTGTAATACGGTTACGTTTAAGGTGGTTTCGTTATACCAACTTTCGTTTATATCTCCAGGATTAGCCTTACTTAATATAATCAAAGGTCCAACTAAGAAGGCGTTGGTGAACATGGCGACAATTAAGACCACCACTAATAACATTGAAAGTATTTTTCCTTTTCCCATCCTTTTTCCACTCCTAGGAATTATATTTTTTGAGAGTATACATCCCGATATACTTTGAAATAAGTACCAATTTGTTCTTTATAAAACTTTTTGTTAGATCATATAACATCAGAGAAATTCACTCTCTTGAAAACCTTGCTGCATATCATTTTTAATTTTGTATGATTTTGGTGGCTACTCGTGCAGTATATCTTCCTCCTTGTGTACCAATAGGTATGTACACATCGAATTGCACATTAACGATTTGACTGATGTTATTACTGTTGAAGATTCCTGAATCGTTAAATATATCTATAGCCTTTGCTTCGCCAATGCCTGTAAACATTACGTTATAAGTTATGTCGTCGTTGGAATCAGCATCTCCAAGTATGTATACATTGTTGGCGATGGAAATGGTATCACCCAATGTTGTGTTAGTAAGATTTTCTTCGAAATATATTGTCATATTAAAATTGTTGTTTGATGAATAGGTTATGGTCACAACGCTGGAATCGTCCCAGAATCCTGGTGGAGCGATGACATTTACCCAATCTTGATTGGGTAAAATTGAAGTGAATTTGTATACCCCATATTCATCCTTTTTCCAGGCTTTTAAACCAGATGCATCTATGACTGTTATGTTAAAGTTCCATGAATAAGGGTCGTTGGTATTATTTTGAGTTGTATTCCATGTATCATTGCTGCTTGCGCATCGCACTTGACTCTCGGGTTTGAAACTGATATTAATTATTCTGGTAATCTCATTTATTATAGTCTCAGTACAATTACCAATGATAAGTTGTACTTCATCATCGGGCCAAAGGAGATTGAAGCTAGCAGATCCCGTAGTATTTTCATATTGAAGATGCATATTCAGGTTACCTCCCTGTGTCTGATTGTATGTGGTACTCTCTCTGCCATTATCATACCATGCTTTTATTTCAATGTACTCTATGTCCACCCACTTGTTGGAATCTGTTATGTTAATAGTAAAGTAGTACTCATTGTTAACATCAAGTAGACCTGTGTAATTGTTTAACTTTGAACCAGTACTATTGCTTAGATTGTAACTATTTATCACTGGGGCAGTAGGTGATATATAATTATAATGACAGATTACATCAGCAGTACTGGGAGCTGTTTCATTTGGTGAACCAGACTTATTCCCTATACTGTAAAACTCGTAATAACCTGTGCTATTGGGGAAGTTGAAACTCCAGTTCCAAGGATAAGTATCATCTGGGTTATCAGAATTAGACCATTCTATCCAATTCGTACTATTATTATTAATTGTAGTCAAGTTAATGTAAATATCGTCCCAAATGCGGCCGTCCCAATCTGCACCTAGGTTTATTTGATAGTTATCATACTGCTGAAATTTAATAGTAAAGTTACTATTAACATTCGGATTAAAATTGCTGTCATTGCTTATATTGTATGTATAATGAGTCCATTGGTCATCTTGATCTAATGATGTGGCATCAATTATCTCATACCAGGTATTGCCATCGTTTGTGAAAGATACAGCATCATAATTTCCATGACCAACCCAACTAGAAGGTGCGTTACTTTCTTCATCATCAGCATCATACTGCCAGAAGTCAATGTTTATATTGCTAGTTCCTGTGAAATCATACACTGCATAAAGTTCATTTAGAGAGCTATCTCCAGTATCTGCATCGTTGTCATCCATTTCACATGAATAACTACCGCTGTGTGTAGTTCCAACATAATCAAACTGTATACGAGCGTCACTAACAGGTGTCTGATAGGTATCCCATAAACTACTATTCATACTTCCACTTTCAAAACCATCAAAAATTGATGCATCTTTAGTCCCCCAACTGACGTTATCTGAACTCCAGCGATAATACAACTTAATATTGTCTAAATCAGAACCGCCGGACGCAGTAAGAGTCTTTGTAGATGATGTTACCTCATATGGACTGATGGAATCAACCGATGTTTGGATAGGGCCGGTCGTAAAATAATACACAGCAGTGGCATTATTTTGACTATCATTAACCTCAACCTTCCAGTAATAGGTAACGGAATAATTGCCGAATTCCATAAACGTATAGTTAACGATAGAATTTGCACTCACACCACTGATTGTATTACGCAAGATCCATGATCCAGTTGTATTCTCATACCAGTAAACTGTAAGTGTATCTCCAACTGTATCATTTGCCCATATCTGACACATTGGTTGCAGATTTACGCCTGTTGTACCATTGGGTGCTGGATTGACGAGATCTATGGTTGGTGGCACTCCTACTGGATTATAATAACAAATCGTATCAGCCATGCTTGGAGCTGTTTCATTAGGTGAACCAGACTTATTACCAATGCTGTAAAACTCATAATATCCTGTGCTGTTCGCGAAGTCAAAGTTCCAATTCCAAGGATAGAAATCATCTGGATTACTATCATTTGACCAAATCACCCACTCTGTATTATTTCCAATTCCTTGTGTTGCATTAAGATATACTTGGTCTATATATATCTCATCACCATTATCCGATGCACTACATCGGAAACCAACCTGGGAGGTGGCAGTTAAATCCTCAGTCGATTCGTTTATCCAAACAACTTCATGATAATACTGACCATTGACAAATTCATCTCCAGCATCATAATCTGCTACGGTAACCCAACCACCACCGTTATTAAATTGTACCCAGAAATCCTCACCATTTTCTATACCATTAGCATAGAACCAGAAATCTACCTTTAAATAATTATACCCAGGTGTTGCAAGATCCTCTGTATCGGTAAGATAAAACATTGAAGCAGTTCCACCGCTATTATCTCGTATTCGTGAAGATTGAATCCCTTGGTGAGGGAAATTACCAGATAAAGCACAATCACCACCACCGTCAGTATAATTTCCCCATCCATCTTCAAAGTCGTCATAATGTATATCTGTCCAACCCCAACTTACGTTATCATCACTCCAACGATAATATAAACTAACATTATCTAAATCAGAAGGACCAGTAGCAGTAACATTGTATGGCAATGAAGTTATTGTGTAAGGGGTGATAGTGTCAACAGAGGTGTCAATTATCTCTGTTGTAAATGTATACCCTTTAGTGGTATTATCCATACTATCATTTACTGCGACTCTCCACCAATACGTAGTAGAATAATTGCTTGTTTGAGTATATGTCCAGCTAACGATAGAATTAGCTGATACACTACTATTGGCCTGACATAAAACCCATGACCCTGTTGTATTCTCATACCAGTAAACCGTAAGTGTATCACCCTCACTATCGTTCGCCCAAATCTGACACATGGGCTGCGTGCTTACACCAGTAGTACCATTGGGAGACGGATTTATGAGTGCTATAGCTGGTGGAGTATTGAGGCTTTCATTAAAGAGGCAAATTGCGTCAGCGCTACCTGGAGCAGTCTCATCAGGATAACCTGACAGTTTTCCAATGCCGTAAAACTCGTAATAGCCTGTTCCGTTAGAGAAGTTAAAGTTCCATTCCCATGGTGATTCGGTATCAGGATTACTTTCATTATTCCAAGAAACATTGCTACCCCAGCTGGAGTTGTCTGTTGAATAGCGGTAGTAGAGGGTGACGTCGTTCAGACCGCTAGCTGCCGTTGCAGTAATAATATACGGCGAATATGTCACAGTATAAGTAGAAATTGTATCAACTGATGTGTCAGTAACATTTTGTTCACTATCAACACTAATAAATGTTGACTGGTTTACCATATTGTTGTAACCCGTGTTTATCCAAGAGGCACTTCTTGCTGTGTTTGAAACCCTAAATTCATCAATTATACCATCAAAAGAGCTGTCACTCTCATAACCTAACATAAAAGATGTGGGAGTACCTGCATAATTCGCAAGTGCTCCGCTTTCATCGATGCCATCGATATAAATTCTAGAATTTGATCCGTCCGAAATAAAAACAAAATAATACCATGTATCAAGACTTTTTGCTGCACTTACCCATTGCCGGCCTCCATTATACCATAATTCTATATCGTTTATATCTCCCCCATCACCAAAACCTAGGAAAGGTTCGTCATTGTCTGGATTTCCTTCAAAGAGTGTGTCCCAATTTCCAACAGTATTGTCTCTATTATACCAAAACGAAATAGTTTTAAGGGCAGCTAAACCAGCTGAACTCGAAATAATATCTGTTGTTATACCATCAAAATCGGTCCCCTTACCTATCATAGCATCCGTTAAGTCTGCAGCAGTTTTGCCAGCTCCCCAAGTTCCATTATTACCATTCACTGTACTGTCTTGTGATGGTGAAGAGTCTTCATTTAAGTGCCAAACTACCCGATAATCATCATCCCAAACACCTGTCGGATTCTCCTGAGCACCTGAAGTACTATTACCATAATACATATAGATCTCCGTATCAGATGCTGAGCTCAGGCTAGTGACATTCACCCATGCAAATAGCTCACCAGTTGTACCATTGAATGATTCAATCTCATGATTCAATTTCACTCCCGTAGAATTAGTAAACACAATATCATTACCATTGTTCTGCGCATCATCTCGTAAATCAGTATCAGTAATGTTTACGAGTACCGGGAAGTTAGTAAGATCTCCAGGAACTTGAGAAGAATTTATAGTAATAAGTTTACGACTACTCCAACTTGCATTCCACCAACTGGAGGCATCATTATATGCATATGCAACATCATCGCCAAAACGGAACATAAGAGTATGCACTCCATTTGTAAGAATCTTGGAGATTTCATAACCTTTTTCATTAGAAGAATAATTGGTAATGAACGCAGAATTATTCACCCACTCATAATCACTGGTTTTATTACCACTCCTCATTTCTAAGAATTTAAGATCATAATCACTATCTATGTTACTCCATGTTGTTCCATTTACAGCAGTAATAGTCAAATTTGCCCTTCCAATTGTGTTAAACATTACAACCCACTTACCACCCACTACAGGATAACTTTGAACATTGATTATGGTAATTACCGTAGAATCTCCAGTATTATTGGAATTAATAACGGGCATAAAAACGATAGATAACAAAATAATTGTCACTATCATGGCCAATAACTTTTCATAGCCAGCAGATTTGTTTTTCCAAAAACAATTATCCTCGCCCCCATTTTCATAAATAAAAAAAGAATTCAATTCGTTGGTTTGCACTTTTTTTAACCTACCTTTGGGATAAGTAGTAACAGTAGATTTCACCAATTCATCCTGGATTAACAGTTTATCGTTAATAGGGGACAAATCCAAAATGTCATCAACAACTTTTTCCTTTTTTGAAGGAGGATTGGGCTTACTTAATATTTTATCCACTAGAATATCCACATTTTCCTCCGATTCTGCCATTATTCTTTTCCGGTCAGAACAGATAAAATCTCGATCAATTAGATACTTTTTATCTCCGACGGGAGGTTCAAATACACCAATTATTGCAGATAGGAAAAAGGTGAAACCGGATATCATCACAAGAGAAGGAGTGGAAGACACTTCCTTTTCATCTACAATGACTTTAATGGTCCAATGTCCTGGATTTGCCTTGTGGTCAATACCAATATGGAAAAAATAGGTATTATTTTCTTTTGAACACTTGGATGGTTTTATGTATAACGAGTCATGACCGCTTAGGTCCTTCCAGGTACCTTGATCGTACTCCCATCTGTAGTAATTTTCAACTGAACGGTCATGGGGATCTAGTATTGAATCTCCACTGTATGCAATTATCCAGATTTTCTCTTCATCAACTGTTAGAGTAAGATCAAAATACTGGAATTCACCAGCTATAAAAACAGGATTATTGGAAGATACATGTTGTTCTTCAGAATTAGTCCTTTCAACTGTAGTTGCCTGTGAAAAAGTTATGCCAGAGAGTAAAAATGGTATGAAAATTAGAATAATTATTGCTAATGCCTTTAGTGAAATAGTCCTAGTTAGCAACCCATCTCTTGAATGCATCCTAATAATAGGCATCAATTTAGAAATATAAATATCTTACCTACTCTAGATACCACGGGAAGAATATTCAAAGGGGATAATCATTCTTGTATAAATATTCTAGAATATCTAGATATCAAGGAAAAAGAAGGAGAAAACAACAAGAGGAAAAATAATTGATTTCCTTCTTAATTTCTAATATGATCCATTTTTTTCT
>Ga0272442_10010379_pt1 | contig 11483 bp, 25 predicted proteins | sample SSMForm2O_FD_200262 | JGI IMG/M metagenome (GOLD analysis project Ga0272442, IMG submission 200262) | Marine sediment archaeal communities from Little Sippewissett salt marsh, Falmouth, MA, United States - SSM-Form-2O | ecosystem: Environmental > Aquatic > Marine > Wetlands > Sediment ...
ATGAGAATACTCTTGCCATCGCAATCTGGTATTTGTTGTCGCCGGTTGTGATTGGTATCTCGTGCTTGTCTCTTAACAGGTTGAGTTTGTAATGCTCCACTTGTCTGGGGTCTGGCAGGATGATTTCATCAGTCATGATAGATATTGACAGAGGAGGGCTGCCTTGATGTGCGCAATCTATCCACGAGTCTACCTGCTCTGGCGGAAACATTGTGAATATTGATATAAGTACATCATACCATGTAGGTCTAATAGGACCTATAAGCTTTGCTATTTTGGGACCGTGCTCTTTCGACATAGTTCTGTACACGAATATGCCGAAGAATCTGTATTCCTTGAGTGTTTCATCTGTCATAGTAGTTTTCCTGCTGCTAGCTCGAGCGATGCTTTTCTTGCAAGCGCGTCAGCTTCAGTATTTTCACTTCTTGGGATATGTGATATTGTCCATCCTTTGCCTCGGTAGCTGCTAGTCCATCTACTGATTATATCATAGAATGTCTCGCGCAGCTTCTCTAGCTTTTGATTCTTGCATTTCCATGTACCATTAATTTGGTTTACCACTAGCTTGGAGTCGCTGTGTATGTCCACTTCTGTAACTCCAATCCAGCGGAGCATCGATACTAGCTCGATAGCTGCTTCATATTCAGCCTCGTTACTGGTTCTGTTATATCCTACGCTAAGACTGAGTGTGGCAATTGTATCTGTCTCATCTTCATTCTTGATGACTATTCCTATGCCGGCTGGTCCGGGATTGCCAAGCGATGAGCCATCTATGTATGCTTTGACTCTCATCTTTGATCACCCGTAGCATGCATTATCTGCTGCCTCAAGAGCAGTAATAACTGATGGATCAGCCGCTACTGCATCGAGCTGTGTGATGTGGATTGTGTCCTGTGCAGTCTCTACAATCATGATCCATGGAGATGGAGGAGGGGTAGTATTATCTACTACCCTGATGCCTGGGGCTGCTTTCTTTCTTATCTCATGAATTACTGCCTGGGCATCGGCGTCAGATGTGATAATCATCCATTCTCTGGTCATTGTTATCTCCTTTAAGTATACTGGCTGTATCTAGATTTGTCAACTTTGAGTAGTCTACTTATGCCACCTGTCTTTTATTTTCTCGCCTTCTGCCCTGCGCTTGCGAATGAAGTCCTGTAAGTCAGAGTTGATTGCCAGCGAGTTGAACAGCTCGTATGCTGACTGCTCTGCTAGTTCAGTCTTTATCTTGTCGGGGAGTAGGTTCCATATGGACTCCCATGTGGAAGCCTTTATGATAATGTCGATAGAGTCATCTCTTGCTCCTCGGCATGTCCTGCAGAATAATCTCCATTCGGCGTTTTTATCTGGTGGGGTATATCCTACCCCATGGTCACATTTCCACATTGCTTTGATTCCTCCATGTCGATGATTGCGAATGCTAAGGGTGCGGGTCGGTTAGGCATTATTTCCGCCCCCATAATGCACAGGCGGCCTCAACCCGCTCTGGGTCGGTTATCGTACTGTCGAACTCATTCATATACTTCCTGAATTGCTTATCATCCATACGTATAACTGCTACCGATTCACGATAGAGACGCTCATGACGTTTGGAGTACGCCCTCGCCTCTTCTGGCGTGTCAAAAGCTTTAAGGAATTCCCCGAAATGTGTGCAGACGTATACAGCTCCCGTCATCTCGACACCTCCGCGTCGATGATTTTGAGTACGTTCCCGTAGGCGGCAGCAATGGAACAGAACGCACTTTCCGATATCGCCATCCCGCTAGAGTGTGCTATCTCCACGTTATCAAGGGCGGCGCGGTGTAGCTCCTCGACCTCCTCCCGCATCCGCTGAAGCCTGTCCGCGTCAGTGCGGGTGTAGGGCTTAACTGTCAGTTCCCGCAGCAGTGCGCGGGCTTTATCATCCAGGTCCTCAAGAGCCTGTATGTATCCGTGCTGATAATCGCTTTCATCCTTATCGGCAAATGAAAAGCGATGTCGCTCATCCCGTATCAAGGTCTTTAGCAAATCCCTCTCCTCCCTCGTCGCCTTCAGGTCCGCGATGAGGTCGGGGACCTTTAACTCTTGCGCCCATAGCCAGCGCCTTTCAATGTTTGGACATGTGGCGAGGTCATACATCGTTATGGAGTCATCCTCATAGGGGTCAGTCAAATCATCAAACTGCGTCAGGTCCACTGCTGGCGGTCGCTCATCCCAATGCTTTCCCTTTGCATCACAGTATCCACAATCGGTGAATGCCTCTCCGTTTTTAATGTGTCCAGTGTCATCACATATTTCACACTTTACCGCCGGGACTCGCTTGGATGTTTCCTCCTCAATAGGAATGATATACGCCTGTCCGTCGGGCTGCGTGTTCGGATAGCCGTAGTACATGTCGTCAATCTCGTACCAGTAGACGGCGCTAGAGCCACCGCCGCACTCACTGACGGCATCAGGCTGGCGATTTGACGGCTCCGGCGGTGCGGTCTCCTGCCAGTGTTCCCCAAACCACGCATTCAATTCCGTGGTTTGCTCTGTTTTCTCGGCCCAGTCGCATTCGGCAGCCATTTGCTCGTCATAGGCAACAGCTACCGCCTCAATACTACCCAGGCCCATTTCGGTTGCTGTTTTCATGTCATGCTCCTTTGTGCTATTTGCCCCTCCCGGATTTCCCCGGTCGTGGGCTGCATTGTACCTACAGCATTTCATAAGCCAAATCGGCTAATTCTCCAAGCAGTATTAGATAATCCTGCTTTGTTGTTCGATTTTCTGCAAGTGTTACCGGTGACCAGTAATTCCGGTTTCGCTCCCAATAGTCCGCAAAGTCGAGTAGCCGTGTGAAGTAGATATCCCACAGGCTATTAAATAGTAGCTTGGGCTGACGGTTAGCATCGATATCCGGTGCAACAAATTCAGCCCATATAGTCCCTAGCTTATTGACATTCTTTACCGTAAATGTACTCTCTTTGAAGAGCGTATTCCTTTGGTCATTGAATGTTTGCAAGTCGCTCATGATGTTTCCTTCCTTATGCGTATGTCTGTTGTTCCCCTGGATTTCCATATGCCGCACCGGAAATAGAATCTGAGAGGTATATCGTATGAAGCAGGTGTAGTTCCTCCTGATGTTGTTATGTATCCAAGGGATATCAGAGACTTGAGTATCTTGGTAATTCTATGTGATGGTATGTAATACCCGGCATTTAGCAGGATGTCAGATGATTGCATTCCGGAAGATCCAGAAGATCTGATGATCAGTGCAACTATGTACTCTGATGTGGTAAGATATCTTCGATCTTTAGTCTTTTGCCTTGTCATCTTCGTTCAGGAGAGACTTCAGTGCTTTTGTAAGTGGATTGATATCATCCTGCTGCGTGTTTAACTTGAAATGCTCGCAGGCTATGGTATTTCTTGCTACAACTCTACCTTCTGGACACATCCTGTCCTTGCTGTCTCGTAGTGTATAATACTGACAATGCCTACACTTGTTCTGTCTTTTCATAAGAGCATATCCTTATGCAGGAAGAGCCAGCCCAAACAGCCTGAAATACATTCGGGACCTGTTATATCGGGGCTCTTTTTCAGGATAGGATAATAGGACACTATCATTACTCCTTGCAGTTTCGTATATCATATGTGATGTAAAATGGGCGGATAATGCCTATTTTGTCAGCGATTGGTACTATATACTGGCATATAGTACCAGATACTAGCATGGCATGGATGTTTTGGCCTGTTAATAGTCTACGGACATCCGTGAATTGTCAGGTACCATATGATAGAGGCCATTGATATCAAAGAGAAGATGATGAAGCATATCTTCTCCCTTAGTCTTTTCTTTCTGCATGCTTTAGTCTCTCTATCTTCGTACCAAGGGCACTTCCCATTATAGTTAATCTCTCCTATAGATCTGATGGGAGTCTCATGCTCTGTTGTGAAACCCTTTACATAGTCAAGCTCGAGACTCCATCTGATATTGTCTGGATGCATGCATGCAATGGGATAGCTGAATTCTCCTTCTAGCAGTGGCAAGCGCTCGGCGAAGTCGCAGTTGATACATAGGTGTCCATCGCTTTCGTCCATCCTGTGGATCTTCTTTGACATAGTACTCTCCTAATCGCAGTATGATCGGTGGCAGTGGGGACATCCGGTGATAAACTCTTTGGATGCTCTCTTAGTGGATATGCCATCCTTGTCGTAGATGTTGCGGCCGCATGCCCAGCAGATACCATCTACTGGTGCAAAGTGGGGCAATTTATGCGCCCGGCAGTACTCATCCTGCCTGGCTATAGACTTATTTATATCGTATGTTTCTTCAGTCTCGGCGGGCATAGCTATCTCCTCTCTATCCTGTTTGTTACATGAAGTGATTTGAACACGACTACTACCAATAACCAGGCCAGTAGACCGTTGGTTGTGCCTTCTTTAAAGAACAGAGCGTTGGTGAATGTATCCCATGCGCATAGGAATTCTGTACTGCTCGTAGCTGTGGATATTAGTAGTACGATGAACATCACTGCGACGATTCCTATGATTCCTGTGATAATCCAGTGCTTGAGTTCCATCTATACACCTCCTTCGTGTTTTACTGTGAGTTGCCTTGGTCTATGGTACAGGCACATAGTAGTATTCAGTTGGTGAGAACGTGGTCAGTATAAATACCACGTAGGTGACGAACAGAAACGCGGCGGTAAATAACAATGTTATGAGCTTAAAGGCATTAGCCCAGCCTAAGGCTGTACTTGTAGCTGATACTATTATCAGGTACAATGGCAGGAATATATATAGCATTGGCAGGCTGAAGAGTATATTCATGAAGTAAGCCATATCTTTCTCGATGTACATTCTATACACCTCCTTTGTATTTTATATTATACCACCAGCTGAGCCATCAAATGAACAGGCAAAACACTAAAACTGGCGGCGCCAACTCATCATTCCTTCCATTCAGGTATCCATTCATTCAGAAGCTCAATAACATCATGTATATCTGGATGATTCCCTTCATCATCCTTCAATACTTCATCCTTGGTGATTTCGTACGCAGCGTTAGCACCATGATAGTGTACATAGCATTCCAGTATTCCTATCAGGGTTACTGTCTGCTTTTTTGTCTCCTGTTGTGGCATAGTGGTCTCCTTTGCTGTTGTTAATAACTCTCCATTCAGGATAGATGTTGATTTGGTAGTAACATGCGCCGCCAACTCTTACAGAATCACTTCCTGCATTCCCCATCTATATTCTCATCCCACTGCTTTGGAGTGTGGATATGTATCTGTAATCCACACTTTGTACACTGCATGACATAGCCCTGGGTATCAACAGGCTCCCAGTTATGTGGATTATTAGCTGTGAAATGCTGTATTTTCAGCCATGTTGGTGTTGTATAGTCAAAATCGCTGCCTGTATCAGATTTGAGTATGATCGGCGCCAAACTACACCCACTCACACTTATATCATAGTCCTGCTTAGTAGCAAATGTAACTATGGTGCCGTCAGTGCATGTAATCCGGACTGCTGTATCCTCATGCCAGCCAGAGCCATCACCATAATCATGGGATTTGACTATGGATGTGTGGATACTCTCAATAGTCTTACCGATGAGTCCTGATAGTAATTTGATCATCTTACGGACCTCCGATGTGTTTTTGTGTATATGAGCCCCATAGAACGATAGAATGAACAGAGCGGGTGGTACAGCTACCCACTCTCTCGCTCTCTTTACTCCATTCTGGAGGTTATGGCGGGTTTATGTCGTGTTTATGAGACATATATGGGACATTATGTTCATTAGACAGTCCAGGGAGTAGTTAGGCGGGGCATTTCTCCCCGGTTTGTAGGTTGGGGCCCGGGCTTAACCGGGCACCATCCTTAACCAAGGGCGCCCACCAACTATACCTATAGCTATAAGCCAAACAGACTGATACACATTAGGTGACTACACCTAAGCTATTAGATATCTTGATGATATCACTTAGGATGTAGTATATACTTGGGGGAGTTCCCCCAAACCCCCCTCGAGGGGTCCCTCCCACAGGGTCCCTCCCCTCCCTGGGCTTACAGGGAGTACTTCTGGTAGGCTGCATTAATAGAATTTCCATACTTGTACCTCTCTTAGGGTATGTAATGTAGTAAAAAGGGCCCCTCTGAAATCGAGGGGCTTTGCTATGTCTTGTAGGCCGGATTGGTTACCGGTCGACTGTGACTTTGCTGTGCCTGGGTACTTATATGAGCTTGAACTCCTGCTCGTCCAGGTGAGTGGCGTTCCACTCGTCTGGGCTCATCGTCTGGTAGGAATACTCGCCATCATTGCTTAGTGCAAAGACGTTGAGCGTTTCCTCGCCGCGTCCAACAGATGTTATCACTATCTGCTGTCCTCTCTCGAGAACTGCAGCAAAGCGATACTCACTGTCCACTTTGGATGCAGCGTAGCAGGATTTCAGGATATTCCCTGTGGTGAGTTTCTCCACTATCCACACGTCGCCCCGGAATCCTCCTCTGACCCCTGCTGTCAGCAGGAGCCTGGAAGAGTTGTCCTTCTTTCTGAGTAAGATACTGTAATCTCCGTTGGCATTCTTGCCGACGGCGAATGTATCTGATACTAGTTCCTCACCCAGTACGTGGGGCTCTCCTATAATGGGGAGTATAGCCACATCCTTCTGATACTTCCCGAAGTCAAGACTCGTTTCCAGCCCGGCGGGCTTGAACTTCCATAGCTTACCGGGGTTATGATGTCTCATTGTGGGCACCCCTCCTTCGTGTCTCTTTCCCTTTCATCCTCATTGTGTCGATGAGACTGACTGTTTCTTTGGCTCCCTCCTTCGTCTTTTCGACGTTGAAAGTCTCCGCCAGCCAGCTTCCCACCTTTCTGGCTGTGGGACTCTTCTCTATTGCCATCTGGTACGCACCAGTGACAATATCCGGAGCGCTGAGAATCAGGTCGGCGAGACCTTCACCAGCTTTTGAGAATGTAGCCTTGAGCTTCTTGCTACGATTCATCTGGTTGATGAGGTCTGTCATAGACTTCTGGAAGCTCTCCTCGACCTCGATCTTGGTCGATCCGGTCGAGATACTTCCTATGATCGCATGGGCTTCCCGGAAGATAGTCCTTACTTCCTCGTTGGGGTCGGATGCGCCGTAGATCCTCTGCTCGATGCTCTCCTGTGTAAGCCCCGCTGATGCCAGCATCTGAGTGACCTTGTCCTTGATGCTGCCTGGGCTCATAAACTCCGGCTCGGTCTCGATGACGGGGATTTCCTCGTCATCCTCTTCTTCGGGGTCGAATCTCTCGTAGTCTGATTCGTCCTCATACTCATTCTCATCGTACCAGTCTTCCGGGGGGATTCCCGGGTCGAAGGGAAACTCCTCTTCGTAGTGGTCATCACTCATTCTATGGCTCCTTTTGCTTTTGGTTGTTTGATATCAATCAGGCTGTCGCGATCAGATCCTTGACTTTGGCTTTGGGATTCTGCTTGAGCAGCTTGCGGAGATCCTCTTTCATGTCCCGCTCGAGGCTCTCGAGTAGATCCAGATGGTCAGCTTCGGCTACAGCCGTTACGGCCTCGACCTTGCGCAGAACTCCTCTGCTGGGTACTATTGGGTATGATATGTACTTGGTCAGCATAACTGACCTCCTTGTGGTATTTGATACTACCTGCATTGGCTCCTTCTTCAGTCTTCGTCTACGACTTTCCATAGTCCGTCATCCTCTGATGTGTCGAGGCGGGCGAACTCCTCGAGAGCCGCTTTGCTATCTTTGTAGGGCTCTCCTGATAATGTGCACATCGGGCCCACACCATCAGATGGTATGACGTACGTTTTGCGGTCTCCGTCCCAGGCTAGGAGATAATCGTAGTTCTTGCATAGGTATATGGCATGGCTGCCGCTGATGAACGACAGCAACTCGTACATGTTCATGGTTTCACCTTCTTAAATAGGGGTGGGAGCTTGGGTTATGGTCTTTTCACTCCCTGGCCGCTGAAGTAATGGGAAACCTTCGATGCGTGCGTAGTCAAATATCAGGCAGTGGTAGCGTATACCGTTGCTGCCTTAGTCAATGGTCGTAGTTTATTATCAGGTCTCCCGTGTTGGCGATGGGAATCTGTCGGCCGTCTGCTGTCTCGATTATCGGCAGGCGACCATTGTAATCAATGAAGATCATGAATCCGTCTGGTGACAGATCCAGGATATGGGCATTGGTTACCTCACTGCCATCCCACTCCAGACTGAAGTGGGTGTCTGCGAGTGGTATCGTATTGTCCTGGGACACAGCTCTGATGTATACGATACCTATGATTACCAGTGCGAATAGCGCTAGCCATAGCGCTATCACTTTCATATACTGTGGCATGATAGCCTCCTTTGGCTTAATGGGAGTGGTAGTACCAGGCCCCGGTTCCGTATTGCAACTTGTTGAATTAAAAGAAGGGAGCCCTGCAAGATTCCCCCGTATGGGGTTCTTTGCAGGGCATCCCTTGTTGTTTGACCTGTTCAGGTCATCAGATGAGCTGCTCGAGCTCTTCCGGAACGGGCATGCCGTTCTGCTCGAGCATGTCGCAGTGCGCCTTAATCTGGTTAAGGACGACCTCTGCGTTGTAACCCTGGCGAGCTGCCTCACCGTTGAGCCATGCCTCGATCAGGTTCATCTGGCGCTTGCCAGCCTGGCTGGCGAAGTCGCTGTTGTCGTTGGCGTAGTAGCTCACCCTGGAGTCCCAGCCGGCTCCTCCGGGTGATGCGTACGCCAATGCCTGGTCTATCAGCCCAGGACTCTCGAGAACGCTCTCGAGATCCACGCCTTCTTTGAAGAAGGCTGTCCCGTTGTAGCTGCCGCCATTCTTGTCGGCGGCGAGCTTGCTTACCTCAACGGCCTGCTTTCGGGCTGCCACTGCACACGCGATGAGCAGGTTGTCGCCACTTATGTATGGCGATCTCCCGCCTGTCGCAGTTGCAGGGCGAGGCCCCAACTGCAGGCTGTTCAACAGAAACGGGACGCTGTTCCTGTTGAAGACGACGGTTTCCTGCCCCGGCGTAGCCGGAGCATCAAATACCATCCTTGCGGTGGTCTGCGCAGGGACGCCCTTACGGGCCTTCGAGGTGTTCTCGAAGAGCCGTACGTATACGCCTCTGCCGTTCCAGGCTCCGGCGCGCGTCTCGCGAGGCGCACCAGCCTCGACGTACCGCCATCCGGCAGTACCGTCGGCCTTGGACGCAGGCCGCAGCTCATATCCGTCCGGTGCGGGCGGAAGAGCGCTGTAGATGCGTCCCATCTCGAACTTGCCGTAGATGAGCTCGCTGGAGTCGGCATCCACGGCTTCGGTAGCTTCACGGGCCACCTCATGACTGTCCATAAGAGTCATGATGATTCTCCTTTTGCCTCAATGAGGCTTGATTTGATATCAGGACACTTGCCTTGAGGTGAGTAAGCCACCTGGTGGCTCACCCGCCGTAGGCGGAAGCTTCCTGATTCACTAAGGGGGCCGCAGGCTTATGTAGAGTACAGGCTTCATATAGTATTGTATTTAAAAAAAGCCCCCCGAAGGGGGCTCTTTGATTATGTATTATACTCTTCTTCCAATTCTTCCTTGGTCATTTGTCTTGGATTAGTAAATGAACTATTGATTGATGCGCACAACGAGCACACTCTGGATAGATCCTCATCTTTAGGATTGTCCTTTGGAGGTATGTGCATATCCACCTTGAACTTTATCGGTCGTTGCCCACACAACTCACATAACTTAACCTTGTTTACTGTCCGTCTGGTGTATGTAGCCCTGATTTGAGCTTCATACCAATCTCGCTGATCATGTGGAGTATGAGCAAGTTGATTAGATACCCATACTTCAAAGTACCCCTTCTCATCTCCAGTCTTTGCTAGCTCTTCCATCTTCTTCTTTTCTGCACTTCTCGCTGCTACGAACGCTTTGTTGAAATCATCTTTAGTTGGTTTGTAAGTTGGTATTGCTAATAGCTCTTCAAATGTCTTGCTCATTATGAGCCTCCTTTTCAATTTGTTCCCACACTTTCCTCAGTCTCAGGCTTTTAGACCTGATGTCAGTCTCGCCCCTCCAGGGTGCGGGACGCACAGGATACTGCCTCCTTGGTGGCGAGCATGGCTCTTCATGTTTGACCTCCGGGAGGTCTTTCATTACTATGACTATACTCATTCGTCACCATCCTCGTCTATGAGATGTTTCAGTATGGCATCCGACACTGTCGGAAATGCCCACGCCAGCCCTAGTATACATACCAGGCCGGCAACAGTCCATACATAATGGACTGCAAAGAAACTCAGTACTACTGCTATATTGTGCATAGCTACTCCTATTGGTTGCCTCCTGCTTACAGTGAGGACTTATACCAAAAAAGCCCCCCGAAGGGGGCTCTTTAGTGGTATCTGATACTACTTCTGGATATGCTTGACCAGGTACTTCCTGACCCTTTCCTTGTTCTCCTCTGCCACGAGGAGCAGGAGGTCCTCAATGACCTTGTCCGGGCTTGGTACCCAGACCTTCTTCTGCCGCCGATTCCACTCGGCAGTCAGGAACGGAAGCAGAGCAGACTTCTTGCCTGCCCTAGCTTCGATCATACTCCTCAGCTTGTCATTGCTGAGGGCATGAATCTTGGCCGTGTCGACCTTCTTACTATGACGCATAGGTGCATCTCCTTTCTTAGTCTTCGCCACCCTGCCCACTGCTACATGGGCGTGGTAGCGGATGACACTCCAGTCAAGTGCACTGGAATGCCAATTATCACGAAATGACTGGGATATGTGTCCCACAGCCATGTCGTGATTACTTCTGGACGTATCGACCCCGTCCTTCACAAGACGCTCCATCATCCACTCGATGATGGACTTATCTACCTTATGTCCACTCATGTGTGGACCTCCTTAGGCTTATACTATCGTGCCTGTACAAAAAAGCTCCCCGAAGGGAGCTATTGAACTAGTATTAGCCTCGGTAGTTGGCACAGCTAGAACGTCTTTATGACGTTATCTTCCAACTTATTTCACTCTCATTGTGAAACAGTATACCTGAGTATACTATTCCACTAACTACTGCGGTATAGTATCGGTCGATTTCAACTGACCCATACCCGTTCTCTTTGACTGCGTAATACTCGCAGTCTACACCCTCTGCTATCAGGGTGTTGTTGATAACGATATCCTCGCATGCTGGGCGAGGGTCAATACTTGTAGTGCGACTCATGTTATTCTCCTGTGACAGCCTCCTGCTTACAGTAAGGGCTTACGTCATAAAAAGAGCACCCCGTAGGGTGCTGTATATGCTGGTATATGAGACTACTGGTTGTCATACAGCTGTGTATATGCGTTGATGGCCACACTAGCACGCGTATACCTCTGCTCCCACCACCTCTCATTCTGCCTATCCCAACTCATTATCTCTGCTACGTAGTCCTCACCTGGGAACCACGTTAGACGCTTAGATAATACAAGCTTGTACTGCCTGTTGTCATTGGTGAATACGAATGACTGATCCTTGCTCTGG
>Ga0272442_10010380_pt1 | contig 11483 bp, 9 predicted proteins | sample SSMForm2O_FD_200262 | JGI IMG/M metagenome (GOLD analysis project Ga0272442, IMG submission 200262) | Marine sediment archaeal communities from Little Sippewissett salt marsh, Falmouth, MA, United States - SSM-Form-2O | ecosystem: Environmental > Aquatic > Marine > Wetlands > Sediment ...
ATTCCTCATGTTGGCTTTATCGTAACGGAAATTAATTTAAAAGAGTTACAGGATATATTAACGATACGTCTTAATCTTGAATGCCTAGCTACAGAGATTGCCGTAGATAATGTTACTAATGAAGATATTAGAAAACTAACTGAAAATATTATGGAGATGAAGCAATCTATTCAAAGCAATGATATTACATGCTATGGTCATATAAATCGGGAATTTCACCAAATTATTTATGCAGCTGCGGGAAATCAAGTATTACTTAAACTTATTATAGATTTATGGGATAGAAGTGGAAGAGCAAGATCTATATTTTTATTGTTACCTGAGATAGTGGAAAATTCTTACAAGGAACATAAAATAATTGTGGATTTACTTAAAAAGAAAAACAAAGTAAATGTTTTAAAGGTAATGAAAGAACATAAAGAAAAAGCTTTTTTAGCTTTGTTTGATTACATTAAGAAGCAAGATAAATCTTAACCTAACTAATGACGTATAAATGTATTATGTATAAATTATTAGAATAGCTTAACAGAAAGGGAAAAACAGGATGATAAAAAAAGTAGTAGTTACTCATAGACTTGATGAAAATATTATGCATTTCTTGGAAAATAACTTTAAAGTAGTAGTGGGAAATAGCGGTGACCCTGATGAAATTTATCCTCTTATAAAAGATGCCAATGGAATTATAGTTCGAATAGGGTATCTAGACAGAAAAACAATCATGTCTTTAGATGATCTTGAAGTGATAGGAAGAACAGGAGTAGGTGTGGACAATATAGATTTAGAGGCTGCAACTGAAAGGGGAATTCCTGTGGTTGTAACACCCGGTGCCAACATAAGATCAGTCGCTGAACACACTTTAGCATTTTTGCTATCTTTGGCTAAAGATTTGAAAATTAATGATATGGAAATGCATAAAGGTAATTATGGTATTAGAAATCAGTGCAGGGCTATTGAAATATTTGGGAAAACTTTAGGTATTATTGGATATGGAAATATTGGTAGAGAACTGGCGAAGCTTTGTTCAAACATTGGTATGAAAATATTAGTCTATGATCCTTTCATTTCTGCAGAAGCTATAGAAAATGATAAATTTCAATCTACAGAACAACTAGATTTTCTACTACAACAATCAGATATGATTTCTGTCCATGTCCCCCTTACCAAAGATACTCGTGGAATGATAGGGCAAAAAGAATTTACATCAATGAAGTCAAACGTGATCATTGTAAATTGTGCAAGAGGAAATATTATTGAAGAAAATGCTTTGATTAAAGCATTGGAAAATGACACTATAGGCGGTGTTGGATTGGATGTATTTTCATCCGAACCATTAGAAGAAAATAGTCCGATTCTAAAATTTGACAAAGTTATTACAACTCCACATATAGCAGGATTAACAGGTGAAGCTTTTTTTGCAATGAGCAAAATGGTTGCAGATGGTGTAAGTACAATATTAGGCAAAGAAAAATGGCCATATGTCGCTAACAAAGAAGCATACGAAAATGCAAGGTGGAAATAAAAAAAATAAAATTAAAAAGACCAAGAAAGGATTTGAGTAATGAAAAAAGAAAAATGGGTAAACGATAATTGGTGGGGGAGTGAATTTAATTATATTGAAGAAGTAAGAAGCAATTTTAAATTACCAGAAAAAATTAAATTTCATGATGCAACTTTAAGAGATGGAGAGCAAATGCCAGGTATAGTGTTCCGGAAAGATGCTAAAATCAAGATTGCTAAAGTATTAGATTCTATAGGTATAGATAGGATTGAAGCAGGAATGCCTGCGGTTTCACAAGAAGATTTTGAAGCGATTAAAGAAATTAGCAAGTTAGGCTTAAAAGCAATGATCACAGTATTCTCTAGAGCGGTGGTAGCTGACATAGACAAAGCTGTAGAGGCTGGAGCTCAAGGTATCATATTGGAAGTTCCCAGTGGTTATCCCAGGATTAAAAATCAATTTCCCAAATGGAGTTATGAAGATGTAAAAAATAAGGCAATAGAAGGAATTAAGTATGCTAAAAGCAAAGGATTATATGTTATATTTTTTCCATATGATACCACCCGCGCAGAAATTGCGTTTTTAGAAACTCTATATAAAGATGTAGTAGAAAAAGCTAAACCAGATTCGGTTGCTATTATTGATACAATCGGATGTGCTTTACCTCAAACCATTTATTATTTAGTAAGGAAAGTTAAATCATGGGTTAATGTTCCAGTAGAAGTTCATACTCATAATGATTTTGGTATGGGGCTTGCTACTTCTATTGCCGGAATAGAGGCAGGAGCTGAAGTTATTCATGGTTGTTTGACTGGCTTAGGAGAAAGAACTGGTAATGCTTCATTAGAGCAGATTATAGTTGCATCAAAGGTTCTTTTAGGAATGGATGTTAATGTTGATCTTAAGAGATTAAACGAAGCTTGCCACAAAGTAAGTGAATTATCTAAGGTGCCTATTCCAATTAATGCACCATTAACAGGAGATGTAGCTTTTGCTCGTGAAATCGGCCTTGGAACGAAGTTATTTAATACTGCTCCGACAACTCTTTTCCCCCTTAATCCTGCTTTCTTAAATCGAATACCAAAGGTTGTTTTAGGTAAAAAGAGCGGAAAAGACTCAGTAAAGATAAAGTTGGAAGAACTCAATTTGAAAATCAATGAAGATCAGATTTCGGTAGTACTGGATAAGGTTAAAACCTTTAGTATCGAAAAAGGGTCATATTTAAATAATGAAGAGTTTATTAATATTGTTAATCAAACAAAATAAAATGTAATTTGGAGGATTTATAATATGCAATTGTTAACAGATTGGGAAAGTCGAGTTAATTTTGATAGGTTGCGCAAGGAAAGAAAAGAAAAAGTGAGAAAGGGGATAAAGGAAAATAATCTTGATGCTATATTACTTTTTAAAGCTGAGAATCTTAGATATTTAACTGGATATAGGCCACTATGGTGGACCCAGTGTTTTCTAACCAGGAATGCTGGCTTAATGACAGCAGACAGTGATCCTATACTTTTTCCCACCAGCGGATGTGCCGAACGATGTTGGGTGACTATGGATTGGATGCCAAAAGAAAATATTAGACCACTCGCCACTTTAGAGGATGAAGGAATAATAGATCAAGTGATGAAAGACCTTTTTGTTCCAGCATTTAAGGAATTAGGCATTACAGATGGTTCAAAAGTTGGAATAGATGCCTCAACCATGTTGATATTAGAAAAACTTAAGAAAATATTTCCTAAAGTAGAATTTGTTGATGGGGATGAGTGTCTAAAAAATGCACAGCTAATTAAAACCTCTGATGAAATTGTATTATTGAGACAATCTTCTCACATGGCAATGATTGGCATGAAAAGAGCTATTGAATCTATTGATTTAGGAGTGCGTGAATGCGAAATATTAGCAGAAGGAATGCATAGCTTATATTCTCATGGAATGGAAGTCCCTCAATGTAGTTTGATTGTGACATCAGGAGAAGGGACAGCTCCATTAAGAAGATTTGCATCAGATCGTGAGATTAAATATGGAGATTTAGTTTTTCTTGACATGGGTGGAATGTTTAATGGGTATAACTCGGATTTTACCAGAACTGTCATTTTTGGAGAACCGAATGAGCAACAGAAAAAAATATACAAGACTGTCTACAAAATGATGATGGCGATACATGAAACAGTGAAGCCTGGCAATACCAACGTTGATGTAACTAAAGCAGTCAAAAAGGTAGTCAAGGATGAAGGTTTTGAAGGAAAGGATTATTTAGGTTTAATAGGCCATAGTCTTGGTGTTCATGGATTGACTTCTCCAATAATTGGAGAAAAAGCTTCAATAGGCGAAAAAACATTTGAGTTAAAACCAGGAATGGTCTTCTCTTTAGAACCAGGAATATTTATACCTGGTACACCTGGAGGAGGAGGAGTCAGGTTAGAAGATACAATACTTGTAACAAAGGATGGCAATGAACTATTTACTCCTGCACCTTATGATAAGAAATTATTATCTTAATTCGTTTAGTTTAGCTGACTTTATTAAAGAGGTGAGGCATATATTATAGAGTATATTCTCACTTAAAATGGTAATTTTGTTAAATGGGAGCAGTTAAAAGTTATCTGTCTTCTACTATAGAAGAATAATTATATTGGAGGCTTATACAGCCAATCATGAAAGCAATGGTATTAGAGAAATTTAATACAGACCTTGTAATGCAAGAAGTTAAAGAAAAAGAAATAAAATCGAACGATATAAAAGTTAGAATTAAAGCACGCGGGGTCTGTCGTTCTGATTTGAAAATAAAATCAGGGTTATTACCAATTTGTAAACAAATTAAATTTCCCCATATTTTAGGTCATGAAATAGCAGGAGAAATTGTTGATAAAGGTAATAATGTTAATAGTTTTAATATAGGTGATAGAGTTGTGCTGTCTCTTTATTGTGGCTGCGGGGAATGTGAAATGTGTAAAGTAGGAGAATATTCACTATGTGAAAAATTATTCTATTGGGCTGGCTTTAAAGATTGGGGTGGATTTGCAGAATATATTGTAGTGCCAGCAAGAGCTGCAGTTCATATAGGTGAAAATATTTCTTTTGAAGAGGCATCAATTGTTCCTTGTGCTATCGGCACAGCGTATAAAGCCGTAAAAAGAAAGGCAAAAATAAAAGAAGGAGATAATGTTCTAATTATAGGTGCCGGAGGTCTCGGATTACATGCCTTACAAATAGCTAAACACTTTGGAGCTAAAGTGATTGTTGTAGATAAAGATATCAATCATCTAAACAAAGCAAAATCTTTGGGAGCAGATGCAATTGTAAAACCTAATATAAAGATTGCGAGAGAAGCTTGCCAATCTCTTGGTGTAGAAAAAATAGATGCGGTCATTGATATTGTCGGCATACAAGAAAGTATAATGATGGGATTGGATAATTTAAAGAGGAAAGGAAAGATGATCATTGTAGGTTTTTCCCCAGGTAAAGAAGTTTTGATAGAACCATATAAAATAATGTTTGAAGACCATCAAATTATTGGCTCTAGAAATTGTTCCATAGAAGATATAAAAAAGTCAGTGGAGATGATTTCTAAATTATATATTAAACCTGTAATTGATGAAATTGAGGCATTAGAGAATGTAAATAATGTTTTCAAAAAACTTGCAAAGGGTCAAGTATTAGGGAGAATTGTATTAAAGTGAGTAAATTCAGAATTATATTTAAAGGGTGTAATAGGAGCTAATTAATTTTTTAAAAGAACTTAAGATGAAAGGCAAAGTGTATAGTAAAGATAGTTATACGTCGGTGTGTAAAATTAAATAGCAAACAGATCCAGGCATGTCAGTAAAAATTATTTATATTGGTTAAAATAGTTAATATTATCCTTGAATTAAAATAAAATAGGGCAAAGAAGTAATAATTAAGAAATAATCTACAGAAAAAAATCCAGAGCAGGAGAGAGGGGGTAAGCTTGTTAATATAGTTATTTATTACAGTTTTGAGTCGAAAAGTACAAAAATAAAAAATTAAAAGGAGAAAAATAATGAGAAATAAGTCTGTTCTATTTTCTTTAATTTGCGTTTTGATGCTTGGTGTGATTATGGTGGGCTTTTCCGAATCGGGGGAAGCTTCTGAGATTATTAAATTTGGAACACATACAGCAGGTACTGGAGGTTATAGACAAGTTGCTCTTGCAGCTGAAGGGATTATGGAAAAATTTGAGGATATCGTAGTTAGATGTGTACCAGCAGGTACTGATGCATCTAGGGCAAAAATGGTTCAACAGGGAGAAGCTCATACTGCTGCTCTTAATTCACTTGCCGCATGGACACTGCAAGAAGCTTTATTTAATTATAATTCGCCAGATTGGGGTCCACAACCTGTTCGCTATCTATGGATTCCGCAACATGCTGGAGATGTTATGGCTGTAAGAGGTGATTCTGATATTTACCAAGTATCAGATTTAAAAGGAAAAAGGGTAGCTATTACGCCACCTTCTCCTTCATGCTCTCTATTAAATGAGGCTCAATTGGCATATGGAGGTTTGACCTGGGATGATGTAGAACCCACCGTTTATCCTGGTCCTGCGCAAGCATATGATGCTGTAATAAAAAAGAGAATTGATGCAACATTTTTTAATGTATCAGGCAGTAAAGCTTTTGAATTGGCATCAATGCCTTGTGGTATTAGGTATATTGAAGTCCCTCCAACATATGAAGAAGGATGGGAAAGACTTAGAAAAATAGCTCCAATGGTGTCGCCGAGAATGTCTCCTGTGGGAGGTGGACTTTCAGAACAGAACCCTGTATGGACGATGACTTTGGGGTATCCTACATTTTTAGCTTGGGAGCATTTAGATGAAAACATAGCATATAAAATTACTAAAGTGCTTCATCAAAGTTATTCTGAATATGCTCAAAAAAATGATTCGTTAAAACTTGACTGGACTATTGATACTACACTGACAATTTTTAGGAATGATATTGCACCACTGCACAAAGGTTCAATACGTTATTTTAACGAAATTGGAATGTGGAATGAAGAATTAGATAAAATAAACGAGGAAAGAATACAACACCAAGAAGATTTGAAGAATTTATGGGAAACTACCATAAAGGAAGCAAAGGAGAATAATATTACAGGTGAAGAGTTCGAAAAATTATGGATGAAAAATAGAGCAGCTGCTGGTTTTTACTCCAGATAGCGAAAATTAAATTTTTAAAATTTAAGGCTCAGTTCGGAAATTAAGCAATAGGATTGAGCCTTAAAAATATATTAATAATAAAAAAGAGAGATATTATGATTCTGAACTTAGAAAAAATGAATATTAAAAATGTGCTTAGATCTATTACCATTGCTTTTACGATAATTAGCATATTTTTAGCTATTAATCAAGTATTTAATCTTCGATTTTTTTGTAATGTGGTTTTATTTGGTAAAACGTATAATTTTCTTTTATTAGGACTATTATTGCCACTTGTTTTTCTTTCCGATAAATTAAAAAAAGAAAAAAAATATTTAGGTTTTAATATTTTAGCTTTCTTTATTTTGTGTATTTCTTGTATGTATTTTGCATGGAAAGGTTATGAGATCGTTATAAAAGGTTATGGATATTTTGCTCCTATAAATATGGTAATATTAGCAATATTTGTTTGGATTTTAATCATAGAATCTGTCAGGAAAAGTGCGGGATCAGTATTAACGATTGTAATTTTGTTTTTCTCTTTGTATCCTGTTTTTGCAGAACATATGCCTGGGCTATTTCAGGGAATAGGCAGGTCTTTTAGTAAAACAGCAGTGTTCCATATTTTAAGCAGTGAAAGTGCCACGGGAACATTATTAGATGTTTTTTCCAGTACTTTAATGGGATATTTGATTTTTGGAGAGGCAATGGTTTTTACTGGCGGGGCTGATTTTTTATTAAATATCACTAAAAAATTTGTTGGTAGAACCAGAGGGGGAACAGCTAAAATATCGGTTATAGCTAGTGCTCTATTTGGTTCTATAAGCGGTAGTTCGATAGCAAATGTTATTACAACTGGAAGTATTACTATTCCAGCTATGAAAGAAAGCGGTTATAAGGCTCATTACGCCGGGGCAATTGAGGCATGCGCCTCTACAGCGGGTACGTTAACACCTCCTATAATGGGTGCTACAGCATTTGTAATGGCCTCATTTATAAATGTACCTTATAACGTAGTGGCGCTGGGAGCAGCAATACCAGCAATTTTGTTTTATATTGCATTATTTATCCAGGTGGATGGAAATGCGGCAAAAAGAGGGGTTAAAATCAACCAAAAGAAGGAAACGCTATCTTTTTTAGACGTTTTAAAGGATGGCTGGTTTTACTTGCCGACCTTGGCAATCTTGGTGTACTTTCTATTTGTCTTGCAATTAGTAAATGAGGCACCTTATGTAGCTACCATATTAATGCTTGCTTTGGCACAAATACGTAAAAAAAGCAGATTAAGCCTAAAACAATTTTTAAAATTGTTTAATAGAACAGGAAAAAATATGGCAAGTTTACTTGCCATACTAATTGGTGTTGGATTTTTACTTGGTTCCTTTTCTCTTACAGGTATAGCATCTACTTTTGCAAGAGAGCTATTTTTATTAGCCGGAAAAAGTATCCCGCTTATGCTTGTAATCACAGCTATAGCGAGTCTTATTATGGGAATGGGAATGACAACAATTGCCTGTTACATTTTTTTATCACTTGTAATTGCTCCTGGACTAGTTGGCGCAGGTTTAAATGAGCTTGCTGCACATCTATTCATACTTTACTGTGGAATGCTAGCATACATTACACCTCCAGTTGCTCTTACTGCAATTGTGGCAGCAAATATTGCTGATGCATCACCCATGAAAATAGCGATGACAGCATGTCGCTTGGGAGGTGCAATATTTATTGTTCCATTCTTTTTCGTGTTGGATCCAGCTTTGGTAATGCAAGGTGAACCAGTACATATTATATGTAAATTTATTACCACAGCACTTGCTATGGGTATTTTGGGGTCTGCTTTAGAAGGGTACCTTATGGGAATAGGTAATATTGAATCCGATTATTTAGTTAGAGGGATTCTTGTTATTTCTAGCATTGGATTAGCTTTCCCAGGAGACTGGAAAATAAATTTAATTGGCGGGTTAATTATTTTACTGACGATATTTACGAATAGTCTGATTCGGAAGAGAAAAGCAATTGCAATATGACGAAAAAAAGAGAAATGTCTTTAGGATTAATTTTAAAGTCTGCACCTTTCCAGCAACTTATAAAATTGCTTTACTTTGTAGAGAAAAATTGCTCTATAAAAATAAAATAAAATAAAAAACGTAGAAACTAATTAAATATACAATCTTAGATATTCCATAGTGACTTTTTTTCAATGAAAGTAAGAAAATGTATAAAGAAATAAGAAAAAGAGATTAAAACGTTAAATTTTCTATCATTAAACAATGAATGAAAGAGGGGTAATTAAATGTAAATTATTTATTAACCCGAAGGGCAGAATACCACGGGCTTGCCCGTGGGTATCTATTATTTGTAAAAATATTTATAAAATTACTAGAATAAAGATCTAATAGAAGAAGTAAAAAATAATATAGATGAAAGAGGTAAATATGAATAATTCGAAAAAATTAATTAGTGAGGTATCAGAAATTGCTTACAGAAATGAAAAACAATATGCAGGCTGTGCACAGGCAGTTATTGGAGCATTTAAAGAATTAACTGGTTCTAAAATTCATGATGATGTTTTTAAAGCAGGAACTGCTTTGATGGGAGGAATTGGGTGTTCTGGAAACGCTTGTGGTTCTTTAACTGGTGCTGTGATGGTAATGAGTATTTTTCTTGGTAGGGAATACGACAATTTTTCTGATCCTGAAAAAATAAGATTTGAATCGTCTAAATTATCTAAAAAACTAACTGATCGATTTATTGAAGAATACGGTACTGTTAATTGCTGGGATATTCAGCGAAAGATAATGGGAAGATCATTCAATTCATGGGATAAAAAGGAATATGCTGAATTCTTAAAAGCAGGAGGACATGATACTAAATGTCCTAGTGTTTGCGGAAATGCAGCAAAATGGACAATGGAGATTCTTATAGAAGAGGGTTTAATAGAGTAATTCCTTCTTGTCATAAATAAAAATATTTTTTAAAAGGTAAATTAGCTTCTAGATATAGTTAATTTTTATTTGGCAAGTGAAAGAACAAAGATATAAGAAGTGAAATCTATGGCAAAAATTTATTGAAACCGTAATCTATTTATTGCTAAGGTATATTGATAATTGAAATAGATATTGCAAAGAATCTGAAGCAAGCAAGCTTAGCAGATTAACTTGCTCTAGAATTAAGAAAATTTGAGATTTAAAACACCCACACCCAGCAAAGGTGTGGGTGTCTATTAGTAAGTTTGGAGTGCGATATGAAAAAGCCAAAAATATTAGTTTTTTCCAAAGATCTATACGGGTAAGAAAGACGATACTAATATTGACTTTACCAAGAGCAGAGCGTTAAATGTATAAACACATATTGAAATTAATACATTTTTTTGGTTATTTATATGAAGAATTTAGTCAAAGAAAGTAAATAAACTTAAAAATAAGTTGGAGGCATTAATAATTACAATGAACAATAAAGAAACCTTAGAAAGAGCTTATGAATTAGGAGCTGAATATGAAGCAAGAGCTACTAATTGTTGTCAATCTACTATAGCGGCTATTCAGGATGCAATTGGTTGTAAAAATGATGATATTTTTAAAGCAGGATCTAAAATTTTTCCGGAGGCCTTGGGGGCAGTCTTAAAGGAACTTGTGGGGCTTTAGTAGGAGCAACCATGGTCATAGGACAATTGTATGGAAGGACTAGAGAAATGTTTGACATTGATGCTAAAAGAAAAATTGATGATCCAAGTTTTGATTATTTAGCAGCTGTATCAGGACGGGAACTTGCATTAGAACTATATGAACTATTTTTAATTCATTTTGGTAGCTGTATCTGTATTGATGTATCTCATAAAGTTCTTGGACGTAGTGAAGTGGAAGTACTAATACGCCGAGATAGTCCAGCAAGGTCTAAAATCAAGACTAAGATTAGCAATCATTCTAAAGAAGGTTGTGGAAGTGTTGTTGGTAATGCAGCTAAGTGGGCAACTGAAATTATTTTGCGGGAAGGGATTCCAAAAAATACATGTAAAGGTAAATATTAATTGTACTTATGTCATGATGTGTTTGCATATTGTTGTTTCTTCATGCAGAAATAGGATGTTGTTTATCAGGATTTTGTTAAAGTAAATGTACGCTTGAAAAGTAAGAGCTTTTGGTAGGGAACTTTATTGTCTAGCTGGTAATCCTGATTAGTTCTTTTAAAAATATTTAATAAATGATGAACTGATTCAGAACATTCTATAACTGGTACAAAGAGCTACAGGCCTTCTTAAGCATAGCAATAGGGTAGAATTCTTCTAATAAAATTCTATTAAATCGCTCTACCATGCTATTACTCTTGGGACAACTGGGCCTAATTCGGGTATTCCTGATAACGCATCTCGCTAGAAATATCGCATAATGATGCGTTATTTACTTGATGGGTGGTATATCGCTTGCAATTATCTTTGTTGATAAAATCCAGAGGAATATGAGAAAGATAGTAAAATGATAATACTTTTTTTTCACAAAGTTGTTAGCACTTAAGAAAAACAATATTTTACTTAGGTTATTCTTAAGTAAAAGTATTCTTAATTATATTTAATATAAAAACATAGGTGAACAGTTATCGCATAAAGATAATGCCCCTATAATGGTGTAAAAAGAAAATGAGCCAAAACTCAAAACCTCGGTTACAATATTAATATCCAAAAAATATATAAATCGAGATGAATGAATCATGGCTCAACTTAATATTACACTAGAATCAGAAATATTACACGGACTTTTTACATCCGATGGACGGGATGAAGCATTTTCTAAATTATTATCATCGATTTTGAATCAGGTCCTTGAT
>Ga0272442_10010381_pt1 | contig 11481 bp, 8 predicted proteins | sample SSMForm2O_FD_200262 | JGI IMG/M metagenome (GOLD analysis project Ga0272442, IMG submission 200262) | Marine sediment archaeal communities from Little Sippewissett salt marsh, Falmouth, MA, United States - SSM-Form-2O | ecosystem: Environmental > Aquatic > Marine > Wetlands > Sediment ...
GCGCCCGCCATCACGGTCAACCCTTGGGCAAGGGCCAGCTTCCTGACGTCAAGAAGCGACTTAGAGTAGTGTCGCAGGATGTTATAGCACTCGACGACCTCGTCCCGGTGCTTGGGCTCTTCTGACATGCGCGGCCCTCCCCTGGACGCGATAGGGACCGCATCCAGCCTCAGACTAGGAGTCCTCGCCCTCATGGGCAACTCGCCCTCGTTCTCTCTGGCGCTGCCGTCCCACGACGAACCGACGAGCCGCGGCACTGCCTTCGACCCGGTTGTCTCTCGGGCTTCGCGGCGCCAGAGCAGCCCGCAATCCGACGCCGCCGATTCGCGGGTCGACCGGATCTCCGCTCCTGCGCTTCGGCGGACCGTCGCGAAGACCAAGCCTAAGGCGTGACACTACACTTAGAACCTCCTAGGAGCGATTGCTTTGCGCCCAGTCTCGTCGTAAGGTAACCGAGGTGTGTGCATAGGAGGTGCTCACAGCATGTTCCGCTCCTCTCGTCCACAGAATCTCGTCACGACCCTGCTCCTTCTGACCGTTGCGACCGCGGCGGTGCCCCTGTCGCTTCTCGGACAGGAGATGCCAATCACCCAGGTCACGATCGACGGCAACGTGTCCGACTGGGGAGACGCTGCGCTCGTCGTTCCCGACAGCCGCTACGACGAAGCCGCGGGGTTCCTCGGATTCGCCGAAGGCCGCGCGTTCCTGAATCAGAATGCGCTCTACTTCGCGGTCGAAATCGAGGATCCTGACAGACCGTTCGCCCAGTTCGACATCTTCGTCATGGTCGGTGTCCGGGAGTATCTCATCTCTTGGTCCCCGGGCTCACCGGAGGGCTACCGCGCCGAGGTGACAAGCGGCTTCCAGGACATCGGCCCCACCGAGCACTCGCTGTTTGCCTGTGACGCATGGTTCGAAGTGAGGCTCGATCTTCGGGACCTGATGACCGACGAGCCACACCACGTGGGCGACGTCTACGTGGTCGCCATGTACGGGGAGTGCTGCGAGGATGCGTGGCGCCCGTCCGACGAGATCGGCTTCCCGCCGGAGCTGCCGGTGCTCGCGGAGGTCGACGCCCCGAGGCTTCTCGGCAACCTGCCGGGCTACGCGCTGGCCCAGGAGTTCCGCCTTCCCGACGGGTATCTGGCAGGAAACGTCTACGATCCCCCGCTCAAGGCGCCGAGCCACGTCGCCGTCGGCCCCGACGGCACGATCGTGATCACCGACTGGGGATCGGGCGACACGTTGTTCGAGCTCGCCACAAGCGGCGAGCTTGGCGCCTACTGCCCGGCTCCCTCCGACGACAACTCCGGCATCGCGTTTGACGCGGACGGCAACCTGTTGGTCACAGGAGAGGCGGGGATCCTCTGGAAGATCGACCCGCAGGGAAACGCGTCCGAGTTCGCGCACGGCTTCCACTGCTACCAGCTGGACGTCGGTCCCGCAGGCGAGGTCTACGGAACCGAAGGAAGCGGCACCTGCATCCAACGCGTGTCGACCAACGGCGAGGTGACACAGTTTGCCACGGGGTTCACCGAGGCGATCGAGATCGCGGTCAGTCCAACGACCGGCGACGTGTTCGTCTACGACAAAGGCCCGGGGATCATCTACCGGGTGACGCCCGACGGGACCAAATCGGAGCTTGCACGCGGCGTGCTCCGAGAGTGGAACTACATCGCTTGCTCCGCCGACGGACGTCTCTACATGACGGACCTGATGGACGGCCTGTGCGAGGTGTCGACGCGCACCGGCCGGGTGACGGCAGTTCCGTGGGTCTGGGAGAGCCTGACGAACCTTCATCCCTGCGACTTCGCCTTCGACCCGCAGGGGAGGATCGTCTGCGTCGACATCACGATGAACCACGTGGTGCGCTTCGATCTCACGCGCCAACGTGTCGAACTGCTCTGGCAGGGGATGGGAAACACCCGCGCACTCGCGACGGACCCGGCCGGCACGGTCTACATGGGCGTCAGCCACCCGAGCGCCACCGGAGAAGGCTACATCGTCCGCCTCGGGGAGGGTAGCGCGACCGAGGTGTTCGCCACCGGTCTTCTCTCGGAGGTGGAGGGGCTCGCGTTCGGCCCCGACGGCACGGGGTACGCCATCGCCAGAGGCAGCGCCTCGGGGAGGTTCGTCAGCCGGGTGTACGAGATCTCCGCGACCGGGGGCGTTCGCAACCTCGTCGATCTGCCCGAGGCCGGGTGGGATCTCGCGGTCGACCCAACGACCGGCACCGTGTGGGGGATCGCTCCCCGCGAGCTGTGGTGGATCGACTCGCGCGGTCGGCGGCGCACGCTCTCCACACGCTCGGCGGGCGAGATGGTCGAGAGCCTGGCGTTCACCCCGGACGGGACCCTCTACATCGTCGCGTATCCGTCCGCGGACCTCACGACAATCCCGGTGGCAAGCGCGCTGTACCGTGTGGACGTCGCCACCGGCCGATTCGACGAGGTCGCCGACCTCTCGACCGTGGGGATCTGCTGCCCGATGGGGAGGATCGGCGCCGGCGCCGACGGTTGTGTCTACTGGGTGGGACATGGCGATCTGTACCTCCCAGGACACAACGAGGACATGCACATGCTGCGGATCGCGCCGGACGGGACCGTCACGGTGTTTGCAACGAACCTTCCGATGGACCCCTCCGCAGTGACCGGATCGCTGGCAGGCCCGGACCTGTACTTCGCGAGCGGTAGCGGGGTGTTCCGCATCTACCCCGAGGAGTGAACTGCTCCGTGGAGCGCACTCCAAACCGAGGCTGCGGATCTGCCGTCCACGCACGGCGCAGGTTCGGCGCTCTCTCCGTTAGAAGGAGCCACCATCGGGTGAGAGGTACGCCTCCGATTGGATGACGGGCCGGCGGAGAGCTACCCTCTGCCGCTGTCTGCCACACGAGAGGAAGCGATCTCACCACGTCTGATCACCGCTTGGACCAGCGCCTCCTGAAGGGCGTAAGAGCCGGGGCCTCGTTTGTCCTGCGTCAACCAAAGCCCTGGCTCATCACCGCGCTTCGCTCATCGCTTGCGATGTTCCTCTACAGCCTCGTCTCGCCGTACTTGTCCGTGTACACGATGGGTCTCGGGGCCTCGGCAACGCAGCTTGGCCTTGTCAACAGCGCCGGGATGGCCGCGGCCGGTCTCATCGCGCCACTCGTCGGGTGGATCATCGATCAGCGCGGGGTGCGGCGTGTCTACCTGGTCGGCATCGCGTTTCTGGCGGTCTCCTATCTAACGTATGCCGTGGCCGGCAGCTGGACGTTGGCGATCCTGGCAATGGTCGCCTACTGGCTGGGGAAGGGGCTGTCCGGGCAAAGCTGTTCGACGATCTGCGGTAACTCGATCCGCAGTGAGGACCGAGCGACCGCGATGAGCCTGTGCGAAACATTGGCCGCGGGTGTGCTGGGGATGCTGGCCCCGCTGCTCGGCGCCGTGCTCGTGGCGCGTTTCGGCGGTGTGACGGTCTCGGGGATCCGCCCCCTCTTCTACATTTCCCTTGTGGGAACAGCCGGGACCTTTGTGATGATCTACGCGCTTCTACCCAACTGTCGATGGAGGCAGGCGAGAAGCGAGCCCCGCCACCTGATACGAGATCTTGTGACGGTCCTTCGCAGCGGGAAGAAGCTCGGCCGCTGGCTTGTGATCGACGCCATCGGATTCCTACCGATGGGGATGGTGATCCCGTTCGCCCAACCGTTCGCGCACGACATCAAGGGGGCGAATGAGCTGATCCTCGGGATGATGGTCACCGCGTTCGCGCTGACGCCCCTCGCCCTGGGGGTTGTTGTCGGACGGATCGCGGACCGGATCGGGCGCAAGCGGGTCCTCTACGTGACCATCCCGCTCTCGTGGATGTCGAGCGTCGCCCTCATCCTCTCGCCCCACCCCACCGTACTCGTTCTCTCCGGTGTGCTGCTCGGGTTCTTCACGATCTCCGCCGTCACCGCAGGGGCGATGGCCTACGAGCTGGTCCCCAAAGAGCACATGGGACGCTGGCTGGGGCTGTCCAGGCTGTGTCGCATGCTTCTCGGAGCCGCAGCGGCGACGCTCGCCGGACTGATCTGGGATCACCTGGGACCGGCGTACGTCTTTCTCACGGTCATCGCCCTGGAGCTTTGCGTCCGGATGCCCCTTCTTGTCACGATGCCCGAGACACTTCACCTGGACCACCAGAGCTAGACAGGAGCGGCCGCCGCCGGGTCGCAGCCCGCCGTTCGAGTGAGGTCGAAGCCCGGCGGGCCGCTGCCTAGCGCAGATGCTCCGGTCGCAGCCGATCCACGAACGAGGTGTCCACCCAATAGATGCCTTCCCCGAGGAAGAACAGGTAAGCGCCGTCGGGGGACAACGCCAGGAACCCCCCACACTGGTACGGCGTGCGGATGCGCTCGGTCCAGCCGCCGTCGGGCTCACGGTAGCTGATGTAAAGCTCATCCTCTCTGCCGGTCCGCGTGAGGGCGACGAGCAAGAAGGCTTCGTCGGGCGCCATCACGATCGCCAGCTCGTGGGCGTCCGAGTCGAACGGCGCGCCCAGCTGCTCGGGCTCGGCGAACGCGCCGTCCACCCACCGCGACATGAACACCTTCTCACGGGCGGTCATCAGGTCGCGGCTGAAGATCATCGACCCGTCCGGCGTGATGCAGTGGATGCGCTCGTACGCCCGGGAGTTGATCCGCGGCGACACCGGCGCCGGCTCCGACCACCCCTCCCCCTCGCGCCCGACCACGTAGATCTGCGTGTCGCTCTCCGCGTTGGGGTCCCTGGAGAACTCGATGAAGAGCCGCTCGCCGTCCGGCGAAAACACCGGCCGCTCAACGGGCACGCCGATGCCCTGGGTGAACGAAGCGATCTCCGGCTCGGTCCACGCACCGCCGAGAAGCCGCATCTGATAAAGCCTCAAGCCCTCTCCCGGTGGGTCCGTACGATGGTTCACGTTGGTGCACCAGAACAGCTCGCGCCCGTCCGGCGAGAACACCGCAGCGCTGTGTTCGAAGTTGGCGGCAACGGACACGATGCCGGGAGCGAACAGCCTGGGCGCACTCCCTGGGGGCATCTGGCCGAGATACGCTTCGGCGGCGGCCTGGACAGCCATCGGGAGCACGAGCAGCACAACGGCCATCAACGCCACGGCGGCGCCCTCCAGCAAGCGCCGGCAGAACATCCTCCAGATCACAGGCACCTCCTTGTCTACGGTCGGACGGTCGTACCTCGATCGACGGCTCTCCAGGCCCCGTAGTCGACAGGATATTCGCGCGCGCATATAATAGCAAGCGCGCATACGGAAGGAGGCGCTTGTGTCCCTGGAGTACGCGATCCTCGGATTCCTCGAAGTCGGACCCAAGACGGGCTACGACCTCAAACAGCGGTTCGATCGTTCGGTGTCCGGGTTCTGGCGCGCGGACCAAAGCCGCATCTACCGAACGCTCGACAGGCTGCGAGAGCGGGAGTGGGTGTCACAGGAAGTCGTCGCGCAAGCCGACCGACCCGATCGGAAGCCCTACAGCATCACCGAGAGAGGCCGCGAGGCGTTCTATCAGTGGATGGACGATTGCCAGGCAGGTCCGCCGCAGCGCAACGCCTTCCTGGTGCAGCTGTTCTTCGCCGGCCTGCTCGGTGACGACGAGGCGATACGACTGCTTCAGGCCAAGAAGCACAGGATCCTGGATGTGTTGGCGTCGTTTCCCGAACGCTACCGGCTGGCCCCCGACTACGAGCACGACGAGCCGCAGCGGGTGGACTTCTTCCACTGGCTCACGCTCGATTCCGCCGTGCACATGCGCTACGCCTATCTCGACTGGATCGACGGCGCGATCGATCGGATCCGCGCCAAGGACCACGAGAAGGGGCGAGAAGGCGCGATCACGCGATGGCCGCCGTACGGACCGATCAGGCGGAGCGGCCGGCAAGCCGATGCAAGAGGAGGAGGCAACGAATGAGGCGTGAGAGGCGTTTCTCGCGCAGAGCGCTCATGGGCGCCCTGCTGGTGATGTGCGCCGGGCTGGGCGTGCTGGTGGCATGCGGCACAGCGCGCCGTGCCACAACAGGAGTGGATGTCACAGAGACCGACACAGCGCCGGCCGCGGTGCTCGCCGCCGGCGCCGCCTCGATCGACACAACACGCGTTCGCGAGGGGTTCGAGGCGATCGGGATGCGCGACGTCCCAGAGAACGTGCTCGCAACACTGTCGACGATCGAGAAGCTCGACGACTACCCGGTATACACGATGCGCTACTTCGGGCCGTACATCCGATCGTCGGAGCTGACTCCGACTGCTCCCTCCGATGCGGCATCACGTGAACACGCCTGGGCGTGTTCGCTTTTCGCCGCGGTCGGCGACGCAGGGCAGCCGGTGTTCGGACGCAACTTCGATTGGGAGTACAGCCCGATCCTCGTCATTCACCTCGAGCCGGAGACAGGGCACCGATCGGTGATGTCGATCGACCTCGCCTACCTGGTCGATGCGGGGACGATCGCTCACCTCGACACCGCACCGGTCGAAAGCCTTCTCCCGCTTCTCAGCGCGCCGTTCCTGACGTTCGACGGGATGAACGACACGGGCCTTTCGATCGCGATGGCATCGGTCGACTACGAGTGCGGCTATCCGACGGATCCGGACAAGCGCGACGTCGGGGACCTGCGGATGATGCGCGAGGTCCTCGAATCCTCGGCGACCGTCGAGGAAGCGATCGCGTTCCTCGAAGGGATCAACCCGGTCAGCCAGGGCGGGCCGAACACCCACTACCTGCTGGCGGATCGCACCGCAGCGGCCGCACTGATCGAGTACCACGACGGGGAGATGTACGTCTTCCAGAGCAACGCCGAGTCGCCATGGAAGACGGCCACCAACTTCCCGGTCGTCCTGACGGAAGGCGATCCGGCCGGCAGCTGCTGGCGGTACGACCGAATCGAGGAGGCCCTGCGCGACAGCGGCGGCAGTCTGTCACCCGCCGAGGCGATGAGGCTGTTGCAGGCAGTGTCGACCAGCATGACCCAATGGTCGATCGTCTACGACCTGGCGAACGCCGAGATGCACCTTGTCGTCGATCGAAGCGCGGAGACGGTTCACACGTTCTCGTTGCCGAGGGAAGCGGCGGACACGCCCGCCGGGGCAACCGGTCAGGGCAACGCGGATGCGTCGGCGCACGATGCTCTCCCCGGCGACGGCGAGAGCGCGTCGGGGCTCCCGAACACGGCGGGATGGACGCCGGTCTCCACCGAGGTCACCGGTCGCTTGTCCGAGATCGACGGAGTCCCCGTGCTCCACGTGTGGGGGACGCCCCGGGAGCAGGGCTACGCCATCGGACACCTTCTAGCGCCGGAGATCGTCGCGCTCTACGACCGGCTCATCGCCCATCGCACTTGGGGGCTCGACCCCGGGCGATGGAACAACGAGGTGCTCGCCGCCGCCGAACGCTTCACCATCGCCCCGGGCTACATCGCGGAGTTCGAGGGCATGCTCTCGGGCATCGAGTCACGCGCCGGCGGCCCCGCGGAGGTGCCGGCGCTTGGAAGGAGCCTGCGGGTCGAGGACCTTGTCGCCGCAAGCTACCTGTACGACGACAAGCGGCTCGGATGCACATCGTTTGCCGTCTGGGGGGCGATGACCGAGGACGGCCGGACGCTCTACGGGCGGAACATGGACTGGCCGTCGCTCCCTGCGTTCCTTGAGGCACAGCAGATCGTCATCGTACGCGCCCCGTGGCCGGGAAGTCGCCGTAAGGCCACCGTATCCGTGTTCTTCCCGCTCGTCGTGGGCGTCAACACCGCGATGAACGAGGACGGCGTCGTTCTCTGCAACAACGACGCCTACAACGAACGAGACCCCGTGCGGCAGAGCGGCTTCTTCCCCGCCCCCTACTCCAATCGTACCGCTCTCGAGACCGCACGCAGCGCCAGCGCTGTTCAGGACATCCTCGCGGCGCTCTGGGCCGAGCCGAGCGGCGTCGGTCGTTCGCTGACCGTGGCAACGCCCGCCGGGGACGGCGAGGGACGCGGGGTCGTGTTCGAGGCCGACGGGATCTGGGAGGAGACCGGCGGGGTGACCGTACGGGCGCCTGAGCCGACGGGGTCCTACATCTTGACGACGATGCACCACCGACAGCGTGGCGAGCCGATCGACTGCCCGTACTACGACATCGGCGAACAGGCGTTTCGCGCCGTTGCGAGTGGCGACGCGTCACCGCTCACGGTCGCGACCGTCTGGGATCTGCTCACCGCACTGACGCCCACCGGCGGGCTCACCTACCACAGCGTGATCTTCGAGCCCGACCGCATGCTGATGCACGTGCGGCTTCAGGATGACGGCGTCACCGCCCAGCGCAGCCGCTCCGTCACGCTCGACGTCGACGCGCTCTTCCAAGAACTCCTGAGCGCTGGCGAGACAAGCCGTCCGTGCGACGAAGCGGCAACGATCGCGTTCGACTCCGACCGGGACGGAGACGTCGAGATCTACTCTGTGAGCACGGACGGAAGCCCCGCGGTGCGTCTTACGGACCGCCCGGGCGCCGACCTCGCGCCGACCTGGTCGCCGGATGGAGCGTGGATCGCGTTCTCCACGGCAACGTGCAGCTACGTGATGGGACTCGACACAGGGGAGCTCCGGCAGCTTCCCCCAAGCGCTCAGCTGAACTGGTCTCCCGACGGCACCGAGTTCGTGTACGTCGCCTGGGCCGGGGACGACGCCGAGATCTTCGTGATGGACGCCCGGGGCGGGAACGTCCGCCAGCTGACGCACAACGACGGCGGCGACTTCGAGCCGGTCTGGCTCCCCGATGGCGAACACATCGGGTGGTCGTCTGATGCCAACGGTCCCTCCGACATCTACGTGATGCGAAGCAATGGAACCGACGTCACGCAGCTCACGGACACATCAGACCAGAACGCCTATCCACACTGGTCACCCGACGGCACGCGCGTGGTCTTCTGTTCCGATCGGACGGGCAACTGGGAGATCTACACGATGAACGCCGACGGGACCGATGTGAAGCAGCTGACGTTCACCGACGCGTTCAACGGGGCGCCGCGATGGTCTCCGGACGGCACGCGGATTGCGTTCGAGTCGGATCGTGATGGGGACTCCGACATCTATGTGATGAACGCCGACGGAAGCGGCGTTCGCCAACTGACAGAAAACGACGCATCGGACCGGCGTCCCTGTTGGCGGCCGTCGACACGCCCCGATGGCGAGGCGGGGGGCGACGGATGATCACGCAGCGTCTCACCGGCCTCCCGGCACAGGCTCGGCCGTCAGCCACCGCGCGAGATCACGCGTGAGACTCTCGGCTGTGTGGAGTCCGTAGGGCTTCCCCGTTTTGAGGACCAGGCGCAGCGAGTCGAGGAACTCGAGGCCGTGATACCAGTGCAGGACCGCCGCATCGAAGCCCATCCGCTCGCAGTACGCCGCCTCGGTGCCGCGACCGCGCAGTTCGGGCACCAGGAAGAACGGCAACAGGAACTCGAAGATCGGGTCGGTGAACCCGGCGTGCTGCCAGTCGATGATCCCCGCCAAGCGCTCGCCCCGCACCAGGAAGTTCTCCGGCCAGAGGTCGCCGTTGCTGAACCGATCGCCGGGCGAGCCGGGCCACGTGGCCTGCAGGCGTTGAAACGCCGCGTCCGCAACCGGATCCCATGTCCCGAGCATCGTCGCGGACGCCTCGAGCACTTCGATCGCCGAGACGCTTCCCGTCATCAGCTCGACGCTGCCGGGCGGCAGGTCGGCGGCGGTGATCGACTGCAGCGCACACACGGTGTCGACGTAGAGAGCATTGGCCCACGGCTCGCCGGCCTTCATCGCATCGAGCAGCGGGGCGCCGACGATGAACGTGCTCACGAACAGCGCCGTGCCGAGCGCATCCCCCTGCGGGTCCCAGAGCAGCAGCTTCGGCGTGGGCAGCGGATGCGCCCGCATCGCCTCAAGCGCCGCCACCTCGTTGGCGCTACAGCTCTCCCCGAAACGAACGAGGACGGAGCGGCCCCCCGCGGCGGTCTCGAGGTCCACCCGCCACGGCGTCTCCCGCGAGCTCTCGCCGAGCGCCTCAACGCGGAGCGACCGTACCGAAACGTCAAGGAACTCGGCGAGCGATCTCGAAAGGTCGCGTCGGCAAACCGGAAGACGTGGCACCTCGCTCGTCATCTCGGTACCTCCTCAGCCATCGATCGACCTACCCCGTCCTCGGTGTCACGCCCGGGGATAGACGACACTCTGCACCTGCCGTAACGTGGCGACGAGTGCGTCTACGAACCCCTCTTGCCCCCGGATCGGGCGATCGTAGAACGTCTGGTACGCCTTCATTACGGGATCATCGGTTGATGGTCGCCTCACCCCAAGCTTGAGCAGGAAGTACAGGCTGTGCAGCGCCTCCGCCACGTTGGCGCGTGCGATCACGGCCCTGTGATCGCAGAACTCAAGGTTGAAGATCCCGTTCCACCCCCAACTCCCACCGTCCGAGGTGCGGGCGAAGCTCGCAATCCAGGAGGTAATCCGTTCCGGCGGCAGCTCCCCGCGCAGCATCACACAAACGGCAGCCCGCATGAGTCGTCCCCCCTCGTTATGAACGGAGACCTCATTGGACGGCCGCTTCAGTCGCTCGCTGATCGCTTCCAGGATCTCTTGCTGCCCGTCCGCACCGGTGTGCGGGCTGCGGGCGAACTGATGCAACGCGTCCCCCATGTGACAGATCGCGTCCGCCCAGCCCTTGCCGTCGACGAAGCCGCGTACATCCCGCTCGCGTCGAAGGCTGTCAATCGCCGCGACGCGCCACCTGGCCACCTGCTCTGGGCGAAGGAATGTCCCCCTCCCCTCAACCGCCCCAGCTGCGAACAGCTCGTCGGCCGCGAGCGGAAGACACAGAACGAGTGCCGCATACGACCTCAGGAAGACGCTGTCGGTTCCCTCTTCCCCCAGCCCACGGCAAAGGGTCTCGGCCATCTGATCGCCGAGCGCGCGCAGCGCCTCGTCGCTGAAGTGGCCGCGCTCGCCCCACGCATCGAGAATCTCGCAGCTTCGCTCACGCAGGATCTGATCCGTGGAGCCGAGCAGCTCCGTGAGACGGGGGATTTGCCTCTCTGGATCCATGCCCTCGGGCACCTCGTACCCACTGTCGGCGATCCTCTGAATCAGCGCTTCGTTCATGGTCTGTCCTCCCTGTTCTTGTCGCAGAAATCCTCGCGCCGGCCCGTCGCCATACCGTCTCGACCTGACGCGGAACGCGTCTCCCGCTCCGTCCGGGCGACCTTGGCGGGGGCACCCCGTCCTCGCACGGCAAGGGCAAGCTGCGATGAGGCCGGGCCAAGTCGCCGTCGTGCGAACGCTGCCGTCCTCGAGGCGCCCCTTTGGACTAGAAGTAGATCTCGCGGTAGGGGGTCTCCGTCCGAAACGCGAGCCGACGGGCGACGGCAATCGATCCTGCGTTGTCCGCGTGGCAGTTCCATACGAGCGCGTGGCCACGCCTACGTGCCTCCTCCGCAAGGTACGCTGCCGCGACCGCCGCCA
>Ga0272442_10010384_pt1 | contig 11480 bp, 7 predicted proteins | sample SSMForm2O_FD_200262 | JGI IMG/M metagenome (GOLD analysis project Ga0272442, IMG submission 200262) | Marine sediment archaeal communities from Little Sippewissett salt marsh, Falmouth, MA, United States - SSM-Form-2O | ecosystem: Environmental > Aquatic > Marine > Wetlands > Sediment ...
CCCTTTGTTTAATTAATAATATCTTTATCAATGCTTTTAGGAAAAAAATATTACCGGAAACTCAATATATATTCTTTCTTTATAATGTTTCCCTAACTAATTTTCCCTTTTCATCGAGACTTTTATAAAAAAGGATGCCCTCCTTGTTAAGCCGGGAAGGCATCCTTCTGACAGAATAATACCAATTACGAAAATGATTAGGCTATATATAAATTATTTTCGAATTGGTTAAATGCCGATATAGAAAAACAAAGACATTGGGAGCATGCGAACCGATGGCTCAATGTTTTTCATAATCGGTATAATACCATTATAAGGATTAATTTGCACACTAAATATAATGGTATAATGCCGATAGATATTTGAGGCTCAATAAAAAAACGCAGTGCATTTATTGGGCAATTTCAAATACAAATCGGTATAATTTAAACTAAGCGTACAGAAACCGTTTAATTTTTTTTGTGGGCGTTTTTTCAAACGGTAGCGGTTGAAATATAACCTGTTGCAAACGGGAAAATTTATTCACCTCCTCATTTACTTTCTGGTGAATTTCTTTTAAAATTTCATCTCTTTTTTCAAAGATGAAATTCCTTGCTTCTTCTTTTAAATGCGCAAACTGTTTTTCTATTTCTTCCATGTTCAGGTGGATCATTGCCACCAGTTTCCCTTTTTTCTGGACAACAAGCGATTCAAGCACATACCGCATTTTATTTATGACCGATTCAATTTCTTCGGGATAAATATTTTCGCCGCTTGCCCCTACAATCATGGTTTTAATGCGACCTTTTATATACAGGTAGTTATTTTTATCGAACCGGCCCCTGTCTCCGGTTCTGAACCATCCGTCCTTAGTAAAGACTTTTTTGGTTTCTTCAGGCATTTTATAATAACCTTTCATCACATTAGGCCCCTTTGCCTGAATTTCCCCTTCGCCTGTAGGAGGGTCCACATCCCCCAACCGAAGTTCAACTCCGGGGATAGCAGGCCCTGTCGAACCGATCTTTGTTTTACTTACTACAGCACCAGCCAGCAAAGGAGAAGTTTCTGTTAATCCGTAGCCAATGGCATACGGGAAATTGCCTTCCAGTAAAAACCGTTCTACCGTCGGGTCAAGTTTGGCGCCTCCGATCCCGAAAAACCGGACAGCCCCCCCGAAGGTTGCCTTCAGTTTTTTAGCAGCTACTTTATGCAACAGTTTCCGGGTTGGAGACAAACGGTATAAAAAACGCATTAATCCATTTTTTTGAAATTCAGGATAGATTTTTGCCCTGAATATTTTTTCAATAATCAAAGGAACCGCCAACATAATTGTTGGTTTTACTTTCTCAAGAGCTGGAAGTAAAACAGCAGCTGTTGGGGGTTTGCGGAGATAATGAACCGATGCGCCATATTTCATGGGTAAAAGAAATCCAATTGTATTTTCCAAAGTATGAGATAAAGGGAGCATTGAAATAAATCTATCATGAGGCACTACATGTTCGAGTTCGCGGCACTGTTGTGTGGTCCATGCCAGGTTTTTATGCGTCAGCATCACACCTTTCGAGTTTCCCGTTGTCCCCGAAGTATAAATAATGGTTGCCAGGTCTTCTTCCCCTACCTCATTCCTGTTCAGATTTTTAAACGCTACCGGCTTTGAGGTGCTTAAAATCTGTAAATGTTCTGTCGGCGTCCCGTTAGGGATATAACTGAAATTATCAATCAAAATGGAATGATTGACAATATTTATGGTTTTACCAGCCCTTCGGTATAAGTTTTCGGAAATAAAAAGGATTTTGGCTTCTGAATGTTTAATTATGTTTTTTATTTCATTCTCGTGGAAATCAGGTAAAACTGGCACTGCAACAGCACCCAGCGATAGTGTTGAAAAAAAGGCAACACCCCAATTGGGAGAATTGGTCCCCAAAATGGCGATTTTATCCCCTTTTTTTACCCCCAACTCCACAAGAAAATCAGAAATTAATCTGATATCGTCGCCAAGGTTTTTATAGGTGTAGTTTTTCTCACCTGTAAACACAAGGGAAGTATTTTCCCCGAATTTATCTATCGATTCGTGTATTAAGGCAGGAATTGTTAGTTTTTCATTTCCATCCATGCGCCTGTTTTTTATGGTTTTTTAATATCCTTTCATATTGAAGAACAACTAAATGCCTTTTAAGTTCTGAACTGACAAAAATAGTAAAAAAACAGAACCCGGTTTTACCAAATGTTTTCCGGAGGTTTCCGGCAGGAATCAACCTGTAAAACCCGTCAATTTTGTATTTTTATTCGCGTTGTAAGATAGCTATATATGTTGGATAAAATCAACTGATGTGAAAAATAAAATACTATGTGATACAGAAATTCATGTAAAAAACCTCATGTCACAGGATAACAGTGGGCACGACTGGTGGCACATTGAGCGTGTCAGGAAAATGGCCCTGAAAATGGCTGAAAAAGAAGGAGGCGATAAATTTATTATTGAAATAGCCGCGCTTCTCCACGATATCGACGATTATAAGCTGGTCAGTGGAAACGCAGATTTAAGGAAAGCATCGGCCTGGCTGAAAAAATCGGGGCTTCCTGAAAAAACCATCAGCCATGTACTTACTGTAATCGGTGAAGTTTCTTTTAAGGGGAATGGGGTTGAAGACAGCACAACCTCCATTGAAGCGGAAATTGTCCAGGACGCCGACAGGCTCGATGCAATGGGGGCGATAGGCATAGCACGGGCTTTTGCCTACGGAGGAAGTAAAAGCCGGTTGATTTACGACCCGGCGGAAAAGCCGGCTGTGTATCATTCTTTTGAAGACTATAAAAAAAATAAAGGGTCGACTGTTAATCATTTTTATGAAAAACTGCTTCTGTTAAAAGATAGAATGAATACAACAACAGCTAAAGCAATAGCAGAAAGCCGGCATGATTACATGGTAAATTATTTGAAACAATTTTTTAATGAGTGGAATGTTGGATTATAAAAACCCTTTTGTAATTTTGAAAGGTATACCAACAAAGAATGCAGAGTCATGAAAATAGGCCACATCGGTATCTGGACTTACAACCTCGAAGGGCTCCGTAATTTTTATATGCATTATTTCGACGCTTCGTCAAGCAGTGGCTATTATAACCATTCGAAAGAATTCCGCTCCTATTTCATTTCCTTCGACGGGGACTGCAAGATAGAACTGATGGAACGCCCGAATATCCCCAAAACGAAAAACGATCCTATAAAACAGTTTACCGGAATCGTTCATTTAGCCATCACGGTAGGCAGCAAGGAAAAGGTCAATCAACTTACGGAAGAATTACGGGGCGATGGATTCAGGGTGGTTGGCGAGCCACGCACAACCGGCGATGGTTTTTACGAAAGCGTCATCCTCGACCCCGATGGGAACCGGGTGGAAATTGTTGCCTGATAAACTTATATTTATAAAAGGAAACGAATTATTTTTAAAAAAATATCTTATGAAACAAATAAACCTTATCAAAATTTATTCATTTTACTTATTTACTGTATCTCTATTTTTTGTACAAAGTTGTAATAAGAATGTCCCTGAAGAGCTGCCAAATATTTTATGGGTAACCAGCGAAGATAACAGCCCTTTCCTGGGGTGTTACGGCGATGAATTTGCCACCACCCCGAATCTGGATAAACTTGCCTCGGAAGGATTTTTGTATACACATGCCTATGCCAATGCACCGGTTTGTGCACCAACACGTAATACAATTATAACCGGCGTTTATGCCAATTCAGGAGGGCATGAGCCCATGCGCAGTTATTATAATTTATCCGAAAAAATAATTCCATATCCTGTACTCCTCAGAGAACTTGGGTATTATTGCACCAATAATTCAAAGACCGATTATAATACAAATTCAATTGTTCCGGCAGAAATCTGGGACGAATGCAGCCAAACCGCGCACTATAAAAACCGCAAGCCGGGGCAGCCGTTTTTTGCCGTTTTTAATTCCACAATTTCTCACGAGAGTTCGATTCATCGCTCAATTCCGGGGGAGGAGTTACGGCACGATCCCGGGAAGGTCCCGCTTCCACCTTACCATCCGGCAACTCCTGAAATGAAACACGACTGGGCACAGTATTACGATAAGGTTGAAGACATGGATGCCTGGGTGGGTAAAATGCTTCAGGAACTGGAAGATGAAGGATTGGCGGAGAATACTATTGTTTTTTATTATGGCGACCATGGAGGTGTCCTCGCCCGCAGCAAACGTTATGTTTACGAGTCAGGTACACGTATCCCGTTTATTATCAGGATACCCGAAAAATTTAAATACCTGTTCCCGGCAAAAAAAACCGGGTCAAAAGTCGATCGGTTGATAAGTTTTGTTGACCTGGCCCCAACGCTGATGAGTATTGCCGGAAAACCAATCCCTGATTTTATGCAGGGGGACGCTTTCCTTGGAAAGCAAAAAACAAAAAATCCCGAATATGCATTTATGTTCCGGAGCCGTATGGATGAACGTTACGATATGTGCCGCGCTGTGCGTGATCAGAAATACAGGTATATCCGTAACTACATGCCTTACCGGATTTACGGGCAACACCTCGATTATTTATGGAGAGCACCTTCAATCCGCTCGTGGGAGAAGGCTTACCTTAACGGCGAATGCAACGAAACACAAAGCATTTTCTGGAATCCAAAACCTGCTGAGGAGTTATATGATACGGAAAATGACCCATGGGAAGTGAATAACCTGGCGAATGACCCTGCTTATAAGGATGTTTTGGAAAGGATGCGGAAAGCAAATAAGGGCTGGGTTTCCAAAATTTATGATACAGGATTTATCCCGGAGGCTGAAATGAATGACAGGTCAGCAGGAGAGTCATTTTACGATTATGTACGTTCTGATAAAATTGACCTTCAGTCGGTCATTGATGCAGCTGGCCTTGCGACGCTTGGTGACCCTGGAAGCCTGGATATTATGGTATCGTATTTAAATAACCCGGAAAGTGCGGTCCGTTATTGGGGTGCAACAGGTTTGCTTATCCTTGGAGAAAATGCGCGGAATGCCCTGCCAAAGTTAAAGCACGCTTTGAATGATACTTCCGGGAACGTTTCCGTTGTTGCAGCCGAAGCAGTATATAAACTGGGTGAAAAGGAAATTGCTATAAATGCTTTGCTCAATGCCCTGGAAAATCCCAATGAACATGCCCGTTGCCATGCACTGAATACAATTGATTGTATTGAAGAAAACAGCCCGGAAATCATCGGGGGAGTTATCGACCTGATTAATTCTTCTGCAAACAGGAGCCCCAATGCTTACGATTTAAGGGCTGCCAAGTGGCTCATCGAAAAATGGGGGCTCGATCCTGATGAGTATAATTTTACTTTTGAATGGTAAAAACCGTTGTTTAATTCATTTCAATTAAAGGATCAGGTTGTTTACTTTTTAATGATACTTTCTGAATCAACAACATTCCCGTTGATAACTAATGAAATCCTGTAAATTCCGGGAAGGAATATTCCTTCTTCTTCTAGTTTAATTTTTACCCTGAAATAGTTATCAATAGAAAAATTAACCGGAACGGTTTTGATCAATCGCCCCAGGTTATCAAAAATGCTGATTGCTATTTCCTGTGACAAATCATTATCATCAATAAATAGCCAGATTTTAACATCTAAAGTAACCGGATTCGGATATATTTTATCGATGTAAGATAGATATTCAGGCACATCATTTTCGATGCCGGATTTTGATGCGTCGAATGCCAACGCATTGGAAGTGGCATACCCTCCGGCATTATTTCCGACAGCGTAGTCAGACACTCCGGAAGGCAACGGCAACGGCTGGGTAACTGTTGCTGAGGTATCCCCTTCATTCCTGATCAGAGAATCAATGGCAATAAAAGAAGTATAGCGGGTTAATAAACTGTATTTAAGCCCGAGCTCAATTATTTCTTCTTTTATGGCTTCATCAACTTCGCCGTATTGGTTTAGTTGGCCATAATCATCGAGTATCTGAATTTTATGCCTAGCCCATAAATACCTGAGGGCCTTGTTATCGTCGGAGGGGGAGTAATTATTAACATGAAGGTTTTCGTAATAAGAATGGTTCCCCGATAATCCTTCAATTTCAATAGTCCCCTGGGGATTATCCTCCCATTTCCCGAAAATCAGGATTGGTCGTTGGGCAAACACATCCGGGATAGTGTGTGGTTCAACATCATATACATCAAAACTATTAAATGCAACGTCGATGTTTGTCAAAACCGGCGATTCGATATAGCTTCTGAATTTTTCGGCTGCGATAGGGGCTTCTTCCTGATTCGTAACGACAAAAGGTTCACCCATGCCAGCATGTGCGATGCATTCAATCAGGTACCGGTTAACCCCACTCCCGATACCAAAAGCAAAAAAATTGGCATTCGATAAATTGTTCCTGATAAGGTTATATGCTTCTTTTTCGACCGTCACATAACCATCGGTGGCAATGATAAAGGTCCGGGCATAATCTTCGGTCCCCTGCAGGGCAAGCGCTTTATTCAGGGCATTGAGCAGGTTAGTGCCTCCGCTTCCTTCCTTGTTATTGATTAAATCGATGGCTTTATCAATATTTTCCTGTGTCACATCAAGCGAGGTACTGGCCAGTACCTGGGCTCCTCCGGCAAAACACATCACATTAAATTTATCGGAAGGGTTCAGGCTGGAAATCAAATCGATCAGCAAGGTTTTTGAAATACTGATCGGGAATCCGTTCATCGACCCGGATACATCCATTATAAAGACATATTCGCGGGGAGGGATATCAGTTGCCTGCGGCGATTTGGGAGGTTGCACCATGGCCAGGAAAAAATTCTCGTCTTCACCCTCATACAGCAATAATCCCGATTCAATTTGCCCGCCACTGAGCACATACTGCAGGATAAAATCTTTATTCCCCGATTTCTTTTCACTCTCGGGGAGGGTGCAGGTTGCCGAACTTTCCGTGTTGTAGTCAATATTCAGTAAATCATGCGACGGCGATGCAAGGCTCTGAATTGCCATGCCGGCATTCAGGTTGACACTTATATCAAAATCATAGGTTGGTGGATCTCCTTCGTGCGTATATGGAATTTCAACCCAGCTACTGTCTCCGTCGTGCGAGAGTTCAGCATAGCGTGGCCCTACAACAGTAGGGTACACAAATTCATAGATGCCATCGACAGGTGTAATCAGCTCAGTGTAGCGCATTTCAATTTCGATGGTATCGCCCGGCAGAATATTTGCGACGTTCATCTGAAAAACATTGGGCCGTTTTTGCTCCAGCAACGATGTGGTTTTACCCTCTTCTTTTGCCTCTTCATATTCTTCCCGCGCCTGTTCCGCCTCCCTGATTTCCGCTTTCAGAATCCTGTCCCCCAGTTGCATCTGCATAAAGTAAACAGCCGCTTTTGTCGATGCGGGGAAAATATAAATAGCTTCAAGCGGGACATTGCCGGTGTTGCAGTAGGTTTGTTTTACTGTGACATCAGCTATCACACCACTAATTTGTACGTCAGCAGAAGTATTTTTTAACGGGAGTTGGTCAACACTTCCGTCTTCACTTTTTACAAAAAAGAATGGCGAACATGTTTTGTCCTCTTCTTCCTCTTCCTGGGCAAAAGAATAGTTGGTTATAAAAACCGATAAAACAATTAATAGTGGATAAATTGTGGATTTAATCAGGTTTTTTGGTTTCATTGCTTTAGTTTTAAAATGAGGTTGAGACATTTTTCTTCAGATGCTATCCCTCAAAATTAAACATTATAGTCTGATAAAAAAATCAAATCATGTTACAATAATATTTACAGATGCATAACTCATAGCTTTGGTTGCGTTGTAATTCCTTTTCGGCAAAAAAGAGTACATCTCGCAACTTTTGGGTACCGATAAGTAACTGAATTACTAAATAATTTCAATACAATTATTATAGAATTTTAGCTATTCCCCGATGTAATTAAAAGAATAAATTAACAAAATGGAGGTATAATTTTATAGTCTGAGAATAAACTATTTAAATTTTTTAAAATATGGATGACATTCCCAATATTATTCCTTGAATGCAAATAAGTAAAAACTCACCCTCAAAGAAGGTGGCTTTAAAAGAATGAGGCCAAAGGGCTAAAAAAGTAAGAAACTCTGGATTGTTGCCCGCCTGGCTTATGCAGTCGGACAGGGAATATTGGAATGTTGATTCTCTGCTAATGATTGTTTTCCCCTTTATTCCATTATTCCAATCAATTTAAGGCATAGCCGAATGAACATAACCACGCCCAAATAACGTGGATTTCTATACCACATTAAATACAATATTATCAGAACAGGATCTGCCAGAAGCAATGAGCCTGACTATTCCGTAATAATTCTATTTGAATATTTTCCCCATAGGATACCTTTTCCATGTATTCTCAAACCACTCGGTATTATTATAAATATAAGCCAACTGTGCCCTGTGGTTCCCGGCAAATTCAGGGTCGTTTTTCCGTTTTTCCTGAAATTCCTTTTTAAACGCAGGATGCTCGTCCAGATATTTCACAGCATTTTCTTCAAACCCGTAGGAAGAAAAATACTCCCTCTGGTCGAGGATGTTGTCGAAAAAATTCCAGCGGAAAAACGAATCCGAAGCTTTAGGCTCCAGCATTTCAATGATGTATTTGATTTTTTCCTGCCTGACAGGGATCAGTAAATCGCCTTTATAATACTGTATTTCCTGACTTTCATTATGCGTTACGACTTTATCATGAAAGAAGTGCCCGTTATATGGCCTTTGCGGATTGGAAAATTCATCAATATAATCAACAGTTACTTTAAAAACCGAATCTTTCTGAAGGGTGGTATATTCCACGCCGTTGAGGTCGAGCCTTTCCACCACATTGGTGTATGCCTGCGGGACGATATAATATTCCGGGACTTTAACAAATTCATTTGGTTCCCATGTGTCGAAATATTTTATGGTTTCAGCATAGGGCTTCGACCGGTCATACCCGAACCGCTCCAACCCGGTTAGAGGGCTTTCCTGGGTTCTGGCTGCCTCATACCCTTTAAACTCTATCATCTGATATTTTGAGGTATCGAGGCTGAATGCAATGGGGTACTCTTCAGCCTGCATGGATTGGCTGATTCCGGATTTTCTCGAATTTTTAATTGCCTCGCTGTTTTCGGAGGTGAATTCTGCCAGTTCCTGAATAAACTGGTAACATGATTTTACACGGTCGGGGTAAGGTTTATAAATATGGCTTTCGGTCATCATGCCATACGAGTGGAACATCGATGCATACCCCGAAGAGTACCTGGGCCCCTCCTGGGTCATGTTGATCCCAAGCTTCGGGTCGCGGAACATAAAGCTGACATACGGGATCAGGTCGTATTCACCTTCTTTCATCCTTTCGTAAATTTCAGGGATAAAAGTACTGCGGATAAACGATTCCATCACCGGGGGGAAAAGGTCGGGCTCGGGCGGGATCAGCGTGATGCTGTACTGGTGGTCGGAGCCGTTGGTGGTGTGTGTATCGAGGAAAATATCCGGATCCCATTCGTTAAATATTTTACTGAACGATTTTGCATTTTCCGAGTCGCACTTTGTAAAATCGCGGTTCAGGTCGAGGTTTTTGGCATTCCCCCGGAAGCCGGTTTCGTAAGGCGTGGTTTGCCCCGAGCGGTTATAGGCGCTCCGGTTAAGGTGCCCGCCAACACTGTAAACCGGGATAATAAGTATTACCGTGTTTTTCAGAATATCAGCCATGCCATCCCTGTTGCGGAGAATATCGTCGGCAAACCAAAGGCTGGCATCGATGCCGGCAGGCTCGCCCGGATGGATGCCGTTGTTGATTAACAAAACACTTTTCCCCGCAGCCTTTATATTGCCCGGGCCGAATTCTTCTTTATCATTAATTACAAAAAGGTGTAAAGGCTTCCCGGTATCGGTTTTCCCTTTTTCAAGGAGGATAGCATTACTATAGTTTTTATCAAGAAGTTGATACATCCCTATCACCTCATCGTAGGTTGGTGTATAGTTCTGTGCCCATTTTAATTCAAGCAGGGGATTATCCTGGGCAAATACGGAAAGTACAGGCAAGATTGTAAAAACCGACGCCAATAGTATTAATTGTTTCATATCGGAAATTATTTACGCTCTAAATTTAGGTAAGAATAATTGAAATTATTTTTCTCATCATAAAAATCTTCACGTGAAATTTCCTTCCATTCTGAATAATCAATTTCAGGGAAGAAAACATCGGCATCGAATTTTTTATGGACGAGGGTAAGGTACAATTTCCCTGCAACCAGATAAAACTGCCTGTAAACAGAGCCGCCGCCGATGATAAAAGCTTCCTTTTCGTTTTTTACTTTTTGAATGGCTTCTTCAACAGAAAAAACCGTTTCGCACCCGGGGAAATTATCCTCCTGACGATCGGTAATTACAATATGCCGACGGTTGGGCAACGGCCATTTTGGCAGCGAATGCAAGGTATTGCGCCCCATGATAATTGTATGCCCCGATGTAATCTGTTTGAATCGTTTCAGGTCGTTGGGCAAATGAAATAATAGATCGTTGTTTTTCCCAATGGCAAAGTTTTGGGCTATAACGACAATTATGGAAATATTTTTATAGATCATTATTTTATCCTTTGCAGTCATGGTGAGCCTGTCGAACCATGATTTTTTTTAAGTCACCCTTCGACAGGCTCTGGGTGACAACCTTCTGTCATTGCATCATTGTGCCTAATTTTAAAATTAGGTGAACTCTCAGGATGATATTTATTTATAAAGCCACCTTCCCTTTAATATGCGGATGTGCCTGATAGTTTACCAGTTCAAAATCCTCGTATTTAAACTCAAAAATACTTTTTACATCCAGATTGATTTTCATTTGCGGCAATGGGTATGGCTCCCTCGTCAATTGCAATTTCACCTGCTCAAGGTGGTTCAGGTAGATATGCCCATCGCCGAGGGTGTGGACAAAATCGCCGGGTTTTAATCCGGTAACCTGTGCCATCATCATCGTCAGCAGAGAGTATGAGGCGATGTTAAACGGGACGCCAAGGAAAATATCGGCGCTACGCTGGTACAACTGGCAAGAAAGTTTCCCGCCTGCTACGTAAAACTGGAAGATGATATGGCAGGGAGGCAGCCTCATTTTGTCCAGTTCACCAACGTTCCATGCACTCACCAGCATCCGCCGCGAATCGGGATTTGTTTTTATGCTTTCGATAACCTCCGAAATCTGGTCGATGTGCCCGCCATCGGGAGCTGACCAACTCCGCCACTGGTAGCCGTAAATCGGCCCAAGGTCGCCGTTTTCATCAGCCCATTCGTTCCATATCCTGACACCATTTTCCTGAAGGTATTTAACATTGGTGTCGCCTTTCAGGAACCACAACAATTCGTAGATGATTGACTTCAGGTGAAGTTTTTTTGTGGTTAAAACCGGGAATCCTTCTTCGAGGCTAAACCGCATCTGATGCCCGAAAACGCTGATCGTCCCCGTGCCTGTCCGGTCGTTTTTTTTTACCCCGTTTGTCA
>Ga0272442_10010385_pt1 | contig 11479 bp, 8 predicted proteins | sample SSMForm2O_FD_200262 | JGI IMG/M metagenome (GOLD analysis project Ga0272442, IMG submission 200262) | Marine sediment archaeal communities from Little Sippewissett salt marsh, Falmouth, MA, United States - SSM-Form-2O | ecosystem: Environmental > Aquatic > Marine > Wetlands > Sediment ...
TCGCTACCGGTGCTGCAGAAGATGCTGGTTAAGGAAGAAACATGCGAGATGGCCTGTTATGCGCTGCGCGAGTACAAGAGTGAAGCGGCAAGTGCTGCGCTGCGGGGGGCAATGAAAGAAGTCAAGGGGAGGATGCTAATTGGTATTATAAACCTGCTGGGACAGCGGGGAGATATGAAAATTGTGGGGGTGCTGAAAGGATATGCCGGAGATGCGGATACGGGGGTGGCGGAAGCGGCTATTTCGGCGTTAGGTAAGATCGGGGGTAAAGAGGCGGCGGCGATTCTAAAAGAAGTGCGGGGCAAAGGGGGAGCGATGCAGATAGCGGCTACGCATGGTTATATGCAGTGCGCGGATATGCTAGCAAAACAGGGGATGAAAGGGGAAAGCCTGGCGATATTTCAGGAATTGATGAGCGAGAATAAATGCCCGCTAACAAGGCGGGGGGCACTGATGGGGATTATGCGGGTAGGAGGAGCGACGGTGCTACCGCAGGTCATGAGTATCCTGCAGGGAAAGGATCAGATGTTAAAGGCCACAGCGATAGCCAACAGCTATTGGCTGAAAGGTGAGCAGGTAACAAAACAGTTGGTAGCAGAGCTACCGAAATTGTCAGCGAGCGATCAAGTATTGTTAGTCGATGCGCTGGCGGACCGGGAAGTTGGCCTGGTACGGCCGGCGATTACCAAGGCGGCAAGTAGCAATGATGCAGCGGTCAGGTCGGCTGCTTATAAGGCATTGGGAACAATAGGCGATGGATCTTCGGTGAAGCTGCTGGTAGGGGCGCTGACGAAGAGTGAAGGTGAAAAAAACACTGCCTTGGCAAGCCTAAGAAAGATCAAGGGTAACGGGGTTGAAGAGGCCTTGATAGATAGTCTGGCAGGAGCAAATGCGGAAGTACAAGTGGAAATAATTGGTGTCCTTTCGGACCGGATGGTGGTGGGTGCGGTAGCGGCTCTGCTGCAGGAAACGGGAAGTAAGGATAAGGCGGTAGCAAAAGCAGCATATAAGACTCTGGGTAAACTTGCTGGTGCACAGGTATTGCCGACGCTGATAAACAAACTGGGCCAGGCACAAAGTGATAGTGTCCGTAAAGAAGCGGAACGGGCCGTCATAGCGATCTGTCGGAAAAATCCCGATGATTCCCAGCAGGGGGATGTGGTGTTGAAGGCGCTGGGTGGTACGAAAGATTTAGAAAAAAAATGTTCCCTGCTGCGAGTGCTGGGAGGAATAGCCAATGAGAAATCATTTGAGGCGCTGAAGAAAGAGCTGGCAGGGAAAGGACAGGTGCGGGAGGTGGCACTTAGAGCGTTGGCGAAGTGGCCGAACGACAGGGCGACGGAGGTGCTCTTTGATGTTTTCCGCACAGATAAGAACAAGACGCATCGTATTCTGAGCTTGCGCGGCTATGCCCGGATTGTGGGGGATAGTACAAGTTACAATGCGGACAAAAAAGCAAGTCTCTATGGCCAGGCGATGGAGCAGGCGAAGCGTGCGGATGAAAAGAAGCTGATCTTGGCGGGGTTGGCGGAAGTGGCCAATGAAAAGGCGCTGATGACTGTTGCACCTCTACTGGATGACAAAGCAGTGCAGGTGGAAGCAGGATTGGCGGCGGTTAAAATCGCTGGGAAGATAAAGTTTTCGCCGGCGGTAAAAGAGGCTCTGGAAAAAGTGCAGGCGGTTAGCAAGAATGATAATTTGCGCAAAGAGGCGGCAAAGATATTAAAGGCCAACGCTAAGAAATAAATAGAAATACAAATGCCATGGGGGCATAGAAAATCTCTGTCTGCGCGAAAGGTCTATTTTGCCTGACGATGGGAAAGCATGGGCTGGGCGCGTTTTACCAGTTGAATAGGGATGCCCCAGGGGTCGCGCAGGAGAGTGATTTCGTCACCGCTGGCAGTAACATTGACCTTTTTTAGAGGGGTGGCGCCGGCAGCTATCAGTTTGGCGCGCAGGGCCCGGACATCATCGGTCATAAAGGCAATATGTAGGGTGAAGGGGTCTAGTTTGTGATAGTCGGGCAGTTTGGCGGTGGAGTGATGAAATATCTCCAGCATCATGTTGCCTTGCTCATCGCAGATAAAACGCGGGTTTTCGGGAGGAGGGCCCGGGCGGAAAACCTTCATATTTAGATTGCGGCTGTACCAATCGCCCATCTTTACCGGGTCGGGGACATTAAGGGCAACGTGTTCGAGTCTTATCCGATTGTGAGTTTTTGCGGATGAATCCATGGACATTTTGTGGCAACCTACAGACAAAATCAGCCCTACCATGATTGCCAGCACCACTGGAATATACAAATTAGTTTTATGATTCATTTGGTGTTCCTTTCCATATTTGTTTTTTTTCAATGGTACACTCTCAAGAGTGTGAATGTCAGCATTTAATTTGATCCGTGTTTTCAAGATTTAACCAGGTCGTTTCAAGCCCAGACTCGATTTAGATAGTAAGATAAGTTGTCTGGTGATGCTACGGTAAACGTGGACCAAAGAAAATCTCAAGGGGGTCTGAATGGACGGGGAAAAGTCCGGACAAATGTAAGGGCGGTAGTCATCTCCGACGATATTTATCCGCTGTAAATCTGAACAGCCAAAGCCGAGTTTACGAGCGGTGCGAATTAAAGGTATATCATCGGGATTCATTTGAATAAGTTCGCAGCATACTCTTTCGCAGGCGAGAGGATCAGAGCCGGCGATTAAAAATCCCAAAGGTCGGGGGCGGCCGTTGATGGGGCCGTTACCTTCCATAGCGACGACACAATCGATAATATTCAGAACGGGATTTAATAACTGATATATTTCTATGAGCATGCGGCAGAATTTGCGAAAAGAGGAGCCTTTGGCAAAGTGCCAGTAGGCCTTTTCTTTGCCACAGACGCAGCCAAACATATTTTTTACAGCGAAGGTTGCGGTGAGCTGCTGATGGGTTTTCAGTTTGGGCATATTAATTATTTTGTCAGCCTTGAGGGCGATGGTGCTTATGCTGATATTTGAGCCGGCGAGCTTTTGGCGTTGTGGTTTATTGAGTCTTTTAACGGGGACCTGCAATTTTCTGAGTGGTTCTTCCAGTTGCAGGGCCTTGACGCAGGTGAATACATCATACCAGGCAGGGGAATCGGCGATGAAAGGGCGAGCGCCAAAGTCTTTGATGAGCTTTACCATTTCCAGGATCAAGGCGGGGTCGGTCTGGACGGCGTTACTAGAGGGCTTGGGGGCAATGAAATTGGGTTTCAGTAGAACGGAGTCTCCCTTATTGATGAAACTCTCGAGGCCGCCCAGCAGGGAAAGATTTTTACGAAGAGCGGGGGCAAGATTTTGGGATTGATAGTCAACGCACCTGGTAACCGATACAATGGGGGGAGTGTCAAAAGAATGATTGGTGATTTGAGCCGGGACATCCATGGTGATTATTTCTGTAAAGTTATCACGGCGATTTCGTAGGTTTTAATTTGGGGTATGGTGAAATTGACTTTACCATCTTTTACTTCAAAGGGCAGGGGCAGTTCATCTTTATGATCAGGACCGGCGAGAGAAATACTTTTAACCTTATCCTGAGCGGAGATACGCATAGAAACGGAGATGTTAAGAGCGGGCTGGTCGGTTCGATAGTTCACCAGATGGACGAGGTATCTAGTTGGTTGTCTGGTCAGTTCCGTACAAAGGCCGGGAGTGGGCTGGATGGTTAGGGACCAAAGGTCCGGCCAGGCACTGCGGAGGGAAGAGATTAGATCATCTTCCGGTTTGATACGAATGACTTGAGAGTCTTTCAAGTGTGCCAGGGCCGGTTCTACGCGAGGGAGCATCCATTCGTCGTGGGTGGCGGCGGGTCCGACGATACAAAGTCGGCCGCCGGAGCGATGGAAATCTTTTATCCATTCGATGTGCTGATCGGAAAGGGCAGGACAACCGGACAAAATCAGGACTCGATACCTGGGCAAATCACAAAGAAGCTGGTCATATATAATCTGGAAACAAAAGTTGTTATCTATGAGGGTTTGTTCGGTTTGGTAAGTTAGACGGTTAAACTTTTTTTCGGCAAAAACCTGGGAAGGGAAGCTGCGCAATACGGCCGTGTCGGCAATTACCTCGGCAGAGCGGAGGAGGTCGCGGCGAGTATGAAAGAATTGGACGTAAGGAGTTAATGTAGGTGAAACGGGGTCTTGTCGATCGGGTCTGTTTACGATTTTGCCATACTCGAACCAACAGATACAACCGAGGCAGTCGAGATTAAAGGCCATGGACTCGGCCACCTCCAAAGGAGTGAGGGTGTAGGCAAAAGCTATGTTGTTCATTCGGCGGGCGATCTTATAAGTACGGATGCGGGTTTGAAGTTTGCCTTTGGTATAACCGCAGAGACGGCCTTCGTCCCAGAAGGCCTCGCCGCCGGTGAGGATTCGGCCGTGGTCTATGGGAGGTATGATATGGCTTTTAGGGCCATGGGGATTACATTCAACCAGGATGTCCGGGCGGAGGGTGCGGGCGTATTGGGCCATTTGATGATAGGAGTCGGCCATAGATTTACAGGAAAAATCGAGCCAGGCCCGGCGTAAAATATTGTCGGGCGGTCCTGAAAGGGAAGGCTGAACCTTGTTGACATCAGTGATACCCATAGCACGGAGACGTTCGGTGTTGAAGGTCTGGGTCAGATACTGCCGGAAGCGCTCGACGGAGTTGGCATCACAGCCAGGGCCGATATGATAGTTGTCAAAATGGATCAGGTCCGCATGAATATCCTGCACGGCGAATTTGATGATTTGCTTATAAAACGCCTGGGCCTGGGGGTGATTGCGGTTCCAGTAATAGCGATATGTCGCCCGGCCGTAAGGTATGGGGTTGCCATTTTTATCAAGAAGGAGCCAATCGTGGGCCTGGGGCATTTCCTTAAAAAATAATTCCCATATAAAAGCACCACTGTAATTATAAACGCCCACGTGGAGGCCGGCGTTGTGGCAAATATGGGCGAAACGGGCGGCGTCGTTCATGCTCTGGCGTTCTGTTTCTAAGCCGCCGCCTTTATAGCAGTGCATCATAACGAAGTTTACGCCGAGATTTTTCAGACGGGTGACCATTTCAGGGCTGTGCTCGCGCAGATAAGCGGCGCGTTGCTGGTTGGTGGGGACATAACCAGTACCATCACGGCGGACACGGAACATGAGCGGTTCCCAACTGCCGGCCATAACTATACCGTCCTGAGATACCCACCGGGGGCGCTGATCCAGGGGCAGGGTCAGTGGTTCGGCGATAACCGAAAGAGTTAAACACAGGATCAGAAAAAGGGATTTTAAGGTTTTATTCATATTCGCCGTACTCCAAAGCGGTATCAATAAAGCAGAGGTAATTGTCCTTGGTTTTGTCCGCCAGGGGGATATTAATGGGGGCGGCGGTAGGCATGATGACGAAGCGGCCGGACTGTTTGGCGTCCTGCATACATTGTTTGACGGCCTGGGCGACCTGGTCCTGGGAGCCTTGTTCGAGAAGTTTCAGTTGCAGATTGCCCATGATACACATCTTACTTCCTATGCGCTGCTTGATCTGGTCCAGTGAGATGTCTCCATCAGGGGGGGCTTCGCAGGGATCAAGGGCGTCGGAGCCGGTGGCAAGGATCATGTCCAGGACCTTTTCCAACCGGCCGTGACAATGAAACCTTGCTTTGGCGCCCTTTGAGTGAATCAGGTCCACCATTTCGGTGACGTAGGGGACGACAAATTGCTGGAAAAAGTGCGGGGGCAGATAAGGGGGGGTGGCATATTCGGGGCCGCAGATGCGATAGAGATCGACAAGGTTGGTCGCGAGCATTCTTTTGAGATTTTCCATATTCCTGTCGTGCATACAAGCGACGGCCTGGGCGAAGTGGTCGGTTTCCGTCAGGGCCCAGACGGTATAATCGCCGAAGTTCATCAGAGCAGCCGCCAACCAGAGAGGGTCGGCCAGGGAGGACATGATAATACCATTATCGCCGAGTTCGTTTTTGATGCGCGCAAGGTCGGAGGTTTCGAATTCCAAAGGTTCATAAGGTACGGAGAGGGCCCGGTCGACATCTTCCAGATTTTTGCACCAGTGCTCGACTTCCCAAACAGTATGAACGTTATCGATGAGTTTGGTTACCTGGGTGATATCGCCTTTAGGAGTGGGTAAGATTTTTTGGGTAATCACGGCGTCATCGGCGCGGGTCTTAGTGACCTGGATTTCCACAGGAGAGGACGAGGCCAGGAACGTTTCGTTGGAGGCGGGTTCCCACATGCAGATGCAGTCGGTTTTTTCGCGGATAGCGCGCATAAGTTCGGCATAAGAAGGTTCTTTGTTCTCAAATGCCTGACTATTGAAAGCTACCAACTCATAAGTGGAGATAGGGACCCGGTCGGGGATTTGACCGTTGAGAACGGCTTGCAATCTTTGTTTTGAGTTCATGACGGGATTTCCATGGTGTAAAAGTATTTTGTTCAAGAGCTATTATATATTATGGCTTTTGCCTGGGCAATAGGATTATCTGTTGATTAAAAATTGATTGAAAAATGAGCGTGAGAGGCATATAAGGAAATTGATGTGTTATGAGTAACCAATAAAAAAAATTGATAAGGTATATGAGTTAATGGGGAGTAAGCGTATAGTTGTGGCGATGAGCGGGGGGGTGGACAGCAGTGTGGCGGCGGGGCTGCTGAAAGAGAAGGGGTATGAAGTAATGGGGGTGTTTATGTGTCTGGGGGGAGAATCCAAGGAAAATGGTAAGCATGCGGGGTGTTGCAGTCCGGAGGATGCCCGGGATGCACAAGAAGTGGCGAAGCAGTTGGGGATAGGCTTTGAGGTATTGAATTTTCAAAAGGAGCTGGAGAATATTATCTATTACTTTGTCGATGAATACCGGCGGGGGCGAACGCCTAATCCGTGTGTGAGGTGCAACCGGCAGTTGAAGTTCGGTAAGCTGCTGGAATATGCAGAAACAATAGGGGCGGAGTACATAGCGACGGGACATTACGGGCAGATCAAGACGCTGGAAGGACAAAAACGATTGTGCCGGGGGGTGGATAAAGAAAAAGATCAATCGTATGCGCTGTTTGCAGTGGAAAGAAAAAAGCTGGAAAAGATTTTACTGCCGATCGGAGAGTATCAAAAGAGTGAGGTGCGCGAGCTGGCGGTAAAGATGGGTCTGCCGGTGCATGAGAAGGAGGAATCGCAGGAGATATGTTTTGTGCCGGACGATGATTATGCCAGGCTGGTAGCGGAGCGGGCACCGGAACTTTGCAAGCCGGGAAAAGTGATTGATACTCAAGGAAAAATATTAGGGGAGCATCAAGGGATATTTCGTTACACGATCGGACAGCGGCGGGGATTGGGGATCGCGCTAGGAGAGCCGGCGTATGTGGTGCGTTTGGATGCCGAAACCAATACGGTAGTGCTAGGCAGCCGGGAGGAGTTATTGCAGCAGAAGCTGGGGGCGGACGGGGTGAACTGGCTGGTGGAGCCGGAACCGAGGGAGCCTTTTGCCGCTATGGTGCAGATACGCTATAATCATCGGGGAGCAAAAGGAATAGTTACCCCCCTACCAGATAAAGGAGTGAACTGCAGGCGTGTGCAGGTAGATTTCGATGAGCAGGTAAGTGCAGTTACACCCGGGCAGGCGGCGGTATTTTATAGCGAGGATAACCAGACCATCATCGGTGGAGGATGGATCGAGTCCAGGCAATAAAAATACCGCGCCTTCAACTGTTACATATAAACTTTTTCAATCAATTTGCTTCAATCTTCGTTAATGCCCCGACGAATTCTCGCAAATTTTCGTCGCCTATCTTCTTGTTGGCTACAAAGCCAAGTGCTGTTTCATCAGGCATAACAATCATCCGGGCAAATCTTTCTTCGCTGAGATTTTTATAATCAACGAACTCGGGGATTGCCTTTGTAAAACATTCCAGATAACGTTGGGCATATATAGAGCCATTTGGGTGTGTATAAAGATTTACTCCGCTGGGGCATTCAAGAACAAGCTGCTGCTTGGGTATCCATGCCATTCTCTTCAAGTCATAATAATTTCCCTGAACTATCACAATAATATTTCCTTCGTTGCTTTGTACCCCGGTCAGATACTCTATAGCTTTAGTGCCAAGTGGATCAAGGGCCTCTATAGAAACGATTTTCTTCATCCAAGGCAGTTTCTTAACCGTATATGCACTATGGTTAAGCCCGCTTCGAATATTTTCCGGAGTGATCTCTTTGGGCTCCCTCGGTCTGTAATCTTGTAATATCGTCTCAACCTCGTATCCATCAGGAATCTTTGTGCTGAAAGCGGATGGATCAAGTGCAAAATCAAATTCAAATTCGTCCATGAAGATGGTTTGCCCAACCGTAGGGTGCTTAAGTTCTATTTCAACCGGAAGCTTTGTTTTAGGATCGACCCACACCGTATAATCATTGTATTTGTTTGGTTTATGTCTGAAGCCGTACAATATTTTTCCATTAAGTTTTTTTGTGCCGAGTTTTTCCGTGGATCTCTGCTCGAATCGCTTGACCATATCTATTATGTCTGGATCTTTTTTAGGCCCATAACCGATAAGCTTGGTAACAATTGCCTTTTTTTGGTCAGGATAAAGCTCAACAGTTATTGCATCCTTTCCACGCATATCGATGATGTGAACGGAGCCATCTTCAACCTCCTGCCGACGCAGTGAAAGGTTCAGATGATATACATCCATTGTGGGATATTTAGGACCTTGCTCGCGAATAACTCTTTGCCGACATTTATATTTCTCATAACGATTAAGTTGCTCAACCACCTGCCCCCAGGCCACATTTGACATATCATATGAGTAATAAAAATGCTTTATTCCGATTATCACCCCAATTATCATTATTGCCGCAGTGGTAAATTTAGTTGTTTTGCTTTTCATTATTATTCTCCATATATTCGGCTTTGTATCAGCCGGTTTTGACTTTGTTTTCTGTTGCAATTCTTCCAGGATATTACCCAGAATTCTTTCGTTCATCTCGCTGCCGGCAGTAAGATTTAATCTGTTATGTTTTATCAATTTTTCAATGTCATTTATGGGTTTCATTTTTCCATCTCTCCATCTAACATGGAGCGTAATTTATCCAATCCATACCGATATCTGCTCTGGACAGTATTTATCGAAATATTTTGAGAGTGGGCAATTTCTCTAAATTTCAAATCATACTGTAGGTGGAGGATAATTACCTCTTGCTGTTCGCAGGGAAGCTGCCCGAGGCAGTTGTATAATTTTTTTGCCCGCTCTTTTGATATAAGCGCTGTGGGAGGCTTATCTGAGGTCGATTTGATCGACTCCACCTCGCCCAACTCCAGCGTCCGGAGCCGGCGTCCGGAGCGGAGACTGTTACGGGTCCGATTGGCGACGCAGGTAGCCAGATAACCCTTGAGGCTTCCGCTTAGCCGAAACGTTCCGGCAGACCGGGTAAAGGAGAGAAAAACATCATGTACGACATCCTCAGCAGAGCTTGAATCATGCAAAATAGTAGCCGCCAGCGAAAACAGATCATCTCTATATTTCTCATATATTCGGCACAGGGCCTTCCTGCTGCCACGATTAAATCTCCATACAAGTAATTTATCTTCCAGCATCTAAGAGCCAATCACAAACCCATGGGATGTCATTTTGCCCGGCAGAATCGATTCCAAGACACATTAGGGCGCCGAATTAACAATTGTTACCGGGCAACTTCATTTGAAAATCGGTAAAATCCGAAATAGCGATCGATTGCCGCTAATACAACAACTAAAACAGTTATTTTAGTCTAAATTATATCAATTTTACTCAATAATCCGTACAAAAAGGTATTATAATGCATGGAACGGCTTATGAGCCCCCGAGCTAATATCGGGCAGTGGCATACTTATGCGTTGTTGTACTAACTTAAGCTTACTAATACCGCCGGCGTCCCCCGGCATTAGTAAAAGATGGGTTTGTGTCCCTTTAGTTTTATGGGATGAGTTATGAAATCATGTGCGGATAAAAAGGAGAAGCGGGGGTTGATAATCCAGCCGGGGGCGGTGGGAGATGGGATATTGACGCTGCCGTTGGCGCGGCTGCTGCGGAGGCATAGGCATACCAAAGAGATGGCCTTTGATATCCTGGGGCATCCGGAAAAACTGGGTTTTTTACAGGGCCGCAGCGAAATAGAACAAATCATTGCCCTGGAAGGGGTAAATTTACATATGCTCTTTGGTGATAGTCGTAGTTTCAACCTGGAAGAAGGGGATCAGCTAATAGACTTCTTTCGGGGGTATGAGTTGATTATCAGCTTTCTTAAGGACGAGGAAGGGCATTTTGAGAAGAATTTGGCATTTACCACGATGACGACCCATGCAGCGGACATCGTTACGTTGGAGATGCAGCCGCCGAGAGACTATAATGGACATGTGGCGGGATATTTTATAGAGCAGTACATAAGAGAGCTGCCTCACTCGCAAGTTACTGTTATTCCAGAAGATATGGAGGGGGAATTCATATATGCCAGCGGGGAGGATGGGGAAAAAGGGGGGAAAATAGTAAAAAAATTGGGGATCACAGGCAAAAAAGGACTGATCGCAATCCATCCGGGCAGTGGAGGTAAGGAAAAATGCTGGCCCCTGGAGAACTACCGGGAATTAGCCAAAAAACTGGAAAAGCATGGTTTGCAACCCGTGATGATCCTGGGACCGGTGGAAAATGAGCGATGGGAGGAGGGGGTGATAAGCGATTTGGGTACACAAGTTCCTGTTATAAAAGAAGTTGCGCTCGAAGAAGTTGCGGGGCTGCTCAGTTGCTGTAGGGGATATGTGGGCAATGATTGTGGAATTACGCATCTAGCGGGGGCGTTGGGATTGGCGACGGTGGCGATTTTTGGACCTACTAATTCCCACCATTGGCGGCCTTTAGGTGGAAAAGTAAGGGTATGTGAGGCAGAAAAGCAGGCGGAGTCGGCCTGGCCGGGGGTGGATGAGGTGTTTGAGCAGTTGCTGAAAGCGATTTAGTTATAAAAATCGTCGGGATTTCTATTTCTTTTCACCTGTAAATCTGAAATATGGACATTTTTTGGGTGATTTTCCAGCTTTTGACGACTGAATGAAAAAAAAGTGTTGCATAGAACAGAGGGATGGATTATAGAAATGGACTGTGATATTCAAGCGGGCGTAGCTCAGTGGTAGAGCGTCACGTTGCCAACGTGAATGTCGTGAGTTCAAATCTCATCGCCCGCTTTTTTCTCTAATGGGAGAATAGAAAATATGATAGATGATGTAAGTGCGGAAGAAAAAGAAGGGCTGGAATGTACTGTTAAAGTGGAAGACAGTGGACCATGGAAGAAGAAGGTCTGCGTCCAGATTCCACGAGCCCAGATTGATAAAGAACTTAATAGCCAATACGGAGAGTTAGCGAAAAGTGCGCTAGTGCCGGGCTTTCGCAAAGGACATGCCCCGCGGAAGCTGTTTGAGAAGCGCTATGGGGAAGATCTCTCCAATCAGGCTAAATTAA
>Ga0272442_10010386_pt1 | contig 11479 bp, 8 predicted proteins | sample SSMForm2O_FD_200262 | JGI IMG/M metagenome (GOLD analysis project Ga0272442, IMG submission 200262) | Marine sediment archaeal communities from Little Sippewissett salt marsh, Falmouth, MA, United States - SSM-Form-2O | ecosystem: Environmental > Aquatic > Marine > Wetlands > Sediment ...
CATGACGCAGACAGCCAGAATGATTATTAATAACGCTGACGGAGTTACATCTCCAAAAAAGGGCGCCTGGAATACAGGTGTGTCGGACAGGTTCAGCATAACTTTTAGAATCTTTGCCATCGCAAAGGTAACCGAGGCGGTGACAAGACAGTTTATTATCACACCGTCATAAAAAACCCTGAAGACTCTGAGTATAGAGGTAGCTCTGGAGGCGTCATATCTTTTGGTTACGAACTCAATGTCGGTCAGTGCTTCGGTTCTGCGCCATAGTCTGGCAAAGAAAAAAATCGTGGCTGCTTGGCCTATCGCTGCGCTCCACCAGAACCAGTTCATAAAGATTCCGGTTCGATGTGTCATTCCGGCAACGTTCAGCGGCGTGTCACACGAGAACGTCGTTGCAACGATTGAGGTCCCGGCGATAAACCAGGGCAGCGACCTGCCCGCGACAAAAAAGTCCGTCGTGCTTTTTGAAGCTTTTTTGGTAAAATAAATCCCGATACATATTGCAATTACAACATAAGCTACTACGACTGCCCAGTCTAATGGAGCCATTGGCTATTCTCTCCTGAAATTTAACTATATTTTTTAATTTGGTTTTATGTCGCCGATACAATAACTATATTCTACTTGCTGGTCAACTAAAACTTGGGGAACTTTTTTGTTAATTCTTAAAGCCGGATGAAGGGTGTCAACTTAAAAGAGTTTTATACTGCTTGTTAAGTGAATTTAATCAGCTGTGTCACTATCTGTTTGTTGTTTTTTTTGTTCGATAATGCTTTTCGATACGTATGGAATACCGAAAAGAACACCGATTGCCAGAGCTGTAGTGATACCCGCCAGCGTGTAGTGACCCGCCCCGCAGGCCATTCCGATACTTGCAACAAGCCATATCGTTGCTGCAGTAGTTAAGCCATGGATACCACCTCTGTCGCGAATTAGAGCACCGGCACCAAGAAAACCTACGCCCGTTACGATTTGTGCAGCTATTCTTGTAGCTGAATCCCCAAAACCTGCTCCTATCTCTTTCGAAAGAATAGTAAAAACCGCCGCCCCAAGACATATCAGCACATTTGTTCGAAGCCCCGCGACCTTGCCGCTGATTTCTCTCTCAAGGCCAATCCCTGCTCCGCAGACAATGGCTAATACTATGCCTATTATTTCGTTCCAGTTTATTAACATTGAAATCCCTTCCTTTTTGTTAACTTTCGATTAATCCCTAATTGGTCTTCCTGACAATTTCCTTACCCGTACCGCGTTTCATAAGCTGCTTCAACTCACCAAGATGATTTTTATACACCCCTCTTGGGCCGGTGTCGTATTGCTTACACAGCCAGGCGGCCATTCCTATTACCTCGCCCATCATCCCGCCGGTTCGCATCACTCTCACTGTTCCAAGCGCCACATGAGTAACGCTTATGTTTCTCCCCGCCATCATCAGATTCCCGATATTCCGGGAGTAAAGACAGCGGTAGGGAATCGGATACGGTTTGATTTCCGGCTGCTTGCATATCGACCGAAATGCCCCACCAGGAAAGTGCCTGGAATTTTTCGGCTCGGGATAGTGAAGGTCGATACTCCAGGTTGTTGTAACACATCCGTCGTCAAATTCCCTGAATTTTTCGATATCCTGTTGCCGAAGTATTACATCCCCGAGAAGACGCCGCGATTCCCGTTTTCCACCGATATAAGCGACCCATTCGAGCTTCCGATTTATATATTTTGCCTGGTCCCCGCTGTAATTCTTCTGAAATGACCAGTTGCCGTAGATAGCCCTGAATGCGTAATCACGAATTTGTTCGAATTCGGTAATCTGGTTTTGGTTCATACCCGTTTCCCAGTCCCATTCGCCGAAAGTTGCGTTCTGACAGCTTTCTTCATTGAACTTCAGTGCCCATGGACACACGGGGAAAGGTGAACGTCTCTCGGTTTCTACTGAATACCACATCACCGATGTACCGAGCACCATGTTGTCCCCTTTGGCCGGTGCCATTGACTCGCCGGTTTCATTGTTACCCTCTCGTCCATAGCGGTAGTCCGCCCCTGCCAGATAGCCTATTGCACCGTCGCCTGTACAGTCGGCGAACAGAGCTGCTTCAAAACGCAGTTCCTCACTGTTTCGGATATGCTTGGCAATAACAGCCGCAATCCGGTTTCCCTGCATCTCAACCTTGTAGGCATGCATATTAAGAAAAAGGTGTATATTCTTCTCAGACCGAACTATACGCAGTTTGTCCTTGTCATTATAATTGGAAGCCGGCTTTGCATTTCCCTGTCGTCCGGAATCAAGTTCTTTGACAATATTACCCAGCGCAGGATAAGGCGGCAGGTTAATCCTGCCGTTCAAATGAACACGAACCTCCGAACTGTTGTTTCCGCCTAATACGGGGCGGTTCTGTATCAGCGCAACTTCAAGTCCAAGACGGGCGGCCGAGATTGCCGTACATGTCCCTGCCATACCACCGCCGACAACTACAAGGTCGAACTTGCCTGCGTCTTTAGCCTTTTCCGGCAGACCCATAACTTTACGCCTGAAATCCGACATCACTTCACCTTCATTTGGCGGCCGAAAATCAAGATGTTTTGTAAAAACAATCGCATCACAGCGACCTTCGAAACCTGTCAAATCATGCAGTCCCAGTTGAATTTCTTTTTCACTGATTTCGACTTGTCCGCCGTCCTGCCAGTGCCATTGTGCCCCCTCCGTGCCGAATATCGTATCGATTGGATTATTATTGATTAACACCAGAAATTTACCCGGCGCTCCCCCGGCATTCCAAACCGCAATCCAGTCTCGAGTACGAACCCACATCCGGTATGTTCCCGTTTCCGGAAATTTTACCTTTGTTATGGCGTCCTTGACTCCGAAGCCGAGTCCGTGCGCAAGAAGATATGCCGAACCCATCTGGTCTATCGACTGCTGGTCAACTACCCACCCGCCGAGGTCATCGAAATTCTCCGCTTCGACAAGAACTGTCGCAGCCAAAACATTCACCGCAGAAAAAGCCGCTATTATCGCTGCAGCCAAAATAGTCGTTAATTTTTTCACTTTTTTCCTCCGGCAGAAACTATGGTTTGTGTTTTATCTTTCTACCAGTGTTTCATCTACCTGCATACCGAAATGTCTGCCGGCCTTTTCAATATGCCCCAGTACCTTATCGCCCCCCTTCAAATTCGTAATCGAAATTGCTTTCCCATCCGGGCTTACCAGCCGAATCGTCTCGGCGTTTTGCATAACAAGCGATATCGCTGCGCCATCGGCTTCGGCCTCGATTAGCATCATTGGCCTTTTTTCAATCTTGTTTCGGCCTAAGTAAGCTGTCTGACTTTTGCCTTTGCAGTCAACTATCATCACCTCGTCCCCGGCTTTAAGGTCGGCTAAGTATTTCGTTTTACCACCCGGCGCTAAGGTGTACGCGTGCACAGCTCCGGCGTTTACGCGAAACGGCCTCGCCGCCACGTAAGGATTGTCGATGGATTCCGAATGCACTAAGAAAAATCCCGAAGCCGTATTGCCGACAAGCATTCCCTCCCCGAGCGTCATCTGCGTGCATGTATCCAGGCAGGCCCTGTCACCCATCCCAAGCTGCTTCGTCTTCGTTATCGTTGCTGTTACCAGCGCAATTTTCTCGCTTATCCCCCCAATAATTTCAGCCGTCTTTTTAATCTCGTTTATGTTGGTGGTGTTAAGCACAACCCCGTCAACTCCTTTTTCAAGGATTTCGACCATGAGCTTTGCCTGTTTGCTGTTGTCAACCTGCACCATAATATTTTTGCCTCGACGCGCAAGCAGATTTTCAATCGGGATTATCGTCCAGTCAAGCATTCGAAGAACCACGATTTTCTCAGCAGTTACTGCCGCCGCTTTGTCTTCGTCCGCCTTGCCGGAGATATCAACAAACTCGACGTCTTTGCCCGGTTGAATGTCACCTTTGGCCTCGACGGTTTTTATCTTGCCGAATTCTCGTACTTTCTCACTGTCCCCCTCCGGCAGAACCACCGCCTCGGCCCCGCTCTCAAGCGCGGATATCACCACCTCTTTATTATAGGGAACCGCATTTACCCAAAACTTTTTCATCTCATTTGTTCCTTACTTGCCTTTTTCTTAGCTTTGCAAAATTGCTATCGCTTCCTCGATACTGGCCTTTTTGTGCACCATTTTGCTCAGGGCCTTGACCATTTTGGTCGGGTTTTCATGTTGGAAGGCATTTCTTCCGACCGATACCCCCGCAGCACCTGCTTTCAGAGCGCCCTCAACCATATTGAAAATGTCCTCGTCGCTCTCCATTTTTTCCCCGCCCGCTATAACTACCGGCAGTGGACAACCCTCCACCACTTCGCCGAAACTTTCCACACTTCCTGTATAAACCACCTTTACGATATCTGCTCCTAATTCGGCTGCCACCCTTGCGGCGTGCTTGACGTTGACCACGTCATATTCATTTTTGATTTTCGACCCGCGTGTGTACATCATCGCAAGAAGAGGCATCTGCCATTCGTAGCACTTCTCCCCCACAAACCCTAACTGCCGAAGCATTTCCCTATCCGTATCCGCTCCGAGATTTATATGAACGCTAACACCGTCTGCACCCATCTTGATTGCTTCTTCTACCGTGCAGACCAGTTCTTTGGCGTTTGGATCCGGGCTCATCGATGTCCCACCTGAAAGGTGAATAATCAAACCTACGTCTCTGCCCTCACCTCTGTGACAAAACCGGGGGACCCCTTTGTGCATGAGAACGGCGTTTGCTCCGCCGGCAACCACCTTGCTCACAGCTTCTCGCATATTCGCCAGTCCTGTAATCGGACCAACCGTAACACCATGGTCCATAGGGATTATCACCGTTTTGCCGGTATTGCGGTTTATTAAACGCTCAAGCCTTATATTTTTACCTACCATAGTTCTGTCTCCAACTTGTTATTTTTTTGTAAAATTTAGCCGAAAACACCCGAAAACGCAAGAGAAAAACATTAAGATTTTTCAAATTGCCCTTGACTGTTTTCCTATTTGTTTTTCTTGGGAACCTTATAGTCTTCCGGCAGCACAGAGACAAAACCACGTCCCTCTTTTTGTTTTTCAAAACTTATCCTTGCTTTTTCAATCCATTCCGGCCTCTTGAAAACCTCTATTGTTGAATAAGCCAGCGTCCGGGCCGCTGTTATCATTCCTTTTTCTCCGATACTCATTCCGCCGCAGGCCGTAACCTGCCAGCTGTGTAGTGGCGCACCGTAAGTAAAACACGCCGTCCGAAGGCCCGATGTCGGTACTATCCAGCTAACTGCCGCAACATCTGTCGAACCTTTAAGACCGGCGGGATTTTCCACAAGTGGCTCAATTACTTCGCAAAGTGAATATTCGAATGGCCCCGTCAGTGCCTTTTGTGTTTCCGCTGCAAACCTCTTCTCTGATTCGGTAAATGTGGGCGCACCCACTAATTCGAGATTTTTCTGTATCAGCTCGGATAAAACCGGATTAGACAATAGCTCCGGACACTCCGAGCCTATGTCCCAATCAACTGTCGTGCCCGTCATCAGCGCAGCCCCTCTGGCCATATCAAGCATCCGCTCGAAAATAATTAACGTGTCGTTGTGTTTATCAGCCCGTACGAAATACCAAACCTGTGCATCCGGCGGTACAATGTTGGGAGCATCTCCGCCGTTGGTTATAACGTAGTGAATCCTCGCATCTTCGGTAAGATGTTCGCGAAGAAAGTTTGCACCGATATTCATCAGTTCGACCGCATCTAAAGCGCTTTTGCCCTCTTCTGGCGAAGCAGCCGCATGGGCTGATAAACCATGAAAATTAAACTTCGCCGTAATGATTGCTTTTGATGACCCTGCCCACACTTTCGTCTTACCATCGGGATGCCAGTGAAAGGATATATCGCAGTCGTCGAAAAGACCCGCCTTGGACATATAAATCTTCCCAGCCCCAAGCTCCTCAGCAGGACACCCGTACAGCCGGATAGTGCCTTTCAGCCCGTGCTTTTCCATCGCATAACGGGCCGCGATTGCCGCTGCTGAGCTGGCGGTACCGAAGAGACAATGCCCGCAGGCATGGCCGTTAACCGCATCTTCGCGGGCCTCTTTACGAGGGACAGCCTTTTGTGATACTCCCGGCAGGGCGTCATATTCTGCTAATATACCAATTATAGGCCTGCCGGAACCATAGCTGGCAACGAATGCCGTCGGCAAATCAGCAACACCACTTTCGATCTTAAAACCGTGTTCTGCTAACAAATCACTCAATATCTTACTGGACTTGTATTCTTCGAAACTAAGTTCCGCAAGCTCCCATATACGTTGTTTGACCTTTGCAAGTGTTGCCTTGTTGTTCTCAATCCACTCATCAGCCGTCGCCTTTTCAATAGGTATCTCTGCCAGACTGATGCTTACAGATAATAGTACTGTTGCAACGCTAAGATAAATTGTCCCTGCTTTTGTCCTCATAATTTCTGACTCCTCAAATTTATTCTGCCTGTTTTTTGGGTTTCATATGCTTCATATGCACCATATCGACCATCGCACTGAAGTTTCTCGCCTTAAAGACACTCCATGGATAGCTGGGTAAATCTTTTATGTAAGGCCGTTGCCAGTTATATTCCGGATGCGCTTTTAAAAAAGGCTCCGCTAAAAATGGTATCTCGCAGGAATGCCCGAACTTGGCATAGAATTTCATCTGTGAAGCCCACTCCGAATCTGTAACCTTCGCATCAATAGCTCCACCGGGATAAAACGGCCCCCAGCCCCATTCCTCAAGACCCAGCGGGTCATATTCGACATGTCCGCAAAGTGTCCGGCTCGAAGGATTGTAAGCCTCGACGTAGCTGTCATAGTGGTCTGCAAGAAATTTCCGGCCCATCTCGATATCTATCTTCCCGTAGTTTTCTCGCATTAATTGCTGCCAGCGAACCCACCGTCCGTTCGGCGATGATGTCTTAAGGTTATAATCCATACCTTTTGCCTCTTCCGCTCTCACCTTAGGGTCCTGTGCAACGTTGGACCCTGTATAATATCCGTCGAATGTTCGGCTCAACTGTGGGTTCTTAAGAGCAAGTTCCAGCCGTGCTATTTCACCCGTCTTCGTATCTCCGATAAGCCAGTCATTCGCATAAGCGCCGTTATTGTCTTTGAGCATAATCTCGGCAAAGCCGTCTATCGAATCAGAGTACTGCAGTGCTTTTCGTATCCTCACAAACTCCGGAACCCCCTTTGTATCGAACCCCGAAAAGCCGCTGATTGTCGTCTCTGCCACAACAAGGCCCGCATCGTTAATCCAGAAGTCCGTCCCTCCGAATATCCATCCGGCAAATGCCTGCGTAATAAATCTATGTCCCTTTTCCGGCTTCATATCCAGAATAATATTCCACTTCCGGCAGAACATATAATCGTACCACGTATTATGCCCAATCACGATTCTGCCGTCGTAAGTGGCATTTCCCGTCGCAATAAAAGCGCTGCATGAACCGTGTGCCTTTGTATGCGGCACATAATACCATGCAAGGTCAATCCACCCGTTATAAGCCGTCAAATCAATCTTGTCATATTTACTAACTCCTGCCTTCTTCAGCCCCGCAACGATACCATCAATCTCGTCCTGGTACTCCTTGTCCATTTTCGGCCAGAACATCTCTTTTGCTGCCTCACGGTAGAATCCCCATTTCTTACCCGTCGATTTCTCTAAGTAAAAGGCAATCACCTCAATTGTCTCATCGATGTCCTTGGCCAGCATATACCCGATTTGGAAACCACGCTCAAAGGCCTTCCCTTCTGAATAAAAATATATCCATCCGTTCTCCTCGTACTTCTGGGTCTTCTTTACCCACGCCTGTTCCTCACCGCTCAACTCTCCCGCCCTTAAATCACTCGCTATGCATACTATAAAAGCCGTAACTGCCAAAAAGGTTACAGCCATAAAAAATCTGTCGCCTGAAAGTTTCATAATTTCACTCCTGAAATTTGCTTTGGAATTTTTATCTGTAGTTTTAACTTGTAGTAGTTTACCCGAACCACCCCGAAAAACAAGAAAAAACGCTTCTCTTCTCCCTAATTCTTCTCTGCCTGTAGCTCAGGGAGTCCTGTTTGTTTTATCGCTGTTAATTTGCAAATCTATCGATTTGGTGATAAAAACCGCACACAGACCGGCTTAGGCACGGATATCTTGTGACCCGTAGCCTCAAGTTCGCCGCTTTCCCTGTTAATCTTAAAGACTGCAACGTTGTCGCCGCCCTGGTTGGCGACAAGGCAGAACTTGCCCGTCGGGTCAATATTGAAATTACGCGGCGTATTGATTCCCGCTCTCTCATGCTCGACAAAAGTCAGCGTCCCCTTTGCCGGGTCCACCCGGTAAACCGCAATGCTGTTATGTCCTCGGTTCGAACCATACACAAACTTCCCGCTCGGATGCACTCGTATCTCGGCGCACTTATTGTTTCCGTCATATCCTTTCGGAAGCGTTGTTACCGTCTGTATTTCTGTCAGTGCCCCCGAATCAGCATTGTAGGCAAATGCCGTTATCGTGCCGTCGAGTTCGTTGATTACATATGCGTATTTTCCCTTCGGCCCGAAGCTAAAGTGTCGCGGACCGGCACCGTCCTTGACCTTTGCAAACGCAGGTTCGTTCGCCGCCATTGTCCCCTTTTCGACATCAAGCTTATAAATCATTATCTTGTCGGTTCCAAGGTCCGCCACAAACGCAAAGCGGTCGTCGCCGCTGACATTAATCGAATGCGCATGCGGTCCCTCCTGTCGCTTGGGATTCACACTCGAACCCTCGTGCTGGACAAAGCCCGTTGGCTCGCCTAATCTTCCGTCCGCTTTAATCGGTATCACCGATGCGCTCCTGCCTGTATAGTTGGCAACAAGCACGTTTTTCCCTTTATGGTCGATACTCACATGGCATGGGCCCGCGCCGCCGGACGGCTGTTGGTTAAGAAACTTCAAATCTCCTGTCTCTCTGTCTATAGCATAAGCGTACACGCTTCCCCCTCCGCCGATGGCATAAAGAAACCTCCCCTCCGGATGTATCTCAAGGAATGAAGGGCTCTTGGCCTCAGCCGCAACTACCGGCTTGCTCAATTTACCCGTCTCAACGTCAAGAATGCTGCGGTATATACCCTTGCTCGGATTTTCTCCATATGTGTAAGTCCCTAAATAGACCGTAACGCTCTCCGCCCGAACTCCCGTTAAAGCCGAAAAACAAAAAGCGGTTATGATTAAAATTTTTAGCCTCATATCAAAATGCCTCCTTAATTTCTAAAATCCAATATTTCCCTGACTGCTCTCTGTTCTTGAACGGGAAAACTTCTCAAAATCATATTTGTTTTCGTTTTTTCTCATTTAGGATTTAAAGCAGCCCGGTGTCGCGCTGTAGCCCGAATAATTTGTTCTGGTGATTCGAACGGAAGGTACATTGCCCTCATCACAAAACGATAACGCCGCCCGACCTCGTAGTCTGATATAAACCACTGAAAATCCCACGCCGGATTACCTCTGCCCCCGCCTGAAGGCGACTGGCTCAAGCGAACCTCATCGCTCTTCCTGAACATCTGCACAAAGGCCATCCCCTTGCTGACCCCGTAATACCACGGTGTAATGTAACTGTAATTTGAAAAGTTAAACACCAGCGTAAGGGGAAAATCTTCATCGTGAGCAAACCTGCGTTCGTCGTTGGTCGCTCGATGTGTCGAAAGCTTCCCGTGTGCCGGAGTAATACCCGTAATCCATTCTGGCCTCTCTTCCATTTCATCGCTAAGATGCCCCAAAAAGTAAATGTAAGGACATTCCGGCTGATGTATATAACTGGCAAAGAAAAGGCCGATATAGTCATTTTGGAACACACGGGCACGTGGAATACACTCAAGTGTCAACTCAATAGCACCGTCATCCAGCAACTCGTATCGCAGCCGGCTTTCAAGTTGCCAGTTTGGTGTCGGCGCCTGGTATAGTTCGACTGTATGCTCGTCAATCCTCCGAATCTCCATCGGCGCACGTCGCGGCTCAAAAAGCACATCAATCTCTTTTTTAGTCCCGTCATGAATATGCTCGAAATTCAGCCCTGCGTAATTTGGCACAAACAGGTTATTGCCTTGCTTCGCATGTGTCAGTGACCCCACCCCGCTGTAACCGCCGCGATGACCCGGCAGTTTCTCATCGTCAACAGCCTCATTATTGACAATGACCATTTCTATATCGCCTCGTTGTAGCACGATATAAGCCTTGTCAGGAACTGTATACCCTGTTGTCTTTAGCTTGGATGCACAGCCTGAAAAGTTTATCTCAACCAAAAAGACCATCACTAATATCAAACAACGGGCTATTCTTCGTATATTCCGACAATCCTCTGAATTTTTGAACCGCACGGCCAAATCTCCTTTCAAATCATTTCATACATGCGAGCTTTCCAGCTTCATTTTATCAAGCATTGAAGCCTCCGGCTCAGCCCCGATACCGGCCGCTTCAGGAAGAGTTATTTCAGATGGCCCCGACAGAACCATTTCCGGCACACACAAATCTTTTTCATAAAATCTGTCCGTCGGGAAAATATCGGATGGATACTTGACGTTGGAAAGCGTCGCAAGGGCGGCGTTTATATAACCACCCAAAGACGACTCCAGCATGCTTCCTATCCAGCAGGGCGTTCCTTTTTCTTCCGCGTACTTGATTATCGCAAGTGCGTTCGTAATCCCCCCGACCCTGTGATACTTGATGTTAATCCATTTACATGCCCCTATCTCAATTGCCTTGCGCGCCTTTGCCTCCGAGGTAATACTCTCATCGAGGCATATTGGCGTTGATATATTTTTCTGTAATGTGGCATGGTCAATCAGGTCGTCGTGCATTAACGGCTGCTCTATCATCGCAAGATTATAATCATCCAGCTCTTTAAACATTTCCATATCGTCGAGCGTATAAGCGCTGTTGCAATCCACATGGCAAACTATATCAGGAAATGCCTTCCTCACAGCCTTAAGCATCTCCTGTTCCCACCCCGGCCGGTATTTCAGCTTCACCCTCTTGAATCCCGCAGAAACCGCTTTCTCTATCTCCCCCAGCAGCCCCCCAATGCTTTCCATAATCCCAAAATCAGCCCCAACATCAACCACGTTCCTTGTTCCCCCCAGGACCTTCCACAAAGGTTTCTTCTCTTTCTTGGCGTATAAATCCCACCACGCCGAATCTATAGCCGCCTTTGCAAAGTAATTGTCCTTCACCGGCCTCAAAAATTCCTGAAGCTGCCTCCCGCTTTCAACATCTTTACCGAGTATCAGCGGGCTAAGATACTCCTTAACCACGATAAATGCCGTCGCCGCACTCTCCGCTGAATAAGCCGGCATTTTCCACGGCGGACTTTCGCCCCATCCGTATATCCCCTCCGAATATATCCTCAAAAGTATCGATTCGATTGCCTCGTCATTCCCAAATGCCGTCCGAAAAGGATACTTCAGCGGCATCGATACACGGTATATGTCTATCGCTTCTA
>Ga0272442_10010387_pt1 | contig 11478 bp, 5 predicted proteins | sample SSMForm2O_FD_200262 | JGI IMG/M metagenome (GOLD analysis project Ga0272442, IMG submission 200262) | Marine sediment archaeal communities from Little Sippewissett salt marsh, Falmouth, MA, United States - SSM-Form-2O | ecosystem: Environmental > Aquatic > Marine > Wetlands > Sediment ...
CGGCAACCCCTCCGTGGACCTGAACCTTTCATGCGATGCAGATCCATCTTTGGAGCACGAGTGGCGGCGTAGCAGACAACGCACTGTCTACTAGCGCCGGGTTTACCCGGACTTTCCATCGATGGATCACCTCCTTTCCGCCTCGCCCGAAGCATCCCGCCGGCTCCCTGCGAGCCGCTTCGTCAACCGGGAGGTCTTTGTCTCATATACGTTACCAGGAAACGGCGATATTCGCAAGCCTGGGCCCGAAATTGCACGGTTGCAGCATGCTGAATACGCGTGCTAGACTGCGGCCAGTTCAAGGCCGCTATCGCTCGATAACCTACGGGGAGACCGCGCTGTGTCGGAGAACCTCGACCCTGCCGCCCGCTTCCGCAAAGGCCTGAAGGACGCCCTGCTTGCCCTCAAGAAAGACCTGGTGCTCATCGTGGTGTTCACGGCGGCCATGACGGCCCTCGGCTTCATCGCAGGCAAGAGAGTCCTCACGACCAACAAGTCGACCGCCCATCTTGTCGTGGCGCCCATTCCGTCGAAGGGCGCGCCGGAGTCCATCGAGCTCGCGCCCAAACTCGACGTCACTTCCATTACCTTGCTGTGCAAGAGCGACGAAGTCCTGCGGCGCACCTTGGACGAGTTGCAGGCCGCCGGGCGGCTCGTCCGCCCTATTCCGTCCATACAGGTGCTCGCCAAGAGCCTGAGCTATGAGATTACGGTCGCGAAAGAAACTCCTATGGACACCGTGTTCTCGGAGGTCCTCGAGCTGGTGGCCAAGTCCAAGATTCCCGAAGACGCCGCGCTGATGGTCAACACGTGGGCCGAGCAAATCATTGAGGCCGTGGATCGCTATGAGGCCGGCCTCGAAGAGCCGCTCCTCGAGATCTTCAACAGCGAATTCAGCGAGGCCGAGGGCATACTCGCCGAGGTCGAAGAAGAGAAGGACAAGTGGTTCACCGAACACGACCTCGAACTGCTGCACGCCCGCATCGCTACCGTCCGCGGCTTGGTCATGGCCCATATCGAGCAATTGACCAATATCGATAGCCAGCTGTGTGAGGAGAAGGCCAAGGTCGAAGCCTACAAGCAATCCATTCAGTATCTGGAACCCAAGCTCAACCTCAGTTGGCTGGTCCCGGAACCCGCCATCCTGGAGCAGCTTCAGTCGCAGTTGGGGGCGCTTCTCGGTGTGGACAGCGCCACGGAGAAGGTGGAAGGCGGCTCTTCTCAGGAGAAGAGCAGGGCTGACGCGGAGCCGGCCGCGGCTCCGAAGGAAACGGCGGCTGACGAATCGGCAGCCAGTCTCGAGGAGATCATCCGCCGAGGGCAGGAGCGGGGCCCCCAGGACGGTACGCAGGTTCTCAGCCGAGAGACGCTGAACAATTCCTACTGGCGGGTCTATGGCGAATTGCTTATGAGCGAGCCCATGGTGGCCGGGCTCGAGGCCATGCGTGAGCGCACCCTCGAGTTGCAGGACCAACACGAAACCGAGTTGCAGGACTTGAATGAGGAGGTGACGCGCCTCGAGACCGAGAAGATCCGCCTCGAACGGCGCTACGGCCTCGCGGAGAACGTACACGACACGTTCCACGAGCGCAGGAAGTGGATCGAGATCGCCTCGCAGGTCGACTACCACACGTTGCAGATCTTGTCGCGTGGGACGTCGTGGCCCGAAAGCCACCTGTGGGGCTTCGTGACCGCGGCCGCGTTGGGCGTGTGTGCGTTGGTCTTCGCCGGGTGTGTATCGCTGTCGATGCGCCTGGTCGTTATCCCCGCGCTCAAGGAGACCGCGTGAGCCGCGTCGCTCGACAGGCGCCCGTCAGCCCCATTGCGTTCTTTTACCTCCTTGTGGTGTTGGCCAGTTCCTTGTTCGCCATGGCGGCCGTGGGCGTGATCCTGGTCTCCGGGCTGCCGCCTTGGGCCGTCCTGCTCGGCCCGGTTGCCGGTATCGGCCTGGCCGGGCTGCTCGTCATCTTGCAGAACACGGAGCGCGGCCTGTACTTCATCGCTTTCGCCATCGGTCCGCTCGGGATAGTGCAAATCGAGATCGCGGGCGTGACCGTTGGCCTCGCCGAGGTCCTCATACTGCTGTTCTTCACCAAGGAAGCGTGTCTGTTCTTCTCTCGACTCGAACGCCCCGCCAAAGAACTGCCGCTCAAGTCCCTTCTGGTTTATGCGGCCGCCGTCATCATTGCGATGCATACCGGCGTCAAGCGCGGCAACGGCCCGATCGCCGTGCTTCAAGACTGCCGCCAGTTCGTCGAATTCATCGCGCTCTATCTGCTGGTGGTCCACCGCGTGTCCGACTGGCGCCAAGTCAAGCGTATCCTGGCCTGCTACGTCCTCGGCGGCGTCCTCCTGGCCGCCCACGGCATCGTCGAGCGCTTCACGAGCATCGGCATTCCGCTCGACCAGGTTCTCAGCGACGCGGTGCACCACGGCGGCACCCGCAGCGGCTCGTTCTACGGCGCCACGCCGCTGGGCGGCCTGCTGGTGTTGACCATCGGCGCCGAAGTCGCACTGCTGCTGTGCGCGCGTTCGCGCCTCCACCGGCTGCTGCTAGGGGCCTGCACGGCGCTGTGCCTGACCACGATCGTGTTCACCAACACGCGCGCCTCCTGGATTGCCCTGGCCATCGGACTCGCCTTTGTCTTCTTCTCGATCCGCAAGAGCGTACCCATTGTGGCCGTGGTGGTTCTAGGCGGCCTTCTCTTCAGCGTCACGCTCGGCCCCTTGGTCGTGAAGCGCATGTCCAAACTCGAGTTTAGCCGGGCGGAGCGATCGCTGCTCGAGCGTGTCGACTACTACACCACGGCCTGGTACATTTTCCGCGAATACCCATTGCGCGGGCTGGGCTGGGGGTGCCGCTACACCGTGTCGGATATCCTGGTCAACGAGCGCTACGTGCCCAAGCGCGAGCACAGAGAGATCCTGCCCAAGTTCAGCTCCAAGCAATCTACCGTGCACAGCGCATACCTCCAACTCTTGGTCAAGACCGGTCTGCTGGGCCTGACCGCGTTCGTGGTCTTTCTGCTGCAGTGGTTCGGGCTCGTGTGGCGCGAGCGCCGCGTGGCACAGCGCGGTTCCCCCGAGCACCGGCTCTTCGCCGCGGTGGCGGGCGCCGTGGTGGGCTACCTGTGCCACAGCGGCCTCGAGAATTTCTTCCAGTGGCCCGTCATGGCCCAATCGTTCTGGCTGTTCCTGGGCCTGTCCACGGTCATGGCCACGCTGATCCTCGACGAGCAGCGCGCCGCACCGCCGAAGCGAATCCGTGCCGCCGAAGCGGGCCCGGCCTTGGAGGAAGCGTGATGGCCGAGGCCGCAGGCCCTGAGCGTCCCCTTCGGGTCGTCTTCTGCCACTACGCCGCCGATTTTGGCGGCGGCTCTGACCGTTCCCTCTTTGACCTCGCCACCCATCTACCGCGCGACCGCTTCACTCCCATCATGATCCTCAAAAGCGGCGACCCCTTGGCCCCCGCCTACCGCGCCGCAGGCGTCGATGCGTTCGAGTTGCCATTCGTGTCCCCGCGCGGCGCGATCGGCCGCTACCTGCGGCGGTTCTGGCCGTCCGCGGTCCGCGTTGCACGTCTCATCAGCAAAACCAAGGCCGACCTCGTCCACGTCAACACGCTGTACAACCTGGTCGGGGCCGTCGCAGCGCGACTGGCACGGCGGCCGCTCGTGTGGCATGTGCGCGAGATCCTGCCGGATTCGCGCGCCGTGGCCTGGATCCTCAGACTCCAGGCCCTGCTGGCCACCCGGGCCATCGCCATATCGAGCTCCGTGGCCAACACCATGGCCGTCCCGCCCGGACGGCTGCGGCTCGTGCCCAACGGCGTCGACCTGTCCGAATACGACACGCTGCCCGACACCGCCGCCTTCCAGGCCGAGTTGGCCGTCGTCGCGGGCGCGCCGGTGGTCACGACCATTGGCCGCATCGAGCCCTGGAAAGGCCAGCATGTGTTTGTCGAGGCCGTCCCGGCCATTCTCGAGGCCCATCCCCACGCTCGCGTGCTCATCGTCGGCGCACCGGCGGCCAAGAAGCCCGAGTACGAAATCGGCCTGCGTGCGCGGTGCCGGGAACTGGGCATCGAGGGCCAAGTCCTATTCACCGGAGCACGCAAAGACGTGCCCGCCGTACTTGCCGCCTCGGACGTGCTTGTGCTGCCCAGCGCCACCCCCGAGCCCTTTGGCCGCACCGTGGTCGAGGCCATGGCCGCGGGGGTCCCTGTCGTGGCCACGGCCGCCGGCGGCCCCCTCGACACCGTTGCCGACGGCGACACCGGCTGGCTCGTGCCGCCCAATGATCCCGATGCGCTTGCCGCGAAGGTCAATGAGTTGCTCAGCGACCCTGCGCGCGCGCGCGCCATGGGCGAACACGGCCGCCAACGCGCACACGCCCTGTTCTCACTGGGGCGCCTGATCCGCGACATGACGGCCGTGTTCGAAGAAGCGCCGCGGCGATGACGGCCTGCAAGATGCCGGCGGTACAGATCACCCCATTGGCATGTGGTGGCTGGAACACTACGCCTACCGTTGGCCCCCGAGGCAGCCATAGACCGCCGATCTGTTCGACGCTTTGGGGCTAAGCGATTGTTGGGAAATGAGTTGTGGCAGAGTCGCGATCCGGAGCGGTGACCGCGCCGAGGCGCTCCTGGCATGGATTCAGGCGCATACTTCCTCGTTTTGCGTTGCCGCGTGTCGTGTGTTGTGGACAGGAGGTGTGCAATCGGGTCGCGCGTGCACAGGAAACGGCCCCCGGCACATTGTCTTAGTGAAAACGCCTGCCATGTGCTATACTTTATTCTGGAATGTAGTGGGGTTTCAGCCAGAAGTTCCGTGTCTCAAATCGAGGAGGGAAAGAGATGACCAAGGTCAAGCTCCCGTTCTTGGCGGTTCTCGCGGCCGCAGCGCTGCTGTGCGTCACGGCGCAGGCCCAGTTCCCGGTGCCGCCAGAGGCCATTCTGGACTTGGTGCTGGCTGCCGATGCCGATGGCGACGGCTGCCTGAGCCTGGCTGAGGCCCAGGCCCTGCTGGGCGGCATCATTGATCCCGGCCTGTTCATGATGTTCGATACCGACGGCGACGGCTTGGTGTGTCTGGCCGACTTCGTCGATTCTCCGCTCATATCCCGCGAGGAAGTCTACGGCTACCTGGTTGACTTTGGCGACGATGACGCGGACGGCGCGGTTACCCTCGCTGAATTCCAGCTCTTGTTTCCCAACATGAGCGCGGACCAGATGGCCATCCTCGACATGAATGGCGACGGCGTGGTGTCCATGGCCGACGCCAACGGCGACCCGCCGGACCCGCCCGATCCGCCCGATCCGCCTATTGACCCGGGAGACTTGGCAGACATCTGGCCCATGGTGCTGTCGTTGCTGGATTCGGACGGCAGCGGGGGGATATCGCTTGCGGAGACCGGGGGCCTCCTCCCCGGACTGACCCCCGAACTCTTCGCCATGCTCGATACCGACGCAGACGGCGAGGTCACACTCGACGAAGTGGCCGCCCTCACCCTGGCTGACCTCGAGGACATCGCCCGCGCCGTCATCGAGGTGGCTGATGCGGACAGCGACGGCGCCGTCACCTTGGCCGAAGCGCAGGCCTTTTCGCCCCTCGTCATGCCCGATATCTTCGCCATGGCCGATCTCAACGGCGACGGCGTCATCAGTGAGGACGACATCCCCTACATCATTCTTCCGCCACCACCGCCCCCACCCCCGCCGCCGTCAGGCGACCCCATCCAGCAGCTTCTCGAGTTGTTCCTGGAGGCCGACGCGAACGGCGACATGTGTCTGTCCCTCGGCGAGGCGCGGACCCTCGTCCCGGATCTGCCTGAAGCGATCTTCGCGATGCTGGACGAGGATGGCGACGGCGCAGTGTGCCTCGAGGACGCGATGGCGTTGGATTCCGAAGTCATCGATGCCGTGGCCCTGGCCGCGATCGAGCTGGCCGACGCCGACCGTGACGGCGCCGTCACCTTCGACGAGGCCCTGGCCTTGATTCCCGTGATCACGCCCGAGATCTTTGACCTGGCCGACCAGAACGGCGACGGCGTGATCAGCGCCGCCGATTTCGATGCCACCGTCCCACCGCCGCCACCGCCGCCGCCGCCAGGCGACCCCATCCAGCAGCTTATGGAGCTATTCCTCGAAGCGGACGCGAACCACGACATGTGCCTGTCACTCGAGGAGGCACGCACCCTCATTCCCGACTTGCCCGAAGCGCTCTTTGCGATGCTGGACGAGGACAGCAATGGCGCCATTTGCATCGAGGACGCGATGATGCTGGACCCGAATCTTCTCGAGGCGGCCGCGCTGGCCGCGATCGAGTTGGCCGACGCGAACGGCGACGGCATGGTCACGTTCGACGAGGCCCTGGCCTTGATTCCCGTGATCACGCCCGAGATCTTTGACCTGGCCGACCAGAACGGCGACGGCGTGATCAGCGCCGCCGATTTCGATGCCACCGTCCCACCGCCTCCGCCACCCCCGCCACCGTCGGGCGATCCTATCCAGCAGCTTATCGAGCTCTTCATGGAGGCGGACGCGAACGGCGACATGTGCCTGTCCCTCGAGGAGGCGCGCACCCTCATTCCGGAACTGACCGAGGAACTGTTCGGACTGTTTGACCCGAATGGCGACGGCAACGCCTGTGCCGAGCATTTCATGGTCATTGGTACGCCTGATATGCTCGCGGTAGCCGATGCCGTCCTCGCCTTGGCCGACACCGACGGCGATGGGGCCTTGACCTTCGAGGAAGCCCAGGCCTTCGTTCCGGCGTTGACGCCGGAGATCTTCGCATTGGCCGACCAAAACGGCGACGGCGTGCTCTCGGTCGCCGACCTACCCATCGTCGGCCCGCCGCCGCCGCCACCACCACCGCCAGGCCCGCAGCCTATTCCTGCGATTCTCGTTGACGCGATCATGTTGTTGGACCTGAATGGCGACGGTGCCGTGACACTCGACGAAGCGCGCGTCTATGCCCCGGGCCTGGCGCCTGCGTTGTTCGGCGTGTTCGACCTCAACGGCGACGGCGTGTTTTCCCGAGACGAGTTTGATCTGGGCGGCCCCGGCATGAACCTGGACGTGCTGGTGGACCGGCTGTTGGCTGTGGCCGACACGGACGGCGACGGCGCGATCTCGTTCGAGGAGGCCAAGGCCCTCGTGCCGTCCCTCACGCAGAGCCAGTTCGCGATGGCGGATCTCAATCATGACGGCGTGCTAAGCGTTGCCGATTTCGACGTCATCACGCCGCCCCCACCCCCGCCGCCTCGCGATCCCTTCCAGCTGCTTATCGAGCTGCTTGTCGGGGCGGACGCGAACGGCGACATGTGCCTGTCTCTCAACGAAGCGCGAGTCCTCGTGCCCGATCTGCCCGAGGCCCTGTTCGACCTGCTCGACCAAGATGGCGACGGCCGGGTGTGTATCGATGACGTTACGGCCATCGGGGCCGACGACATCGCCGTCATTGCACTCGCGGTGCTCGACTTTGTGGACGCGAACGAAGACGGCCTCATCTCGCTCGAGGAAGCCCAGGCCGTTACTCTGGCCATCACGCCCGAGATCTTCGCGTACCTGGACCAGGACGGCGACGGCGTGCTGTCCGCAGCGGACCTCGGATACGTTGTCATTCCGCCGCCGCCCCCACCGCCAAGCGGCGATCCCATCGAGGTGTTGTTGAACATCTTCGACCAGATCGACCTGGACGATGACGGATGCATTGACAATGAAGAAGCCGAGCAGGCCATCCCGATCCTCGGAATGATCGACTGCACCGTGGCCGACTGCATCCTATGGCCGGGCCCGGTCTGTCTCGACGACCTGATGGCCTTAGACATGGAACTCATCCGCCAACTGGTGGACATCGTGTTCATGCTCGGGGATCTGGACGGCAACGGCGAGCTGGATCTGGACGAAGCGGCGGCGTTCCTACCGCTGCTGACGCCGGAGATGTTCGCGGTGCTCGATCTCAACGGCGATGGGGTGCTGAGCGCGGACGACCTCCCGATCATCATTCCGCCGCCACCGCCGCCACCACCGCCAACCGGCGATCCCATCGCGGTGTTGTTGGACATCTTCGACCAGATCGACCTGGACGATGACGGATGCATCTCGCTCGACGAGGCCAGCGCCGCCATCCCCGCCCTGGGAGACATCGCGTTCCTTGTCGGGCCCGACCCCGTGTGCCTGGACGACTTGATCGGCCTCGACATGAACCTGATCAACATGGTCGTCGACCTGGTGCTCATGTACGGGGACCTCGACGGCGACGACGCGCTCGACCTCGACGAGGCGGTGGCGTTCTTGCCGCTACTGACGCCCGAGATGTTCGCCGCGCTCGATATCAACGGCGACGGCTTGTTGAGTGCGGACGACTTGCTCATCATCGGGCCGCCTCCACCGCCGCCGCCACCTCCGGTCGAGCCCTGCGACCCGGTCATCACTATCATCGCCCTGATGCAGGTGCTGGATTGGAACGGCGACGGCGACGGCTGTGTGACACTCGATGAGGCCGGCGTGGTGCTCGACACCGCGGCGCTCCACCCCTTCTGGGCGATGATCGGCGAGGAGGCCATATGCTTCGACGACCTGGCGCCCCTCCCGCTCGAATTGGCGGCCGCCGCGCCGATCCTCCTGGACCTCCTGGTCGATATGCTGGACGTAGAAGCGCTGGTCGAGATCCTGCTCCCCGCTGACGGCGACAGCGACGGCGCCCTCTCGCTTGAGGAAGCCCAGGCTGTCGCGCCCGTCCTCGACGCCGAGGTCTTTGCTTGCCTGGACCAGGACGAGGACGGTGTGCTCAGCCCCCAGGATCTGGGCCTCGGACCGCAGCCGCCCGATCCGTGGCCGATGCCGCCGTGGAATAACTGGGTCGCCCTCCTCGGCTGGTTGCTCGAGACCGGCGACGCCAACGGCGACGGCGTGGTCACCTTCGACGAAGCCCTCGGCGTGCTCGCCGAATTCTCCGGCGACCTGCTCGGAGCGCTCGACACCAATGGCGATGGCGTGCTGAGCGTAGACGACCTGCCGCTACCCCCGCACGATCCCATCGACGTGCTCGTTCATCTACTGCACGAGGCCGACGCCAACGGAGACGGCGTCATTACTCTCGAGGAAGCCCAAGCGCTCGAGCCGGACTTCCCGGCCGAGGCCTTCGAACGACTTGACCTCAACGGCGATGGCGTCCTCAGCTTCGACGACCTCGAGCCCGGCCCGCCGCCCGGACCTCGCGAGCAACTCCTGCGCTTGCTCCGAGAGGCGGACGCGGACGCGGACGGCGTGGTCACGCTCGACGAGTTCCTCGCGGCCAGGCCCGAGCTTGGCGAGGACGAGTTCAACGAGCTCGACCACAACGGCGACGGCGTGCTGTCGCGCGACGACCTCCCCAACGGCGAGCTGGACCCGATCCACAGCCTGCTGCGCATCCTTGCCGCGGCGGACGGTGACAGTGACGGTGTGGTCACGCTCGATGAGTTCCTGGCGTGGCGGCCCGGCGCCTCCGAAGAGCAGTTCGCGGGGCTGGACCGAAACGGCGACGGCGTGCTCACCCTCGACGACCTGCCACTGCCCGATCCAATCGAGCGTCTTATCCGCCTGCTCCACGAGGCCGATGCCAACGACGACGGGATCGTGACCTTCGACGAACTCCGGGCCGTCGCGCCCGGGCTTACCCCCGAGGCCTTCGGCGAGTTGGACCGAAACGGCGACGGCGTCATCACCCCCGACGAGCTGCCCGAGCCCCCGTCCCCGGATCCACGCGAGGCCCTGCTCGACCTCGTCCGCCGGGCCGACGCCAACGGTGACGGAGCCGCTACGTTCGAGGAAGTCCAGGCCGTCGAGCGCGAGATGACGGCCGAAGAGTTCGGACAACTCGACCGGAACGGAGACGGCGTGCTGAGTCCCGACGACCTGCCAGTCGTGCCGATCCCGGATGACCTGGCCTTGCGCCACGCCCTCTTGCGCAACCTGGTCCGGGCCGACACCAACCGCAACGGGGAACTGGACTACGCCGAGATCGCCGCCGTGTTCCCGGATGCGCCGGCCGAGCTGCTGGCCCGCATCGATGCGGACCACGACTGGTCCATCAGCCGCGCCGAGTTGGTGGCCATGCTCTCGGTAGGTCCAGACGGCGAGGTGCTTGTCGTGCCCGAGGACGTGGACTGCGACGGCGCCGTGACCGCCGCCGACCTCCAGCGCGCCGTCAACCACGCGCTCGGACGCGCCGACGACCTGTTGCCCGCGGACGTGGACGGCAACGGCGCCATCGACGCCGTGGACATCCAGAAGGTCGTGCTCTACATCCTCAACGCTACGTAACGTAATCCAACTCTTCAGGGCCGCGGCCTTCGGCTACCCGCCGAAGCGCCGCGGCCCTTCGCTTTGTTCGCCCCCCGCGTGATTCCACCGCCATGAAGGGCTACAATACGCGTCGTCTCGAACCGCTCACGTGATTCAGAAAGGGCAAACCATGGACTACGTCCCCTTTGGTTCCACCGGTATGCGCGTTTCCCCGTACTGTCTCGGGACCATGACCTTCGGCAACGAGGCCGACGAGCCCACGGCCCGCGCCATCATGGACCGCGCCTACGACCTCGGCATTAACTTCCTGGACACCGCCAACGTGTACAACAGGGGCCTTGCCGAAGAGATCGTCGGCCGCTGGTTGAAGGGACGCCGCCAAGACATCATCCTGGCCTCAAAGGTCCATTCTCCCACGGGCGACGGCCCCAACGACTGGGGCAGCTCACGCCGCAACATCCTCCTCGCCGTCGAGCAGAGCCTCCGACGCCTCGACACCGACTGGCTCGACGTCCTCTACCTGCACCAGTGGGACGACCAGGCCGATCTCGACCAGGCCCTTGCCGCCGTCAACACCCTCGTCGAGCAAGGCAAGGTCATCTACTGCGGCGTATCCAACTTCGCCGGCTGGCAGACCATGAAGGCCATTGCCGTGGCCCAGGCCAACCACCTCGCCCCCGTCGTGTGCATCCAGCCTATGTACAACCTCGTCAAGCGCCAGGTCGAGGTCGAACTCCTCCCCCTCGCACAGTCCCAGCGCCTCGCCGTATGCCCCTACAATCCCCTCGCCGCCGGCCTGCTCACCGGCAAGTACCACCGCGGCGAGACCGGCCGCCTCGAACAGAGCGACATGTACCACAAGCGCTATCAAGAGCCCCAGTACTGGGAGGTGGCGGAGCGTTTTGTGAGATACGCCGACGACAAGCGCCTCTCGCCCGCGCCCTTGGCCGCCGCCTGGGTGGCGAGCCATCCCGCGGTCACCTCGACCATCCTCGGCGCCCGCACCCTCGATCAATTCAACGATACCATCCAATGCCTTGACATCAAGCTCACTCCAGAAAACCGCGCGGCGATCACGGCGCTCTCCATCGCCCCGCCCTTGGCCACCGACCGCTGACGCTACCGCTCTTTCCTCGAGTTCATCAGCATCTGCATCTTTGCATTCGCCTTTGCACGTGTGC
>Ga0272442_10010388_pt1 | contig 11478 bp, 11 predicted proteins | sample SSMForm2O_FD_200262 | JGI IMG/M metagenome (GOLD analysis project Ga0272442, IMG submission 200262) | Marine sediment archaeal communities from Little Sippewissett salt marsh, Falmouth, MA, United States - SSM-Form-2O | ecosystem: Environmental > Aquatic > Marine > Wetlands > Sediment ...
TTCTACTTCATCGCGAACTATCACGCGCTGACTACGGTGCAGGACGCCGACCTGATGCGGCAACTGACGCTGGACGTGGCGCTGGACTATCTGGCCCTGGGGCTGGACCCAAAGAAAGCGATCTTCTTCCGCCAGTCGGACGTGCCCGAGGTGACCGAACTGACCTGGATTCTCGGCACGGTAACGGGCAGGGGGCTGCTGGAGCGGGCCCACTCCTACAAAGACAAGATCGCCAAGAACATCATGCCGTCGATGGGCCTGTTCAACTATCCCATCCTGATGGCGGCGGACATCCTGATCTATCGCAGCAACTGGGTGCCCGTCGGGCAGGATCAGGTCCAGCACATCGAGATGACGCAGGATATGGCCTCGTACTTCAACAACACGTACAAGTGCGACGTGCTGGTCCGCCCCGAGCCACGCCTGAATGAAGCCGCCTGGGTTCCCGGCGTCGACGGGCAGAAAATGTCGAAAAGCTACGACAACACCATCGAGCTGTTCGGCGATCCCAAGGCGACCGCCAAGCGGATCATGGGCATCAAGACCGACAGCACGCCCGTTGAGGACCCCAAGGACCCCGAGCGGTGCAACGTATTCGCCCTGCTTCAGCTGATGGCCGAGCCCGAGGAGGCCGCCGACTGGGAGCAGCGCTATCGCCAGGGAGGCACGGGCTACGGCGAGGCCAAGAAGCGCCTGGCTGAGCTTCACGAGCAACGCTTTGGCCCGGCGCGCGAGTTGCGGACCAAGCTGGCAGCCGACCCCGATGCCGTGGAAGACGTGCTTCGCGAAGGCGGCGAGAAGGCCCGATCGGTGGCGCGACAGGTCATGGAAGACGTCAGACAGGCATGCGGGATCATGCGGGCAGCGGATCATTAAGCGGACGGCAACCGGAGGACCCTTGAGCATTTCGCCGCGGCATGCATAATGCCGGTAGAGGATCGCCTAGCGGTCGTACGAGGGTGTGGATTGAACGGGCAAAGTCGCGGGCATGTCGTTGCATGGATGGGCGTCGGAGCCTTGTCGGCCGCTGCCGCCATCTGGGTGATCGACCGACGACCCGCGCCCGCCCCGCAGGCAGCGTATGCCCAGACGGCAGCCCCGGCCCCGCTGGGAGCCCGGGGAATCTATATGTGCCCTGCTCAACTGGGAGCGACCACCTTTGGGCTGTACATGATTGATGTCGACGCCGGCACCCTGTGGTGCTATGAGTACACGCCGAACCAGTTGCGCCTGGTGGCGGCCCGATCCTGGATCTTCGATCGGTATCTGGAAGAGTATAATGTAGCGGGTCTGCGCCCGGCTGACGTGGCCAAGCTGGTGCAGCAGCAGAGGTCGCAACGCTCGCGGCTGGAGGAGCTCGGCGGGGATGCCTCCGGCGAAAGCACAGGTGGATCGCAGTAGCCCCCGGCGAGCAGATCGACGCGGAGGTTGGAACCTATGCCAAAGTACTACACGCTGGAAGACGTTCAGGAAAAACTCAGCCTCAACGAGGACCGGGTCAAGCAACTGGTCCAGACCGGTCAGTTGCGTGAGTTCCGCGACGCCGGCAAAGTGGTCTACCAAGCCGACGAGGTCGACAACCTGGCAAGCAAGCAGGATACGGGCGAGATCAGTCTCGAACCGGTGGAAGAGGAAGATGCGGGCGGCTCGGCGCCAGGCCTGACCGGCTCGGACGTGATCAGTCTCGAGGAGGTCGACGATCTCGAGAGCAAAGGCGGCACGCGGGCCGGAGCCAAGGACGACACGGTCATCACGTCGGTGGGGATCAGCGTCTTTGATGACGAGGAACTGGCCTCGGCGGCAGCGGCCGATCCGATGGCTAAGACACAGATCTCCAAGCAGTCCGAGGAGCCCGAAATCCCCCTGGAGAGCGTCGGCAGCAGCGGCTCGGGCCTGCTCGACCTGACCCGCGAGAGCGACGACACGTCCCTTGGCGCTGAGTTGCTCGACGAGATCTACCCCGAAGAGGAAGAGACTATCAGCGAGGAGCCGGTGGCGGCTGAACCGTCCGAAGGGACCGCAGGCGGGACGTTCGCCCCACAGCCTGTCGCGCCGGCGCTGCTCCCGCTGGCCCCGGCCGCGATGGATCCGCTCAGCCCCGCTTTCACGGGACTGGCCGTGGTGTCGGTGGTCCTCTTGGGTTTGGTCGGCGTGATTTCGGCGGCCGTCATTCAGGGCGTCTGGCCGTCTTTTCTCGATCTGCTTTACCAGAATAGCCTGTTCTTCCTGATCGGTGCGGTGGTTCTGGCCGCCCTGGGCCTGCTGATCGGCTGGATGGTCGGCAAGCAGGCGTCGCGGCCGGTGGTCGCCCCACGGTCGCCCGAACCCCAGGCCGAGCAGGAGTAGAACCGGCTAGCTAACTTTCGTCTGCGGCTTGACAGGGCTGATTGTACGGGCATGATGGCGCGATGCCCGTTACCCGACCGTCTTGATCTGGGGTCAGCACCGGCGCGGAGCCGGCCGATGTAGCCATTGTATTGGCGCCAGGAAGGTCAATAGCGACAAGGAGATCTCCATGGGCAATGTAAGGTGCGTTGCGGCGACCATGGTGGCGGTGTCCGTAGCCGTACTGGCTGGCGGCTGTGTAGGCCTCGAAGAGCACCAACGGGTGAAGTTTGCCCTGAACAAGTGCCAGGCCAAGAGCGAGGAATTGGCGCGCGACCTGGAGGACTGTCGCGCCAGGTCGGCCAGCTTCGACGAGCAACTGCTCAGCAGGGAAAACGAACTGGCATCCCAAAAGGCGATGGCGGCCAACCTCCAGGCCGAAAACGATCGCCTGAACAAGGCGTATGACAAGATCCAGGCGGAATTCTCGGCCCTGGTCAAAAAACTCGGCATGCCCAGCCCGATCGTGCTCGAGCGAGTGCTGCCGGCCGAACTGGACAAAGCCCTCAAGGAGTTCGCCGCCGCTCATTCCGACGCGGTGGAGTACGATCCGAAGAAGGGCGTGGTCAAGTGGAAGAGCGATCTGCTCTTCGCGCTGGGCAGTGACGTGGTCAAGACGTCCGCGATCGACGCCTTACAGGGCTTCGCCCAGATCGTCACGTCGGCCGCCGCGTCGGGCTTCGACGTGATCATCGTCGGCCACACCGACAATATCCCGATCGTCAAGGCCGAAACGCGGGCCAAGCATCCGACCAACTGGCACCTGTCGGCCCACAGGGCAATCTCGGTCATGAACCAGCTGCGCAAGTTCGGCATTACTGCCGAGCGCGTCGGGGTGATGGGCTACGGGGAATACCGTCCGGTAGCTCCCAACACCACCGAGGAGAATCGCCAGAAGAACCGCCGGGTCGAGATCTTCCTGGTCTCCCCGGAAGCGGTTCCCCCGTCGGCAGACTGACCGACGAGCATGGCATCAGGGCAATAGCGATACCAACAGCACGAGAACGCGCCGCCCATGCGGCGCGTTTCCTTTGGTCGTCGACGGTTCCCGCACCCGCCAGGACGTGCGGGTTGCGTGGTTGGCCGGCCGCGTCCAGGCCTGCCGGCTTTGCCGTCCCTGATGACGAGACGTTCGTTGTGCGCCCACGGGGCGTTGAGTTGGGGCAACGTCGCGGTAACTTCTTTGTTATCGGTATGTTAGCATAGATGGCCTCGCGATGGTGTCGCGTTAGTTCACCATCCGGACTGTCGCTCGGCTTTGGGTATGGGACGCCGTCGATGCTAAGGCTCTGGGAATACGAAGGATACGTAACTCACGCCAGGATAACGCGTTTCGGCACAGCATTTGCGGGGTTACCTGATGGTTGGCTTGTATCGAGTCAACCAGAGAGAGTAGCGAAGCGCCTCACGAGGGAGAGAGTGGGTGCCCCTTTCGCCATTCACAGTCTGTCAGTGCATGCTTGTATGCGCGCGCAGCGCCAATCCGGCCGCACCGTAGGTGCGTGGCGTTGCAGTCAGGCAGTGATATGAGCAGGGGTCAAGCCTGTCGCAGCGGCTGCTCTGGTCGCGCGACCGAGTAATCCACACTGTCTCTTGCGATGCTGCACCGCTGATGCAGACATGAGAGTTGCCGCGCCCTGTGTTGCGCGGGCCGCCGACCGGTGTGTCAACCGGTGCTCAGGCAGGCGGTTCAACCATACAACGGCGCAAGATGCGGTGTTTCACGTAGGCGCGTAGCGGAAAGGAGGAGTCCGTTTTGGGAGAGAGAGAGGGGTTCATACGCAAAACAATAGCCCTGCTCGTGTTGGGGCTGGCGCCCGTAGCCGGCGCCCAAATCAAGAGCAGTCTGGCTCTTCGTGACACGACGTCATCGATCCAGGCGCCTGCCCTGTCGGCAACGGTGATCAGCGCCGATCCAAACTCGGTCCTTATCGGGATCGATCTCGGGGGCGCCGAAAGCTGGGACGAATATGGCGACCCGAGCAACTGGGTGGGCCTGGCCGACATCGGAACCGTCAGCGGCTGGGGCAATGCCGTGATCGTGGATGGGGTCGGCTGGAATCTGACCATCCAGACCGTTGCCCCTAGCTACTTGGCCGATGCGACGATCTATCTCGACGATGCGGTCAATCCGGATGGCGCGGGTGTGTTCATCTACCCGTCGGGTGACCTGGAGCCTGGTACGGCCAATTATACCAGCGGGGTCATACACGACCTGACCGACAACGGCATCGCCGACGTACCATTGCCCGACGGTTGGCTGCGTGTAGAATTGCTCGAGTTTCTCGACGACTATCCTGACGCCGTTGATGCCCACTATCTCAACGGCTCCATGCTGTATGTGACGGTGCATCCGGAACCGGCAACGGTCATTTTGCTGGGATTGGGGATTGCAGGCATGGCCGCACGGCGGCGGCCGCCCAGGTAGAGCCGGCGGAGGGGAGTTGCCGAGGGGTTGAAGCCAATTTGGGATGGAAGCAGCAGAGCCCTCAGTCACGTGCTGAGGGCTCGTCTTTTACCCCGGGTTGCTGGTACACTGCCGGGCGCGGACAATGGCACGACAGCAGTCCGGCCTGGCTGACGGAAACGGGCGCCGGACGCAGCAGTATAGGTTTCAACATGCTCACGACGAACGTTCTGAATCTGATTGGCAACACACCTCTCGTGCAGGTGAACGGCGAGAGCATCTTTGCCAAAGCTGAGTTCCTCAACCCCGGTGGCAGCATCAAGGATCGCGTAGCTCTGGCCATGATCGAGGGGGCCGAACGGGACGGGCGGCTCAAACCCGGCTCGCTCATCGTCGAGCCGACCTCCGGCAATACGGGGATCGGCGTGGCTTTCGTGGGCCGCCTGAAGGGGTATCGCGTGCGGATCGTGATGCCCGAAGGCATGAGCGAGGAGCGCAAGAAGCTCATCCGCGCCCTCGGCGGCGAACTGGTGCTGACCAGCGACCAGGACGGCATCGCCGGGGCGGTCGCACACGTTCGCGAAATGGCGAAGCAGGATCCCGACATCTTCGTTCCGCAGCAGTTCGAGAACCCCGACAACCCTCGGGTGCACTACGAACACACCGCCCCCGAGTTGTGGCGCCAGATGGACGGCAAGGTCGCCTGCTTCGTGGCCGGGGTAGGCAGCGGCGGCACGCTACAGGGCGTGGGCACGTTCCTGAAGGAGCACAGCCCGGTTGCACGCATCGTTGCGGTCGAGCCGAAAAACGTGTCAGCCCTGTTGGGACACGAGCCCGGCCTGCATCAGATTCAGGGCATCGGTGACGGCTTTATTCCGGCGGTCCTCGACGTATCTCTGGTCGACGAGGTGGTGGAGGTCACCGACGAAGACGCCATCGAAACCACCAAGCAGCTCGGGCGCGACTACGGGCTGCTCGTAGGCATCTCTTCGGGCGCCAACGTGTGGGCCGCCCGCCAACTGGCGCGACGCATCCGCGGCAACATCGCCACGGTCCTGCCCGATCGGGCCGAACGGTACTTCAGCACGGCGCTGCTTTGAGCTGCTCACGCAGACGCCGGCGTCCTACACATGGCGCTCGGGTCACCCGGACAACAGGGCGTCCCAGAGCAATGTCCTCGCATTGAACATCGCGTGCATGAGCACGACTGCGGTCAGAGACCCGCTCTTTTCATACACGTAGCCGAGGCAGATGCCGAACGCCGTCAGCGGCAGCACCGCCTGCAACTGAGCGTGGTGCACACAGCCGAAGATCACTCCGGCCAGCAGGACACCCCCCCACCGCGACCTCAGCAGGCTCACCAGCCCGGTCTGCAAGAGTCCGCGGAAGAAGATCTCCTCGGCCAGGGGCGTTAAGGCCGCAGCAACCAGGTAGATCCACACCACACAGGCAGCCGCCAAGTCGGGCTGATGCAGCGCCTGGATGGCCCCATGCGTCTCGAGCGGATAGGTCGGGGCAAGCCACTCGATCAGTCGCGTCGCGACCACCAACAACGCGGCGCACAGCGGCCAGCTTGCCAGAAACCCTCCCGCAGCCCAGGCCACGCTGATCGTTACGCGCCTGCGACCGAGCCCGAACCCTCGCAGCCCTCGGCGAAACTGCTTGCCTGCAATCAGCAGGCACAGGGGAACCGTCGCCAGATGGGCCACGCCCGTGGCAGCGGTCGCCGCGATGAGCTCACCTTCCTTGTCGTCCGACAGGTTGAAAACACGCTGGACGAATGGCATGGCCGCAGCCGCAACGAGCAGCCAGGCACAGACGGCCAGCAGAACGGCCACCCAGTCGAGTCGATTGGGCCGAAGCGGTGCCGGTCGCAAAGGGTCGCGGCGGCGGTAGACGTAGTAGATGAGCCAGCCACAAAGCAAAGCCACCCCGGCTGCGATAAGAAGCCAGTCGATCTGCTCGAGTCGTTGGGCACGGTTCATGGTTACGTTGAATCGCCCTTGCCAGAGGTTTAGACTGCCTCAGGAGGATCGAGTTAGCGCCATGGGCACTATATTGGACGAGATTGTCGAAACCAAGCGCGGCGAGGTGGCCGACGCACGTCGACGTCGCCCGCTCGATACCGTCAGAAACGAAGCGGCGGCGACCCCGCGGCCGCGGAATTTCTACTCGGCGATCACCGCCAAGCCCGCATGGGGCCTGCACCTGATTGCCGAAATCAAGCGGGCCTCGCCTTCGGCAGGACTGATCCGCCCGGATTTCGATCCCGCCGAGATCGCGAGCATCTATCACGAAAGCGGCGCTTCGGCCCTGAGCGTGCTTACCGACGCAACGTACTTCCAGGGGCGTCTGGACTTCATCGCTCAGGTCAAGCAGCGCGTGCCCCTTCCCGTGCTTCGCAAGGACTTTATTATCGATTCGTACCAGGTCTACGAGTCGCGCGCGGCCGGCGCCGATGCCATCCTGCTCATCGCCGACGTTCTCACCCCCCAGCAACTGCTGGATCTGTTGATCCTCGCCAACGAACTGAATCTGACCAGCCTGGTGGAGGTCTACGAACCGGATACGCTCATGCGGGTGCGGTCGGTCATCGGCTTTCCGCACAGGCGCTACTCGTTACTGGGAATCAACAACCGCAATCTGCGGACGCAGCAGGTGGATGTGTCGCATACGCTTCGGTTAATCGATCTGGTCGCCGAGGGCACCCCTTTGGTCAGCGAAAGCGGTATCAAGACCCGTCAGGACGTGCTCCGCCTGGCTGGAGCGGGCGTTTCGGCCGTCCTGGTGGGCGAGACGCTGATGCGGGCGCGCGACATGGGCTCCAAGATCCGCGAGTTATTCTGCCCGGATGCCGTGTGAAATCGCCTGGCACGCAGGGCACATCACCCACCATGGCGCGACCGGCCTGCGCCCGTGCGTCGCACACTTCCCGCTTCGTTTCCGGGGCTATTGCAGCGCCTCATCCAGAAGCTGTTTGAAGTCCTTCTTGGAAGTCAGCCCGACGAACTTCTTGGTCGGCTGCCCGCCGTTGAAGAAGATCGTCGTTGGGATGGCGCTGATGCCGAATCTGGCAGCCAGCTCTCGGTTGGAGTCGGTGTCGATCTTACCCACTTTGACCTTGCCGACGTACTCATCGGCCAACTCGTCGATTGTCGGCGCCATCGCCAGGCAGGGCGTGCACCACTCTGCCCAAAAATCGACCAGCACCGGCACGCCGGCGTTCAGTACCTCTTGATCGAAGTTGTCCTGTGTGAATTGCAGCGTATTCGCACCAGCCATACCTGCTGTCTCCTCTGTCTGACGAGTCAAGTAACCACGTTCGAGCGAATTCTAGAACCGCACCGCCGAAAGGTCAACGAACCTGATCGCCGGCGTCTCGTCGCACCTCGACGATGAGTTCCAGTTCGACGGGAGCGTTCAAGGGCAGTTCGGCCACGCCGACTGCGGCACGCGCGTGTTGACCCGCCGAGCCCAACACGTCGGCCAGAAGTTCGCTGGCGCCGTTGGCTACGCCGGCCTGATCCACGAATCCCGCGGCGCTGTTCACGAAGACCCGCAAGTGGACGATCCGCGTGATTCGGTCCAGGCCACCGGCCGCGCCGGCCGCCGCCGCCAGCGCGTTGAGCGCTGCTTGGCGCGCGCATTTCCGGGCATCGGCGATGCTCACCTCGGCGTCAACCTTACCCTCCCAGAGCAGTTCCCCTTCCACCATCGGCAACTGCCCCGCGACAAACACCCAGTTCGCCGTCAGAACGGCCGGGCAATACGCCCCCACCGGCCTGGCCACGGCAGGCAACACGAGGCCGAGCTGTTTAAGTCGTTGGTCAGGACTCGCCTGGCTCATGGGAAGCTCCCGACGCATCGTCGCTCGCGTCGATGATCTGTGGCTCGGTCTCCTCCACCACGCCAACCAACGGCGTGGCGTCCAACAGATGGATGTAGATCTTGCCGAACAGGCCCTCCTGCTCGACGCGGACACGTCGCTGCCGGATCAGCTCCAGCAGGGCTAGGAACAGCCCGATCATCTCGGCCCGGGTGCGACCGCCGAAGACGTCCACGAAAGTCAGCGAGCCCTCGCGCTTCAGTCGATCCTGAACGTCCGCGGCATGCAGCGCGATGGGCGTGTCATCGTACACAACGTCATGCGAGACCGGACCGTGGCCAACCTGCATCATCAGCTTGTTGAAAGCCGCAAGCAGATCCCATACCTGCATGTCCTCCAACTCGGTCTCGTTTCGTTCGCTCGGGTCAACATCGCCCGGCAGACGACCAAAACGCAATGCCCGCACCTCGGCGCCCAGGCCCAGGTCGCGAGCCGCGTCCTTGAATCGCTTGTACTCCAGGAGCTGCCGCACCAACTCGGCGCGGGGATCGACCACCTCTTCGTCCTCCTGATCGGGCGGCACGCTCGGCAGAAGCATCTGCGACTTGATGAGCATCAACGTAGCCGCCAGGACCAGGAAGTCGCCCGCGACGTTCGGGTCGATCACCTTGAGCAATTCGACGTAGTGAAGGTACTGCTCGGTTATGCGAGCGATGGGGATATCGTACACGTCGATCTCGTCCCGCCGGATCAGGTACAGAAGCAGGTCCAGCGGCCCGTTGTACATGTCGAGATCGACTTTGTAGTCCATGGGGTGGATTATAGCCGACAGGCGCCGCGCATACAGCCACACAGATACCACCGGGTACGCGCGCTACTTGCCGATGCAGAAGTTCGCGAAAATCCGATCCAGCAGATCCTCCGTAACGACCTGTCCGACGATCGTACCGAGATGATGCATGGCCTCGCGCAACTCCAGCGCCAAGAGGTCGGCCTGGTCCAGCGCCTGGGGGGCAGCGGCAAGGGATTCGGCCCGGCCCACAGCGGCCAGGCTGTCCTGGAGAGCACGGCGATGCCTTGCGTTGAGGGCAATCGTCTCGCCCGCCACGTCGGCTCTCTGGTCGACGAGTGCCCGTCGCATCGCCTCGACGAGCCGGCCACACCCCTGACCGGTCAGGGCCGACACGGTCACCACGGGTGTGTCGACCCGGCCCGCAATCTGGTCGCGACAGGCGTCGACCCGGCGACCAGGCACCAGATCGATCTTGTTGCCCGCAATCAGCATCGGGCGTTCAGGAAGCTGGCCGATCAGGTCCAGGCAATGGACAAAACCTCCGTCGGCCAGATCCACCACAAAGATCAACAGTGCCGCCCGCTCAGCCGCACGTCGGGCAGCTTGGACGGCTAACTCGTCGGGGTGGCTACCCGGCCCGCCGACCAGACCCGCGCCGTCGACCAGCAAGACCTGCAACCCCGCCAAATCGAGCGGTGCGGTGAGGACGTCACGCGTCGTTCCAGCGAGCGGCGAGCAAATGGAGCGGTCCAGCCCGGTCAGTCGGTTCATCAGGCTCGATTTGCCCACGTTTGCAGGACCGACCAGCATCACCTCAGGCAGCACCGCCAGGCGTTCGGCAGCGACCGACGTCCGCAACAGAGCATCGATCTGTGACCGGATCGCCCCCACACGGCGCCCCGCATCGGCAGGCGTGATGAACTCGATCCCCTCTTCCGAGAAATCGATATCGGCCTCGACCACCGACACGAGATCGGCCAGTTCGTCGCGAATCGAGCCGACCTGGCTGGACAGCACACCGTCCAATAGTCTGCCGGCGGCGACGAGCTGCGCGTCGGACTCGCCGGCCACCGCAGCGGCAACCCCTTCGGCCTGGGCCAGATCGAGCTTGCCGCCGAGGAACGCACGAGCCGTAAACTCCCCCGCCTCGGCGGGACGGGCACCGGCCGTCAGCAGCGATTCCAATACCATCAGCAGCAGCGGCGGCGAGCCGATCGTGTGCAGCTCCACCAAGTCCTGGCCGGTATAGCTGGCCGGTCCGCGGAACAGGTACACCTCGACGGGAACGGCTTCATGTCGTCCGATGCGCAGTCGCCCCAGGACACGGGCATGACCGGCCAATTGACCGGAACGGCGACCGCCCGAACATGAAAACACCCGCTCCGCCGTAGCCACGGCGTCGGGACCCGACAGGCGGACGATCCCCCGCGCCGCATGTCCTGCGGCCGAACTGATCGCCGCGATGGTATCGTCGCTGCTACGCAACAGGTTGAACCGCCGCAGGCACGCCCCTCGGTGACAGTTCGCCGTCCGGTACGGTCAGATCGTTACTCGGGCAAAGCTCGACGGGTCGACGCCCTTGACTCCGGCCTCGGCCAGAACCTCGGCAAACTCCTTGATCTCGGCGTCGGTGAACAAGAGTCCCCCGTGCTTGGCCGACAGCAGCGACCCCTCGTGCTCGATCTGCCCGGGCAGGATGGCGCGGTCGTTGCCGTGTCCCAGGATGTCGTCGATGACGGCCTTGACGTTGTCCTTCCAACCATCGGGCTTATCGAATGAGCCGCCCGACATGGCTTCGGGGTGGACGGCTTGGAAGTAGTAGCAGCTCGAGCCCTTCTGCCCGCTGCCCTTCTGACCGCGGAGCGTCGGCAAAAATCCGCCGGTAAACGCGGCATAGAGTTCGTTGATCAGCCCCAACCCGTAGCCTTTGTGTCCGGCCATATTGCCGCCGAACGGCATTAATGCGAAGACCTCGTCGGGCTGCTGGGTGTAATGACCGTCCTTGTCGATGGCCACCTCGGGCGGGAGCGTCTGCCCCTCGCGTTTGAGCTGCTGCACGCGCCCCAT
>Ga0272442_10010389_pt1 | contig 11478 bp, 2 predicted proteins | sample SSMForm2O_FD_200262 | JGI IMG/M metagenome (GOLD analysis project Ga0272442, IMG submission 200262) | Marine sediment archaeal communities from Little Sippewissett salt marsh, Falmouth, MA, United States - SSM-Form-2O | ecosystem: Environmental > Aquatic > Marine > Wetlands > Sediment ...
CAGTCGGCAGAACCCTTATTTAGGGGTATAGCTTCTCATTCTAATAGGAGCATAACCCCTTGTTGTGAAATTAACCTTGATGTTGACTCTATGAATTTAAAAAATTACCAGGCTTGCCCTGTTTACCTATTTTAACATTTCTTTTGAAATATGCTTTAAGCTTTAAGTAATTTTATTGACATTGAATGTTTGGGCATTTATAATACAGGATTAGCATATTTTACGTTTTTTCAATCATTTTGTGGATTTTTTTGGTTAATATGCCTGTTTTTAGCAGCTTTTGTATGTTTTTTTGGGGTGAAAGTATTATTATAATAGTAAAAGTTTTTTTTGGCGGCTAATTTTTTTCGGTTTGAGGAGTGGTTATCGCAGTTTACTGGCCATTAGATTAGATATTATAGGTCGTACGGCGGCAAATCAAAATTTTCCTTGCAAAAAAAGTAATTTTTTTATACACTGAGGTAGCATAGATATAACCTAACTTAAAAAAAGTGGGTGGTATACTGTTAATTTAAGTAAGATTTCTCTTTAAAAATGTGTTTTTGGCAGGAGGGTTAGCTTTGGAAAAGGTAAGATTTTCGAAAGTATCTTTTGGCAAAAAGCCCCTATTGGTTCTTTTAGCATCGGTACTGTTATTAACAGCGGCCTTGCCCGAGATGGGTTGGTCCGGAGCGAATGAAACCGATAAGAAAGAAGTAGTTCGTCACGTAGCCCAGAAATGGATTCAGGTTGGGTCGGAACAGTACAGCAGAGGATTATATAAGCCTGCAGAACAATCTTTCCTTCGAGCGCTGGATTATCAGGAATATTTGACTGCTGACGAGCGAGACAAGCTAAATGAGCTTGTGAATAGAGCTCACAAAGCTGTGCTCGAAAGACAATTAATATCAGAACATATCCAATCAGCCAAGGAATTAGTTGAACAAAGCAAACTAACTGAGGCCAAGATACATCTTGAAGCAGTCAAAGATAATGAATTTCTGACAAAAGAGGAGCGAGAACTGGTCGCCGAAGGGCTTGCAAATATAGGCGGACAGTTAGATGGCCGGGGAGATGAAATTGCCGAAATTTATAAGCGCAGCGTCGATTTATACAATACGGGAAAGCTTGAAGAGGCCCGAGAAGGTTTTGATAAAGTTGCCAAGAGCAAGACATTCACAGCACCAGAAGGTCAGGCAGCGGAAGATTACCTGGTAAGGATAGATACCGTTTTAGAACAGAAGGCCAAGGCCGCAGAGTTAGCTCAGACAGAGGCGCCAAAACCTGTTGAAGATTCCATGACAACCGACAGTGCAGTTATCGAAGTTGAAGTAGTTCCGGTTAAACTGAGGCAACCTCAGAAAATCGAGTCGAAAGTTGTTCAAGATATGGGTAGGGTTTCAGAGGAAGTGATTGTTGAACCGGTGCCGGCAGAAGATGATTATATCAAAATGGTTAATCGCAGGAAAAGTATCCTGCAGGGCCATACAAGAGCGGTTGTTAATGACGCCATAGACAAGTCGGAAAAGTACATAAGCCAGGGAGAATTCGAGAAGGCAAAAGAGGCTATTGAGGCTGCTGAACGAATTGTCAACGCAAATCGACTTGGGATAGGAGACTATCTTTTCAATCAACATAGCAGCGAATTGATACAACAGACAGAAAAGATAATCCAGGGTCAAAATGCGAAAGACCAGCAGTTAGAAGAAACGAGGCGAATCGAAGCCATAAGAGCGCAGGAAGATTTCCGAAAACAAATGGAGATTGACAGGGAAAAAAGAATAGCCGACCTTCTGGACAATGCAATGGCTTATCAGAAACAACAACGTTATGAAGAAGCTCTTGGACAATTGGAGATTTTACTTGCAATAAATCCCTTGCATAACCAGGCACTGATATTGAAGGATACTTTGGTTGATGTGATTAACTTTCGCCAACAATTAGAAGTTCAGAGGGAAGCCGACAGAGAGAGAGCAGGTATTATACGCCGAACAGATGAGTCGGGAATACCCTATTTTGAAGAAATTTCTTATCCGAAGACTTGGCGTGAGATTTCAGCTAAACGCAAACCCGAGGGTGTGATTGGTCAGGACCCGGCCGATGCGGCCGTTTATAGACAATTAGACGAAATTGTCGACCTTTCACAGTTAAGCCCGGAGATGCCTTTGAGTGAGGCGATAGAAGAATTAAGAAATGCTGTTGAACCGCCGCTTCAGATAATAGTGCTTTGGCGCGATTTAATCGACAACGCTGATATAGACCAGACTACTCCAATCCAGATGAATGCGGTAACAGCGATTCCACTGAGTGGGGCCTTGGAAAACCTGCTAAAATCGGTCTCCGGGGGGCTTGCAGAGATTGGATATACTGTCAAAAACGGCATAATTACCATTGCAACCATAGAATCGCTACCCGAAGAATTAGAGCCGCGAGTTTATGATGTTACTCTTTTACTCGGCCAGCCGGCCTATTTTCAGATGAGCGGTGGTTATGGCGGAGGTGGAGGTGGAATGGGAGGCCGCGGCGGCGGCGGAGGTGGTCGTGGTGGTAGTCGGGGCGGAGGAGGTAGTCGCGGTGGTGGCGGCAGTCGCGGTGGCATGGGCGGCGGCGGCGGCGGCATGGGGGGCGGCCAGTATTTTGTCGAGTACTTCGAGGAGGAAGACGAAATAATGGACAGGACAGAACTCGAGCAGGAAGCGGATGAGAGGGCTACCAATCTGGTTACGCTTGTCCAGGAAACCATTGAGCCGGATAGCTGGTTCGATGCCGGTGGAGAAGGCACGATAATGGTTTATGAAAACAAGAAGCTTGTTGTGCGCCAAACGCGTAAGATTCATAACCAAATCGAGAAATTGATAGAAGATATGCGCAAATCACTTGGGTATCAGGTTGCTATTGAAGCAAGATTTCTTGTCGTGGGCGAGAATTTTCTCGAGGACATTGGTCTTGATTTGGATTTCCAATTTCATGTCGGGGGTCGCGACAATGAGATTAGGGTCGACCAAGGCTCGGCTGATTTAACTCAACCTCAATCGACAGGTGTTCGAGGTAGTTTAGGGCCGACTGTTGATACCCCTATTATAGGAGCTGAGGTTCATGGTGGTTTTGGAAATTTCCTACCTCCATATCTTGATGATTTACAGGTTGAATTTCTTCTAAGAGCGGTTCAGGGGCACAGAGATTCAAAATCCCTGAACGCTCCAAAAGTTACTGTTCTCAGTGGAGAAGCGGCGATAATACGTGTTCAAAGGACTATCAGGTTTCCACTTTTACCCAATGTAGGTACTTCCGCCACAGCTTTGGGTGTGGGTGGTGGAACTACCAGCACAAATCTTCAGCAAAATTACGGAGAAATACTAACGGGAACAGTTTTGAGTATTACTCCAAGTATTACTCCGGATAAGAAACATGTATTGTTAAATATAATTACTGAACTGCGTGATTTCCTTGGATTCGAGACGACGGATGTCTCGATACCTAATTTAGCAGCTCCAACTGTAACAGGACCGAATCAACCATCACAGACAATTACATATCCTGTAACTCTTCCGCAGACAGAGATATCACGTGTTCAGACGCGTGTTAATGTACCGGATAGAGGCACTTTATTGTTAGGGGGGCAGAAAGTAACGGTAGAGATTGAGACCGAAGCAGGTGTGCCGGTTTTGAGCAAGATACCTCTTGTAGGAAGATTATTTAGTAATCGCAGCAAAATCAAGGACCATAAGATATTGTTGATTCTGGTAAAACCAACGATTATTCTGCAGGAGGAGAAGGATGCCGAGGCGATTGCAGGAATGGAAAATATTTTCTGAGTAGGATGCCAGCGTGGTGTTGAGAGGTTTTTGTAATTTTCTCGGATTTTTGCAAAAGCTCTTTGTTTGGATGTTTTTTGAGAAAGTTGGTGAAGCAAAGAGCTATAAACAGTCACATCCAGCGGTCTTAATAACTAAATGTCCAATCTGTAATTTACTTGGGAAAAAGGTGTTAATGTTATATAATAATTTTATGATGTGTTTGATTATAGAGATTGGCTTATTGGAGGATTAACATAGAATTTTGAAAGTTTTACGTTTTTTTAGAAAAAAAAACGTTGATTTTTGGGAGCAGAAAAATGAATCGCCGAATTCCGTTTAGCATATTGATATTGTTCTTGATTGTCAGTTTTGCTGCTGCAGCCAGGTTTGACCAACAAAGTATTGTCAGTTCAGAGAAATTAAGGGGCAGGAAATTTATTCTGGATCGGTTTCAGGGCGGCAAGGAGAGGGTAAAAGTGATGGTCAGTCTGGCTGAACCGGCCCTGAGGGCGCCGGTAGATTGGAATTCGCCTGCGGCTGTCGGCCTGTTGAGAGCCAGGATAGCCTCAGAACAGACGGCAATTATATCAAAGTTTACCTCTAATGAATTTGTTCTGCGGCATCGTTATAAAAACTTCGAAGGTTTCTCTGGAGAAATTAGTCTTAAAGGCCTTAACAAACTGCTTGAAGACCCTGCAATTGCATCAGTTGAACCTGTAATACTTGAATATCCTCTTTTGGCCCAGGGAATAGCATTAATTAATGGAGGGCCACCTTATCGTTCTGATTATGGAGGTCAGGGAGTGGCCGTTGCGATTAGTGATACGGGTGTTGATTATTCTCATCCGATGCTCGGCAACGGCGGTTTCCCGAATAACAAGGTTATCGGAGGTTATGATTTTGGGGATGACGATACCGACCCTTTAACTAACGGCGAGCCGCATGGGACAGCTTGTGCCGGTATAGCGGCAGGAGCATTAGGTCTTGACGGTGATTACATCGGTGGAGTAGCCTATGATGCTAAAATCTATGCGCTAAAGATAAGCCCTTTGGATTTTAGTGGAGCGTACACATGGGATGTAATCGAAGCTTGGGACTGGTGTATAAGTCACAAAAATGACAATCCGGACAATCCACTTTTGGTTATCAGCCACAGTTTTGGTACTGTAGACAGATACATCAGTTCAATTGAAGCTGAAATTGCATACCCTCTATATGCAGCGGCAGCGGACAGAGTAATTGCATCTGGCATTACCATTTTTGCCGCTTCAGGCAATGACGGAGATTGTAATTCGATATGTGTACCTGCGGCCTTTTCGAGTGTCATTTCCGTAGGGGGGGTATATGATGCGGATGTAGGAAGCTATATGCATTGTGTCGACGGCAACTCATGTGCACCTACAAACCCGGATCCGTTATGCCTGTCAGGTTTTTCTTCACCCCTTGATATGGTTACCTGGGCAGATAAAGTTTTGGTATTTTCCAATACAGCAACCTTTCTTGACCTTTTTGCCCCGTCAAATGATGCATATACTACAGATATTGTTGGTACTGGAGGTTACAATATAGGTGATTATGAACCTCAATTTGGAGCAACATCAGCAGCCTGTCCTTATGCAGCCGGCGCCGCTGCGTGTATACAGTCGGCAGCAATGGAGAAAAAGGGAAGGTACCTATTACCGGCGGAGGTCAAGGATTTGCTTATTAACTGCGGAGACCCCGTTACCGATACAAAAGTAGCGATAACCAAGCCACGTGTTAACCTGGGGAATGCTATCGACAGTATGACCGACATTCTGCCCCCTGAGCCAAACCCTGCACAATGGCAGGTAGTGCCTACGGCCACAGGACTGTATACGATTGCCATGGAAGCCAGAGCGGCTACGGATAATAACGGTGATGTTGAGTATATATTCGAATGTGTTACAAACGCTGCTTTCAATAGCAACTGGCAAAGCAGCCCGGCTTATGAAAGGGGTGATTTTACACCCGGTACCTCATACACTTTCAGAATGCGGGTCCGGGATAACACAAATAATATGACGGAATGGTCAACTGAAGAGACTACAACTACAGCCAGCGGGTCGGATAATCTTGCTCCGGCGCCAAATCCGAGTCAGTGGGCGGAAAGACCGCTAAAAATGAACGAAACTACGATTTATATGGAGGCCAAAGTCAGCACTGATGAGAATGGTCCGGTGGAATACAGGTTCGAATGCACCTCTCATCCGGCTTACACCAAAGACTGGAGTACTGACATTTGGCATTATGTAACGAGCCTTAGCTATAACACCTATACATTCACTGTTCAGTCACGCGATTCTCTTAACAATGTAACCACGCCGTCAAGCCCGACGTCCGTTACACTGTCAGCAACGGGGAACATTCTCGTTGTGCGTACTGAGTATGACACGATTCAAAGCGCCATCAATGCAGCCAGTAACGGTGATACTGTCCTTGTTAATGCCGGAACCTATACAGGTCAGGGAAACCGTGAGTTGGATTTTCTGGGCAAAGCTATTACAGTAAAGAGTGCATATCCCGATGACCCGGTTATAGTGGCGGCAACTATAATTGATTGTGAGGGTACAGGTCGTGCTTTTAACTTCCATCGCGGGGAAGGTGCAGACAGCATTGTAGCCGGTTTTACAATCCGAAACGGCCGGACAATTAATGTTGACGGGATGGACAGCCCTGGGGCGGGTATTAAGGGATACAACGGTAATGATGGTCTTGGAGGTGCTATAAGCTGTACTCCCACTCCGGGTTTTATCGGCAGCAGCCCGACTATTCGCAATTGTATCATTACCAACTGTACCGCCCAGGGTGGAAACGGTGGGGATGGACACGATGGCGCGCCGGGAAGTTATGGAATCCCTGGTGACCCCTCTACTGTTACACTCCCTAAGCCTAATGGCAGCGACGGCGGCAGGGGAGGCAGTGGCTACGGCGGAGGGATTTATTGTGGTGCAGAATGTAATCCAATTATCGAGGACTGCACGATAAGCGACTGTCATACCGTTCCCGGCAACGGGGGTGATGGAGGCAACGGTTTAGATGAAAATCTCGACCCCGACCCTCTTCTTTCATATAACGCCGGCGACGGCGGTGATGGCGGTGATGTCGGCTCGGGCAGAGGAGGTGGCATATATTGTCTTCGGACCGGTCAGCCAACTATAATAAATTGTACTATTACCAATTGTGACGCAAGCCCCTCTACTGCCGCCGGTGGTGTCGGTGGAGCAGCTGGAACTGGATCTAGTTATCCTGATGGTTCACCTGGAAGTCAGGGCAGTATCACTGGGAACTTCAAAGGTGGCGGAGTGTATTTGCAGATGGAATACACAAATACTATCAGTGATACCGAAGTCAGCCAGAACTATGCTCTGAATGACGCGGGTGGTATTTATTGTGGTAACAACAGCATGCTTGAATTGATTAACTGTGATATATTGGACAATGATTCGAATGATGGCAGCGGCGGAGGAGTTTGGTATGGCAATGGCGGAACACTGACATTTGATAATTGCAATGTAAATCAAAACCGAACTCCTGGCGATGAAAGAGGCGGCGGTCTTTACGGTGGTTTTGGCGGGAATCCTTTGACAGGTACTATTGTAATCATTAATAACTCCACATTTGATGGTAATTTTTCTCGGGACGGAGGAGGAATCTATCTGCGTTCAACAGAGTTGACAATAAGTGACGGTTCTGTTATCAGCGATAACACGGCAACGGGTAATGGGGGAGGAATGCGTCTGTTTGACACAGCCTTTACAATCGACGATACGATTATCACAGGAAATACGGCGGATAACGGCGGCGGCGCAAACTGGTTATTCAGCATAGCAGATATTAACAACTGCACGATAAGCGATAATTTTGCAACAGGAAATTCAACCAGCGCCGGTGCGGGGCTTTATTGTAACAACAGTTCAGCAAACATCACCAATTGCGTTATTCAGGATAATGATGCCTATTATAGCGGCGGCGCAATTTCCCTTTTAGGCCCTCCTCTCACTGGCGGTGTCCAGGAGATTACCAACTGTCTGATAACCGGCAACACAGTGTTTAAAAGCGGTGCGGGTATTTCCTGTGTTGGCTCAGATACCCAAATAAACAACTGCACATTAGCCAATAATGAAGTGTTTGATTATTTATTCGGTTATGGGGGTGGTGTGGGTTGTGAAGGTAATGATGCTTTCGTCGTTATAGTGAACAGCATTTTATGGGGTAATATAGCCGAATATGGCCCGCAGATAGCGATAGGTGACCCACTTAACACAGAATATGCGCCCTGCTCTGTTTTGCTGAATTACAGTGATGTTGAGGGCGGTGTAGATGAGATTTTCGTAGGGCCATTAGGGCCCGTGCTTTTGAAGATACTGCTCGGCACCGTTATTGACGCAGACCCATTGTTTGCATCGGCCGATGAATTTGAGCAGGCTTATTATCTTAGCCAGGTTGAGGCCGGGCAAGTACTGGATAGTCCGCCAAATCCCTGTGTGGATACAGGTTTAGGCTTCGCTTCGGAGCTTGCCTCAATTATCGGTTTTGACCCAACCACACGCACAGACCATATTGCCGATACGGGTATCGTTGATATGGGTTATCACTATGAAGCGATACCTATTACACAGTATCAGTTGGATATTGAGGTGGCGGACCTTGATTATGGCACCAACGGCCGTCTACAAGCAGACTGGAAAGTCTATGGTGTCGATACGAGTATGGCAGACCCGAACACGGCCACCGTCAATCAGGGTACCCAGGTGCAATTGACTGCAGTACCTGATGAGGGCTACATGGTCAAGGAATGGACGGGTGCTGACGGAGTACCTTTCCTGGACCCGGCTGACCCTAATCATAATATAGTAACCATGGATTCGAGTAAGAAAGTTACCGTCGAGTTCCTGACTCTATGGCCGAGTTTGACCACTTCGATTGACCCGACTGGTGGGGATGGAACAATAAGTCATATCGATGCCGGCGGTAACCAGGTTGTCCGTTCAGACCCGTGCAGGACCTCGCACCGTCTCGGCACCGTGGTAGATCTGGTGGCTACACCGGCCAATGCGTCACAGGTTATTATATGGTCCGGAACAGACGATGATTACTCGAAATCACGTTATAATACGGTAACTATGGACGGCCATAAGGACGTTACTGTTAAGTTTTATTCGCCTCAGACTTGGTATGTCGGCGGCGAGAGCGGGCTTCCAAGACTTCAGGATGCTATCGACATCGCCGGCGATAGAGATATAATTATAATTAGCGAAGCCAACGAGCCCTATTATACGGCCTGGGGTTATGAAATCTATGACAGGTCGATTACTATACAAAGCGCTCATCCCGACATCCCGTCTTGTGTTGCACGGACGGTTATTGAACAGCGGATTGGCCCGGGAGGCAGTGTGAGACCGGCTTTTATTTTCTATAGGGTCGGCAGGGATACCGTACTTAACGGTATTACCATCAGAGGTTTCGGAGCACGAGGTGTGGACGGATTAGATGGCGACGCTCCTGACCGTTTTGATGGGGCACCCGGCGCTGATGTTTTTGGAGCTTCTATACGTTGTGGGGTACGGACAGGATGGGATTTTGTAGGTGGTGCATTTGTGGAGATAGGTGATGCGGGTTCACCAACCATAAAAAACTGCATAATTCAAAACACCATCGCAACCGGTGGCGATGGCGGCGCTGGCGCTGATGGTCAAGTAACCCCGCCGGATGTCTTTCATCCGGACGGCGGTGACGGCGGCTGGCCTGGGAAGGCCTACGGCGCCGGAATATGCATACGTTTTAGCAGCAGCCCGCGCGTTATAAACTGCACTTTTGATAACTGTGTTGTCAGCGGCGGCAGCGGCGGCGATGGCGGGGATGGATATAATGACCCTGATGATATTTACGATGGTACCGGTGGTCGCGGTGGAGGCTATACATACGCTGGCAACAGCCCCTGGTTCGGTGTGCCCTGGCTCTATGGCAATCATGACGGAATTTTGGACGGTTTCTATGACCACTACACAGAATATACAGGTTCGGGTGGGGCGGTCTTTGTAGATAATGATTGTTCTCCAGTATTTGAATATTGCATTTTTACCAACTGTCGCAGTGAGGGCGGTACCAATGGAATTTGTGGAATAAACGGCTGGCTGCCAAATCTGCGGTATGACCCGACCATAAACTATGTTATACCGAACTTTGGCGGAGCGGTATATGTGGCTGACAGAAGTGATGCAGCGTTTATAGGCTGTGATTTTAATGCTAATGTAGCCGACACCAATGGTTTTCCGGCTCAACAATCCGCTTTTGTAAGTTATGGTGGCGGGGCGGCATTCAAGGGCGGCGCAACACCTGTTTTTGATAAGTGTCTGTTCAACAATAACTTAGCTGTTGAAGGCGGAGGAATGTACTGGGACTCGGCCAGCCCGCAGGTTTCAGACGGCATCTTCGTAGATAATTCGGCGTTAAATGGAGGCGGGGCGTCTTTCGTGGGTGGTTCAGGTGTTATTACAGGCAGCGTTTTCAATGGAAATATAGCTGCCGTCGATGTTGGTAAGGGTGGTGCTGTATGCTGCCGTGGCGCCAATGCATCAATTATTAATAGCGAGATTAACAATAATACAGCCAGTTCCGGCGGCGGAATCTATATCTCCAGCAAAGACATAAACGGCGACGAAATCTCCGATTTCAACACGGTACTGCTCCAGAACTGCCTGATAATCAATAATAGCGCCGATGGAGACGGCGGAGGAGTTTCGGCCAATTGGAACACCGACCCGAATATTATCAATTGCACGATTGCAGATAACACTGTTACAGGGACAGGACCCGGCGTCGGAGGGGGAGGTGGGCTCTTTAGCTGTTATGGAAATTATAGCAAGGTCATTAACACTATTCTCTGGGGCAACACAGCCGGTATTGGCCCGCAGATTTATGTCGGTACCAGCCAGCAGGAATATAATGTAAACCCATCCACCGTGGATATTTCCTACAGCGACGTTCAGGGCGGTGAAGCGGCGATATATTTTGAGACCCATCCTACAGACCCTTTTTATGACTGTCAGGTAATATGGGATGCAGGTACTAATTTGGCCGCTTTGCCTTTGTTTATAGGTGGCGGTCCTTTGGGTGATTATTACCTTAGTCAGAAGGTTACCGGGCAGAGCCAAAACAGTCCGTGCTTGGATAGTGGATTTGGAGATATAACAAGCATTGGTTTGAGTCTTACTACGAGGATAGACCATGTCGAGGACGCCGGTGTGATTGATATTGGTTATCACTATGACCCAAGAGTTCCGACTGATATGCACCAGCTGACCATTTATGTTGTTGGTGGGAACGGAAGTATCTGTGCCGAAGGCCATGAGGCCACGGGAACTCCGGTTACCTATGCAACCAGGGGCATCGTAAATCTGCTTGCAGACCCGTCTGATGACTACGTTGTCAGGCAGTGGACGGGAACCGACAATGATACATCCATCGGTCCCCGCAACACCGTTACTATGGATGATGATAAAACGGTTACGGTGGAATTCGAGTACCATCCCCCGACAAATATTATTGTCGGTGATCAAGGGGATTTTCAGACCATTGCGCCGGCTGTCGCAGCTGCCTATGACAAAGATACTATTATCATTAAACCCAAACCCAGCCCATATACCGGCCCGGGCAATGTCGATGTCGATTTCCAGGGTAA
>Ga0272442_10010391_pt1 | contig 11477 bp, 7 predicted proteins | sample SSMForm2O_FD_200262 | JGI IMG/M metagenome (GOLD analysis project Ga0272442, IMG submission 200262) | Marine sediment archaeal communities from Little Sippewissett salt marsh, Falmouth, MA, United States - SSM-Form-2O | ecosystem: Environmental > Aquatic > Marine > Wetlands > Sediment ...
TCAATGCCGGTGTTCTGTTACGGAGACCTGCACCCCAACAGCGATTCGGGTCCGATTGTTACGGATGAAGACGATACCATACCGGTCAGCGACTTAGGCAGGCAAATCGACATACTGGCGTACAAACTCGAGAGTCTTGAAAGTTCGCTCAAGGAGATATTACAGTACATTACAAAGACAAACGAATATATAAAAGACGAGTTAGTCGACGCGGAGAGCGAAGATCCGGGTATCGTCAAAAATGTTGTGTGGATGATCGCCTCCGAACGGCAGGAAGTTGAAAACGTACTGAAACAGCAGCGTGAACTCAAAGGATTGTTGAAATACTATGGGTCCATTCTCAAGGAAAAGACTGCCCTATTCGAAAAAAACGCGGGAAGTTTTGCCAAACCGGAAGCGGTAGTGATTACTGAAACAAAGACCGAAGCTGCGCTCAGTGAAAACGAAACTGCACCTCAAAAGACAGAAACGGCGGTCGTAACCATGGAAAGGATCCCCGTACTCGAAAATAACGCGGACAATCCCGCCAAGCCAGAAGCAACGGCCGTAAACATGGGGAATATACTCCTCCGGAGGGATAAAAAGGAAGGATCCATGACGATTACCCACCTGGCAATCGGACTTATCCTCATCTTCGTTGTCATTTTACTCATCGTGACACTGACGATATTTCAGAAAATCAGCGGTTACGTAAACAATTCCAAAGAATTGCGGGTGGATACTACAGTTCCAGTGCCGACAGCCCGGGACTCGAAATCAGGGACTAACGGGAATGTGGATCACTCCCTGCCCATCGTTGTCGGCGAGGCCATTTTCAGAATACGGATGACGATGAACGGCATGGACAGGTCCAATGAACAGTTTACGGCCTTCGGGTACCAGCTGAGCCGCGTGGAAGATGCCATACTGCGGCACGGTTATTCCATTGTCGATCTGACGGGGGAAGCTTTTGAAAATGAGCAATCGATGAAAGTCGTCAATATTGTTGAACGCGATGATATCGACCCGGGGGCAACGATCATCAACAGGATGTTCAAGCCGCGTATCATGTATGACACAATTATCGTCAGCCATGGTACGGTTGAGCTTGCCACATCATCGAAAACAAAATATTGAGGCGGAAAGATCTCTTGCCCGTTGCGTCCTCTGCTTTGTTACTGTTTGAAATACGATTCAGGTCTTTCTTATCTCTCCACCATCATGGGGTGGGTTCTGTATGTCCTTTCGATTTATGGCTGTTGTTTTGATTTGAAAGATCTGATTATCATCAATGATATTGAAGGAATATCATGTCTATACGCGGTAATTGTGTAAACGGATATAACTGTACATTACAGCAATAGTATCCATAGTAACCCGAAATGAGAAAGTATACGTCTCGAATCTAGAAGATTGTGTTAGCATTACATTAACAAAAAATAAAAAGGGCTGCTGTCTGATTCAGTAGCCCTTTGCTTTCTCTGGTACCCCCGGCGTGATTCGAACACGCGACACCCGGATTAGGAATCCGGTGCTCTATCCTCCTGAGCTACGGGGGCATATGTTCGATTTAAGGGGAAAATCTTTAACATCATTTAAAATAGGTGTCAATGAAATTACTTTGGAAAGGAGACACATGATTAATGGTTATTGTGTGGCCACGCAGAATAACAGATGCTTTCACATGGCATCGGTATACGTACCTGTGGCTATCGATGTTCGGCAATCAACCGCCGGTGATCAGCTTTCAGTGAGTGTTGTGCAGTGGGTTTCGATGATACGTTCTTCGGAAAAGTCGCATAGCAGACAGTAATCGGGTGTTATGTCCTCCATGGCGTCCCGGGGCAGGCAGCCGATCAATTCCGATTCGAGAATACTGGCACCGAACGTAGCGGCTTTTTCTTTGACGGTATCGAAAACCGTGCGGATGGAGGTTTCTTTATAGTTTGTCAGATTCATGGAGACCTGGACTATGTTCCTGCTTTTCAAGGGAACACCCATTGCCTGAACGCATTGTAATCCGCCGCTCGATTGCCGTATTGACCGGGCAATTGTTTTTGCTATTTCGATATCGTCCGTATCAAGATTGATATTGAAGGCTATAAGCGGAATTCTTGCTCCCACCGCCGTTGCGCCGCTTCGCGCATTAAATGCAACCGGGCCCGCATCGGGAATCCACAGCGGATCGTGTATCTTTTCTTTCAACATTTCATAACCGCCCGTTCTGAGAAAGGGCAATCTTTGTCTCGCAGGATTTAATGCTGCTTCAGCATAGAAATAAACGGGTATATTGTTTCTTTCTGCGAAGGCCCTGCCGAATCGATGGGCCACCTCTACGGCCTCGCTCATATTCATATCCTGTATCGGCACAAAAGGAACCACATCGACGGCTCCGTTCCGGGGATGAACACCGGTGTGATCTTGCATGTCGATGAGCTCTACCGCCTTATCACATGCGGCTGCCGCAGCTCTTTCGACACCTTCCGGTGTGCCGATGAAGGTTATGACGCTTCTGTGGTGGTCCGGATCCATGCTGTAGTCGAGAATTCTAACACCGTCTATGGGGCGGAGTGACTCGACGATACATTCTAACGTATCTTTGCTTTTCCCTTCACTGAAGTTGGGAATACATTCGAGAATTTTCATTCTATCACACCTGAATTATCTTTGTTTCGGGAAGAACGACACAGGTAAGCTCACCACCGTAGCAGGCCCCCGTATCGATGCCGATCTTATTGGGCTGAATCAATGGCTCGGGAAGCGGGGTGTGTCCGAAGACGACGATTTTGCCGAAATCATGAAAAGAACGGATAAATTCGTGTCGAATCCATATCAGATCATCAACATTCTGTTTTCCCATGGGGATGCCAGATCGTATGCCTGCGTGAACGAAGATATAGTCGTCAGTTTCGTAATACGGTACAAGAGACTTGAAAAATTTCAGGTGGCTTTCCGGAACATTTATCTTTTTTCCTTCGGTTGTTTCAATGAGACCGTATGATTCAATGGTTGTGTCGCCACCGTTTAGATAGAAAAGATTACTGTCTCTCCCGTGGAAGTAAAAATTGAGGAAGGTCTGTTCATGATTTCCCAAGAGGCAGACAACGTTTTTTAATCTTGATTTGAGCTCAAGGACAAAATCGACGACTCCTTTCGGATCAGGTCCCCTGTCGATATAATCGCCGATAAACACTAACGTATCTTCGTCATCGTCGATGTCTATCCGCTCCATCATACCCTTGAGCTTATCGAGGCACCCGTGAATGTCACCTATGGCGAAAATTTTACCCATACGATCTACCCGGTTTGTTAGTCAAAGAGAGCGTTGACAAACTCTTCGCTTTTAAACACTCTCAGGTCGTCAAGCCCTTCACCGATTCCGATGTATCGAATAGGAATATTCATTTCCTTTGCGATTCTAATAACAATACCACCTTTCGCCGTTCCGTCAAGCTTTGTGAGAACGAGTCCTGTAATACCGATTCCCTCGTGAAACATCTTTGCCTGTGATAGTGCATTCTGCCCGGTGGTCGCATCCACAACAAGGAGTGTTTCGTGGGGTGCACCTTTCAACTCTCTCCCCATGATTCGCTTGATTTTTTTGAGTTCTTCCATCAGGTTGACCTTCGTGTGGAGTCTGCCGGCGGTATCGATAATCATAGCGTTTGACTTTCTTGATGCGGCTGCATGGATGGCATCGAAAACAACGGCTGAAGGATCTGCACCCATCGTCTGTTTTATCAGGTGGGCCTTCACCCGCTTGCTCCAGATCTCAAGCTGTTCGATTGCAGCCGCTCGAAAGGTATCTGCCGCTACAAGCATCGTCGGAATGCCATCCTTTATAAAGTGATGGGCCATTTTCCCGATTGTAGTTGTTTTTCCTGTCCCGTTGACCCCCAGTACTATGATAGTAAAAAGTCCATCCCGGGGAATATCGAGAGGCTGCTCACTTTTCTCAAGGATGGTAACAAAATATTCCTTTAAGATCTGTTTGAGTGCCTCGGGACTTTCGAGTTCCTTTCTCTTTGCCCGGTCTTTTATTTCCTCGATAAGATCGTAGGTGAATGCCGGTCCCAGATCGGCCATAATAAGGATTTCTTCCAGATCTTCGAAAAGGTCCCGTGAGACAACCTTTTCCCCGAAGATCATCTCATCTACGTTCTTGACGAAGCCCTTTCGCGTCTTTGATAATCCTTGTTTCAGCTTGGAAAAGAAACTTTCTGTGTTGTTATTGTTCTTGTCTTCCATTGCACACATTCCGTGATGATTTTTGAGTTCTTTTACATCGTTTACCGGCGGATGTAAAGTTCGTATTGGATCGCTCAACGGAGGGTATTAAGCCGGAAACGATCAGTCATGTGAGACTACTCTCCAGTGAGGAAGTAATTCCTGTCGAACAATACAGATGACCGAGGAGCACTGTGTCGTCAATTGAGACTGACTGCCACAGAGGACGTTATGCCCTTCTTTTCCATGGTAATACCGAAGAGATTGTCGGCGATCTCCATGCTCCTCTTATTATGGGTTACAAAGATGATCTGGGAATTTTCTGAAATTTCTTTTAACAGGTTCTTAAATAACGATACATTCCTATCGTCAAGAGCTGCATCCACTTCGTCGAGAATAAGAAACGGTGATGGTTTATACAGGAGGATAGCGAAGATGAGGGCCACGGCAGACATCGCCTTTTCCCCTCCAGAAAGCAGGGTTACATTCTGGCGTTTCTTCCCCGGTATTTGAATATCGATATCAACACCCGTTTCCAGGATGTTCGACTCATCAGTCAGTCTGAGTTCCCCTTTGCCGCCGGGGAAAAGTCGTGGAAATACCTTCTGGAAACTGTTATTTACTTCTTCAAACGTCTGTGTGAATTTCGTTCTTGAAATCCTGTTCATCCTGCTGATGGTTTTTTGCAGGGTATCGAGTGAAGCGTTGAGATCGTCTATCTGCCCTGTCAAGAAGTCATAGCGCTTCTTAAGTTCTTCATGCTCCGAGAGGGCAAGAAGGTTTACTTCACCAAAGTCTTCCACTTTCTTTCTTTCTACTTCAAGTCTGGTTCGTAAGTCTGTAACCTCATATTCATCGAGTTTGGTAAAATTCGGTACTAATGTTTTCAGTTCGATATGAAACTTTTCATACATTCCCCTCTTCAGGGTATCGAGATGCACATTCAACTCCTGAATTTCCATTTCCTGCCCGGTAACCTCTTTTATCAGCACATCGAGACGCCCCTTTGATTCCCGGGCTTCCGCTTCTTTCTGTCTCAAAATGTCTTGCTTTTCGCCATGTGAGTCTCTCTTGTGAGCAAGCGCTTGCTCGATTATGTCATGGTTTTTATAGAGATCTGCAAGACGTTCCTCTTCCCGGCTTATGTTGTTCCTGATGTCGGCAACATCGACATCCGCCATTTCTGCGTCTCGAATGTTCGATTCTATTTCATCGGTTGTATCGATAATTGCGGTATTAAGTCTTGTCTGTGCATCACGGTTTGCCTTATTTTTTTCTTCGCGGGACGATAAGAGTATTTTCTCTTCCGTCATAGTTTTTTCTATGTCTTCCCGTCCGGTTTTGACCCTGTTCAATTGTTGCTGTAAGACGGAAATAATTTCATTCGCTTCACTCTCTCGAGTTTCATACGTCCCAATGTCCTGTTCTGTCTGCTTGATTGTTTCCTGTGCTTCTTTTACTTCAGCTTCGAGGCTTTCCTTGTTGAATGTAAGGACATTGATTCGTTGCTCGATCCACGTGGCTTCGCTCTCTAACCGCTCAATATCCTTTTTCTTGCTGTTGACATTGAGGTCTGATAAATGGATGTCCGCCCTCAGTTCATCGACCTGCTCGCTTAACCCCGAAATATGGGCACTCACGTCCTTTTTCCTTACAATTTCTTTCTCGAGGCCGATGGTGAGGCGGTTGATTTCATCTTCAAGTTCTGCGATTTCTCTTCTGTTGCGCAGGAGACTATTACCACCGTTTGTGTTGCTTCCACCGGTTAAAACACCGTGAGGACTGATCACATCGCCCTCGGGTGTGACGAATGTTCCACGAAAGCCGTTTTGACGCCAGAGACCAACACCCTTATAGAGGTCGGAAATCAATAAGACATCTCCCAGAAGGAATTCGACGATACGTTTGAAGTCTTCTTCCGTCCGTATGACCGTGTCAAGCCTGACGATTCCCGTCAGGTGATCGAGCGTTTGTGAGTTGGTCAGATGATTTCTTACTTCGAGAGGAACGAAGTTGCCACGTCCCGACGAGCATTTTTTCAGATAATCAATGGCTTCGATACCGTCTTCCTGGCTTTTGACGACGACGTATTGGAGCTTCTCACCGAGGACAGCCTCGACAGCCACTTCGTATTCTTTCGGTACTTCGATATGATCGGCGACCAATCCATAGATTCCATCAGTGGGCAGCCCGCCTTCTTTCTGTGCCGTTAATATGGATTTGGTTCCTTCATTACACCATTCATACCCCTGCTGGAACTCTTTCAACGAATTAAGCCGCGATGATTTTGTTCCAATTTCTTCTTTGGTTTTGGCAATGGCTTCATCAATACGTTCCAGATTTAATCCGGCTTCATCAATGTCCCGCTTGGTAATATGCTTCCTTTCTTTCAAAGTTTCGAGATTGTCCACATCCTCTTCTACATGGGTTTTCAGATCAGCCAGTGTATTTCTAACCGATTCGAGTTTCCCCGTATTTTCGTTTAACTCTCGTGCTTCTCTCTCGATCTTTCTTTGCAGATCCTCGATTCCCCTGGTCAATGAGTTCTGAATATTATTAAGGCGAGCATGCTCTGCCGCAATGGAGAAGTGATGAGCTTTTCCCTGGTCCAGTTCACCGGTTAGTCGCACTTCCTTATTTTTCAGGGCATCTACCTCTTCCTGACGCGTCTCGACGGCACTTTTGATTTCCGCTATTCTTGTATCCGTCTCTATTACCAGGTCCTTCAGTGATTCCAGCTCATTTTTCAACGTTTCTCTTCGTTCCCGTAACGTTTCGACATCTGAAAGATTCCGTTCCTTCCGACCTGCTATGTCCCGTATTTTTCCGTTGAAGAATTCTATTTTCTGTTCGGTGACATTTGTTTCGTTTTTTACAGTGTAAAATCGTTCCTGCATTTGAGCGATGGAACTTTCTGCTTCGATGTGTTCCGATTTCATTGATTCTATCTGTGCTTCTAATGACTGTAAATGTGTTCTTACCTGCTCGACCCGGTCTTTCAGCGAATCACGTGAATTCTTCAGTTCCTCACATTGGGATGTTAGTTCAACATAAGCCTGGAGCGACAGGGTGAGCTCAAGTTCCTTTGTGCTCTTCCTGAGGGCTTTATATCTCTCGGCTCTTTTCGCCTGTCGTGACGTAGAATTCATCTGGGTCTTTACTTCACCGGTAATATCTTTCAGGCGGGCGATGTTTTGCCGTGTCGACTCCATCTTGCGGGTCGCAGATTCTTTTCTGCTTTTATATTTCTTAATTCCAGCGGCTTCTTCAATAAATTCACGGATATCTTCCGGTTTAGCTTCAATAAGTTTCGAGATATTTTCCTGCTCGACGATGGAATATGTCCGTGCGCCGACACCGGTATCCATGAAGAATTCCCGAACGTCCAGTAAGCGACACGGAACTTTATTGATGTGATATTCGCTTTCACCGTCACGGAAAAGCCTTCGTGAGACCATGATCTCCGAGCAGTCTGCGTATTTTTCCGGGAATTGCCGTCCATTCTTTTCTAGGACAATTGATACTTCTGCAAGCCCGACAGGGGATGCACCTTCACTCCCGTTAAATATGACGTCTTCCATTTTTTTCCCACGGAGCGCCTTTACTCGTTGTTCACCCATGACCCATCGGATTGCATCGACGACGTTACTTTTTCCACATCCGTTGGGACCGACAATGGCACTGATACCGTCAGAAAAATTAAACAGGGTTTTTTCCTTGAAGGATTTGAATCCGACAATTTCCAGCTTTTTCAATCTCATGTAAGAAAAACCTCCGGCACTATTCCTCGTTGAGACTGGTCAGGAACGACTCATTTCTATAATCTCACATCAAACCTTTTAAAGACTATAGTAAAAGATATGGTATTTGTAAAGAGGAAACACAACAAAATGTGCTTGAAATAATTTAAACACAATATATTGTGCTTCTCAAGCTATATTTGTTCATTGTTTCGTCTGTTTTTTTAAATTATTCTTGACAATATTTGAGGTACGAAATAAATACCGGCGGAACATTTTTACTTGTCAAAAGAATGACTGAAAAATACTTCCAATCATAACTATGAAAGAGAAGGAGGTGAGAAGAAGAGAAAAATGATTTGCAGTATCGGCATTAATCGTTTCAGTGGTTAATGCATCCCCTTGTTTGGGGGGAATGAAGGAAAGAAAAAGTAACGTTATCAATCTACAATTCTAGGAGATATTATATGACTACACCTATTCAACAAAAAATCAGAGACAAGAAACGGACACCTCAGCAGATTATCGACATGATCAAGCCGGGTGACTGGGTTAATGAAGGAAGCACCGGCGGCGATTCAACCGTATTGATGTATGAGTTGGCGCAGAGACTCGGTCCCGGCCCCAGCGATTTGAACAACATCGAATTCTGGAACTACGCAATGTTCTATCCTCATCCCGAATTTCAGGAAGTTGATCCCAAACAACAGTATCACGCGTTTCATGAATACTTTTTCTTTCCCTGGAACCGTAAAGCAAGAGACACCAACGGAGTGACAAGCTGGGCGCAATGGGGTTGGACAATGGGTATGTGGTGGCACCATTACCGCTTTGCCAATCGTTTAAAAGAAAACCGGGGCATCGATTGGTGGTTCAATGCTGCGACAGCGCCGGATGAGTTAGGGTTCTTTAACTGGTCGTATGGCGTTAATAATTGTAATATATTCCGTCAGACTGCGCGAAATCTTGTTGTCGAAGTTCGTGACGATTACCCATGGGCCGAAGGTGGTCGCTTCAACACCATCAATATTGATGATGTTGAGTACTGGGTTGAAGTGGATACCGATAAATGGGTCTGGCCACAGATGAATGAAAAAGCCATCCAGGCTACTCCGGAAGAGCAGAAAATCGCTGAGTATGTCCTCTCGATCATGAAAGACAGGGATGTTGTTCAGCTCGGTATCGGTTCACTTCCCTCTGCATGCGTTTCCGCAATGGCCGACGCCGGTCTCAAAGACCTCGGTGTCCATACCGAGATGCTCAACTACGGTCTGCTTAATCTTATTGAATCGGGACAGGTAACCAACCGTTACAAGAATCTCGATAGAGGCAAGAGCGTATGGACATTCGCTTTTCCCGTAGACAAGAAATGGTATTATGATTCGATTCATAGGAATCAGAATCTGGCAGCCTATGATATTGATTATACGAACAACTACAACGTGCTCACCAGAATCGATAATATGATTGCTATTGATAACTGTGTAGCTGTCGACCTGTTGGGTCAACAGAGCACCGGTTTCTACGAGAAGCGACCCATTTCCAGTTCCGGTGGATATTTCCAGTTTGTCTCATTCTGTGCCCAGTCGAAGGGCGGAAGAGGCGTTGCATCGATAACATCTCGCAGTAAGCATGGAACATCACGAATCGTTCCGTTCCTGCCCGAGGGTTCATCCGTTGACGTGCCTGCGCAGCTTGCAAATTATGTTTGCACCGAGTATGGTATCGTCAATCTGAGAGGTCTCAACGGTTATGAGCGAGCAGCGTCATTGATTTCAATTGCCCATCCCGATGATCGCGAGTGGCTCGAAAAAGAAGCCTTTGAACACGGTCTCCTGCCTCCGCAGTTCCCCGCCGATTTCGTAGTCAAAGAAGGCGAAACGAGGAGATATCCCTCGTACGATGATAGAAGAGACTATAAGGTTCCTTCAAACAGTGCTACCTGGGGTTATGATTGGGACGGTGATATGCAAACCGGAAAATAAGTTACATTTTTCCCTATCGTGTATAACGAAGAGCCTGGGTTTTCCCCGGGCTCTTTTTTTTACTTCAATCCGATAAGCGTGGGGAAAACTCCCGAGATTATCATTAACGAATTTCAGTGTCTGTTGACCGGGAAAAGAAAAATTGAATTTTTTAATTCAATTTATTCCGTTTAAATATCCGTGGTTTCATTATTTTTATTATTGACAGTATGCATAATATATAGTAGTTTCCAGTAACGCTGGGTGGTACCGTTGATTTGCAGTCTGTACGGCGGATTAACTTGGGACGGTAATCAAGCGGTTGAGGGGGCAATTATCCAAATATGCTCAGCGGTCTGAGAGAGCTTTTGTTTTTTTCAGATCCTCAGTATGATTTCATAGGATTTAAAACAAAAATAGATATAATAGTTGTTTTCCAGCGTTAGCATAACGGCCTTCAACTGAAAAACGTGTTAATATACCAAAAGCTTGCGTATTCATGTTCTTTTACAACCTGCTGAACTAAGGTGCCACCGGGTACTTTAGCGAAACCGTCATTTTGGCGTTTGAATCCGTTCTTGTTCGTTTGAAAGTGGGTATGATTATTTGATCGATATGCACAATAAGCGTAGTCTCAATCTATGGACAGAGAGATCCGATTATGCCAAAGCGGTTTTCTACCGTTGGATACAGTCTGCTCTTTCCGAATGAACACTGTGGTTACGACAGTTTTCATGATTATCACGGTCTGTCCATCAGCTCCTCAAAAGATGCTATAAACTTTGGTACTGTTCATCATTTAAAACCACACTTTTCCCCCATCTGCTCACTAAGTCATTGTCAAGAATTCACTAATTCTCCGATAGTTGCTTGCGACAATCAATGTATCGGCAGCTACCTACCATAATGATACTCCTGAAGGTACTTCCTTTCACTAACAAATTCCCAGCGACAAACTACAATAAATATTTATGTATGAAACATTTTAGTAAGATTTTGATTTATGTATGTCCCGAACCCGAATCCGCGCATATGTGAAGATTAAGATAAACATGAGGAGCGACATGGACGGAAGATACGGTTTTTTCACTTTCCGAAGCGAGGTCATGCGATTTGATCACGGGATGTATTTTGTATCCTCCGGTCACGTGCGTGCCTGCAGCAGGCTTAATGCCTATATGTTTAATTGTATTATATAAAATATGAATCAATGTTTGTCGGAATTAAAAAACAAAACAGAAAGGAGGGGGTAAATAATATAGTTTTTGCGAATCGAAATTCGGAAAAACTTGATTACAGTGTGGAAAACAGTGTTCGAGTTAAAAGTAATTTGTTAGATGTAGATCTGTATTAGATTATTTAACAAGGAGGGAAACAGAGAATGGCGCAAAAGAAAATAGAAGAAAAATTGAAAATCACGATGACTACACCGACTCAGCAGAAACTCAGGGACAAGACGATAACTGCAAAACAGTGGGCGGATATGGTAAAGCCCGGAGACTGGATCAATCGCGGTGGTCCCGGTGCGGATTCGCTTCCCACGATGGAAGCGCTCTGTGCTCGCTTT
>Ga0272442_10010392_pt1 | contig 11477 bp, 8 predicted proteins | sample SSMForm2O_FD_200262 | JGI IMG/M metagenome (GOLD analysis project Ga0272442, IMG submission 200262) | Marine sediment archaeal communities from Little Sippewissett salt marsh, Falmouth, MA, United States - SSM-Form-2O | ecosystem: Environmental > Aquatic > Marine > Wetlands > Sediment ...
CGGTTTCCAGGTGGGTGCAGTTGGCGCATTGGTTGTCTTCGCAGACGGAGTAGTAGTCGGCCAGGTAGCCGCAGCGCAGCCATTCGGACAAGTTTCCGGCCAGGTCGCAGATTCCTTCGGGGGTGTTTCCGGTGGGGTGGATGCAGGGTGCGTCGGGGGCGGTGGCCGAGCAGGCGTCGTAGAGCGCCAGGTCGCAGGTGGGGTCCTGGTCGCCCCAGGGGTATTTGCGGGTCCCCAGGGAAGATGCCGCCGCCTCGAAGTGGGACTCGAAGGGCAGCGCCATGCGGCGCCAAGTGCAGTAGGCGTCGGCGCCGTGCCAGGTGACCTGGACCACCGGGTGGTCTTCGAAGCCCGCTTCGGGGCGCCAGATTCCGACGGTTTCTTCCACCAGATGGAAGCCCTCCCCTTGCGTGTTGACGCAGGGGTTGCCGTCGCAGTCGTTGCCGTGGTCGGAGAGAAAGGGAGCGAAGTCCGTCCAGGTGGCCTCGCGGGTGTCCAGGCGGGCCGAGTAGAGGTTGAAGGTGATTGGCGGCTGCTCGTCGGGGTCTCCGGTGGTCGAGCCCTGGGTGAAGGAGACGTACTGCTCGGTGCCCGGGGGGATGCGCACCTGGCTCACGAAGGGAGCCGGGTAGCCTTTTTCGCCCACGCCGGCGCAGAAAGCCGGGACCGCCTCGGCCAGCAGGTCGTCGCCCGGGTAGCTGCGGACTTCGAACTGGTCGGGCCAGGGGGTGCAGGGGCGGGCGCCGACGCAGGTTTCGCTGTAGCCGAAAACGTAGCGCCGACCGTCGAAGGCGGCCTCGACTTCCTTCCAGGAGTGGTGCCTCCAGGCGAAGTAATAAGTGCCGGCGTCCAGCGCTTCCACCTGGTCGTTCTTGCAGACGTATCCCTCGAGTGGCTCGTAGGTCGCGTTGAAGTGCTCGACTTCCACGGGCTCGGCCTTGATGAAGATCTCCGCTTCGACGTCTTCATGCCGGATCTGGCAGCGGACATGGACGTCCTTCATGGTGACTTCGAGGCCCATTTCGTCCTTGAGGGTGTGTTCCTGTGGAGCCGAGTACGGAAACGGACACTCGCCGAACAACGGAATGCCGCCGTCGCCGCCGTCGCTTCCTTTCTGGCCGCCGTTGCAGGCCGCGATGAATGTGAACAGCAGGCAGGGGATCTTGTTCATCAGAGCAGCTCCAGGATTGTTTTTTCCACTTCCTTGATCGGCACCCGGCCGACGAAGATTTTTCTCAAATTTCCTTTGCGGTCGAAGATCGCCATCAGGGGGCTGGCGTTGATCTTGCCGAAAGGGCTGTTGCCGGTGCGGACGCTTCGGGTGGCCACCGCCACCGGGTAGGTGATCTCCATGCCGGTTACGAAAGGCGCCACCACCGTCTCGCCCAGTTCGTCCATGGCCACCCCGATGAAGGACAGCCCCCGCCGGCGGTACTTCTCGTGGAGGTTGACATAGGCGGGAATGACCGTCTGCGAGACCTGCGACCAGGTGGTGAAGAAATCAACCAGCAGCACCTCTCCTCGGTAGAGGGAGAAGCGCACGGTACCGCCGCCCACCCGGGGAAGGCTCAGCTCGAAGGGATCCGGGCGGCGGGTTTCCTGCTGGATGCCCGAACATCCCGCCAGAAGGATCAAGACAGCGATACAGCTAAGCTTCCGGGTCCACCCAGACATACACGTCCTCGGCGACTTCGCGGTCCATGGCGAACTCGCTCTGTTCCACGGTTACCACCATGACCGGCGTGCGCTGGTGCACGGACAGGCGCGCGCCCGGGGCGATGCCCATCGAGAGCAGCAGGTGCAGGCGGTCGTGGTTCTGCGGCCGGACATAGGCAACCCGGCCCTGCCGTCCGCAGTGCACTTCGGCCAGAGGCATCACCGCCCTTTTGACTTCCTGGCGTCGCTCCCGGCAGCATTCGCCCGGGGGAATCGGTTTGCCGTGGGGGCACTCGTGCGGATGGCCCAGCAGGGTGCAGATTCCCTCGGTCACCTCCGGCACTATCGCGTGCTCGAAATGGCAGGCCGCCTTCTCGATCTGTTCCATGTTCATCCCCAGGATGTCGGCGAACAGCCTCTCGGCCAGTCGGTGCCGGCGAATGATGCGCCGGGCCGCTTCTTCCCCTTGGCCGGTGAAGGAAACCTCGTTTCGGTCCAGTTTCAGCAATCCCATCTGGCTCATTTCTTCGACGTCTTTACGGTAGGCCTCGGCATGGGCTATTTCCAGCACGCAACTCAACTCCCGGCGCCCGGCTTCGCGGCAGGCCCACACGGCTTCCAGAAGCTCGTCTCTCAGATGATCATCCATGCCCGTATCTCCATTCTAGAACCCTACCCCCAGCCAGCGGAAGACAAAATGGAGCAGTCCGCCGACCAGCAGTGAATAGGCGATCACGATCAGCAGCAAAGCGGTTGAAACCACGAACCCGCGCTCCTTGTACATGACCAGAACCGAATTGATGCAGGGGATCATCAGGGTCATGACCATCAGGGTAACCACCACCTGCACCCCGTCGTACATGCCCGTGGAGAATTGCTGGACCAACAGGGCCGCTCCGGCTTCGCGCCGGACCACCGTCATGAAGAACACGTCGGCGCTCTCCTCGGGCAGGCCCCACAGGTTGACCGACACCGGCTGCAGGGCCGAACGCAGCGCATCCAGGGCACCCAACTGGTCGAGCAGGAACAATGCGAATGTTCCGATGAGAAAATAGGGTATAGCCTCCTTCAGGAACCAGACGATCTGGTGGCCGGTCTTGGTAAGCGTGGCTTTCAAACGCGGCACCCGCATCGGGGGCAGCTCGAGAACAAAGTCCGGGCGCTTGCCGGGAATCAAGAGGTTGGCCAGTGCGCCCACGACGAACAACTGCACCAGCAGCAATCCAAAGAAGATTATCGTGGCCCAGACGGACAGCCGGGCCAACAGCACCATCATGACGCTCAACAGCGGCGCGCAGGGAACCGTCAAGATCAGCAGCAGGGTGGCGATAATGCGCTGCTTACGCGAATCCAGCACCCGGGTGGAGAGCACCGCCATGGTGACGCAGGAAAACCCCATCACCAGAGGCAGCAACCCCTTGCCGTTGAGACCCAACTTGCGCAAAACCCGGTCGGTCAGCAGGGAGAGCCGCGGCAGGTAGCCGGAGTCCTCCATCAGGGCGAAGGCGAAAAAGAAGGTGGCCAGCACCGGCAGGACGATGGCCAGGGAAAGTACCAGCCCCACCGTAAGCAGGCCGAAAGGACCGATAAGCAGTTCACGCACCCATTGCCAGGGGATCTGCCCGATCACGTCCTGAAGCCACGGAATCAGTACCTGGCCGAACAGCTTTCCCTCCAGCAGATCCACCAGGATTCCGGCGCCGAACCAGCCCACGAACAGGTAGGTTACGAAAAGCACGAAAACGGCAATGGGAATACCGCTGGCCGGTTTCCGACTGAGCTCGGCCAGGCGTTCTCTCCAGGTGGCCCGGTCTGCCGGTCGTGATCTGATGACCCGGGTGGTCAGTTGTTCGGCCTGGCCGCGGGCGGCCTCCAGCTTCTGGATGTCATCCTGGGCCTCCCCGGGTTCCAACCGCACCTGCGGACGGCGTGCGCCTGCCAGGACCCGCTTGAGCTGGCCCAGGCCCCGGCCCTCGGTGGCAACGGTCGGCACCACATCGACGCCCAGGATCTTGGAGAGTCCGGGAACGTTGACTTCGACTCCGCGCTGGCGGGCCTCGTCGCACATGTTCAGCGCCAGGGTCAAGGGTACGTCGAACTCCGAAAGCTCAAGAAACAGGGTCAGTCCCCGGGTGAGGTTCTTGGCGTCGAGCACCAGCAGGACCGCGCCTACCTGGCCGCCGGTCAGCAGTTTCTGGACCACCTGGGCGTCCTCCGAGCGGTCGTGCAGGGAGTAGAACCCGGGGGCGTCCAGAATCTGCCGGAAGGGTCCGGTGTAAAGCCGGCCGGCTTCCAACTCGACGCCGCTTCCCGGAACCGGGACCCGTTGGCGGGTCTGTCCCACAAGATTCGAGAAAATAGTGCTTTTTCCGACTTTTAGATTGCCTACCAGCAGAACGCTGCCGGGTCCAGGACCGGTGCGCCTTTTAAATCTTTCTCCGCGGCGCCTGCGCCGCTTTCGCCGGTGTGAACCGTTCGCTTCCATCGGAACACAGGCTTACCGCTAATAACCCAAGAAAGTCAAGGAATTACTATCTACCCTGTCCCCGTATCCGGCGTCTCCCGGCCGGCGGCTTGACAAAGAGAATCTGGGCGGAATACGATGTAATTGTTACTAGGCCGCGCCTGGATCCATGTGCGACCGGGACCGGTAATTCTGGCAGTCAGCCTACCTGGCATGTCCTCTGGATCCACCGGCCAATCTGACAAGCGGGGTTGGAGTTCAGGAGTGAGGGATATGCAACTGTCCATGTTCAAGTCGAAGATTCACCGGGCCACGGTGACCGAGGCGAACGTAGACTACGAGGGGTCCGTGACCATCGACCAGGATCTGCTGGACGCCGCCGACATGCTGGCCTGGGAGGAAGTGCACGTATGGGATGTCGACAACGGCGCCCGGCTGGTCACTTACATTCTTCCCGGTCCGCGGGGCAGCGGAGTGGTCTGCGTAAACGGCGGCGCCGCCCATCTGGTCAAACCCGGCGACAAAGTGATCCTGGCCTGCTTCGCGACAATGGATGCAGAAGAAGCCCGCAAACACCAGCCAACCGTTGTCCTGGTTGACGATGACAACCGCATAAAGGAAACCCGTCACCAGGAACGCCCGCTGACTCTCAGCGCATTGCCGCATTAGGAAATTGGCTACTCCCGTCCCGCATGTGCTAACATCCTGTCCGTGCTCGAGCAAGACTCCAGGAAGAAGATCTGGTTCAGGCGCGGGGTGAAGCTCGCCCTGGTGGTGGTAATCGGTGTGGTAGTGTGCCTGGCCTGGCCCGAGCGGGAAATCGAGGTGCGCACCTTTCTGGTTACCAAGGGCTCAGTCGAGGACATCGTCAGCTCGCTGCAAGCCGGCGTGGTCAAGTCAAAACGTCAGGTTCAGATCCGCTCGGTGGTGATCGGACGGGTGGAAGAGCTGAAAATCGCCAAGGGCGACCGGGTAAAGAAGGATCACTTGCTGCTGGAACTCGAGAACAGCACCCTGCGTGCCCGGCTGCGCCTGTCCAAGGCCAATCTCTCCGCCGGGGAAAGCACCCTGCGCGCAGCGGTACTGCGCCGCGACGCCGCCAAGCGGGCCCTGGACCGCACCAGCCTGCTGGCCAACAAGGGAGCCGTTTCCCGGCAGGCGCTCGACCGGGTGCAGGCCGAGTTCGATGTCAGCCAGGAGACCGTCGCGACCGCCCAGGCCAACCTGGCCCAGCTCAAGGCCGCGGTGGACCTGTCCCTGGCCTCCCTGGAGGAAACCCGTATCCGGGCGCCCTTCGACGGGTTGATCACCGACGTACACGTTGAGAGCGGCGAGTCGCTGGTGATCGGTGCACCGGTCGTCGACCTGGTGGACGACTCGGGAATCACCGTGGAAGCCGCGGTAGACGAGGCCGACGCCGGCCGCATCAAGGTGGGCATGCCGGTGCGGGTGACCTGCGACGCCTACCCCGATGAGCCCTTCCCGGGAAGCCTGATGTGGGTCTCCCAGGTAGTGGAGCGCGACCTGCGCCAGAATCGCCACTTGCAGGTCGAGGTGGGCCTGGACGGAGCCTCCCCCCGGCTGAAGGTGGGCATGTCGGCGGATATCGAGATCGTGGTCCGAAAGCGCGAAGAGGTTCTGTATGTTCCCACCAACACGGTAATGCGGCATGGTGACATTCAGCAGGTCTACGTCCTGACCGCGGGCCGGGCGCGCCTGCGCACAATCCAGACCGGCTTGTCCAACTGGGAGCGCACCGAGGTCACCGGCGGACTGCGGCGGGGCGAACTGGTGGTGGTCTCCCTGGAAACCAAGGGGCTCAAAGACGGGGTGCAGGTGCGCCGGCATGGCCAAGGGCGCTCGGAGAAGGTAGCCTACTGAGATGATCGACATACGCGAAATAACCAAGGTATACCGGATGGGCAGTACCGAAGTGCACGCCCTGCGGGGAGTCGACCTTAAGGTTACCAAAGGTGATTTCATATCGGTGGTGGGGCCTTCCGGTTCGGGCAAGTCCACCCTGATGAACATCGTCGGCTGCCTGGACACTCCTTCCTCGGGGATCTACCGGCTGGACGGCACCCTGGTTTCCGAGATGCGCGACGATGCGCTGGCCACGATCCGCAACCGTAAGATCGGCTTCGTCTTCCAGACTTTCAACCTCCTGCCGCGCCAGTCGGCACTGGACAATGTTTGCCTGCCCCTGCTGTATGCCAGCGTAGGCAAGCGCGAGCGGCGGGCCCGGGGGTTGGAAGCCTTGAAAAGGGTGGAACTGGAGCGCCGCGCAGGCCACCGGCCCTCGGAGCTTTCCGGCGGCGAGCGCCAGCGGGTGGCCATCGCCCGGGCGCTGGTCAACCGGCCATCGATCCTGCTGGCCGACGAGCCCACCGGCAACCTGGACCAGAAGGTTGGAAAGGAGATCATCTCACTGTTCTCCCGGCTCAACCAGGAGGAGGGCGTGACGCTGGTGATCGTCACCCATGATCACGAGATCGCCGCCATGGCGCCGCGCCGGGTCGAGATCATCGACGGGTCGATCGTTTCCGACTCCACCCCGGGTCAATAAAGCCATGCAACTTACCGAGCAGATGCGCGTCGCCGTGGACAACATCCTGGCGAACAAGATGCGCTCCCTGCTGACTACCCTGGGGGTGGTGATCGGGGTGACCTCGGTGATTTTGCTGGTCTCGATCGGCGAAGGAATGCGCAGCTACCTGGCGGACATCTTCGCCGGGATGGGCTCCAACCTGCTGTTCGTGTTTCCGGGCAAGAGCTCCACCCGCGGCCACGGAAGAACCCTCAATACCGTCCGGCGGCTGACACTGGAGGACGCCCGGGCCCTGCGCCAGCGCTCGCTGAACATCGCCGGAGTAACCTCGCTGGTGGTGGGCGGAAGCACCGTTGAGCGCGGTTCGCGGTCGCGGGACGTGCTGGTAATGGGAACCGACGACCAGTTTCCCCCGGTCCACAGCCACGGCGTCAGCACCGGGAGCTTCTTCACCGAGGAGGACGTGGACAACAAGCACCGGGTGGCAATAATCGGCCGCACGGTGGTGGAGGAGCTTTTCGGAGAGGAGTCCCCGCTGGGCCAGCCGGTGAAAATCCACGAATCCCGGTTCCGGGTCGTGGGGGTCATGGCGCCCAAAGGCCAATCGGTAGGATTCGACTTCGACGACACCGTTTACATCCCGGTCAGCTGCGCCCTGGACCTGTTCAACCAGGAGGGGCTCACCCGCCTGTCGATCAAGGCCGCCAACAAAACCAACCTGGATCCGGCGGTCGAGGATATCCGCCGCATTCTCACCCACCGGCACAACAACCGGGAAGACTTCACCATCGTTTCCCAGGCGGACATGCTGGACACCTTCAACCAGATCGCCGAGACCATGACTTATGTCCTGCTGGGGATCGCCTCGATCTCCCTGCTGGTGGGCGGTATCGGCATCATGAACATCATGCTGGTCTCGGTGCGCGAGCGCACCCGGGAGATCGGCGTGCGCAAGGCCCTGGGTGCCACCAAGCGGGACATCCTGGTCCAGTTCCTGGTGGAGTCGGTGGCGGTCAGCCTGCTGGGGGGTGTCATCGGGCTTGGGCTGGGCGCACTGATCGCCGCGGGAGTCAGTGCGGCGGTCCCGGAGATCCCCACCAAGATCACCTTGTGGATCATCCTGGTGGCCTTCGGCTTCTCGGTGGCCGTGGGGGTCTTCTTCGGCGTGGCCCCGGCCAAGAAGGCCGCAGATCTCGATCCGATCGAATCTCTCAGGTACGAGTAGGGGCGGACCTCCGTGTCCGCCCTTGAAAAGGGCACACACAGAGGTGTGCCCCTACATTATTTTTTCAATTTGTACTTGGCCACCAGCCGGTAGAAGGTCTGACGGGGCAGGTCGGCTTTCTTGGCCGCCCAGGACATGACTCCGTTGCAGCTGTCCAGCACCGCCGAGAGGTAGGCCTTCTCGTAGTGCTCTTTCAGTTTCTCCTGGAACTTGCGGAAAGGCATCTCCAGCATCTTCTCCATGAAGGGCTCGCTCTCGGCCGGGGCCTTGCTGCGGCGGATGGCCGACTCGGGGCTTTCGGGGAAGAGCAGCAGTCGCTCTACCACGTTGCGAAGCTCGCGGACGTTACCGGGCCAATCGTGGTTGAGGAACATGGCGGTGACCTGATCGGTGACCACCTGGTTGGGATCCACGTCGGGGTATCGCTTGGTGATGAACTCCCGGGCCAGCAGGCCGATGTCCTCGCGTCGGTCGCGCAGCGGCGGGAGCCGGACGCGCACCACCGAAAGGCGGTAGAAAAGATCCTCGCGGAAGCGCCCCTGCTCCACCTCGTTGGTCAGATCGCGGTTGGTGGCGGCTATGATGCGCGCGGTGGCCGGGCGGTAGCGGTTCTCCCCTACCCGTTTGATTTCACGCTTGTCCAGCAGCCTGAGCAGCTTGGGCTGGATGGAGATGTCCACCTCGCTGATCTCGTCGAGGAACACCGTGCCCCCGTTGGCCTCCTCGAAGGCGCCGGCCCGGTCGCGGTCCGCCCCGGTGAAAGCGCCCTTGCAATGTCCGAACAACTCGCTCTCCACCAGGGTGGGCGCCACCGCTCCGCAGTCGACCAGGATGAACTGCTTGTTCTTGTACAGCGAATGGGAGTGGATGTTCTCGGCGGCCAGCTCCTTGCCGGTGCCCGATTCGCCTTCCAGCAGAATAGTGGCGTCCGACGGCGCTGCGCGTTCCAGAACCGCGAAGACCTGGCGCATGGCCGCACTGCGGCCCACCATGGTGCCGAAGGAAGTCTTGTCCGAAAGCGGCAGTTCCTCGTGCTCGTCCAGGGTCGAGAGCTGCAAGGTGGAACGCCCGATCTCGATCTCCTCGCTGCCGGGCAGCAGGACCTCGCCGATCCGCAGACCGCGGATGAAAGTGCCGTTCATGCTGCCCAGATCGCGGAGAACGTATCCGTTGTCCGAAGGCCCCAACTCCAGGTGCCGCCGGGAAACCGATTGATCGGTGAGGACCAGATCGCATTTCGAGGAGGTGCCCACCACCACGTGCAGGTGGTGAACTTCCTTGGACAGGCCCTTGTCCGGCCCCCGGACGACTTCCAGGCGTGCCCGCCGCACCTGCAATGTGTCCAGTTGTCCGGGCTGCTCCACCACTCTGGTTACACTCGAAGTCGAACGAACCCGGATCTGCGTGTCTTTTATGCCCTTTGACTTGAATTTGACCATGCCAGAAGTGTATCACGTATGGGACACAAGGATCAATGTTTTTGCATCTATTCCCACGAAAAACCTATGTTTCCGGCAAAATTGGCCTGTTGTCACAAGAACGGACACATTTTTCTCCAATTACGCCCAACGGTGGGACAGATCGGTGGCTTTTTTTGTAAAATTCCGGGCTGACCGGCGGTCATAGGTTCTAACTGTACGTAAAATAAGGATACTCCAGCAAAATCGAGTGTTTGGCACGTAAATTGTAATTACCCAGAGTGGGACAGGGAGAGGAGGTGAAGATACACGGGAGCAAGGATAGGGAAATGAAAAGAGCCAAACGAGGAATTTTAGTCATCCTGCTTATGCTGGGTGCGTGGCTGTACGGCTGCGGGCCCGGCGGCATCTATCCCGAAGAAGAACTGCCCCCCGACGAGCAGCCTGCCGACGAGGAAAAAGAACTTAACAAGTGCGCGGACGATTCGGTGATGCGGCCGGCCCAGGAACCCGACTGGGAACTGGTTCCGGGCGGCGAGGTGTACACCGGGTATCTCTGCCCCAAGGGCGACATCGATCACTTCTGGTTCAACGTCACCCAGCCGGGCACCACCTTGACGGTCAACCTGGCCAATAACGTGGCCATGTCGCCGGTGGATTACTGCTACGTGATATTCCCCGATGGCGACAACGCTCCGGCGGTAGGCAACCAGTGCGATCACGATGGCCTGGACGGGGTGACCGTGCTGCACGGCAACCACTACCTGGAGGAGCCCGGCATCTATTATCTCGAGGTGCGCGACGAGTCCATGGACGAGGAAGATTCCGACAACATGTACAAGCTGTCGATCATGGACGAGACCGACCCCGACGGTTACGAACCCAACGACGGCATGGCCACCTCCGCCGCGCCCTCGGGATCTCCCGGTTATATCTCCTATCTGGGCGATGAGGACTGGTATGCCATCAACGTATCCGGATCTGGAAAAATCCTGAAAATCGATCTAAGCACTTCGGCGACTACCCCGGTGGATTTGACCTACACCCTGCTGAAGCCGGACGGTACTACGCCGGTGAACAGCCTGAGCCATTGGGACGGCATGCAGGAGGCCACCGCCCTGAAAGACGCCCTGCCGGTTCCCGAGCCCGGCACCTACTACCTGGTGATCTCCGACTCGGGCAACGACGACGTCGACATCGAGGTAGGCTACAGCCTGCAGGTAAGCCTGGCCACCGATCCGGACTCCCGCGATCAGAATCCCCGCAACGACACATTCGAGGGAGCCACCCGGCTCAGCAGCGGTTCGACGGTTTCGGACGGCTACCTGGCCACCCGCGGCGACGAGGACTGGTATGTCATAGAGGCCTCCGGCGTAAGCGGCGGCAGCCCCGGACTGCTGGAGATAGATCTGCAGTTGGACAGCGGCAGTCCGATGGACCCGGCCGTGGACCTGTTGATGGCCGATCCGGACACTCCCTGCAGCCCGGGCGACAGCTGCGAAGTGCTGACCCGGACATGCGGCGGCGGAAGCTGCGGAACCTCGGTGGAGTGCGCCAACGCGCAGTGCCCTTCCCACGAATGCGTCACCCACCTGAACAAGTGCTCCGGCGGCGGCGTGTGCCTGCCGGGCGGCTGCGCCATCCGCTCCTTGACACTCTACGGGGCCGACTGGAGCCAATCCAACAACGGTCGTCACCTGCATACCACCGCGCCGATGTATGCCGGGACCTACTACATCCTGGTGCGCGACTTCCACTCCGACGACTTCGACAGCGACCGGGCCTACCGCCTGACGGCTACGGTCCGCGAGGAACGCGACACCCACGAGCACCCGGCCAACGGGCTGTGGATCCCCTATGCCGACAACGAGCAGGAGGACGAGACCCGCAGCTGGAACCGCTCGATGGCCTCGACGGTCAACTGCTCCAACGACGGCGGGACCATCACCTGCACCATCGAGGGCTACCTGTCCTACCGCGGCGACCAGGACTGGTACAAGCTGGACTCCATTCCTACCGGCCAGAACTACGACCTGCAGTTCCCCTGGAGCTTCTCCGGCAACAGCGCCATGATCATCAACTACACCATGTACCTGGGCGGCCGGGCCCACACCGGCTTCGTGGAGAGAACCGGCTCGGGCACCTGGGGAACCTCGGGCTGCGTTT
>Ga0272442_10010394_pt1 | contig 11476 bp, 10 predicted proteins | sample SSMForm2O_FD_200262 | JGI IMG/M metagenome (GOLD analysis project Ga0272442, IMG submission 200262) | Marine sediment archaeal communities from Little Sippewissett salt marsh, Falmouth, MA, United States - SSM-Form-2O | ecosystem: Environmental > Aquatic > Marine > Wetlands > Sediment ...
ACGACACTACCGTGTCGGCTCGAACAGTCCACCGTCCTTTTAGAAACCGATTTTTCACTCCCCGGAAGCTGAATTTTGTAGTCGCTCATATGAACCTCAAGCCCAGCCTTTTGGTAGGTAACTCCGGGACGGTTCTCGCCGCAGAAGGGGGACAGGTCTACACAAGGCATATTGCAAAACATAGACCAGCCCCCTTCCTCCTTCGGAGGAACCTGTCCCCGCTCCAAAGCTAGACCTGTCCCCTTCGTCCTTTGCCTTAGAGTGATTGGGGACGTGTCGCTTTGGGGCACTCCACTAGTGTTGCCACCAAAGTGGAATGTCCCAAAGTGACACGTCCCCATAAATAAATAACTACTATCTCCTTCTTCTTCTCTTTTTCTTGCCTCCCCTGACCATCTTCGCCATAGAGACATCGCCGCGCCTATCCACAAAGTATAGATACCCGGCCTTCTTCTTTATACCGCATTTCGCCACCTTCTGGCGATTGCCTCCTTTTTTCTTGCCTCGCGCCATCTTTGCCATAGAGACATCACCGCGCTTATCCACGAAATACAGATAACCCTTCTTCTTCTTAATGCCGCATTTCGCCACTTTCTGTGCCATTTACTTCACCCCCTCTCTCTTTTTTATATCCGCAAGCCGAAGGCGCGCGCAGCGCCGCGGCTCAATTCCCTATCGCGCTATGCCCCGTGATATTTTTCAACATCGCGATTGCCGATAACGCGGCAAGGTAACTGGTCTTAGGGTTGTTCGGGCTGGGCACGTTTTCCGTAACCGCCTTAAGCCGTCCGAAATCCCCCTCGACCTCTATCTCGTGCGTGTTAGATTTATAACCGGGCGAAGTAACAACGCGGATCATCGTCCGCATTCCGCCCAGGCCGCACATGCTCAATGTCGCCGAAACATTTACATTTTTAGGAAAGGCCTTTACCGCCTCTTCCGCGGTCCCCTCGAATATCACCGTCTCGTTTTTTATGGATTTTATGTCTATGCCCTTCTTGGCTATATAAGGGGCGCCTTCCAATCCGCGCGGGGGCTTTTTTGTCGTCAGGACTACACGCGTCACCTTTCCCGCCATCGCGCTTTTTAGCCCGTCGAGACCGCAGACAGCGCCGCTGGGCAGATATATCTTCGCGCGCCTCTCCTCGGCGAGGGCGAAGAGCCCCTCCCTGCCCAAAAGCCCTCCGGTGGACATCACCAGGACGTCCTTGCCGGAGTCAAGGGCCTGCCTGGCTATCCGATAAGAAACGGATGCCGACGCCGCCTCCACTAAAAGATCGCATCTTCGTATAAGCTCGTCTATATCAAAAACACCCGCGCGCGCCTTAAGGCCTTTGAGCAAGCCGCGCGCCTTATCCTTGTCCAGATCGCAGACGCCCGAAAGCTCGATGGCGCGGTGAAATTTATTCAAGATCGCCTCGGCTATCAAGCGCCCTATTGTCCCGCAGCCTATAATACCCGCTTTTATCATTTCAGTACCCCGATACGGCCGCGCCGGTCTTCTCTCCGGTGACCTTCAGCATCCGCTCAAGAGATATATGGGCCTTTCTCGCTGTATCCTCAGGGACCCTGACCTCATGCACCATCATCTCTAAAGAATGCGCCACCCATCCGAGGGTGGTCAATTTCATGCTCGGACAGATGAGGTGCTCCGTCGGAAGATAAAACTTTTTATCGGGATTGTCCTTCTTCAATCTATACAACATCCCGTTTTCCGTGCCTATGATAAATTCTTTCGCGGGGGAGCTTTTGACGAATTTAAACATGCCTCCGGTGCTGCAGATATGATCGGCCATGTGCAGGACTCCGGGGTTGCACTCGGGGTGCGCCACAAGCTCCGCGCCGGGGTGCTCCTTCTTGGCCCTGGCGACCTCCTCCTCCTGCACGCGGATATGCGTAGGGCAAAATCCCTTCCAGAGTATTATCTCTTTTTCCGGCACGCAGGCCTGGACGTACCTGCCGAGGTTTTTATCGGGTATAAATATTATCCTTTTGTTTTTTAAGGATTTCACCACCTCTATGGCGTTGCTCGATGTGCAGCATATATCGCTTTCGGCCTTTACCTCCGCCGAGGAATTGACATAGCATACACAGGCGGCGTCGGGATATTTATTTTTCGTGGCAATAAGCTTTTCCCTGCTTATCATATCCGCCATGGGGCAGCCGGCCTCTTTGACCGGCAGAAGCACCGTCTTCTCCGGATTCAGTATGGAGGCGCTTTCGGCCATAAACTGGACACCGCAAAAAACAATCACCTTCGCGTCCGCCTTTACCGCCGCCCGGCTCAGCGCCAGGGAGTCGCCGCTTATATCGGCGATTTCCTGTATCTCGTCCCTCTGATAATTGTGGACGATGATAACGGCCTTTCTCTCGGCCTTAAGCTCGCTTATGCGCCTTTTTAAGGATTCCCTGTAACGCCTATCGCTTTCTTCGTTGTACGACATCTATCTTCTCCCGCGCGCATTTAAAATCACGTTATCGATAAGACGGGTCTTTCCGAATCGAGCCGCGACAGCCACAAGCGCCTCGCCTCTCAATCTTTTGAGATTGCCAAAACCTTCCGTGTCCACAATACTTAAATATTCTATTTTCGCGGAACTCTCGGCGCGGATCATTTTCCTCATCTGTTTGATGATTTCGGCGCTTTCGCGCTCGCCTTTTTTTACCAAGTCCTTCGCCAGCGAAAGGGCCCTGAATAGGACCGCCGCCTCCCGTCGGTCTTTTTCGCTTAAGTACGCGTTGCGGGAACTCATCGCAAGGCCGTGTCTTTCGCGGACCGTGGGCAGGGTCTTTATCTTTACCGGGATATTGAGGTCTCGCGCCATCCTTTTTATTATAAACGCCTGTTGGGCGTCTTTCCGCCCGAAATAGGCGTTATCCGCCGGCAGGATATTGAATAATTTAGTCACAACGGTGGCCACGCCCCTGAAATGACCCGGCCTGAAATGCCCGCACAGCCTATCGGAGACGCCCTCGACCTCCACGTGCGTACGATGCCCGGGGCCGTACATATCCCGCGCGGAAGGATAAAATATCACATCCGCGCCGTTTTTTTTCGCTAGTGCCCTATCCCCTGCGATATCGCGCGGATAACGGCGATAGTCCTCGCCCGGCGTGAATTGAGCGGGATTCACGAATACGCTGACGACCACGATGTCGTTCTCGCGCCTTGCCGCCCTTATCAGGCTAAAGTGGCCTTCGTGCAGGGCCCCCATCGTCGGGACAAGCCCCACGCGCCTGTCCTTTTTTCTCATGGAGTTCAGGTATCTATACGCCTCCGCCGGGTTTTTTATCAACCTCAAGCGCCGCTTCTTATATATATCGCCGATTTTCATTTTAAGCGCGGGGTGTGTCGTCTCCGGCGCGATCTCGTTCATGCCAAAGATGACAAAGTCCCTTTTGTGCATCCGCGGATGCGGTATCCGTATCCCATTATCACGCAGCATCAAATCGTCATAGAGGAGGATATCCAGGTCTATGGTCCTCGGCCCTCCCCTGCGCGTCCTTTTCCTGCCGAGGGCTCTCTCAAGCCGTAAAAGCCGCCTGAGAAGCGCGCGCGGCCCCAGTGATGTATCTATTTCTATCGCGCCGTTAAGATACCGGTCTTTCGGCGTCCCGCCCTCCGGAAAAGTGTCATAAAGCGACGAGCGCTTCCGCAGGATGATCGCCCTATCGTCCTTCATCTTTTTTACGGCCGAATCTATAAAAATCTTCCTCGGCTCTATGTTGGACCCGACAGCGATATATGCCCTGGCCACTTAGATAACCCTCTTTATCCGCTCCACGGCCTCTTTCAGGCGCTGGGCGCTTACGGTAAGGGCCATCCTCACGTATCCCTCTCCGTTCGGGCCGAATCCGACGCCGGGCGTTACGATGACATCGGCCTTATCGAGGAGATGCCCGGCGAGCCCCATAGAATCAAAACCCTTCAGGCATTTGCACCACACGTAAAAAGTCGCCTTCGGTCTTTTTACCTCCCATCCGACGGAATTCAACCCGTCGCACAGGACATCGCGCCTTTTGAGGTAAGTATCCCTCAAAGAATCTATATGGCCTTCGTAATTCTTAAGCGCCGCGGCGCCGGCGCGCTGTATGGCAGTAAATACGCCCGAATCTATATTTGATTTCACCTTAGCTATGGCGGAGACTATATCTTTATTGCCGGCTACAAAACCGATCCTCCAGCCGGTCATATTGAATGTCTTTGAAAGCGAATGAAATTCGACGCCTACTTCTTTCGCGCCCTTCGCGCCGAGCAGGCTCGGCGGCCTGTAGCCGTCGAAGGAAAGCTCCGTGTACGCCGCGTCATGGCAGAGTATTACGCCGAATTTTCCCGCGAACGCCGAGGCGCGCTCGAAATACGCCTCGTCGACGCAGGCGGAGGTGGGGTTGTTCGGGTAGTTCAAATACATCATCCCCGCCCTATTGGCAACGGATTTCTTGATAGCGGATATATCCGCGGTAAAACCATTTTCCTCCGTAAGCGGCATAAGCTCTATCCTGCCCCCGCAGAACACAACTCCGCTCTTATAAGGCGGGTAGCAAGGGTCGGGCACAAGCGCCGTCTCGCCGGGGTTTATAAACGCCAGCGGCGCGTGCGCTATGCCTTCCTTGGATCCGATAAGAGGCAGTATCTCGCGCTCGGGGTCAAGCGATACGCCGAACCTCTTTTTATACCACAGGGCTATCTCTTTCCTGAAATCAAGAAGCCCTGCGTCAAGGGCGTATCTATGCGTGGAGGGATCCTTTAATGCGGTATTCAGGGCGTCGATAATAAACTGCGGCGTGGGCGCATCCGGATCTCCTATGCCGAGGTCTATTATGTCCCTGCCTTCTTCTCTGGCCTGCCTCTTCGCCCTGTCTATTTCCAGGAAAAGATACGGCGGCAGTTTCTTTAACCTCTCCGCAAGTTCTATTTTCATGTCTTACCTCTTGTTAATCCTGTATCTATAACGTCGTGTTGATGTTCAACGAGCGACTACAAAATTTAGCTTCGAACAAGCCAAAAGTCGGTTTCTAAAAGGACGGTGGACTGTCCGAGCCGGCATGGTAATGCCGAGCGAGTTCACCGTCCCCGACTTTTGGCGAAGTGAGAAGCGTCAAAAATTTTGTCGGAGCGAGGTAAATATCAATATGACGTTATATCCCCAGGACATCTCGCATGGTATATAGCCCGTTTTTTTTGCCTTTGAGAAACTTCGCCGCCGCTATAGCGCCTAAGGCGAATGTGTCGCGCGTGTTCGCGCTGTGCGACAGCTCTATCCTCTCCGCGCCCGAGGCAAAGACCACCTTATGGTCTCCCACGATCTCGCCTTCTCTTATCGACTTTACGGGGATATCCGCGGCGCTGATATTTCTCTCGCCCGCGATCAGCTCGGCGAGCCTCTTCGCCGTTCCGCTGGGTGAGTCTTTTTTTCCGGCGTGATGGACTTCGGTCATCTCCACGGTATAATCGCCGGGCAGTATACGCGCGGCGTCGCGGCATATCTTAAAAAGAAGATTGACTCCGACGGACATATTCGGCGCGAAAACTATCGGGATATTCGCGGACGCCTTTTCGATGACGCCTTTATCGCCCCGCGAAAGTCCGGTAGTGCCTATAACGACCGCCTTCTTAAGCCGTTCGGCTATCGCGATGTGGCTCGCGGTGGCCTCCGGCGTCGTAAACTCTATCAAGACCTCGCAGGCGGCGATTTCGGACTTCGCGTCAACGCCCGTATCGAATCTTGAGACGATCTCTATGTCCCGGTCCTTTTCCGCCAGGCCTATTATCCGCCTGCCCATCCTGCCATTCGAGCCGGCTACGGTCACCTTTATCATATCAAATCCAATTGACTCAATACATCTTTAAACTTCGTCAGGTTTTGGGGGCTCATCTCGCACAAAGGCAGCCTCCAGTTCGCCTCTATTTTTCCCATAAGCGACAGGGCGGTCTTCACGGGTATGGGGTTCGTCTCCATAAACAACGCCTTGAAAAGCGGCAACATATCAAAATGCAGCTTTTTCGCTGCCACGGTATTGCCGTTTAAGGCCAGGTCGGTTATCTCGGCCATCTTATCCGGCATAACGTTGGCCGCCACTGAAATGACGCCTTTGGCGCCGAGTACCATCATAGGCAGCGCCAAAGAATCGTCCCCGCTCAATACCGTTATATCGCAAAGCGAGAGTATGCGGCTTACCTGTTCCATGCTGCCGCTGGCCTCTTTAATGGCCACTATATTATCCGCCTTCGAAAGCCGCGCGACCGTATCCGGCAGCATGTAAACACCTGTCCTCGACGGAACATTATAGAGCACTATAGGAATATCGGCCGCCTCGGCCACCGCCATATAGTGGCGGTACTGGCCCTCCGGAGTCGGTTTGTTATAATACGGGGTTATAAGAAGGGCCCCGTCCGCGCCCGCCTTTTTCGCGTATTTAGTCAACTCAACGGCCTCACGCGTATTATTGGAGCCCGTGCCGGCGATAACCGGCACCCTCTTGCGAACGGCGTCCACGGTGATCTTTATCAGCCTCTTCTGCTCCTCGTGCGAAAGCGTTGCCGCCTCTCCCGTGCAGCCGCATGGCACTATGCCGTGAGTACCCGATTCTATCTGGAATTCCACAAGTTCCCTGAATCTCTTCTCGTCTATGGCGCCATCGGCGAGATGAGGCGTAACTAAAGCCACGAAAGAACCCTTAAACATAATCTATTCTCCCTTCGTAAATTAATTTTACCGGACCTTCGAGAGACACGCCCTCGTAGCTGTCTTTTCCTTTGCGAAAACGAACGACCAGCGTCTCGCCTCCCGCAGTCATGACGCTTACGGGCGACTTCACCGAATAGACCTCGGCGGCCACGAGCGAGGCGGCAACGGCACCGGTGCCGCAGGCGAGCGTTTCGGCCTCGACCCCTCTTTCGTAAGTCCTTATCGAGATGTCCTGCCTGCCGTCTAAAGCGACGAAATCGGCGTTTGTCCCGTCGGGAGCGAACTCCCCGTGGAACCGTATCTCCCGTCCGAGCCCTTCCACGTCGACATCATCCAGATTTTTCACAAAACGCACAATGTGCGGAACGCCCGTATTTATAAAATTTACCTCAAGCGGCCCGCCGCCTACAGTAAGGGCAAACCTCACCTTTAGGCCCGCCGGCGGCGTCATCTCTACATCCGCGGTCTCTCCCTTTACGCCGGCCTTCAGGACGCCGGAGCGTGTCTCGATACTAAGGCGGTTTCCGGATACACCCTTGCGAAACGCGTAATAAGCGGCGCAGCGCGAGCCGTTGCCGCACATCCCGACCTCTCCGCCGTCAGGATTAAAAATGCGCATCTTTATATCGCCCTTTTCGGAATCTTCAAGCACCAACAGCCCGTCGGCGCCTATGGAGACTTTCCTGACGCAGGTCTCCCGGGCGAATCTTGAAAAGTCACCTATAGCTCCGCGCGCCCGTCCGCCCCTATCATCCACAAGTATGAAGTCATTACCCGCCGCGGCCATCTTTGCGAAATCCACGCCCCTCATCTCAACACCTTCGGGATATTCTCGCCCCTGATGAGATCGCGATAGGTCTCTCTCTCCTTCACCACATAAAAGCGTTTTTTTATCACCATGACTTCCGGCGGCCTGGGACGCGCGTTATAGTTCGAGGCCATCGTGAATCCGTAAGCCCCCGCGCTCATAATAGCGAGCAGGTCCCCGCTTTGAAGCTCGGGCAGCCTTCTTTCCTTGGCGAAAAAATCTCCGCTTTCGCAGATAGGCCCGACGACATCCGCCTTACGCGTCGGCGCGCCGCTGTTGGTGATGACGGGCCTTATATCGTGATACGCGCCGTAAAGCGAAGGCCTGATAAGGTCGTTTATACCGGCATCCACTATCAAGAATTTCCTGGACGGCGTCTGTTTCACGTATACGACAGACATAACCAGGATGCCGCTGTTTCCGGCTATGAACCTGCCGGGTTCCAGTATAATATTCGCCTTTATATTCCTCAGTATGGGCACTACCGCCCTCGCGAACGCGGCGGCCGTCTGGGGCCTCTCTTTAGAATACACTATCCCCAGGCCGCCTCCGATATTCAGCGTCTTTATCTCTATCCTTGAGCGCTCTATAAACGTCTTTACCTTTTTCAGCGCTTTAACGTACGGCCCGGACTCCGTTATCTGGGAGCCGATGTGTATGTGCAGGCCTTTTATATTGAGGTGCGGGTATCTATTTGAATTTTCAAAAACCCATTCGGCGGTCTTGAAGTCCATACCGAATTTCGTCTCTTTCTTTCCGGTAGCTATATATTTATGCGTCGCGGGTCTCACCTCGGGATTCACGCGCACGCATACCTCCGCGCGCCTCTTTACGCGACCGGCGACCGAGTTTATGAGTGCGAGCTCCGGTATTGATTCGACGTTAAAAAACAATATACCGCGCTTAACGGCTGCCTCTATCTCCTCTCTCTTTTTTCCGACGCTGGCGTAGACTATTTTTTTAGCCGGCGCGTTGATCTTCATCGCCTTATAGAGTTCGCCTCCGGAAACGATATCCAGTCCGGCGCCTTCGTTTAAAAGCGCCTTCAAGACAGAGAGGTTCGAGTTGGACTTCATTGAAAAACATATAAGCGGGTCCAATTCGCGGAACGCATGCTTCAGCCTGCGAAAATGACCCACAAGGGTCTGATGGCTGTATAGATAAAACGGCGTCTTCACCTTTTTCGCTATCGCGGGTATACTTACATTCTCGCAGCAGAGGATATTGTTTCTGTATTTGAACTCGTGCATAAAAACCCTTGGCTATGTTCTATTTTCTTTTTACGGACCTCTTCGACTTTACGGAGGCCTTCGGATCCAAAAGCGCCACTATCCTGCTTTTGACCAGTTTATCGGAAAACCTCTTCAACTCGCCGGCCGACATATGCCTTATCTCCTTCGATCTGTCCGCGGAATATCTTATAAGGCGGCCTACGATATCATGCGCGTTTTTAAACGCCACGCCCTTTTCGATAAGGTAATACACTATGTCCGTGGCGTAAAGCGACTCGTCCTTTAGCTGTTCGCCTATCCTGCCTTTATTGAACTTGATTGTTTTGACGATCGCCGCGAGCACCTCCAGCTCCGCGGCAATCTTCTCGAATGAGTCGAAAAGCGCTTCCTTGTCAAGCTGCATATCCCTGTTGTAGCTTAAAGGAAGCCCCTTCATCACGGTCAGAACGCCTACGAGATTGCCGTAGAGCCTGCCCGTATATCCCCTTATAAGCTCGAGTGAGTCCGGATTTTTCTTCTGCGGCATAAGAGAGCTGCCCGTGCAGAACGACTCGTCTATCTCGACGAAATCAAACTCTTTCGTCGACCATATGATGAGGTCCTCCGCCATCCTCGAGATATGCATGCCCGCAATCGAAAGCGCGCTTAAGATCTCGATGACAAAATCCCTGTCGCCGGCCAGGTCCAGCGAATTGGACACCGCCTTGATATCCAGATCGATCCCCGACTTCTCGATGTAGTCCTTTACCTCGCGGCTATAGCCCTTGGCCGCGTTCTCGTAATCCTTCCATCCGATAGGAGTGCCGGCGACCGCGCCCGCCCCCATGGCTGCCCCGAGATGCTCCGAGATATACGACAATCTCGCCTTATCTCTCTGGATCATGCAGGCATAGGCCTTGAAGTGATCGGCTAAAAGGACCGGCTGCGCGTGCTGCATATGGGTAAAACCCGGTATTATCAAACTTTTGTTCTTTTTCGCCGAATCATTTAAGGCGGCGATCAGCTTATCGATAAGCTTCTTCAACTTACCTATATGCGCCGCGCAGTACAGTCTGGTCGCGAATGACACCTGCTCATTTCTCGACCTCGCCGTCTGCAGCTTCAGCGCCAAATCGCCGACCTTTTTCTCCAGCATATCCTGTATTTGACTGTGTATGTCTTCGGCCCCGGCGTCTTTCTTGAACCTACCCGCCCTCACATCGCCGCCTATCTGCATCAACGCGGCCTGAAGTTTGGAGGCCTCCGCGGAATTCAGATACCTGCACTTCTTGAGTATTTCCGTATGCACTATGGAGCCAAGGACGTCATACTCGGCAAGTTTCCAATCGTATCCTATCGACTGCGTAAATCTTTCGACAAGGGGATTTATTTTTTTCTTGAATCTTCCGCCCCATAATTTTTTAGTCATAAATACCTCGCTTTTGGTGCTTGGCATAAAAAAGGGGACAGGCTACTTTTTCAAATAGGACAAGGCTAGAAAAAGTAGCCTGTCCCCTTTTTTCAGGGAAAGTGTCCCCAGTCACGGCTTTTTGTGTATTCGTTACGCCTTTGGTTGAACTGCGTTTGGCTTTTGGTGCTTGGTGGGGACGCTTTCCTTAAGGCATTGTCAAAGCTGGGAAAACGTCCCCAGACACGGCTTTTTGTGTATTCGTTACGCCTTTGGTTGAACTGCGTTTGGCTTTTGGTGTCTTATAGTATAGGGCATACCCCACAACTTGATAAAGCCCTCAGCCAGCGACTGGTCAAATTTATCGCCCTTACCGTAGGTCGCAAGCTCTTTTTTGTAAAGCGAATCGGGTGATTTTCTTCCCGCCACCGAGCAGTTGCCCTTATGAAGCTTGAGCCTGACGGTTCCGTTTACATATCTCTGCGTCTCTTCTATGAATCCGTCAAGCGCCTCTCTAATCGGCGTGTACCAGAGCCCGTCATATATAAGCTCCGCGTATTTAAGCGCCGCGATTTCCTTGAAACGCAGAAGCTCCCTATCCAGGACAAGCGCCTCAAGCGCCTTATGGGCGGTGTAAAGCGTCCACCCGGCGGGAGATTCGTATATTTCCCTGGACTTTATGCCGACGAGCCTGTTTTCCATCATATCGCTCCTGCCGACGCCGGCGTCCCCGGCGATCTTGGCGAGTTTCGATATCAACGAAACCCCGTCGGCCTTTTTGCCGTTTAACCTTACGGGTACGCCGTTTTTAAAATCTATCTTAACGTAGGCAGGCTCCGCCGCCTGCTTATTCACTCCTTTTGTAATCTGATATATATCTTCGTCAGGCGCGTAATAAGGATCTTCCAGCCTCCCGCCTTCAATCGATATTCCCCAAAGGTTAATATCAAGCGAGTATGGCTTTTTCTTTGTTGTGTTAATGGGAATCTTATTCTTCTTTGCATATCTTATCTCATCCTGCCTCGTCTTAAGCTTCCACTCCCTGGCCGGGGCTATAATCCGCAGGCCCGGCTCCAGGGCGCCTATCGTTACCTCAAACCTTATCTGGTCGTTTCCCTTTCCCGTGCATCCGTGCGCCACAAAACCCGCGCGCTCTCTTTTGGCCGCCTCTACCAGGCCTTTGGCTATAAGCGGCCTGGAGAGCGCGGTCGACAGGAGATATCCGCTCTCATAGACGGCGTCCGCTTTCAGGGCCCTGAATACGAAATCCCTCACAAACTCTTTCCTCAAGTCATCCACTATGACCTTTACGGCGCCTGTCTTGAGGGCCCTTTTTCTGTATTTCTCAAAATCGGAATCC
>Ga0272442_10010396_pt1 | contig 11475 bp, 7 predicted proteins | sample SSMForm2O_FD_200262 | JGI IMG/M metagenome (GOLD analysis project Ga0272442, IMG submission 200262) | Marine sediment archaeal communities from Little Sippewissett salt marsh, Falmouth, MA, United States - SSM-Form-2O | ecosystem: Environmental > Aquatic > Marine > Wetlands > Sediment ...
AAAAAATACTCCTCATAAGATTAATGACAAATACCTTTCTCCACCATCCATTATATGGAATAAAACATACGGGGGTGATCTACTTGATTGGGGTTGGTCAATATCAAAAACAAGTGATGGTGGATTTATCATTGGTGGTGAAACAGTTTCTTTTAGTGCAGGCAGTTATGATGCATTTCTCATAAAAACCGACAGTAATGGAAATGAAGAATGGAATAAAACTTTTGGTGGTTCAGCAAAAGATGGGTGCAGGGCCGTGAAACAAACCGATGATGGTGGATATATATTAACAGGATATGCTGATTCATATGGTTATCCTGGCCATGATTATTGGCTTATTAGAACTGATGAAAATGGAGATGAATTATGGAATTACACTTATGGAGGCCAAAATTCAGATGCAGCGGTATCCTTAATTCAAACAAGTAATGGTGATTTTGTTATGGCAGGATATTCATATACCTATTCTTATGGTGGTAAAGATGTTTGGATTGTAAAGACTGATAAGAATGGTAATGAATTATGGAACGATCATTATGGTGGAATTGGAAATGATCAAGGTATGAGTATAGTTGAATCGACTGATGAGGGTTATGTTATTGCAGGATATACGGATTCATTTGGTTCAGGTGGGACTGATATGTGGCTAGTTAAAATTGATATCAATGGAGGTTATGAATGGGATCAATGTTTTGGTGGAAATGATGATGATTGGGCTGGATCAATCGATTTGGCATTGGAAGATGGATACATTATATCAGGAGATACAAAATCATATGGTAATGGTGGTTTCGATGTTTGGGTGGTTAAAACGGACATTAATGGAATTGAAGAGTGGAATCAAGTGTTTGGCGATGGTAATTGTCATGAAACCGGTTATTGTATTAAACAAACTTCTGATGGAGGATATATCATTTCTGGTACAAAATTCATAGTTGATCATGATAATGCCTTTTTTATTAGAATTGATATAAATGGAAATGAAGAATGGAACATGACGATTATCACAGATCAATCTGATATTATGTATTCAATTTGCGAAACTGATTATAATAGTTATGTATCTACGGGTTACACATACACATATGGTGCTGGAAATATGGACATATGGTTACTAAATATTGGGAATATCAATAATCAACCTCCTAGCAAACCAACTATTTCTGGTCCTTCATCTGGAAAAATATACGAAGAACACAACTACAGTTTTGTATCATCTGATCCTAATGGTGATGAAATATCCTACTATATCGAATGGGGTAACGGTACAAATTCTGGTTGGACAAGATTGAAACCATCTGGAGAACCGATATACTCTTCTTATATTTGGACAAAGAAGGGAAATTACATAATCAAAGCTAAAGCCAAAGATTCATATGGTGCAGAGAGCGACTGGGCAATACTAGAGGTTAGTATGCCTAAGAGCAAGATAATTAATCCTTTTGAAAGGTTTCTGGAGAATCATCCATATCTGTTTCCTTTGTTACGGAAGATACTAAGATTACAATAAAATATCTTCTATTTCTCTATGCTTCTCCAATAAATTTAAATTAAAATAAAACATACAGAATTTAATAGACTATTGTGTAGGAATTAAAAAATGAATAAGAAAATAATTGGTATTTTAGTAATGACACTGTTGGTACTAAATATTTTTCCAGCAATTGGTATAATGAATGAAACAAATAATAAGTTAAAAGAAGCACCAGAATCATCATTCTCTCCTGCTGAGTTAATTTTTAAACTTAGAGAAAATACCACTGATCTAAACCCTGAATATGAGTACATTACTAGAGTTAAAATTATTGAAATTGCTGAGGCATATACCAATTACGAATGGTATCCTACTATTGAAAATATTCTTCATGGCGACTGCCCGCTATGTGGTGAAAGAGTAGATACCGCTGACAGAGATAATCATCCTTATTGGTACGAATTTTGGGGATGGAAAGCAGGTCAATTAAACATTGGAATACCTTATAAAGCTGGAGGATTTAGCAGTATCTCTGGATTTAATTTAACTAATCCTGAAGATTTTTATGAGCAATATACAGGAACTGGTGCCTATGAAGGTGCTATTCATTATGGTGGTGATATATATTTCGAAAAACCTGAACCATGTTCAAGGGCTTGTGGTATTGATTGTTCTGGATTTGTTTCAAGATGTTGGAACTTACCAGAGAAACATTATACATTTTCTGGACATGGATTCAACGGACTTCCTAATGTTTCTTCCCCAATTAGATATAATGAGTTAAAACCAGGAGATCTTATTGTTTGGACGAATTATCCAAGGGGTCATGCTATACTCTTTAAAGAATTTGTAGACGAGGATACAATTATCGTCATTGATCAGGGTGGCGTTGCGTGGCAAGTAGCTGAATTTACTTGTGATGTAACATTCATAAGTGATAATGGTTTTTATATACGATTAGAAGGGTCTTACTATGATTATATTGAAAATTACAATAACCAATTATTTGAAATACGTCAATACAAATTTATTTCAAATACACCTTCTACACCGACAATTGAAGGCCCAACAAATGGTAAAAAAGAAATAGAATATGAATACTCATTTGTTGCAACAGACCCAGATGGAAACGATTTATATTATTGTATTGAATGGGGAGATGGCGAGGAGGAATTAGGGCCAAATCTTTCAGGAGAAATAGTAACAGTCAAACATACTTGGTCTGAAGATGGAGTATATTGCTTGAGGGTAAAAGCAAAAGATAATAATGGATTAGAAAGTGGCTGGGCAACTCTTGAAGTCAGTATGCCTAAAAACAAAGCAATCAACTCACCATTCCTAAACTTCCTACAACAGCATCCACATCTGCTCCCACTGTTACGGCAACTGCTAGAACTGTAGTATGTAGTAGTAAAATATTCAGATATCATTAACTTAGCCTAATCAATCCTAAAGTTCAAGGATATCAGTTAGAACGGCTTTCAAAGATACCTTCTCAGACTAGATCAGTATGGATAAGTATTTTATATTAATTGAGTTCCACGGTAATCTGAGGTTTCTTCTTACAGTTCAAAGGTATTAATGCTGATTATGATGTTTATTGATGGGATTTTACTAATAATAATTCAGTAACCTTATATAATGCGGTCAGTCATTCATTATTCTATATGACTCAAAAACAAATAATATTATTCATACACATAGCATATTGGCTAGGGATTATTGCAGATGCAATCTCAACTATTATACTACTATCACCTGAATTGGCTCAATCAGCATTTGGATTATCTGATCTATCAATTAGTGAAGAATACTTATATGTATCAAGAATCGCAGCTTCTCTGATGCTAGGATGGACGTTTTTATTATTATGGGCGGATAGAAAACCAATTGAAAGAAGAGGCATATTAATATTAACAATATTTCCAGTTTTAATAGGTATAATGATATCAGGATTACTTGCAGTAAACTCTGATTTTATACTATTTCAAAATATTTTACCATTATGGATTTTTAATATACTACTGATTATCATTTATATATTAAGTTATTTGAAAGCAAACAAGTTTGCAATAAAAGGATGAAATGGTACTAGACATTATATGAAAGTTTTATCAATTGAATAATATTCACACCTAAAAAAATGGAAAGAGATCGGAAGTTTTTCAATTCATATGAAGATGATTTTCGTGCAAAAGAATATTCAAAATTAGAATTTCAAAATACATATTATTTAGCTTTTAGAGATTTACCAGGAATCTTCATAAATTATGTAAAAGGAAAACAAGCGATTGATTTTGGTTGTGGAACAGGACGGTCAACACGTTTTTTGAAAAAATATGGATTTGAGACCATTGGAGTTGATATATCTAAGGAAATGATTAGTATTGCCAAAAGAATTGATTTACATGGCGATTATAGGTTAATCAAAGATAACGATTATAAGGGATTATCTAAGAAATCATTTGATTTCATTCTTTCTGCGTTTACGTTTGATAACATTCCAATGGAAAAAAAGAAAAAGCTTTTTTCAGGACTTAATCAACTTTTAAAAAAGGATGGAGTATTATTAAATCTTGTTAGTTCACCTGAAATGTATACATATGAATGGGCATCTTTTTCAACAAAGGATTTACCTAATAACAAATATGTGAAAAGTGGTGATGTTGTTCCCATTATTACTACTGATTTTGCAGATAAAAGACCGTGTTATGATATATTCTGTTCCGATGAGGATTATAAAAAAATCTTTTCAAAAGTTGAATTGAATTTAATTGATACTTTAAAACCTCTTGCAAAAGGAGATGAACCTTATAACTGGGTGAATGAAACAAAGATTGCTCCTTGGACCATTTATGTTTTAAAAAGAAAATAAAGGACATCGAAAAGGCAGAAGACATCGAAGTTAACGTATGCTTAACATGTAATGGTGTATGGTTAGATGAAGGGGATCTTGAGTAACTAAAGGAAATCTCAGAAGAAGGATTTAAACCTGATGAATTAGCATAATTCGAAGAAAAGGAAGAAGAAAGACTCTATAAAAAAAGAAATTCTTTAGAAAATTCACCAAATGATTTTTTTAATCCTGCTAGGAATTGTTTCCATTATCTAACAAGTGAAAAGATATTTTTGCAGAAACTTCAAAATTTCATTAGAGGTTTTCATGTAAAAAAGTTTGCATCTTATATAACATTAATTCATGTCTTCTTTAAAACTTACAACATATTTAAGGGATTCCTGTGAAATAAAATCAAGAGATTCACCATCGACCTCAGCATAAGGATACATGAAATAATTCAATGGTTCACCATCTTGCTCAGGATTTAATATGATATCTCTCCCCATTGAAAGATCAACATAAGTATCACTTTGCATTCCAAAATAATAATCCCTTGCCTCAATGATCTGTGCATCATCTAATTCAAGATGTTCATTAAACATTAATTTAGCAACATCCGAAGGATCAACTGGAATCCAACCATATGTAGGTAAATAAAACTCAGCATGGCAATGATATGAACCTGTTATATCCCCTTCTTCACTCATCCTTGTACCAAAAATTTCCCTTGATGGAACATCAACACTACGTGATAATGCAACAAAAACTGATGAAAAATCTGCACATTTACCATGAAGGTTCTGTAAAAGAATACACACATCTCCATTTCCACAGAAACTCAAACCAGGATCACGTTCTCCATGTTCAATAAGATAATCATAAATTGATATTGCCTTAGTAAGAATTGTAATATTATCTTCAATGATCTCATCAGCAATCTCTTTTACAATACCGTCTATTGGACCTAAAGATGTAGGAATTAAATATGGTTCAACATACACAGGTAGATCATTGTTTGTTATTGTAAAATTTTTTCTAATACGCTCTTCTCTTTTAATATGAAATGAAAAATTCAACTGTGGAAATGTTTCTGTATTTTCCCATTTTGCATATAGTATCATAGTCCCAGATTCAGATTCGCGAAAAACACCACTATAATTATAATTTCCGTTAATATGATAATCATTTATTTCCTGATAATCATTTGATACAGGATAGGGTACCCAAAGGCGAGTTAACTCTGTTGTATCATCTGTTCTAATGGTAAAATTCATCTGTATTATTCCCTGTTTAACTGATTTAATCATTTGTTCATTTGATTGATATTTAAGATTAACTTCATTATTTTCAATACAGCCTAAAAATGGAAGAAACACTAGCATGATAACAATTAAAATATTTAGTTTTTTCATACTTATATGAGATAACATATATTCTTTAATTTTAAATAACTTTTTCCATATGCAATATAAAAATAATATTTGATTTTAAAGCATACATTATTGTAGTTAAAATCTTATTTGATGTTGTCATGAAAACAACTAAAACTAATAAGATGGCCCAATTGATATTCTCTTCTTTAATCATCATAACCTGTGTTCAATTATGTATAAGTTATACTCCCTCTGCTATAGAAACAGACATAACATACGATATTTCTGTTTCAGAGATTGGAAATATCACATCAATTCAAGAAGCAATTGATATCGCACAAAAAAATGACATCATCTTTATTAAAAATGGTATCTATCATGAAAACATCGTAATTGACAAATCGATCACCCTAATTGGTGAAAACAAAACCCAAACAATCATCGATGGTAGAAACGCAGGAAATACAATTAAGATCAACGCTGGAAATGTAACCATCAAACAGATAACTATTCAGCATAGCGGCATTTATTTTCCAAATGCAGGAATTAATATAAGCAACTCACATTCCATCATTGAAAACACTATTTTAAAAAATAATTTCTATGGTATGACCCTTTTCAATGCTCAACACAATTCGATACAAAACAACATGATTCAAGATAATGATCATTGCGGGATATACATGAGCTATTCCTCTAATAATTATTTTTCTAATAATACAATTACAAACCAGACATACAATGGTTTTGGACTCTATGACGGATCAAACTACAACATCATAAGCAACAATACATTAACAAAAAATGGCTACTGTGCCGTTAATATCCGTATCTCATCAATGAACACCATAATTGGAAACAATATTTCAAATAACAACATCGGAATCCATCTTCCCTCAACAGAAAACAACATCAAGCAAAATACATTTTCAAACAATAATAAAAATTATGATGAAGAAATCTTAACACCTGGCTTTGAACTCATATTAGTCATTCTATCCGTATATTTCATTGTTTTATATAACAGACTAAATCAAGGTAAACATTGATCGGTTTGATTCATTATCAAGCTGAAACACTAATATTTCAGTTTTTATTGACGTAGTTGATATGGTTTTTATGCAATCACATCCGTCTATAATAAAACCCCCTAAATATTTCTCCCAACATCTAATAATAGAGGTCTACTATAATCTCTTTTTCCTTTTTTTCTAGTTTAATATCAAAGGATATCTATTTCTATTGAAAAACATCTATATATGTTCCTACTCCTACGACAAATAATGGGACTTTAAAAGAGGTTTAAAAACCTCTTTCTTTTAAATTTTGTATTCTTATTCCCTCAGAGAGAAATTAGATTTATCATTTTCATATTTGATTTTTTTTTTTGAATCAAAATAAGGATAATAATCTTAGAAAAAACTGTTTTGTCCAAATTTTCTAAAGGAGATTTTATATAGTGTTCAATATTTAATAACTATATGGGAGTTGAAATATGAAGAAAATAATTTCAATTTTATCAATGGTGGTTTTGATCCTCAGCGGGATTGGAGCTAGCGTCATATCAGCGGAGATTCCATCTTTGCATCAATCCTCGAGTTTGGATGAATATGACATGGTAATTATTGCACCAAGTCAATTTTCATCAACACTGCAACCATTAATCGATCATAAAAATTCAGTCGGCATACATACGTTTTTAAAAACAACAGATGAAATCTACAACGAATATAATGGAAGGGACTATGCTGAACAAATTAAATATTATATAAAGCAAGTGATAGAGCAATATGAAATTGACTATGTCCTTTTTATTGGTGGTGCAGAAGATATCCCTAGTCGATATACTCATGTGTATTTTGATGAACCCTTTGATTACCCCACACCAGATGAATGGGTTTTTGCATCTGATTTTTATTATGCCGATATCTACGATTTCAATAGTAATTTCAGTAGTTGGGATAGTAATGAAAATAATGTGTTTGCTGAATATCATTGGGAAGGAAATACCGATGAAATTGATCTTGTTCCAGATGTGTATCTTGGTCGACTTGCATGTGTTAATGAGATACAAGTACAGATATGTGTAAATAAAATCATTCAATATGAAACAGAAAAATCATGGAGTCAGAATTGGTTTACCAATCTTGTTCTCATTGCTGGTGATGGTATCCCTTTTGATCCGGAATCTATTGATGAAAGTGAATATTTACAGGAACACATTATGGACATTATGGAGGGTTTCATTCCAAATTGTATTTGGGCATCTAATGGAATGTTGCATGACTCATATAATATTAATGATGCAATTGAAGAGGGTGCAGGTTTTGTCTTTTTCAATGGCCATGGTTCTCATGATTTATGGGGCACGTATTTACATAACAGAAATACCATGGTTCCACCAGGTTTTTATCGGACATCACATATTAATCAGTTAACCAATAGTGATTTTTTGCCTATTGTCATTTCAGATGCTTGCTATCATCTTCAATATGATATTCATCCTGATTGTTTTGGTTGGAGTTTTGTTTCAAATCCAAATGGTGGTGCTATTGCATTTATTGGCGGATCCGATACGGATTTAGCATATGCTGGAACAAGAATTGTTGAAAAAGGAATAGAGAAACTCGATCTAAAAATATGTATGCTTTATCAAGATGGAGTTTCCCATCTTGGTGATCTCTGGGGCAAAGGCCTTATTGAATATCAACCCGTTAAACATGATATTGTTGATCTTCTTACGATTCTTCAAAATCATCTTTTTGGCGATCCTTCCCTTCAAATAGCCGATCAATCACAACCGCCAATGAAACCAACTTCTCCTCTTGGTCCATCTGAAGGTACCATTAGAGTTGAGTATGATTTTACTGCTGTTACTACTGATCCAGATAATGATGAATTGTATTATCTTTTTGATTGGGGAGATGATACAATGAGTGATTGGATTGGTCCGTTTGAATCAGGTGAAAAATGCACAGCATCACATACATGGAATATTAAGGATACATATCAGGTAAAAGTAAGAGCAAAGGATATTAATGGTGTTCAAAGTGAATGGTCAGACCCATTACCAATTAAAATACCTAAAAACAAACAAATCAACACACCATTCCTAAACTTCCTACAACAGCATCCACATCTGTTCCCACTGCTACGACAACTGCTGAAACTATAGATAACCAAATCTCTCTCTTTTTTTATCTTTCTAATATGATGGAGAATTTGGGGATTTCGGTTTTGGAAAAGATAGAAGAATTGCAGATATAGAACTTGTATAAAATAAGATGTATGTTGCGTTTTTTAATCAAAAAGAAAGATATAATAAAAAGAAACAGACAGAATACTATGATTGGAAATTATCATGCCTAGCAGGTTTTTTGATTCTTAAAATTAGTACTTAGGATAAAATATCAGTTTTCAATTCAACAATAGCCATAAAAATACAATGATGCCTAATAAAAGCATAGCAATCCCTGTCCCAATAGCAAGTTTGCGTGTCTTTTTTTCTTCCTCCGTTAGATCTGACCATGGTTTTTGGTTTTTTCCAATTGCAATTCCAATTGAAATTCCAATTGCTATGCCGATTGGTATGCCAATAACGAAATCACTCATTCTTTACACCTATCACAAACAAAGGAAAGTAGAGTATTTAAAAATTATCATAAGAAATTTGTACAAAAATATCATATCTAGTAAGGTTTTTAATAAGTACTTCATATTTTCTTATAGCTCTCGACTATAAATTGAAAAATTTCAATTCTTACAAGGATAAAATTCTACATCAGTATCAGTCGATGGTAATTCATTTTCAAGTCTTAGTATATCTTGCAACACTTCTGCATATCGTTCTGCTAATTTTACCTGCTACTTAGCAATATATCCTTTACAATAAATTTTTACAATAAACTCTTTATATTGTAAGTTATATTATAATATTAGGAGGCGAAAAATTGAAGAAAATATTTTCAATAATAATAGTAGGAATTTTAGCCCTTGGGGGACTTGGAGCAGTTGCTGTAACTGAAGAAAAAACTGAGACGGACATAATGACATTCTCATCACCGACTATAACAGAGAGAAATAGTGACTATGTTGAATTAAATCTTAATGAGACATCATCATATTTGATGCAACCTGGTAAACCTATGGTGCCAATGGTTGTAAAAACTGCCGAACTCCCATTTGGTGTGCAGAATGTTGAGGTTGAAGTATTGCCAATGGGTATTAATGAGGTTGAAATTGAGAATAAGATTTGTCCAGCTCCCGCGATGATCCCTATAACATCTTCAAATAATATTAATTTGAAAACTGAGAAGAATGAGAAAACATATGAAAGCACAGATCTTTTTCCAAATAGTTGGTTTAGCTATAGTGTTGGCTGTGGACTAAACGGAGACGGTGAGCGTGTAACACACGTGGCAATACATATCTTTCCAGTTAGATATGCTCCCGCGTTAGACAAGTTGTGTGTTGCAGAGAAGGTCAAAGTTTCGATAACCTATGAAGAACCCAAAACAAACCCATTCCCCTTGAATAGTGAATATGATCTGGTTATTATAGCTCCATCAAAATTTACCGATAATTTGCAGAGATTAATAGATCATAAAAACAGCCATGATGTAAAAACTATATTAAAAACAACCGAGGATATATATAATGAATACACTGGTGTGGACAAACCAGAACAAATAAAGTATTTTATTAAAGACGCAATTGAAACTTGGGATATCACATATGTCTTACTTGTTGGGGGATTGAACTCAGTTGTTTATGCAAAACCTCGCGATGACGCCAACCAAGGATCAAAGGATTGGTATGTACCTGTTAGATATTCCAACCTGTACGATGATCCGGCTTTTCCTCTAGCGGCAGATACTGTTCATGACCCTGGATGTCTAAGCGATCTATACTATGCCGATATTTATAGAGAGGAAGGTGCATTTGCTGACTGGGATCCAAATAATGATGGTATTTTTGCTGCATGGGGAAAACCAGGTTATGAAAATGATACAGATCTTGATTATTATCCTGATGTATGCCTAGGTAGACTTGCTTGCAGAAGTATAACTGAAGTTAAAACTGTAGTTGATAAAATAATTAACTATGAAAGTAATCATATTGACCCATCTTGGTTCAAAAAAATGATTGTAGTATCAGGTGATGGTTTTCTAGATCAAATAGATTGGGATATGAAATGGGATACTAATAGTCTTGATAACGGCGAATATACAATACATGCTCAAAGTAAAAACCCTGAAGACACTATTGGACCTGAAGACACAATTACAATAACAATTGATCGTTGGGGTGAATGCACTCAGTCATCCATACATTTCAATCATGATGATCATTTGAACCCTGCACTTGAAAATGGATATCCTGCCGTCCCAATTGCAGAAATAGTTTCTATATCTAATGGAGATATTCTTAGTACTACTGATATTTCTTATACACCTAGGGATGGAGAAGCATATTTAAATTGGTTTTTCTGGTGGGCAAATGTAAGCTATGTTGATGGAGTTATAACTATTCGTGGTAAATCATATGATCCAAAACCGTATGGTTATTTAACAGATTTACATGTTTGGATTACAAATAGTAATGATGAAATTGTTTTTTCTGATTGGAGAAATAATTCTGAAATGTATTTCGAAGGTGAATGGGTTACTGGTGAGAAACTATTAAATGGCAGAGGAGGAGCTTTATACTATATGCCAGATGATTTCGAAAAAGATATTCTTTGGGCTTCAAACGGCCGATTAACTGGACAGACTTCTGTTATAAATGCA
>Ga0272442_10010398_pt1 | contig 11474 bp, 5 predicted proteins | sample SSMForm2O_FD_200262 | JGI IMG/M metagenome (GOLD analysis project Ga0272442, IMG submission 200262) | Marine sediment archaeal communities from Little Sippewissett salt marsh, Falmouth, MA, United States - SSM-Form-2O | ecosystem: Environmental > Aquatic > Marine > Wetlands > Sediment ...
GCCGGTTATACCCGAAGATTACACAGCTTTGACAGACAAACCTATTAAAATGCCGGCTTTTGATGAGAAGACCGCTATCCGGGGACTGGAACTGTTTGTCGAACTAACTGGTTCGTACCCGGAAGAGCTTGATCTTATGAATATAATTTCAAAGACCAGCGAAGCTATGGGCGGCAAGCTGGCCGGGGAACAAATGCAGCAGGAAAATCGAGATATTAATGAGCAGGAAATGACCAAAGAGCTTACGGAAAAAATAATGCCAATCACAGGATTAGCAGCATTCTATATGCAGCTCGTCCAGAACAAGAATGACCCGGCGTATTACGGAGAATTCGTTACTCCCGAAGACGCTGATAAGGTTCTGATGCGGTGGAAGGTCTCGGAGAATGAATATCGTGTTATTTTTGGTGACCTGAAGGCCGAGACGGTCAGTGCCGACGTTTTAGCTGAGCTTGAGAACTTGCCGCAATGACGGTCAATATTTTCGTTTATTTAAAAAGGGCCGGGCTTTTAGTTCGGCCTTTTGTATTGCTCCTGACCCCATTTTCCATTTACTTGTTGTTAATGGTAATGCCGGGCCAATCGTCCGTGCGGAAGGGCGACGCCGGCAGACCGGCACCGTTGTATAGATTACAGGCGGGATTGTCCGCCCAGGCATAACGCACGGCCGCCGGGGCGGTCACCTTGTCGTTTTTGACAACAATGGTCTTGCCTTCAATAGCGGCATCGGCCCAATAGAATTTCCTGTCCGCTCCGGCAATAGCAAAGCCCGTCAGCGGGCCGTCTTTGGCGACTAATCCGCTGTCGATATGGTCGAAGTTCAGCCGGATTTGGTTACCCTCGACGGTCATGGAACTATACACCGGGCCGGAGTACTCGACGTTTTGGCCGTAGTCCTGGGACTGGGCAATCAGGGCCAGACGTTTGCCCACAGTCTGCTTGTCGCGTGGGTGAATGTCTCTTGGGTTACCGACATCGATAATCACGGCCATGCCTGTATTGGACAGGGACAGGGTCATCTGCTGGGCTTCGCGCAATTCGGCCCAGGCGCTGTCACCGGGCTCGTCCTTGCGCTGCATATAGTTGGCTAATTGCACGAAGTAGAAAGGAAAATCGCTTATGTTCCAGGCCCGGCGCCAATCCCGGATCATAGCCGCAAAAAGCTTGCGATACTGGTAAGCCCGGTCGGCATTGGACTCACCCTGGTACCAGATGGCGCCTTTGATGCCGTAGGGCACTAACGGAGCAAGCATTGCATTGTAAAGTCTTGCCGGGAGATACTGCTGGCCCGATCCGAGGGATCGTATGCACTCGATACGATAATTCCAGGGGCCGCTCAGGTCGATGGGATTTACGGTGTCACCCGTGCTTATCTGAATAGGGTTATCGGTGGGGTAAATCCCGCCGCCTCCCTGGCCGTCGAAGACACGTACGGCAATAACGTTTCGACCGGCCTTCACCAGATCAGCGGGCACGGCATAGATACGTGGTGTTCTATAGGGGGCAGGGACCTCACGCATAGTTCGGCCGATCTGCACCCCGTTGAAATAGGTGATATCCCAGTCGTCAATTGCGGAAAGCTTCAGAGTAAGGTCACGTCCGGCCCATTCCTGAGGGATCGTGACTTCCCGGCGGAACCAGACCACGCCGTCAATGTTAAGTCCGGTGTCTTCCCAGAGGGCAGGCAACACCATAGTATCCCACTCGGATAAATCGACGTCCATATTGGTCCAGCCGTTTTCAACGGTTGTGGTATCGGCCATGATGGCGTCCGGATCGCGTTTGTCCATAAGCTTAACACCGTATTTTTTCTTCAGTTGAGCCTGGATTCGCTTAGCATCCGTTTCACGGGCCAGGATAGGTGCAAAATCGGGATCAATCTTGAGGATTTCCATGCTGGTCCAGGCCTCGGCCGGCGTCCCGCCCCAGGTGGTGTCGATCAGGCCGATGGGCTTTACGCCGCTCTTGAGCAGGTCACGTCCGAAGAAATAACCCACAGCGGAGAAATCGCCTACGGTCTCGGGCGAACAGACTACCCACTTTCCAGTGACATCCTGCAATGGTTTGTCGGCCGTGGCTTTCTCCACCGTGAATAAACGCAGGTTGGGATATTTCGCTGCGGCAATCTCGGCCTCAGCGTTGTTGGAGGTTTCCACCGGCCACTCCATATTGGATTGACCGCTGCATATCCAGACCTCGCCCACCATGACGTCCTTAAGTTCGATGGTCTTCTCCGGCGTACTGATGGTCAAAGTATATGGACCGCCGGCCTCCATGACCGGCAGTTTCACCTGCCAGCGTCCGTTCCGGGCCCTGGTCTTTGCCTGATTGCCGTTGATTTCGGCCGTAACTGGAGTGCCGTCCTCCGCCCAGCCCCAGAGAGGGCAGGACATCTTCTGTTGCAGGACCATGTTATCCGAAAACAGGGCGGGCAGTTTCAAACCAGATACCGACGGGGTGATATCATTTGAGACCTTTGTTTCCGAACAGCCGACCAAACCCAAAAAGATGGAAACCAGACAGAGAAGCGACTTTGCAGTTTTCATAGTAAAGACTCCATTAGTATGTGTTTAAATCAAATTTAAGGGGATCAGGATAACGTAGAAACGACAGGATTGCAACCGTTAAATAGACAACTCTTTTCCTAAAGAGATTAGGGATATCTTTGCCATCTCCGGATTTAATTATGGTTTGACCTTTTTATGGTTAAATTAGTTGCTGTTGGGATTTGATTTTTTCCTGGGTAGCAAATCTAGCAGGGTGGAGAGATCCGAAAGCTCGATTTTTTGGCCGGATTGTGCTGCGGCGATCCTTATGGAAAAAGCAATAAGTTTGAGAAATTTAGCATTGATTTATCTGATAACAGTTAGTATAATTATTTCTGATGGCGGAATTTGATTTTTATATCGGTAATTTTCGGCTAAGGGAATCCGTTTGGGAGACGAAAGCATGGGCCGACTGTTCCGATTCCTACAATTCCATGGCCTATGCGTCTGCCCTTGAGTTCCGAGTGCTGTTTTTAACAGGAGTATCGAAATGAGTACGCACAGCTCAATTAATTATCATCGAAACAAACCTGATAACCGCTTCTTTGCTGAGCATGGTTATCTGAAAGTTCCGCATCTGGTGCAGTGGATGGCAACCTTGCGTTGCGCAATGAAGTGTGAACATTGTCTGGCTGCCGGAGATGGAATGGATTTTAAGGATATGCCATTAGACAAGGTCAAGGATCTGATCGATGAAGTGGCGAAGCTTGGAGTGAGTGAGTTCCTGCTGACTGGTGGGGAACCGCTGGCAAGAGACGATCTGGTCGAGGTCATTGCCTATCTTGGACACAAGCAAGTCAATTGGACCTTAAATACGGCCACCTATCCAAACTCGGAATTGCGAGGTGCTATCTCAAAACATCACCCCGGCTTTGTAGCTGTGAGTCTGGATGGACCACAGGCTGTGCACGACGGTTTTCGCGGCAGGGTAGGAGCCTATGAACAGGCCCTGGAGTCTATTGCCTTTTTTAAGTCACTTGGGGTGCGTGTTTGTGCCGGGACTACGGTAACAACGCGGAACTATCCCTATCTGGACGAAACGTTCCATCTTGCCGTGGGCAGCGGGGCGGACCAATGGGGTATCCACCTGCTGGTACCAGAGGGAAAGGCCGCTCTCAGGAAAGATTTATTCCTGTCCCGCAGGCAACTTAAACGTCTAATCAGGTTTGTGGCGCGCAAGCGGCGCTACTTCAACGTTCAAATGGCCGACGAGATCGGTTATCTCGGTGTATACGAACCTTTGGTGCGCGATATCCCCCTGACCTGCGGTGCTGGGCGCACGCAGTGCGTCGTGCTGCCGGACGGCTCGGTAGTGCCATGTACGACACTGGACCGCTCCACGCGTGCAGGGAACCTTTATGAACAGACACTTCAAACGATCTGGAATGCTGGCTTTCAAGAACTGCGGTCCTGGCGGCCTCAGGGAAAGTGTGGACACTGCGACTATGCCATAGCATGTAAAGGGGGCTGCTGGCTTCAGCGTAAGGCGGGCGCTGAATGTTTTAAGGATGTATGGCATGTGCCGGAGGCATTAAAGACTGCCGCCGGTATTGCGATATGTTTGGGTGCTTTAGGTGCAGGCGAGCAAATGGTAACGGCTGCAGAAGCTGCGCAACCGGAAACAACTACCTCGCTTACCCGGGTGGACAACCATAGTGAGAGTATAAGTGAGAGTGTTTTAGATGTTCTGCGCCTGGACGAAGCCATTTTGGATTATTATGTGGAACTGGCGGCAGGGCGGGAAGTTGGCGGAGACATCCAGCCGACGGATGCTAATGATGCAGGCTGGGCATTCTTCGAGGATTTCAAGCAGGGGACATTACCTCAGGACATCAGGGAGCGTTGTGAAAGAGTGACTCAGGCGCTGGATACTGAGCAGATGTCCCTGTCATTAACCGCGTTGTGCTGGAGGGTAGTCAGTGAGCCTTTGTTCGATGCGGAAAATCCCTGGGTATATTCATATGCAGACAAGCAGGTAATATATGATACGTTGTTTGCCATTGAACAGAAGGCCCATGCTTTGAGACAGGAGATATTCGCCATGAATCTCGATCCCTACCTGCGCCGTGGCAGAACGGCTGCAGCGAGTGTTCCGGCAGGCAAGGCAGGACCCCCGCCTGGCTATAATGAGAACTATATCCTTAGCAAGGATCTCAATGAAGAACGCTGGGGAGTTGGCAGCGATTCTGATACGCGCGCAGCAGCAGAAGCCTACATGCTGGACCATCCCTGCGGTTCTTATATGGATCTGATATTCAGCTTTTCCCAGGATATTTTCTGGGGTAGCGAGCTTATCCGCTTTCGCAATGGAGACGTTGAGGTATTGAGCTCGGAGATCGATTACGGCAATCAAGGCCTGTTTACAATAGGCCCATTCGATATGATTGAGACCATTGATTCTGTTGAGCTGGTGTTTCAAATAAATGCCGGTATAAAGACCGCCAAGACCGGGATAGAGGAATCCATTCTGGACGACGCCGAGGGAGACAATGACATTAACCGGACCGTCCAGGTTCAGCTTTCGGGTGGATTGCGATACACTTATGTGGAATTAGTCGACCAGGTTTATTATCAAAACAGAGAATTGATTGCACGGATGGCCGCCAACTGGTTGTCCGGTCAGCCGGTGAGATTGTGGGATCGAAACTATTCCGTTATCACCGCCGTTAATCAGAACCAGGGTTTGCTCTGGCCTCTCTTTAGAGAGATCATCGGTAACGATCCTGATACACCACCTTCACTCGGAAGACGAGATTTGAGTGACATAATTGAGTTAAGTGAATTGATATCCGCTCTGGAGAATGATGATGCTATACGTAAGCGAGCCGTGTTGAAGGATATTGATTTTTGGATGTTCTGAAATTTTATCGGCTCTCGTCCTTCCGAGGGCAGTTTTTCAGCATATAAACCTTATTTTCAGAATAATTGGGTAACTATACAAATACACAAGCTTGCTTGGTGGTAATTGATTCCAAAAAAGGCCGGGCTTTTAGTTCGGCCTTTTGTATTGTTTCCTTTTTGGAACATGTTCCAGAAGACCGTAAAAGTTTTTGTTTTATACTAACACGAAATAATAGTCTTTGATGGAATGATCAATTAATTTCATTATACAGAAATAAAATCAATCCCTTTCCAGCGTAACCGCCATTAAACCGATTACTACATCGTTGGCAATTGTTTTAATTCGAAGTGCCTTCAACTCTTTATTTTTATCCAGCGGCAGATCAAATACCGTTGCGGCGCCACCGTCGATGTGAATCGTTTTGTTTTTGGCTGATACGTTATAACCTTTCATATCTGTTTGCCCGGTCTTCAGGTGAATCCGCGGCGGGCGGGGGGCATTGATGTTAAATGCATAGCCGTCCTGATAATAATCCTGTTCGATTGGCCACCATGTTTGGGGATTTACCAGCTCAAGTTTTGTCGAAGTCCCGTCCGCATACTTAATCTCGACTACACCATTAACGAACCGACACTGCATGTGATGCGTCGAACCGGCCATCAGCAAATAGGCATGTGCTGCATTACCGGCTAATGGAATAACTGCCTGGTCAGGATAATTATCCCAAAGCGATGTAAACAGGATGTTATTGACATCCGGCGCGGCCGGTGTCGAAAACGGAACTCCCTGTGGGATAGTGATTTGATTTTCAGAGCCCGCTGCAGACCGTAGCCCGGAATCATCTATTTCCGCGGTCTCGGCGTACGAACACCAGTCTCCGATTCCCTGAATGGGTATTTGCAGAGTTGGATACGGCGGCCGCGGCGAGATGTATTGGGGCTTAAAGATACTTGTCACTTTATCGTTCATGTGCCGGGTAATATCTACGGTCTCAAAGTTCCTGTTGTCACCGCTTTTGATATTCCAGTTGATTATGGATGCTTCATATGGCTTTTCGCCGGATTCGACACTCACCAGGTTACTGCCGGGTTTTAAATGGACCGCGGGGATTGTAATGATGCTGGATTCGGACATTGGCATAATCGAGACTTCAACTGAAAAATCGCCTGAGGACGGATTAACGGAAAGATTGCCTGTCAGTAACTTCGAAGTATTATTACGGATGCGGAAATTAAGTTCGGCAGCGGTTTGATCATCCTCGGCGACAATTTCAACCGGATTTCTAACCTCGATATCAACCGGTTCCCACCATTCCATTTGGCCTTGTTTTAATCGCATAAAAGCAGTCTTCTGTCCGGGTCCGCTTTTTATCGTGGCAATCAGCTCTTTACTTTTGACATTCGATTCTTCAAAAATTCCCTGGGGATCATAAATATCCGTAACAAGCGCTTTTGTAGTATCGAATCTCAGTTGTTCACCGGTTGCGGTAAAACTATCGAGAGTTATTTGTTCCGGCGTGTCACCATTCCATTTCACCTCGATATTATATTCGCGAGCGGTTCCACAATCGATTTCAATCCGCGGTTCTCCAACGAGATTGGCCAACGGTTTCCATGAAACTTTTTTCCTGTTAACGAGAATATTTTCGACGAGCACTGTTTTGGCAGTAAGCTTTAAGATTAGCTGCAATTGTTTCTCATATGAAGGTTTGATGGAATATTTGTCTGTATCCCCGTCTCGCTTAAATTGAATTGAAATGTCATCGATCGCAAGTGACGCGTGATCCCACTCACGTGGAAATCCCGGCTGAATAACAATTTTGTCCTCCAGTAAATTCGGGTGTATCCCAAAAATTCCCTCGGTGAGCGTTCGAGCGGCCATCGCAACAGAGTCTGAAAAATCCCGATATAATTCACCGCGGAACGCATCATAAAACGATAGCTGCTGAAAATTGCCCGGGCTGGAAGTCAGGTACATACTTTCAAGAAGCATGCTCTTCCAAAGCTTATACGCCTTTTCACTTCGTCCAGCCTGCCAGTAAGCTAATGCCGTATGCATGACCTCGGCAAAAGCGACATTATTTATGGACCATGTATAAGGCATCCAGTTTGTTGTCGATAAAAGAAAAAGATCGTCATCGCATAGTCCGTTTGCTTTTACAGGGATATGTGGAATTTGATTGTCGACGTATCGTAACGCCTGGTATGCCTGAAACGCATCCGGCACATCGGAATCGAGCGCGTGGTAGATTGTCCAGAGGGCAGGATTTTGATGAAGCAATTTGTTGCCCATCAAATCCTTGTACTCGGCGTACCAGCCTTTTTCAGGCATCCAGAGAATTCCGTTTATTGCTTTTAGAATTCGCTCTGCTTCTTTTTGATATGGTTCAGGATTTTTGTTTATGAACGGTGCTAAATAGGCGGCCATTTTATTGGCTTTGTAGTTGTATGACGACGAATGAGTGACACCTCCGCCGCTGTACTGCAGGGCGTCGCTTGCCCATATGGAGGCATATGCATCGTAGAGGCCGTCACCATCGGGATCGAACGTTCTTTTTTCCCACTCCAGATGGCGTTCGATTACCGGCCACATTTCGACCAGATATTCCAGGTCACCTGTGTATTTGAAATGTCTCAGGAGCTGGTCGATAAACACGAGGTTCATGTCATAATGATGGGGCTTTGAAATTTTATTGGGATTTCGGCTGATATATCCTCTGGTAAATATCGCCTTACCGGCTTCCTCTTTTTGGCGGGCAAGATTCCGTTTGGGATCGGGTGCTGCCGTTGCGGAAGCCGGCTCGGTATATTGCGCCTTGGCATACGCGCTAAAATGCGTCGTTGCCTGCTCATGCCGGCTCAGTGCATCGGCAATGTAAGCGCCGCGCCAACCCGGCAAACGCATTCTCCAGGCGATTGCACCATGTAAAAATGTGGGATGCTCCCATACCGCATCGGCTGCCATGCTTAATGCGCCGCCCAACGTATTGAGATACTCATCCGGTGTTTCCAAACGAACCTTTGATGCCTGCGCCCGGCGAGATGTTTCAGCTTGCGAAAACCAATCGGGGATATCACTATAAATCGGGGCGTTAGTGTTATCGGGATTGCTGATAAGCATATAGAACGGTTCGGAATCGGAAATTTCGACTCGTCCGGTTATAACCGGGCTATCGGATTTCTCCGAATCGAAAAGCTCACGAGGACTCGATTGTTTGTGAGCATCGGCAATATGAAACTCGGAGCCGGGCGGGGGAGTGCCAATCAAACGTTTTTTTATTTTTACCCGGGTTGAGTCGATTTCCGCTTTAGAAGGCTTATAGTTGTTTTCATAAATTTCATTTTCCGTTAATACTCTGCCTGAGCCGTAATGCAATATGAAGTAATTTTCCTTGAGCTCATACACATTATCCACACAATACTCGGGATGTAGATAGAATACGGATTCCGGATCGGCCCCGATATCGCCATCCCGGCTGAACCGTTTTCCGGTGGCGCCGCCGAATACCCAAATCAATTTCACTTTCTCCGGAATATCGGTGAATTCGAACTTTGTAATGACTCCATCACCTTTGTAAAGCGGCAGAACCGTAAGTGTTATCCGGCCTTCTCCGATAATGGTGTCTTTTATTTCATATATCATCGATCCGGCACGGTAGCGAGCTTTGATATAATCCGCTTCAATCAGCCATTTATCCGAATCACCTGAGAACAAACCAAACTTAAGGTTCCCGCCCATCCTCGGCATATACAAGGCAAATTCCGGCAGGTCGCCCGCTTCGACTCTGAAGCCTGTATTTGACCCGTACAATGCCCGATTAAATCTTTTTGTGCCGTTAATAATGACGAAATCGCCGTCTTCCGGCCGGTACCTTATAGAACGTTCGATGTCGTGCCATAGTTGCTCACCGGACATTGATGTGTTATTGCCAAAGCCGTGATCGCAAATAGCTGTTGTTAAGATGATTATTACAAGAAATGTTTTCGGAAAACTCATCAGTACTCCTTGTATCATTCTCCCCGGTATATGATAAAGCATAGAATTTGTATTACTTTCAATAGCTGCTAACTGTACTTCATTTTTCTGTAAATATCAATTTGATATGTTTTAATGTTGTGAATTGTCGAAATCAACTTCAACAACAGGGGCGTCAGGCATAGGTTTAAAATACAAAAAACTATTTGCACTATTAATTGTAATGCTTTAGATTAATGCAATGTATCACACAAGTTATGTGATTTATATCGTTGAATTTACGAACAAAAAAAACAGAAGGAGAGCGTATGAATTTCTACAAGCCGATTATACTGTTTGTTTTGCTTACCTTTATTAGTTCGCCCTTATCAGCCCAGAGACGGGAAGAAGAAAATATATCCGGCCGAATTCCTGTCTATGAGGTCCCTTACAAATATCCGACAGTTGATGGTATAAAGGAGGTCTTGAATCGTGTGCGGACGTATTATGAATCCACAAGCCCGCGAAAAATTATCGATTCTGAAACAGGCGAGGAGATAACCGACTTTTTAAAACCGAATAAGAATGCTCGTGTTTCACACGGCTTCTCGAGTGAATGGTCTTACACACATGGTGTTGTCCTTTCAGCCTTCGAGTATATCGACGATGTGGCCGGCGACCCTGTGTTTTTTGCCAACAACACCGAGTTTTTTGATTTAGTGGTCGAGACCTTGCCGTATTTTATGAAAAACAAAGAAGTATTTGGCAGAGAAGCAAGGGGCGGCTGGGGCAGAACCCCAAATTTTCGTGCACTCGATGATTGCGGTTCTATTGGTGCCGCGATGATCAAGACATATCTAAAAGATAAAAATGATGATTATCTTGAACTGATCAATATCATTGCCGATTACATTTCCAATGGACAATGCCGCCTGGAAGACGGTACCCTTGCGCGTCATCGCCCACAGTACCAATCTATATGGGCAGATGATTTATACATGAGCGTGCCGTTTCTCGCCAATATGGGGGTGCTCACCGGCGACAATAAATATTTCGATGATGCGGTGAAACAAATCCTGCAGATGGCTGATCGGCTCTACATCCCGGAGAAGGAGCTTTTCGACCACGGTTGGAGCGTCACTTCGGGCGACTATGACCCGCGTTTTTACTGGGGCCGTGCCAACGGCTGGACATTAATGGCCATGGCCGAATTGCTCGATTGTTTACCCGAAGATTACCCCGGCCGAGATAAAGTGCTCCACCTGTATCGCTCGATGGTCCGCAGCCTGGCCGGCCTGCAGGACGGCACCGGCTTCTGGCACAACATGCTCGATAAGACCGATACCTATCTGGAAACCTCCTGTACGGCCATGTTTACCTTTGCAGTGGCCAAAGGGATTAATGAAGGGTGGATTAACCACGTTTACGGTCCGGTGGCGGTAACTGGCTGGAACGCGACCACCACGCGCGTACTTGAAAACGGTGCGGTTGACGGCACCTGTGAAGGCACGACGTTCGCGCATGACAATACGTATTACTACCATCGCGGCAAAAGTATTTATGCCACCCACGGCTATGGTCCGGTTCTCTATGCCGGTGCGGAAATGATTCGCCTGCTGCAAAATGATAAAATTACAGTGCAGAAGGCCAGACCTAATTCCCGCAACAGCACCTTTCACTACAGGTTAAAAAGCGAATGGCCCGAGAATTGATGACGAAGAAATCCCCCTTCGTCCCGTATATGACAAAGGTGCTGCCACTGCTTTTGCCATCCGTATAACCAGGATTATTCGTTTAATCCCGGTCGAAGTCGTGTACGACAGTTCATCGGCCAAAAACAATGACAGCACCCTTAGTTTTTAACAATTCTAAAACTTGTAAATACTCTTTTTCACATAACGTTCCTGTCGTAGAGTATTTAATTTGTCAATTTTACATTTATTGCTCTACTACAGAACGTACTCTAATGTTGTCGAGGAACAAGATTCCTTCGCTGCCGGTCGCACCGGCTCTTTCCGTGCCGACGGTCAACCCCGTGACACTCGACAGATTTACACCGGCAAAGTCCGACAAATTGATGTCCCACTGTATCCATTGTCCCGCCGATAAATCGGCTGCGTCGCCGCTGTAAG
>Ga0272442_10010400_pt1 | contig 11473 bp, 10 predicted proteins | sample SSMForm2O_FD_200262 | JGI IMG/M metagenome (GOLD analysis project Ga0272442, IMG submission 200262) | Marine sediment archaeal communities from Little Sippewissett salt marsh, Falmouth, MA, United States - SSM-Form-2O | ecosystem: Environmental > Aquatic > Marine > Wetlands > Sediment ...
GAAATCGCCTACAGGAATGTCCACAGGCATTTCACATCGTTCGAGGGCCTCAGGCAGCTCGAGTATGTGAATCCAAACTGGCGCAAGTGGGGCGTAACCGATCGCGAGCGCATGGCCAAGCATTACTCCATCCACTTCTTCGTGAGGGACACGTTCAAGGACTTCACCTACGGATTCGCGTACGTGGCATTTCCCGATTCCGGAAACTCGCTGAACCTGCGCACGTTCAGGATATTCGAGGACGGCACCATCGAGCAGAGCCGTGACGGCATCAACTGGGTGCCGCGCTAGGTTTTATCGAAGCACTCATCGTTTCTGATTAGTGAAGGGAATAGCAGGTGGCTGATATGGCTGAAAATATGAAAAATATTGCTGAAGCGAAAGAGAAGGAAGGTGAACACGGGTTTACGCTGATCGAGGTACTGACGGTGGTGCTCATCATTGCCCTCATCGCCACGTTCGCGTTCGCCTCCTACCGCAAATCGCGGCAGAGAGCGATAGAAACCCAGGGCATTCATGCAATGAAAGCCCTTGGTTCCGCCATGGAAGCCCATTACAACGATAATGGGTACTACGCCTTTACCTTCAACGATCTTCAGCCGACATACATCAACCCTTACTACGTCCTCTCCGACTCACCGTTAAAGGAGCGCTCAGTAGCGTTCGTCCAGGGATTCACCTGCTTCTGGTACGTGAATCCGCTGAACCCGCAGAGGTACTCGATTCGCGCCAAGGGCATTTACCGTCATAACTATTCCATAAGCGACTGGCTCGAACTGAGAATGACCGACCGGGGTGTAGTTGAGGGCAGGAGATATTCGAACGGAATTTCCCAGTGGCGACCGCTGTAGAAGGCTGGATGCCGGCTGGTACGGAATACAAAAGATGAAAGAGCAATGGCGGGGATGGCAGGATAAGAAAATGAACCCATTGAATAGCCCGAAAGAACGCGACCGCAAAGACGAAAGCGGATTCACTCTGATCGAGATGGTACTGGTGGCAACGCTGATCGCGATACTGTCCACCATGGCGGTCGCCAGCCTGTCGCAGGCTCGATACAAGACCATGGAATCGGGAGCCGCTACCGGCCTGAAGGCGATAGCCAGCGCCGAGGAAATGTATTACATGGACAACGGTCGTTATGCCATGGCTTTCAGCGCTCTCGCAGTGACCTATCTACCGAGAGCTTACTCCGCCAACGCGGCGCGCAACGTGTTCATCAAGAACTACTCGCTTCAGTGGGTGCCGGGCGGCGGAGGAGGTCCGAGACCTCCGATCAACAATTACTCGGTAATGAGTTACACGGTGTTTGCGCTTCCGATCGATCCGAACCTGAAGACGTTTGTAATAACCGACGGCGGGACGGTACAGGTCGCGCATACGTTGGTCAACTGGTCGCCCTACTAGACCGTAATCCGGGCGGGAAGGAAAAATAAAGAAATGCCAGGGTCGCAGGATAAAAATAAATCACCAGCACGGGTCCGTGAAGTCTCCCGCGAGTGGGGTTTTACACTCGTCGAGGTACTCACGGTAGCCGCGATTATCGGAATACTTACCACGATGGCCGTGGTCAGCATGCGCGGCGGACGGAGGATAGCATTCGAGACCAAGGCGATTGCGGCGATGAAGAATATCGCCGAGAATGAGGTTATCTATTATCAGCGTTACATGGAGTATGGAAACTGGGATGAGATGGTGGACGAGGGCGACCTGGTGGATCCGGGTTACGACAAGGTTGATGACCTTACCAACGCCCGCGACACACCCATCGCCAACCTGTACTCGATTGATATCCGCCTGAGTCCGATCAGCCAGTGCTTTACCGCTATAGCATGGCCGCGGGAAGCATCGATCTGGCATTTGAGGACGTATGCTGTCACCTGCGACGGAAGCATATTGAATTCGCACGAAAACGGAATGTTTTTCTCTATGATGGTTTTCATGCCGTGAGGCATAGACGGCGGGGCGAAAAAAGAGTTCGCGTGGAAATAACAGGAAAGCCGCGCGATTTTATCCCGGCCGGTCCGCGGATGGACCGGTCACGGAGGTTGAAGATGTTGAAATCCCTCAAGCTCAATGAACCAGGCTCTCGAGGGTTCACCCTGATCGAGGTATTGGTGGTGGCAAGTATCATCGGGATACTCGCCGCCATAGCGATCCCCTCGCTTGCGGGCTCCCGTCGAAGCGCGCTGGAGGCGGCATGCCTGAAGGCGCTCAGGAGTATCACGGACGCGCAGGAGATGCACTACCGCGACAATTTCGCCTACACGGAGACATGGACGGAGCTCGATGACTACCTCCCGTCCGCTTTTTCCGGCTGGGAGCGCAAGAGGTTCTTTATCGAAAACTACTCGCTTTCGTTCGAGACCAGTTTCTCGGACCAGCGATACACGGTTTTCGCGTGGCCGAGCGACCAGTCGCTGAGGCTCAATACATTCGCGATAATGGACGACGCCATACCGCTTTATTACAACTTCGAACCGGTCAGGTAACTGCGAGATTATTTAATCATGTGTTCCCGCGAGCGAAATAACTCTAATACGGCGAGGGGTTACTCCCTTGTAGAGATGCTGATAGTAACGGCGCTGATTGTTATTCTCGCTACAATCCCTGTCGCGCTCCTGAGAAGGAGTCGCGAGAAGACGTACGAGGCCGAAGCCCTTAAATCGCTCAGGATGATGGCGCTGGCGTATGAGAATTACTACGCGCAGAAGGGACACCGGTATCCGAATTACCGTACGGACGGTCAGTACGCGGAGGATATCGAGTACCAGAGCGCGGAGCAGATCTGGGATGACCTGGTGCGAAGCAGTCTTTTACCGCGCCAGTATTCCGGGTTCCCGCACGACCGGCATGACCTTCTCGCGCGCGGCTACGTGCTTTCTATTTATCCGGCTGATTACGGAGCCGCCCCGGGCATGGGAGCGAGGAATATATACGCGATGGCTATGATCCCGTACGAGGGCAGCATCGCGCGACAGGCGATCGTGGTTGTCCAGGGACAGAGATTTTTCAGCATGTATCCGACTGCGGTACCAAGGAAGATGGGGGATCTTGGGCTGTACAGTCTTACAGTTTATTCGATGGCTGATTAGCCTGCCGGGTACAAAATAGTACCGGCACGGAGGATATTAGATTTGATTAAATGCAACCGGCAAAGGGAGTCCGGGATAGCATCCGTAAGAGGTTACACGATGGTGGAACTGATTTCGGTTTGCACGATTATTTCGATCCTGGCCGCGATGTCGTTCGCCCTTTTAAGTCGGATGCGAAGCCAGGCTGTTGAGACCAATGCGCTGTCTGCACTTAACACCCTGGCGACCGGGTACGAGATGTATTATTTCTATAATTCATCGTACCCGCAGTGGGGACCGAGCGAGCGATTCGAATCCCCGCAGGAAATTTTCAATCATCTTGTAGATGAAGAATTCATCCCGAGATCGTACAGAAATTTCACATATGATCAGAATACGGGATACATATACGGATTCACACAGAGCTACGCGGTCGAGATACCGCAGTATGATCCGATCACGTCCAGCCCCAGTTCGTATTTCATCGTCCTTCGCCCGTATGATTTCCAGAGGGACTCACTGGCCATTGGTACCAGTTTACCGGCAGGATGGGTGGCGGCACGAGCCAGGCGTGGACCGGATGATGTCAACTACCAACTTTACCGACTTTACGTGCCACACCGCGGAGGGGCGACCGAATAGGTCGGCGGGGCACGTCGATCAGCGGGGAGATATGAGGGCATTAGACCAGGTGTTTTCTGCCGTTTCAGGTCGACTAAAGGAGCGCCTTTGCGTCGCTCAGGGCCGTTTATCAACGGCTTTTTGCGTGCCTTTGGTCAGCTTGACTTGGTATCTTTTATATAGTATTGTGACGCGGACCGGGGAGCCGCTTGCATGGCTGCTTTAACGAGTTACCCTGAAGGGGGTAATCGTTTAGTTTTTCTCATGGTTCCAGTGCGATTTCCCGGGCCCGCTGATTCGACAAGAGAGTAAACGAGGACAATCACTTGTCACCGCTATTGAATATCGCACCCAAACGCGCTCTCGGTCTTCACGTGGGACCCGCCCAGATTAAACTCGTGGAGATGGAACGGGGACGCGAGCCGACAATCACCAGCGTCCTGTGGGAAGAAACCCCGCCGGAAGCGTATGTCGGCAACCGCCTGGAGAATCCCTCCGCGCTTGCGTCATCGCTGCTGCGCATGATGCAGTCGGGCCGAATCAAGGCCAAGCCCGTACTTGCAGCCGTGGATGGCAGCGAGGTTATCACCCGCACGATTATCCTTCCCAACATGCCCATACGCGAGTTGCGGAAGGCAATCCTGTTCGAGACCGAGGCAAGTCTCCCATCCGGCACTGGTGATAATGTACTCGACTATTCTATCCTGAGAACATTTACCAGCGAAGAGGATGGCTCCGAGAAGGTGGAGGTTCTTATCATCTCCGCCCAGAAACAACCCCTGGGGCTTCTCGTGGAGAGCCTGCTCGAAGCCGGACTGCGGCCGGTAGCGCTTGACCTTACACCGGTCGCGGCGCACCGTGCCGAAAAAGCATCGCCGTCCATTATCGAGCGTGGCGGCGAATACATACTTATTACGATAAACGACAAGTGCACCGACCTGACAATCATCTACGACAACCAGGTCAGGATCATACGATCCATCCCGATAGGGAGTGTCGGTTTTGTGGATGCTCTCGGGCAGCGTCACCTGTTCGATGCCGGTCTTGGCGAAGCCAGGGCGGCCGAGCGCCGACGTGAGGCTGCCGCGGAAGAGGATCTTGGAATTGAGAAGCGCGACGAGGAAGAGCTTGAGTTCGGTGCGTTCGGCGAGGACCCGTTCTCGGCCGAGCTGACAGCGCGCGATGAAGCCATTGCGCAGGAGTCGGTCGAGGAGATGGACGAACTGGCGCGGCTGAATCCTCTCATGACAGAGCTTGTCGATGAGACCCTGAACACTATCCGTTACGGGCAGTCGTTCGGCAAGGAGCGCTCGGAAATCGCGTTTGGTGTAATCGACGGCTACTTCCCTTATGGTGATCATTTTATCCGGTCGATGTCGGACAAGCTGGGAATACCGGTAATCGCCGGCGACCCGCTGTCCGCTCACCGGCTTGCCGATACTGGTATTCGTGAAGAACTAGTGCGAGACTTCGCCCCGGACTTCAGTTGTGCCGTGGGCCTGGCAATGAGGGGGATACATCAGTTTGGATAGAGATAGGCTGATTAACCTCCTCCCGGAGGAATATCTTCCAGAACCTGAATTCAAGGCGTTCCCGATTTTCGCGGCCGTCCTGCTTATCCTGACCGTGCTCTTCCTGTACCTGAGCTTCCAGAGAGATGACAGGGTTGTTAAGGAACTCAGGGCACAGGTGGATTCCCTGGCGACCCAGAACCAGGCGTCGATAGCGGAAGTGGACGAGTTTCTTGAGATTCAGGCGAACGCGAGATTCCTTAGTAGTTATCTCGCGGTGATTCCCAACATGGTGCTTCAGTCACCTGATTATTGGGCAATCTACAATGAGATCGAGGAGTTGCTTCCGGAGGAAACCTGGGTTACAAGCGTCAATTTCAGACGCGGAAGGGGCAAATGGCCCGATGTTGTAGTAAGCTTCCTGTCCAGGGGTTACGGATTTTACGGTCCTCTTGCCACGTATGATGCAATGAAGGGCACACCGGAATCTCCTACCAGGTTCAGGAACCTTAGAATGGGCGGCTATCAGCGTACCATGGTCGGAGGTACGCCGGCGGCCCAGTTCCAGATTCATATGGAAGTCGCTTTGCCACGCGAGGTGGAAGGACTGGACTGACAGATGTCCACCGCGGAGGTGTAACACTACCGGTGAATCCATACGCGAAAATAGCATTAAAAATTGGCGTAGTTATCATTATCTGCCTCGTACTGATCGCGGCCTATAACATGGTTGCTCACAGGCAGTTCATGGCCGGGGCTCGCAGGCTCAGAACCGATCTGGCCACGCAGCAGACTATCAGGGACAAACTGGATTCACTACTCCAGTACAAAGATATTCTTCCGAGGATACGCCAGGTACAGCTTCAGGATATGCAGACGATACGAAATCTCATCCCGGATTCCGAGGAGTTTGTACTCACCAGCTACCTGAGGAAGATTCATGGCACGCTGGCGGAGAATCACCTGGAGACCGACGGTATAGTAATCGGCGGAGCTGGAGCACCGATTGGCGGAACCGATTTCAATGCGGCATTTGTATCCGACCCCGCCGCGCTGCAGGATGATCTTGAACAAATTAAAGACGCATTGCAGATGTTCGAAGACAACATGAACCAGATGAATAACATGCTGGTCAGCTTCGAGTTCTATTCGCAGATATCAACCGAGGGGGAGAATTTCAGAGCTATTATCGGCGGGATCGAATCACATACGTTTAACCTGTCGGTGCGGGGATCTTATATCGACATCAAGAAATTTGTTTTCGACATATTCAACATGCGGCCCCATACAGCCCTTGTCGGGTTCCAGATGGCGCCGCAGGGACCGGGATTCGGGGCGACTCGTCTTTACCGGGCCAGCTTCGGGCTGGTTACATACGGCGATGCCAACAATCCGCCTCCGCTCTGGGAAATCTACTCGGGACCTACCACGATGGTAGCTACTCCCGGGTCCGTGGAAGCAGCGGAGGAAGAAGAAATGGATGAGGTTGAGCCGGACGAGGAGGCTGAAGAATAGCCGACCGTCCCCCGGGAAGTCGGTGATGCTTATGAATAAGCTCCCAGGAAATAATTCGGACAGGCAGATCCAGATTGCCCGACTGATACCATACCTGAGCATCGGTGTGCTTCTGGTAGCGAGCTATTTTATCCTGTTTCATTCCGGAACCGGATTTATGCAGTCGGCGCAGGCGCAGGTTGACGTAGGCCGCGTCGGTGAGCAGATCGTGGAAACCGTCACCGAAGCTGCCGGTGAGCGTCAGGGCGAGCTCGCCGAAGCTGAGCAGGAGATGGCCGATCCCGGAATTACAGAGGATGAAGAGGAACCGATGGAGGTCCCGGAGGAAATTGCCCCCGAGGATCTACCGCCGGGTGAATCGGCTGAGCCTGAAGAGGAAGAAAGGGAGCCCGTGTACATCGGGCCCGAATCACCGTATTATACTTCCTCGGAAGGACTGAGCGGCAGCAGTCTTGAATCGCTGCCATCTGACGAGCTCAGGACACTACTGCTGATGCTTCCGCAGATGCAGGGCAATGAGGGTGCACTGGATACCCTGATGCCGATAATACAGAGATTTCAGTTGATGATCCAGCCCCCGCTGGCATATGAACGATTTGAAGGGGAGCCACCGTGGATGTCGGATTCGGCACGATACAGTCCGTTCGATCCGGTCGGCCTTCAGCCGCCACCGCCCCGCAGTCAGCGACCCGTACCTCCGTTCCGGCCGATACCGGGTGTCGAGGGACCGACGCAGGGTCCCGACATCACTGCACAGATGGTCGCCAACAACATCAACTTAGTCGGAGTAATGGGCGAAGAGGGAGAATACCTGGCGATACTCGATATTGGCGGGGATCAGAAAGTTGTTTCGGTGGGTGATGAAATAGGGAGACGTGGCGAGTATGCTTACCTGGTGGACGAAATCAGTTTCGGCCAGGTTCGTATTGTGAGAGAAGGACGACCCGAGGATACCGGTATCATATTCTTCACAGAGCAGGCTGGTGCCGGCGGTGTCCAGGAGATTTCAATTGCGTACTAATGGTGGGGGCTTGAATTAAATAACTAAGAATTAACTAAGTACTGTAATACAGCTTTACATGCGGCTATTATTGTCATTATCCTTGACTGTGCGGGAAAAATCCGCCAGGAAGCAATCAAGGAGCCTACATCGCCTGATGAGAATCGCGTACCATCTAACTGGAAGCAATACAAGAAATCCTCTGGGGGGGTGGATATCCATCCTTATTGCCCTGCTGCTCATAGCGCCTTTCACGACGCTGAGGGCGCAGGAAGCCCAGGGGCCGGTGGAGGTGACTGCCGCCGGAGTCGAAGCGATCGACAGCGCACTCGTCATTGACCTGACGACGTCGCGGGTCGCAGGGGTGAGAACATTCAACCTCACCTCTCCCGACAGGCTTGTCTTCGACATCGAAGACGCAGTGCTGTCGCTCGGAGAGGATGCGGTGGCTGAATGGCCGAATCCCATATCCGGAGTCACCATCCTGACAATCGAGCAGTTCTCTTCAGAGCCGCCCATAGTCAGGATCGTAGCCGAGATCACTAACGGGGCTCTTCAGACCGACCGTATGGCCGGTCCTGATGAGTTGAAGCTCGCCGTCTACACCGGTCAGAGCCCGTTCGTGGATTCCGGTCCCGGGGCACCGCCGGAGCATATGAGCCCGATCGTGGACGCCTTCTGGCATGAGACTATCGACCAGGGGCGCGACAAGTTCACTATCGAATTCTCCTTCGGTGTCGTCCTTCCCCAGATACGGATCGAGAGCCCGACTGTCCTCCTGCTTCGCTTCGCCGGAACAGACATCAATCTTCCCGAAACAAGCAACGGCAGCTTCGGAACCGGGGTGGGTGGTAACATTGTGGAGCGAATGCGCGCCGAGCGCGCAGCAACAGGCCCGGACATCGCGACCGAGATCCGGCTTACCGTTCCCGATACATCCGCCCTTGGTTACACCCTTGAGACTACCTCCGGGAACACCATTGAACTGATTCTGTTCGAGGAGCACGCTGCAGAGCCTGAACCGCCTGTAGAAGCTCCGGAACCGGCCCCCATGCCTGTCGAGGGTGGCCAGATCATGGTGTTATCGACAGGCGATGGTGTGCCTGTCGCTTCCGATGCGGCCGTGAAGGTCAACAGGGTGCAGTTCCAGTCGATCGATGGTCAGACGGATCGTTTCTATGTTTTCTATGAAGGCGGGGAGCTTGAACCCCGCGTGCAGAGATATAACTATCCCACGCGAGTCGCGCTCTATTTCCCGGACACTGCAGTTGTCCTTCCGGAGAGCGCCGAGGGAAGATTCCAGTCGGTTGTTGATGGAATCGTCGCCGATGAGCTCAAGGTCTTTAACCGTGTAATCGAGGATGTCGGGCCGGAATGCCAGTTCATCTTCTACTTCCCCGATGTCGAGCCTGAGAATGTCGGGCTGTCACTTGATTACGTCGATCCGGGCGAGATGCATATCGATTTCTACCATGCTGCATCACCGCTCACTATCGAGAGCCCGATTGAAGTCAATACATCTATTGACGAGGGTCCGCCGGAACCGACCGAGCCCGAAGTTGTTGTCGAGGAATTGCCTGAAGTAGTTATCGAGGAAGAGCCCGAGGTCGAGATAACATCGGTTGAGGACCAGCCGGAGCCTCAGGAAGTTGAGCCTGAGCCGGTAGTTGAAGAATCGGTCGAGAGCGAAAGGCCGCTTCTCATTGTTGATGTAGGCGAATACACCGACAACATGGTGAATTTCATCATAACAACCAGCGAGCCGATGCCGAATCCGGAATGGGTTGACTATCGATTCCCGAACCGTCTTGGCCTGGTCTTCCCGCTGTCGGACATTCACCTTTACGAAGCCGATCCGGGCGTTATTTCATCCTACACACACGTGCCGATAGCGCCACTTGTACGGGCCATCATCAAGGATCGTCCGGACGAGCAGCATACGATAATCACTTTCACACTTGATGGAGATCTTGAGGAATATACTTGTGACTACGAGCCTGTCGACGGGGGATTCCTCGTAACGCTGAATTACAGCCCGATGCCTGAGGCGCCTGCCGAGCCGGCTCCAATTGAGCCGGAGGCTGCGCCGGATGTCCCCGAGACACCCCAGGCCGCTGCGCCGGTCGAGCAGGTAACGGTAGAGGAGCCACCGGTTATCGAGGAGCCTCTCGAAGTCGAGCCTGCCCCGGTGGAACCGGAAGTAGAGGAGCCACCGGTAGTTGAAGAGGAGCCCGAGACCGAAGAACCGGTTACTCCCGCGACCCTTGGAGCACTTCCGCATATTGATGTTGCCGTCGTACAGGCGACAGGCGGGATGACCGTGTTCGACATCTCTACATCGGAGCAGTTACCGATGCCCGAGTGGGTTGAGTATCGCTATCCCGACCGTCTCGGACTTCGCTTCCCGCTCGCGGATGTCACGCTGCTTGGCGAGGATGTCAATACGGCCCAGACGCATATCGACGATATACCGATCGTACGAACGATTGTGAAAGATCAGCCGGATGAACAACACACCACCGTAACCTTCACTCTATCCGGTACACTTGAGGATTACGAAAACGAGCTCAGCTGGAACGGCGACAGCATGCAGGTAGCTTTCGTTCGTATGCGTGCCGCTGCAGCGCCCGAGGCTCCGCCGACCGTGGAGCCGGAGACGCCGGCAGTTCCGGACCAGCCGGTGATTGTAGAAGTCGAAGTCGAGGCTATGCCCGAAGAAGAGGCTCCTGTAGAGGAAGAAGTTGTAGTTGAGGAGCCTGCCCCGGTGGTCGAGGTTGCAGAAGAGCCCGAAATCGAAGAGGCCGAACCGGTGATAATTGCGGACGGTTTCGTAATTGAAGAAGAAGAGTATGAGATCGGTCAGCAGGTTGTAGAAGTCAATTTCGAGGGTGGCGATGAGTACAAGGATTTCGACGGCACCCTCATTAATAGTCTTACGTTCGAAAAAATGGACGGGGCCGATGTTATCAGGCTTGCCGCGGATAGTACCATGGCAGACTGGGAAGTCACCCCGATCAATTTCCCGACCAAGCTGCTCGTGCGCATACCGAACGCCCGTCCGGTGATGCCGAACGGCGATATGATGCGTTACGACGAGCGGGTCGGCGGAAATATTGTCGATCAGATCACTGCCAACACAACGATGAGCATGGGGGTCACCTACACGATCCTCACTATCTATGCTCACGATCTCGAATCGACATCCATGCTGGACTACGATGTCCAGAAGCAGGGCAATAGTCTTTCCATTGCGGTATTCAGGGCGGGCGGTCATAGTCCGCTGGGAATGCAGCAGTCAGGTGAAATGACCGAGCCCGCGCTTATAATGGAGAGGGAGCCCGGAGACCTTGAGCCGAGGTCGGTACGACCGGTCGAGGTTCCCGACGAAGAAGTCGATATGGAGGACCTCGAGGAGCCTATCGAGCCGGTTATTACCCTCCGTCTCGAAGAGGCGAACGTCCGCGACGTGCTCCAGCTTATCGCTGAGCAGGCGAACCTGAACATCTCAATCGGGCCGTCTGTACGGGGAACCGCGACAATCAGCCTGACCGAGGTTCCGTTGTTCGAGCTTCTCGACCTTCTCGGCGACCAGCACGGCTTTACGTACTTCCTCCGTAGCGGGGTCTACATCTTCGGAGATCCCGTCTCGCTGCAGGGTCAGTTCGACTACTGGCCGCGATGGTATATCTCACTGAGCTACGCCGATCCCGATCAGGTCAGAGCCATTCTCACCGCGCTGCAGGTGCTCGCGA
>Ga0272442_10010401_pt1 | contig 11473 bp, 13 predicted proteins | sample SSMForm2O_FD_200262 | JGI IMG/M metagenome (GOLD analysis project Ga0272442, IMG submission 200262) | Marine sediment archaeal communities from Little Sippewissett salt marsh, Falmouth, MA, United States - SSM-Form-2O | ecosystem: Environmental > Aquatic > Marine > Wetlands > Sediment ...
CGTGAGGGTGGCCGGAAAAACCGGAACATCAGGCGGGGACAAAAAGGGCCGGCTGCACGCGTGGTTCATAACATTCGCGCCCGCGGACGCGCCTGAATACGCCATAGCAATCGTGGGAGACAACGAAGGAAAAGGAATGACCGTTGCCGCACCCGTTGCAGGCGCGATTTATAAATCTTTGCTTTCCCCTTAATTTATTCCGTAAAATTTCTTTAAAGCTTCTTTAAGGTCAGCATCCGTCATTACCGGCTCAACTTCTTTTTCCGTATCGCCTTTTATAAATATATAGGCCGGCCCGCCGATCCTCGCTATTTCCGCCAGAAATATATGGTTTTTTCCGCAGAAATCCTTTATATATTTGAGAGAAAACATCATGTCCTGATAAGCCTCATCCTCAAGGTCTGTATTAAAATACACAAGCCTCCTGTCCTCGCTTGTAACAATATTTTCTTTTACCTGCCTGCCTTTAATAAAATCGTATGTGTAAATCACTTTTTTAAGTATCTTTCTTTCTTCGACTGTATTTAAAACCACCCTCGCCTTGCCTTCATCCGCCACTGAATATGTTTCCCACCTGTCGTGATCATCCCCTTTTATTGACACATCATAAAAATCCGTTTTCTTATTCATAACATCTATAAACATCACTATATCCTTTTCCTGTCCCACATATTTAAAGTACGCGTATCTTCCGTTGTTTGAAAGCATCCTGTTATATATTTCCCCTTCCTCACCCGCCTCGTATTTCCACAGAATCTTTCTTTTTGAGTTCCTGACCTTGACTTCGTTTTTATCATTTATCTCCATTATAATTCCGTTTTTTTCTATCCTGTCCGCAAACTCATCCTCAGCAACAGGCGTCGGGGAGGGCACCTGCCTTTTTATTTTTTTTACGGCTTGCTTTTTCTTTTCAGCGGAAACAACGGGAGTTTTTCCGGGCTCCGCGGCCTTTTCCTGCTTTTTCTCCTTTTTCTGCGCGCATGAAAGCATAAACAACACCGCGCAAATCAGTATTATAAACTTTTTCATAACGCCTCCGTCACCGCAGCTTCTTAAACAGTGTCTGAAGCAGGCGGAATTTATTTATTCCCTTTTTTTCCATTATCTTGGCTTCTTTAATAAAAAGGTACCTTGCGGATATGACGTGGTGGATAAGCCCTTCCATTCCGTCTAAAAACCCCAGCTTTAAAAAATAATTTTTAAAAAATATAACCCCCGGCCTTATAATAACCGAATAACCGGTTGGAGCGTATCTATTCTTAATAGCTTTTTCAGCCTCTAAATCAGTATAATAATTTATTCGTTCAATATGTTCCTCAACCGTAGCGCAGGTATAGTGCATAATAGGGTTTTTCAGCTTTGCCTTTGCCCCTTTTACTTCAATCCCCTCGTGCACCTCTGTTTCCGTAAATTTTCCTTTCCCCTTCCTGAAAAGCCGCAAATGATAATCCGGGTACTGCCCCCCGAATTTTAAAAATTTTCCGTAGTAATTATTTTTTACCGGAATATAATACCCCCGCATTTGATCCTTTGCCTGCCCGCCGGCCTGTCCGCTGGAGTCTTGACGCAAGTGGAAGCCTTGGCGAAGGTGGGACTGCTTGACCGCCTGAACAATCTCAGCACCCAGTTCCTTTGTGACAATCTCGTCAGCGTCAACTGAAAGTATCCACTCGCCTTTTGCCTTTGAAATGCCGAAATTTTTCTGCTTCGCGTAGCCCTGCCATTTTTTATAAAAAACTTTTGCCCCGTATTTCTTAGCTGTTTTTACGGTATTATCCTCAGAGCCGCTGTCTATCACAATGACTTCCTTAGCAAAAGAAAGCCTGCTCAGGCAAAGCCCGATAATTTTTTCCTCGTTTTTTGTTATTATAACAGCTGAAATATTCTTCATTTTACAACCTCGTCAACCGCCTGTTTAATCAGCTGCATCTGTTTTTCTAATGTAAAATTTGCCCTGATTACTTTTTTTGCCGTTACTGCCGCACGCCTCAGCGAGCTCCTGTTTTTTGAAAGTAAAACAATTTTCTCCGCGATTTTCGCGTGGCTCCCGGGGGCAACCAAAAACCCGCTCCTGGCGTCGCTTATTATTTCTTTCGTGGCGTCAATGCCGTAAGAAAGCACGGGCACGCCCGCGGCCATTGCCTCAGCAGTTACCAGCCCGAACCCCTCTTTGGGAGAGGTAAAAACCGCGAGGTCTATAGCTGAAAAAAACTCATTTTTATCCATAAAACCCGTAAATATAACGGTTTCTTTAAGCCCTTTTTCCGCGGCAAATTTTTTAAGCTCTTTTTCATATCCTGTATCATTTGACTCCGGGCCGCCCGCAATTAAAAACTTAATATTCTTTCCCGTCCTCCCGGCCATTTCCGCCGCGCTTAAAAAATCCTCAAGCCCTTTTCCCCTTCTTAAAAAACCTATTGTTCCCGCAGTAAATTCATTTTTGATGCCGTATTTTTTACGCGCCTTTTTTCTCATGGCCGCGGCTGCATGCGGAGCCAATTCAACGCCGTTATATATAACTTCTATTTTCCCGGTGTCGATTCCGGCCTTTTTCAGCCCTTTTCCGGCTGCCTTTGACACACAAATTATTTTAGCTGTTTTTTGAGACACTCCCCTGAGCTGCCTCCCTGTCATTGACTTAAAACCCTTATCAACTATTGTATGCTTGTGCCATATCAACGGCACTTTAAGGCGGGAGCATACACCCGCAGACAGTTTTGCCGCAAAAAAGCTGTTTGCGTAAACAAGAGAAGGTTCTTCTTTTTTCAGGAATTTTTTCAGCTTAAGCGCAAAAGGAACTGACTGCCAGAAATAACGGAAGCGCGCTTTTCTCGGCGGCTTGATATAATGACATTCAATTTTTTCCTTTTTCAGCGCTTTTTCAAATTTCCCCCCGTTAAAAACAAGGACACTTACATCAAAATACTTTTTTAGGTATTTTATGATGTTGAAAAGGACAACCTGCCCGCCCCCGAACTGCCAGGCAAAATACTCTGCAAAAATAATTTTTTTCTTTTTCTCAGCCATTATTTTCCTTTTTGTTTGTTTTTGTCTTAACTTCGCAATTTTTAAGCATCCCTGCGCAGCCTGAAAGGCTGCGGCTACCTGCCCTGTCCTGTTTTTTAAGCTACATGGCTATATGGCTAAATGGTTATATGGCTTCGCCTTCATTTGCCATTTGGCACTTGCCACTTGGCACTGTCCCTCCTACCATGGTTCCTCGCTGTAATCGCCTTCCTGCTGCGGCCCGCTTTTAATGTCCCAGTGCGGGAAAATATACTGAACAACCGCGCCTACCCTCTGGTTAAAAGAATCCCGCAGTACCGGGTCGGTTAAAAGGGCATAGTCTATCATAACGGTAAAAACCGCCGAAGGCCTCAGCTTTATCCCCAGCCCGGCCGCAAGGCCGTTGTTATATCCCGCCCTGATGGAAAAAAACTTATTTGCCTCAAGCTCAATCCCCGGCTTTATCCTGAACGAGCCGAACGTGGAATAAAGCATATCCGCGGCCAGTAAAATATCAAGCTTTTCCACCTCAAAAACGTTCTTCATTGAATACGAAAGGCCGAAATTAAACATATAAGGTAGCGTATCCGTGTAATTCAGCCCGTCCCAATTCAGCCCCGCGCTTATGTTAAGCACCGATAAACCCGCGCTTATATCCTCTGTAATATCAACCAAAAGCCCCGCGTCAAAGCCTATGCCCGTGCCGTTTTCACCGGCCAGGCTGTGAAGCAGGACTTTTATATTTCCCCCGATATATACATTTGAGCTTACTACCGTGGCCACCGTCAGCATAAAAATATGTTCCCCGTCGCTTAAAAGCTCTTCCGGCAGGGGTGAATTAGTGGTTCTTTTTTCAATATCACTGCCTCCCGAATAATTAATCCAGGAAAGCCCTGTCGAATAAAGATTTTTGTTAATCGTAAACGGCTTGCTTGCCGAAATAAAATTCATTGACCTGTTGAAATTCATGAAATAAGTATCAGCGACCAGCTGCAGCCCTTCTATTTTAACAAGCCCTGCCGGATTGTAAAAAACAGCGGACGCATCATCGGCAATTGAGCAGAAAGCTCCTCCCATGCCGGTCGCACGCACGCCTACGCCGTTTTTTAAAAAGGCGTACGCTTCCCCGCCGTAACCGGCGGCATTAACCGCAATCAACGCTAAACTTATCAGCATAATGATTCTTTTCATTAACCTTTTTCTCCCTTGACTCAAGACTCAAAACTCAGGACTCAAGTCAAAACCAGACTGGTTTTTCTAATCTCTAATCTCTGATCTCTATCAGCTGTATTTAATGTAAAACCGCTATCTTATTCTTCCCGTATAATTTCGGGGTTTTCAGAACATAAAAATAAACACCGTTTCCCACGCTGTCGTTGTTCAGATTTTTCCCGTCCCATTTTATGTAATTATACCCGTAGGTCATTTCAGCCGCCGCTTTTTCCGTTTTCCACACAAGGTCGCCTCCTCCGTCATAAATTTCAATTGTTACGTCTTCGGGTGCGGCCATCACAAACGTTATGTTTGTATAAATGTCATTGTCCGGGGAAAAAGGATTCGGCCAGCAGTATGTTTTTGTCTCACCGGATACGGCATTGTATGTTTTTGAAAGGGCTTTGACAAAATTAACCCTGCCCCACCCCGTTGTATTGTCATAACCGGCGTTTCCTATATCGTCGGCTGTCTGTTCAATAAGGTTCTTAACCGAATCCTGGTTCATGGAGTTATATTTCAGCATTATAAGGGCGGAAAGCCCTGAAACAAAAGGCGCAGCAAAGGATGTCCCCCCTTCGACATAATAATAACTGTTGTTAATTGCGCCGCAGCTCAGGATATATTCTCCCGGCCCTGAAACATCTATCTTTCCGTAATTTGAAAAGGATGACCTTAAGCCGTTTTCGTCGCATGACGCGACGCTTATTACGTTTCCGAATCCGGCGGGATAATAAGCCGGCCCTCCGTCATTTCCCGCGGCCGCTACATTGACACAACCGCGCTCTGACGCGTAATTTACAGCCAGCTGAAGCGCCGGGCTGAAACCCGGCCCTCCAAGGGAATAATTCATTACATTAGCCCCGTTGTCAACCGCCCATTTAACGCCCAGGTATATGTCTGAATCCGCGCCTTCCCCTATTGCGTCAAGCACCTTAACAGGCATTATCAGGACTTTTGCGGTCCAGGATGAATTTGAGTAAGCGGCCCCCGCAACGCCCATGCCGTTATTTGTATTTGCCCCTATTATTCCCGCGACGTGCGTTCCGTGCCCTTCAGGCGTTACAGTCACGCCGTAATCAGTGTCATAATAAGGCGTAATATTATCGTCATCCGGCTGGGATCCCGGGGAAAGCACATTGTACCCGTTTATTGTCAGCCCTGTTAAATCCTGGTGTGTTGCCCTTACCCCCGTGTCAAGCACAGCCACAATTATCTCTTTTTGCTGTGACTGTTCAATAAGCCCCCAGGTAAACGCCTGGTCAGCCTTTACCGCGTTAAACCCCCACTGCGCGGGCGTGGGAACGGGAATCGCCGGCGGAAAAGACGTGGAATAATAAGTGTCATTCGGCCCGCCCGGCAAAGGCGTATAAAGCGCGTATCTTATATAATCGGGCTGGGCAAATTCAACCGAACTTTCTTTTTCAAGCGCGCTTACGGTTTCAGGTAGATTGTTTTTATCCGCAACCCTGTAACAGCTAAACGGGGTAATTCCCTTTTTAACAACAGGAACAAGGCCGTATTTTGTTTCAACCTGCCTCCGCAGCGCAGTGTCGCCTGAAACCCCCTCCTTATACTTTACTATGATGCCGTCTTTATAGCGCGGCTTTCCGCTTATACGCCCCGGCCCCGCCACCACACCCGAACACCAGCATATAAGCAGCAATGTTATTATTACTGTTTTTGCTTTTATAATCTCGCACTTCGCATTTCGCATTTCGCATTGCCTCACATAAGTTTCTCAATTTTATCAAATATTACCGCGGCGAGCTTTTCCTTCGCGCCTTTACCCTTAAAAACAGCCCTGCCCCTGCTGTCAATAATTATTATGGAATTATTATCAGATTCAAAGCCCCCACTTTTTTTTGAAACATCGTTGAATACCACCAGGTCCAGGTTTTTCTTTTTTATTTTCTGCTTTGAGCGCGCCGGCGACTTTCCCGCTTCCGCTGAAAACCCCACAAGTATTCTTTTTCCCTTCTTCTTCCCGATCTCCGCAAGTATGTCAATGGTTGGTTTAAGCTGAATAATCAGGTTCTTCTCCCTTGGTATTTTACTTCGTATTTCGCGCTTCGCGCTTCGCATTTGAAAATCCCCTACTGCTGCCGCGCCGATAATTATATCCGCTTTTTTATAATGTTTAATTGTTTTTAAAAACATATCCGAAGCTGAAACAACTTTTATGGTTTTTCCTTTTTCCGGCATAAAGGATGATTTCCCCGATATAAATATCAGCTTTGCGCCTCTTGAGACTGCCTCTTTCGCAAGAAAATAACCGGTCTTTCCCGAGGAAGGGTTGGAAATAAACCTTACCTTATCTATGAATTCGCGCGTCGCGCCCGATGTTATGAGTACGGTTTTTCCTTTCAACGCCTTTTTTTTTACGGACTTTATTGTTTCCCTGACTATTTTATCCGTTGATTCAATGTGCCCTTCTCCTGTTTCCCCGCAGGCAAGCTCCCCTTTTACCGGCCCTATGAATATGTACCCGTTTTTTTCAAGCTTTTTTACATTTGCCTTTACTATCCTGTTTTTCCACATCTGCTTGTTCATGGCAGGCGCAATAAGCACCTTTTTTTCCGATGCCATCACCACGGTTGTAAGAAGGTCATCCGCTATTCCGGACGCAATCTTGCCGATTATATTGGCTGTAGCGGGAGCAATAAGAATGGAATCGCAATTACGGGCAAGGTCTATATGCTTAATTTTTGAGGAAGTTTTTTTTCCTTCAAGAAACATATCGTCATAAACAGGGTTGCCTGAAAGCTTTCTGAGGGTAAGCGGGGTTATAAACTCCTTTGCCGATTTTGTCATTATACAGGTTACATCCGCGCCTTTTTTCTTAAGCCCTCTTATTATATCCCCCGCCCTGTACGCGGCTATGCCGCCTGTTACTCCGAGGATAACTCTTTGCAAAATAAGCTCAGTCCCCTATGTTTATTCTGTCCAGGTTGAATTCGGGATATTTTACCTTATCGTTTATAAACTCCTTAAGGGCCGTAACCGTAGGTTTCTGTTTCCTGTACTGTTCGTCAACGTCAGCCGGGTTTTCCCTAATCGCCTTTGCCCTGTTGGCTATAACGATCGCGGCAGCGTATTTGTTTGACACCCTGGACTTCAGTTCCTCAACCGTAAAATCAACTTTTTTCATCGTCTTCCTCCTTATCTAGTTTTCGGTTTACAGTTTAGAGTTTCAAGTTCTATATCTTGTACCTTTTAAACATTTCCAGCCTGTATATGCACTCCAGAAAGTAAGTGGCTTCCTTTAACTCCTTGTTTACAACAATATAATTATATTTTTTCCTTTCTTTAAGCTCCCTTTTTGCAAGGTCCAGCCGCTTCTTCATGTTGTTTTTGGATTCAGTCCTTCTTTTTTTCAGCCTTTTTTCAAGCTCCCGGAAAGTCGGAGGAATTATAAAGATTGTTATGCAGTCCTTTTCCTTCCTTCTTATCTTCCTGGCGCCCTGTATGTCTATGTCCATTATGACATTCTTTCCCTTTTTCGTATTTTTCCTTACCGTTTCCTTAAGCGTCCCGTAGTAATTATCAAGTACCCTGGCGTATTCCAGGAACCTGCCTTTTTTTATATTTTCCCTGAATTTTTCCTTTGTCATAAAAAAATAATCTTTCCTGTCCTTTTCGCCTTTCCTGGGCTGCCGCGTAGTCGCGGAAATCGACATAATAAAATCTTTTTTATGTTTCCTTAAAAACTGTTTTATTACCGTTGTCTTGCCTGTTCCCGACGGGGCAGAAATCACAAAAACCATGCCCTTCTTCCTCATTTTTTATCAGTTCCTTTCTCTTTTGCGGAACACCTGTTAATCAGCGTTTCCGGCTGCAGCGCCGACAGGATACAATGGTTACTGTCGGTCACTATTACCGCTTTTATCTTTTTCCCGTGCGTGGCGTCTATAAGCATGGCGTTTTTTCTCGATTCTTCAATCATCCTTTTTACAGGCGTTGAATTCACGGAAACTATTGAAACTATCCTGCTTATTACGACCGCGTTGTCAAAACCTACATTCAGTAAAGCCATTTAAGCCTCGTTGGTCGTTAGTCGTGGGTCGTAAAACGATACGCGACACACGTTACACGATACACGTTATTCAAGGTTCATTGACTGTTCTCTTATCTTCTCAGTCGCTTCCTTGATACCTATGGACTTATTGGTAATCGCGGGGTCATTAACTTTTGAGACCATGGTGTTTGCTTCCCTGTAAATTTCCTGGGCTATAAAGTCTATCTTTCTGCCGCAAACCGGCTTTGTCCTGAGAAGCGACCTTGCCTGTTTTACATGCGAAAAAATCCTTACTATTTCCTCGTTTATATCAAGCTTATCCAGGGCTTCGGCTATTTCAGAATTTACAAACCTGCTTTTTGTTTCCTTATCAAGTATTTTTTTTATTCTTTCCCTGGTCCTTTTTATACCTGCTTCCCTGAAAGCGGGATATGCCTTTTTTACCGCTGACACGCCGGCCTCAACCTCAGCCAGCCTTTTCAGTATGTCCGCGGCAAGCCTTGAGCCCTCTTTCTTTTTCATTGCCTTAAAATCCGCCGCTGCCGCCGCAAGGGCGGGCTTTATTTTTGCCCAGGTAAACTCCTTTGCTCCCGCGTCCTGCACGGACATTACGCCTTCAACATTGGACAGTATGACTTCCGCGGATATATCCCCGGCTCCCAGCTTCTTCAGCTCCGCAAGGGACTGCCTGAAAAGCTGCCTGTTTACCTTCAGCTTTTTTTTCAGGTTCGTCTTTTCAATATTAACATAAATATCAACCCGCCCCCTTGAAACAGAGTCGCTGAGAAACCTGTGTATGAAGGGCTCCGCCTCAAAAAATTCCTGCGGCGCGTGAAGTATTATCTCTTTATACTTTGAATTCAGCCCCCTGATATTCAGGGTAAACTTGGGGGTCCTGCAGGAACCCCATCCGGTCATGCTGTATGCCAAATTTCCCTCCGTTGATTCATTTGGTAATGGCTACTATAAATGCCGCTATTGATACGACCAGCGCCGCGGCGCCCGCGTACGGCCACTGCAGCACCTGCGAAAAAAAGTCACCTTCATCGCCGTACTGGTCCTTAAGCTCATTTATCTTTTTTTTCAGCTTAGCAATTTCTTTTTCATTATTGCTTATTTCCCGCTTTAGTATGCCCAGTATATCGTTCCACTCCTGCATCTTATCGGTTCTGTCTTTCAGCGTCCCCCTGATTTCAGAAAATTCCTTAATGAACCTGTCTGTTTCTTCCTTGTCCCCCCTGTATTTTTCCTCAAAGCTGGAAAACCTGGTTTTATATTCGTTAACCTGCCCGGAAAGGCTTTCAATATCCTTTGCCTTATTCTCAAGCTCGTTAATGGTATTTTTCACTTCTGACAGCTGCTTTCCTGTTTCCATAATCGCGGCCAGCAGCTCGCTCATCTTTTCTGCCGCTTCTTTCTGCTTTTTTTCAAGTTCTTTAAGCTGCATTTTCTGCTTTGATATTTTACCGTCTATTTCTTCCTTTGAATAAGAATCCCCCGACGGAGAATCCTCTGAAAATACCGGGAAAGCGGCTAAAATCAGGAAAAAAGCCGGCAGTAAAAACTTAAGCTTTGTTTTCATTCTTTTTTGCTATCCTTTCATAAACAAGATCAAAAACAGAAACAGCGGTAAAGCCCCCGCCGAAAACCAGGAATATAAACCCGAAAACATTCTTTATAACCGGGTCCCACTTGCCTCCCGTTGAAAAGAAAACAACGATTGAAAGGACGCCTAAAAAAGCCCAGAATATCAGGTTAATATAAAAATAATCCTTTAAGGTAAACTCTCCGTTTTCCCCGGATTCATTCTTTTTTTCCTTGTTTTTGTTTTTTTTACTCATATCCGCCTCCAATATTAAATTTTAATTTTTCAATTTTAAATTTACTCAGTTCCTTCCTATCCCCGCGTATTCAAACCCGAGCTTTTTTATCTTTTTCGGGTCATATATATTCCTTGCGTCAACTATCCCGGGCTTTTTCATCGCTTTCTTTATTTTCTTAAGGTCCATTTCCTTAAACTCGTTCCACTCGGTAAGGACAACAAGGCACTCAGCGTTTTCCGCTGCCGCGTACTCATCTTTTACATACTGAACCTGGCTGAATATTTTTTTTACGCGCTTCGCCGCAACCGGGTCAAAAGCCTTTATCCTGCACCCCTTGTCAAGAAGAGCCCTTATAATATCAACTGAAACCGCTTCCCTGATATCGTCAGTGTTCGGCTTAAACGCGAGCCCCAGTATTCCTATCTGCCTTCCTTCAATCGTACCGAGCATCTGCTTTATTTTATTAATTACTATCTTGCGCTGCTGTTTGTTGACATCCATTACCGCATTAAGTATAAGCGGCTCGTAATCCTCGTTTCTCGCCATGCTTCTCAGCGCTTCAACGTCCTTGGGAAAACATGAGCCGCCGAATCCCGCACCCGCGTTTAAAAACAGCTTTCCTATCCTTTTATCAAGCCCCATTCCGTTCGCCACTACTTCCACGTCCGCGCCCACCCTCTCGCAAATATTCGCAATCTCGTTAATAAATGAAATTTTCATCGCAAGAAAGGTATTTGACGCGTGCTTAATCAGCTCCGCGCTCCTGATGTCGGATATGATTATCTTAGTATTTAAAGGCTTGAATATTTCCGCAATTTTCTGCGCAGCCTCTTTTCGCTTGGCTCCGATTACCACCCTGTCCGGGTTCATAAAATCATAAATGGCGCTTCCTTCCCTTAAAAATTCGGGGCAGGAAGCAACATCAAAATCATATTTTCCTTTTGAATTATCTTCAATTATGGATTCAACAAGGTCTCCGACTCCTACCGGTACGGTCGACTTATCGACTATGATCTTGTACCCGTTCATGTTTTTCCCTATTGTTTTCGCTACCGACTTTATATATGTCAGGTCTGCCTCACCTGTTTTAGTCGGAGGGGTTCCCACCGCAATAAAAACTATTGCCGCCTTTGAAATCCCATCCTTAATGCTTGTGGTAAACTTTAGCCGCTTTTTATTGCGTTTTAAAAGATCTTTAAGCCCGGGCTCGTATATGGGAACTACCCCTTTTTTCAGGCCATCGATCTTGGCTTTGTCAATATCCACGCACGTAACGTTATTCCCAAGGTCTGCCATGCACACCCCGGTAACAAGCCCCACATAGCCGGTGCCGATTACACAAATCTGCATATATTTCCTCCGTTATTTATATATAAATAGATAGATATAATTAATAACATAAAATAGTACATTT
>Ga0272442_10010403_pt1 | contig 11473 bp, 13 predicted proteins | sample SSMForm2O_FD_200262 | JGI IMG/M metagenome (GOLD analysis project Ga0272442, IMG submission 200262) | Marine sediment archaeal communities from Little Sippewissett salt marsh, Falmouth, MA, United States - SSM-Form-2O | ecosystem: Environmental > Aquatic > Marine > Wetlands > Sediment ...
AAAGCTATTCCAGTCCTCAACGCGCATGAAGCAAGGATGCGCAATCGCGGTGATGCCGCCGGCATCGTGTACGGCTTGAATCACCTTGCGGAAATCCGGTTTGTCGAGCGGAACGTAGCACGGTTTCCCCGAAGCGATGAATCGGTCGAACGCCTCGCGGATTGAAGGGACCGCGCCCTTGTCGACGAGAAGCTGGGCCAGGTGCGGTCGTCCGATGCTTCCCGCAGCCAATCCACTGACCTCTTCTGCGGTGATATCGATGCCCGCATGCCTGCGGCACCGCTCGACCATCTCCGCCATGCGCTCGACGCGAGAGCGCTGCATGAACGAAAAGAGCTCCTGCAACGCGGGTAACCCGGGATCGACGAAGTAGCCGAGGAGTTCGCCGGGGACATCGTCAAACAGCGCCTTGATCTCCACGCCGGTGATCACTTCGACTCCATCAATCCGGGTCACCCGACCGGTGAGTTCAGCGGAAATGGTGTCGTGATCGGTTATCGCTATCGTTGAGAAACCAAGCGTCTTGGCGCGGTCCACCACGTCGGCAATGCCTTGGGTGCCGTCGGAGGCGGTGGTGTGCAAATGCAGATCGGCGTAGCATTCACCCATCGCGCCCCACCCCTCGATCAACCCCTTGTGACACCGACCCTCCGATCAAGTTGACAGACGGCGAGACCGAGAGAGGGCTACCCGGAATCGCTGGATCGATCTTGCACCTCATCAATTACCTCCATTTCATCATCGGATGGGGTGTTCTCTCCAGACGTCAATGTCGCCTTCCAGATTCTATCCAGAATTCCGTTGACGAACACCGGCGCATTCTCCGTCCCGTATTTTTTGCACAACTCGACCGCCTCGTCGATTGCCACTTCAGGAGGAACATCCGGTATATAGAGAAGCTCGTACGTGCCCAAACGAAGGATGTTGCGATCGATGTACGCCAGTCGCTCGAACCGCCACGCAACGGTACGTTCCCCGATCTTCTCGTCGAGTTCCTTTTTGTGAGCGAGGATCCCGGAGAAGACGCGCTCGATGAACTGACGTTGATCCCCGGGATCTTGATCGGCAAGAAGCTCCTGCAACGACACGTCGCGAAATTCCCGCTGATACAACGCAGCAAGCAGGATTTCGCGCGCTTGGCGACGGCGCATCAGGATCGGAATAGACGATCCGATAGATCCCGAAGGCGTCGGAGGATGTCTTCCCGCGATTCGAAATAGGCGCCGACAAGATAGCCGACCGCAGCGAAGGCCAGGAGGATAAGCAGAATCTTCCAGCCGACGAGGACAAGCAGCAAACCGGCAACCAGACCGGCGGCAAGACCGATGATCCTGAGACTAAGCGTCCGCATCAATCTCTTCTTCCTCTTCCTCTGCGTCTCGAACGTCGCGCCGCGGACGAATGCTGCCCACCAAAACCGATACTTCGCGCACCTCAACCCCTGTCCGCTCCACCACGCGGTGCGCCAGGATCTCTTGGATCTGTCGGCCCACTTCCGACACCTTCTCCTGAAGCGAGAGTGAGGTCTGTACCAAAATAGCGATTCCGTCTTCCAGATGCTTCAGCCGCACACGAAAGCGGTCGATCCCGATCTCTTCACGCAGGATGCCGCTGACAAATTCCTTCAGTGCAGACGCAGAAAGCTCAATCTTTCCCCACTCTCCTTGCTGCGAGAAACGTGCCGCCACCGAGCGCCTTCGGATGATCAACAGCACGAAATGCAGTCCCACAAACAGGAGCAGCGCACCAAACAGAAAGAACAGGGCCGTCGCAAGCTCCGATTCAAGAAAACTCTTGGCATCAGACACAGAGAGGATCCCTGTCCCTTCGAGGATGGCGCACACCCCGAGCCCCCCGGTTAGAAGCGCCGCCAACGTGCTCAACAGAAGAGACATAAAGGTCATCCTTCCTCCTGGGGTTCATCGTCCTCTTCAACCGGCTCCTCCGGCCTCACAAGCCGTTGCACGTCGATATCCACCCCACTGACGCGCAGACCGGTCATCCGCTCGATCTCGGTCTTTACCCGTGTCTGCACCTGCTTGGCAACCTTGTGAATTGGATTCCCGTACAGAACAGTAATGCGGACTGCAACCTTGACGTTCTCCCCTTCCACTTCCGTCTCTACGTACCGCTTCATCCCCTCTCCACGGCGGAAGATTCCGTCCCCCGGCCGTAGGTTGGCAATCCCGTCGACTTCCGAGACCGCGATCCCTGCAATTGCAGTGACCACGTCCTTGGAGATACTGACGCGGCCTTTCTCTTGCTCCACCATCACGGCCTCCTTACTCCTCCCCGCCGGCTCCCCGAAGCGAGTGCGGAGGAACGACTTTTTTCACGTAGACATCGATTCCGGTGACCGTCACACCGGCCAACTCTTCGATGTCCTTCTGCACGTTGACCTGAATGCCCTGCGCAACCTCGTGGACCGGGTAGCCGTATTCGACGGCGATTCTCAGCTCCACATGCACTCCTTCCTCAGTGAGCTCCGTCTTGATATTCGGTGCGATATCCTCCCCGCCGAAGATGCTTTTGATACCGCCTGAGACCCCACCGGGCGGGCGGGCTATGCCGTCGACCTTTTCCGCCGCAATGCGAGCAATCGATGCGATCACGTCCTCAGAGATGGAGATCCGGCCGTCTTCGTCGACGATTTCAACCTTCTTTTCCGCCATGCTCCCTCCTTATAATCGTTCCACGTATCTTCCACTCCGTGTATCAACCTTCAGTAGATCCCCTTCCTTCACGAACAACGGTACCTGAACCACTGCGCCGCTTTTCAGCGTGGCCGGCTTCTCAACGTTGGAGACTGTGTCTCCACGTACGCCGGGTTCCGTCTGCACGACCCTCAGTTCGACAAAATTGGGAAGCTCCACCTTGACGAGGTTATCCTTGTAGTAGTACCCGATCACGGTGACCCCTTCCACGATGAAGTTCACCTGCTCACCGAGAAGCTCATCGGAAAGAGGGAATTGATCAAACCGCTCGGAATCCATAAAAACATGGGCATCCCCATCCCTGTAGAGGTACTGAAGCGGGCGGGATTCCATAAACACCGATTCGGTGTTCTCTGCCCCCTTGAACGTCGTAGAGGTGACCCGCCCCGTCTTGAGGTGACGCAGCCTCGTTCGGGCGATCGCCCCTCCCCGACCGCGCTTGGAGTGTTCGTACTCAACGATTTCATACAGTTCGCCGTCGTAGAGGATGGCCATCCCTCGACGCATGTCACTGACTGATAGTCCCATGTCAAACACCACTCCCTTTTGATGACACGATATATTCTCCCGTTTCCCCGCTTGCTTGCAAACCCTCATCCCCCTGCTCGCCTCTATCCTGGGCAAGGTTGCCACCACCGCAGCACTCCGAAACTGACTGCACCCCAACTAGCAAGGCTGCGCCGCTCCCCAACAGAGTATACCGCACGCCAACTGCCTCCATTACCGGGTGTGCGATCGGGTGCCGATTGAAGGCGCTGCGACACTGGGTTTGCGCTTGAATACCGCTCGTTTTTCTCCAGCGGCAGATTGGAGATGTCCCTTTGCGCGAGGAGCACCTCTCACGGTGAATATGTGGTCTGCTACCCTGTCGGACGGTGCAGGATCCGCAGCCCGACTTCGGTGATTCCCTTTTCAACGATTCCGAGCTTCTCCGCGGCCCCTTTGGACAGATCGATGATCCTTCCCTCGATGAATGGGCCGCGGTCATTGATCCGTACGACGATGCTCCTATCGGTCTCGATCTCCACCACCCTGACGATCGTTCCAAACGGAAGCGTCTTGTGAGCAGCACTGACCCCGTACATGTCGTAGACCTCGCCGTTCGCTGTCAGGTTGCCGTGGAATCCCGGACCATACCACGAGGCGATTCCGGTTTCGTAGTAGGGTCCGGCAACCTGATACAAAACGATCAGGCCGACCAGGGTAATCGAGATGATGACATAGAGAAGCCATTCCTTCACGGGGTCGATTATAGGGGGCGGCCGGCAGGCTCACAATCGTTTGCGGACCCGCCGACGGGCGAACGACGAGATCCGATCAACGATAATATGGAGCTGATTGGGAAGAAAAAAACCAACGAGAATGGCCGAAACAACCCGCCACGACGGCCAAGAGAAGGACACCGAACGCCCGGCAAGGTGCGCAAAACCGTACAAAAGACCGATCACAATCGCGCCCAAGTACAGAATCCTCGTTAGAGGACCAAGGATAAGATGGTGCGATATACGCCGGTGGCGGCACATCGCCGCATAGGGAAACCACACGATCCGACCGATTCCCCACCGCCGGGACGCACGGCTTTGTGCGAGGTCAAGATCCGGACTCAGAAAAAGACTCGAAAACAGATAGGCAAAGAGAAAACTCCCCCCCGCCGTCCACGATAGCGTGCCCTTGGCGTTGAGGAATACAGCCCCAACGGCACACACCCCCCATACCAGCAGTTCGATTTTTAGATGAGCCTTTCCCGATGGCATGGCCACAATATATTGTTCCAAACACTGTCCTACAACGATCCCGTCCCGTGTCTTGACACGTGGAGGTTTCTACGTTATAGATTATATTCTTAATAAAATACTATGTATTGTTAGGTAGACGCGAGAAATGTGGGCACTGATCGCAGGACTGTTCATGGGTTGGGCCGTCGGTTCAAACGATGCGGCCAATCTGTTCGGACCCGCGGTAACCAGCCGGGCAATTCGGTTTTGGACGGCGGCGGGGCTCGCCTCCGTATTTGTGATCCTTGGCGCAATCTTCATTGGCAGCCGCGGCTTCGTCACTTACTCAACAATTGGACCTCAAACGCTGCTTTCCAGCTTCATAATCATGTTGGCAGCGGCAATTACCGTCGCGCTCATGACCTTTTTGGGGCTTCCTATTTCCAGCACGCAAGCCACCGTGGGGGCGATCATCGGGGCAAGCCTGGTCGGTGGAGGAGTGAATCTCCAACCCCTGTATAAGATCTTCCTTTCATGGGTCCTAACGCCTCTAGGTGGGCTCATCGCCGCATTTGTGCCCTACAAGCTGGCAACGTCGTTCCCGGCAGCAGCGATTGGTCGCTTTGCTACGCACGATCGACTGGTCCGATGGGGGCTTGTGTTGGCGACGTGCTACAGCGCGTACTCCCTCGGCGCGAACAACGTGGCCAACGTCACAGGGGTCTATGTAGGCGCCGGAGTCCTATCGCCAGCGACTGCTTCCTTGCTTGGATCCGCTGCAATTGCCCTGGGGATACTAACTTTCAGTAAGAATGTGATCCGCACTGTGGGAAGCCGACTGGTTGCGCTCGACCCGTTCGCCGCCCTGGCGGTGATCTTCGCAGAGGCGATAACCCTAAACGGTTATGCGCTGTTGGGTATTCCTGTCTCAGCTTCGCACGCGGTTGTAGGAGCTGTACTTGGAATTGGGCTCGTCAAAGGGGCAAAGACAATTGACATGCGGGTGCTTCTCAGGGTGTTGTCCGGTTGGCTTTTCACCCCTGCGATCGCCTGCGGCCTGTGCATCGGCCTCACCCTGCTTATTCGAACGATCACCGGATAAAAAAAAGGTTGAGGCCAAGCTTTGCCGCACCTGGCCTCAACCCGCATCGCAAGAAGCGTCGACGTCCTTTTTAGTCCTCCAGTGCCGCCTGTGCCGCGGCGAGCCGGGCAATCGGTACGCGATACGGACTGCAACTGACGTAGCTCAGCCCCACGCGGTGACAGAAGTGGATCGAGGAAGGCTCACCGCCGTGTTCGCCGCAGATGCCGAGCTTGATATCGGGGCGGGTTTTCCTGCCGAGCTCGCAGGCCATCTCGACGAGTTTTCCCACGCCGGACTGGTCGAGCACCTGAAACGGGTCGTCTCTGTAGATCCCTTTCTCCACGTACTGTTTGAGGAACTTCCCGGCATCGTCTCGGGAGAAGCCGCACCCCATCTGGGTGAGATCGTTGGTCCCGAAACTGAAGAACTCCGCCTCTTCGGCGATCTCATCGGCGGTGACCGCCGCCCGCGGCACCTCGATCATCGTTCCGATCAGGTAGGGGACATCGGACTTGGAGAGGCCTTTCTCGGAAAGGACCGCTTCGGCCACTCGCGCGGAGAGCTCCCGCTGCAGCGCCAGTTCCGTCACATTGCCCACCAGCGGGATCATGATCTCCGGATGCACCGGGACACCTTCGGCGTGCACGGCGCACGCCGCCTCAATAATCGCGCGCACCTGCATCTCCGAGATCTCGGGGTAGACGATACCCAGTCGGCAACCGCGGTGGCCGAGCATCGGGTTGAACTCATGCAGCGACTCGACTTTCTCCTTTACCTGTTCTGCAGAGATCCCCATAACCTCGGCCACTTCCCGTTGGCCGGCGTCGTCGTGCGGAAGGAACTCATGCAACGGTGGATCGAGCAATCGAATGGTGACCGGTCGGCCATCCATCGCTTTAAAGATCCCTTCAAAATCGCTGCGCTGCATCGGCAAGAGCTTGTCGAGCGCCTCGCGTCGTCCGGCCTCATCTTGCGCAAGGATCATCTCCCGCATGGCGATAATCCGGTCGCCTTCGAAGAACATGTGCTCGGTACGGGTGAGGCCGATTCCTTCGGCCCCAAAGCGAACCGCCGTGGCGGCGTCGTGAGGGGTATCCGCGTTGGTGCGGACCTTCAGGGTTCTGATCTCGTCTGCCCAGGAGAGCAGAGTGCCGAAATCCCCGGACAACTCCGGTTCGACCGTCGGAATCTCCCCCCGGTAGACGACACCGGATGACCCATTCAGACTGATCGCTTCCCCCTGTTTTACAACCTCCCCCTTAACAGAGAATTCCCTCTTGGCGTAGTCGACGGCGAGCTCACCGGCTCCAGCGACGCAGCATTTGCCCATACCGCGAGCAACCACCGCAGCGTGACTCGTCATCCCGCCGCGGGCGGTGAGAATACCGCTGGCGGCATTCATTCCTCCGATGTCCTCCGGGGAGGTTTCGATGCGCACGAGAATGACCTTTTTCCCCACATTTGCCGCCTGCTCGGCCTCCTCTGCCGAGAAGACGACCGTCCCGGTCGCCGCTCCCGGGCTCGCCGGCAGGCCGCGCGTCAACAGGTGTGCCGTCTCCTCCTGTTTCGGGTCGAAGGTGGGGTGAAGGAGCTGATCGATCTGCTCGGGGGCGACCCGACTAATCGCCTCCTGTTTGCTGATGGTGCCGTCGGCGGCCATCTCCACGGCAATCCGAACCGACGCAGCGGCGGTCCGCTTCCCGGTACGGGTCTGCAGCATGTACAGCTGCTCATCCTGAATGGTGAACTCGATGTCTTGCATGTCGCGGTAGTGTTGTTCGAGCGTTTCACGAATGGACAGCAGTTCGTCGTACGCCTTCGGCAGAACGTCGTTCAGCGTCTCGATCGGCTGCGGCGTGCGGATCCCCGCAACCACGTCCTCTCCCTGCGCGTTCATCAGGTATTCGCCGTAGAAGGCGTTTTCCCCTGTCGACGGATTGCGGGTGAAGGCCACGCCGGTTCCACAACGTTCGCCCATGTTTCCGAACACCATCGCCTGAACGTTGACGGCCGTGCCGATCAACCCGTGAATTCGATTCAATTGACGATACTTGATCGCCCGGGGGTTGTTCCACGATCGAAAGACTGCGGTGATCGCACCCCACAACTGCTCCTTCGGGTCCTGAGGAAAATCGACGGCGAGCCGATCCTTGATCGCCGCTTGAAACCGCTTGACGAGTTCCTTCAGATCGGCGGCATCGAGTTGCGTGTCCAGCTCGACGCCCTTGCGCTCCTTCAGACCCTCGAGAATCTCCTCAAACGGGTCGATCTCGGTCTCGGATTGAGGTTTCAATCCCAGCACGACGTCCCCGTACATCTGGACCAATCGCCGGTAAGAATCGTACGCAAATCGGTCGTTTCCGCCACGCGTGATGATCCCGCTCACGGTCTTGTCAGTCAGCCCGAGATTGAGCACGGTGTCCATCATCCCCGGCATGGAGACCGCCGCCCCCGAGCGAACCGACACCAGAAGCGGCGCTTCGGGATCGCCGAATCGCATCCCGGTCGCTTCCTCAAGCCTGTGCAGGTTTTCTTCCACTTCCTGTTCCAGACCGTCCGGGTAGCCTCCCTCGTGCTCCTCGAAGAAGCGGCAGACTTCGGTGGAGATGGTGAACCCCGGAGGGACAGGGATCCCCAACCCGGCCATCTCGGCAAGGTTCGCCCCTTTGCCGCCGAGCCGCTCCTTCATCGTTGCATTTCCTTCGCTTTCCCCTTTACTAAAAAAATAGACGTACTTCACGTGTGGCACCTCCGTAAGGTTTGCAAATCCCAATGTTAACCTGAAAACAACGCCTCGACGAACTGCTCGGAAGAAAACTCGTGCAGATCCTCCTCGTGCTCCCCCACGCCGATGTACATCAGCGGAACCCTCAGCGCTTCCCAGATTGCGAGCACCACGCCCCCTTTCGCCGTACCATCGAGCTTGGTCAGAACGATCCCCGTCAGTCCGATCGCCTCGTGGAAGCGGGTTGCCTGAGAGATCCCATTCTGCCCTGTGGTGGAGTCCAGAACGAGCAGTCGTTCGTCCGAACTACGCCCGAGCCTCTTCGTCACGGTCCGCTCGATCTTGCGCAGCTCTTCCATCAGATTGTGTTTGGTCTGCAGACGGCCGGCAGTATCCACAAATAACACGCCACCGGTGCGCTGTACGTGATCCACAGCGTCGAAGACCACCGCAGATGGATCTGTTCCCGCGCGGTGTTTGATCAGATCGGTGTCGAGCCGTTCCGACCACACGGCTAGCTGTTCGATGGCCGCCGCGCGGAACGTGTCTGCCGCGGCCAACGTGATCGGAAGCAAAGGGTCGCGTCCGTGCAGATGCGCCGCCAGTTTGGCGATCGTCGTCGTCTTCCCCGAGCCGTTGACTCCGGCGACAACGATTACCGTCGGCTCGCCGTCGCTTCGCAACGCGAGGGACCGCTCACTACCAGCGAGCCGAAGCCGCATCACCTCTTTGAGAGAGACAAGGAATTCCTCGCCGCTCGGACGTCCTCTAGAAGCCTGCGCGGTGAGTTCGGTGATCAATCCCGCCGCCATTCGCGCGCCGATATCGCCGGCAATGAGAATCTCCTCGATTGCTTCGAGCTGCGCGTCTCCGACCGTTTCACCGCGGCTGAGTGTTTCTCCGATTGCCTCAACGAGCCCTATTCGGGTCTGCCGCAGGCCGCTTCTCAACCGATCCACCCAGGCCGTCACATCGTCTCCGGAACGGACATCCCCAAGATCTCTAGGCAATTGCGCAGCACGATCTGCACGCCACGCAGCAGGGCAAGACGAGCCGACATCACCTTCCTATCGGTCCCGATGACACGGTATTCCGTGTAGTAGGGATGAAAGGCTCTCGCAAGCTCCAGGGCGTAGCCGGCGAGCAGATGCGGGGCGAATCCAAGCGCCGCTTCCCGCACCACGTCGGGGAAACGATCGAGTTGTTTGATCAGATCGAGCTCCTCCCTTGCTTCTAGTAGAGAAAGATCAACGTCGTCAGTGCTCACCTCGGGCATACCGGCTTTGCTGAAAATCGAAAAGATTCGCGTGTGCGCGTACTGAATGTAGTAGACGGGGTTGTCCATCGATTGGGCGCGCGCCAGATCCAGGTCGAACTCCAAGTGGCTCTCCGGTTTACGGGCGACCATGAAGTAGCGGACCACGTCACGTCCAATCTCTTCCACCAAATCCTGCAGAAGGATGAATCGGCCGGCACGAGTCGACATGCGCGCTGCGCCGGCACCCTCTTTGATGCTGACGAACTGATGCACCGCGTAGTCGAGAAAATCCTCTCGATAGCCGAGGATTCGCATCGCCGCCTTCATCGAGGATTGCTCCACTTGATGATCAGCGCCTTGCACATTGATGACGTGCTCGAAGTTACGACGGTGCTTGTTTATGTGATAGGCGATATCCACCATGAGGTAGGTCGGTCGACCGTCACTACGGATGAGGACGGAGTCCTTCGCCGCGCCGTATTCCTCGCCCTTAAGCCAGATGGCACCGTCAGCTTCGTAGGTACCGTTTCTCTCTCTCAGCATGGCAAGTGCCTTCTGAACGAGCGATCTTGGATCGCAGCCCTTCTGAGGCTTGTGCAGATCAGCCTCTGAGAACCAGTGGTTGAACCAGACGCCGAGCTTGTGGAGATCTCCCTCGATCTCTGCCTTCATGCTGCGAACGGCTTCTCTGCGAAAGACGGTGCGAGCCTCGTCATCAAACTTCGGGAACACCCGCTGCAGGTTCTGCTTCATCTCATTAGCGATCGGGATCAGATACTCGCCTTGGTATCCGTCTTCCGGGATCTCGTGGCTCTCGCCGAAGAGTTCCCGATATCGCACCCAAAGGGACTCGGCGAGGAGATCGATCTGTCGTCCTTCGTCGTTGTAGTAGTACTCTCTCTCGACCGTGTAGCCCATCCTCTCGTAGAGCCTCGCGAGCACATCGCCAAGTACGGCCTGCCGGCCGTGACCGACCGTGAGGGGGCCTGTCGGGTTTGAACTCACAAACTCAATCTGAATCCGCGTCGGGTTCGACTGCACGATCCGACCGAATCGGTCTCCGGCGTTGAGAATCTCCCTCAGTCGGGACCGAAGCACGTCCGGAAGCAAGAACAGATTGATGAAGCCCGGCCCCGCGATCTCCACACGAGAGAAGACGGCCTCCGGGAGTCCTTCAATGAGACGTTTCGCGAGCTCACGCGGGGGCATCTCGGCCTTTTTTGCCCCAACCAGAGCCACGTTGGAGGAAAAATCACCGAATTCTCCACGGTCGGAGCGCTTGATCTCGATGTCGACCGATCGGTCCTGCAATCCGAGCTTTCGCCAGGAAGCGGCGAGCAATCCGTGAATGTGTCCCTTCAATGATTCTGCCATGATGTCGCTGGATACGAGATTCGGCGAAGGTGAAAAATCCTACTACTTCTCGATGATGAAGCGGATGCCGGTCTTCTTCTGTCCCGCGATGGTCAACTCCATAAATCCGGGGATGACCCTGATCGCAGCCTCAAGTCCATCGCTTCCCAACAACCGCCGCACGATAGCGATCGCCTTTACCGTCTGATTGACAGCGCCGGCACCGATCGCGTGAACCTCTACAACTCCCTCCTGTTCCAGTGCCCCTGCGATCGCTCCGGCCACCGAGTTTGGGTTTGAGTGGGATGCGACTTTCAGGGTCTCCATGCCAACCTCCTATTCCGCTGCTGCAACATATGTTCAAACCCTAACCCACTCAGTATAATCACATTCCCTGCCTATGTCAACGAAGTGCCGTAGCCAAGCAGAATTTGTCCGCTCAACATCTTTGCAAGAAATGAGGCGCAGCCACCGTCCATCACGAGGATAATCAGAGATCCCGGCACAGTAGATTGGGCCGATCGCTTACCGGCTCGTTTTTTCGCCGAATCGATGCCACAAGACCACGCCCGAGACAATGCACACGGCCCCGCCGAGACAACCCAACCGCAACGCAAGCCCTCT
>Ga0272442_10010405_pt1 | contig 11471 bp, 11 predicted proteins | sample SSMForm2O_FD_200262 | JGI IMG/M metagenome (GOLD analysis project Ga0272442, IMG submission 200262) | Marine sediment archaeal communities from Little Sippewissett salt marsh, Falmouth, MA, United States - SSM-Form-2O | ecosystem: Environmental > Aquatic > Marine > Wetlands > Sediment ...
CCGGATAGACATCAACGATCTTCCGGCTGAGATATATAAGGTTCCGGAGTGTAAAGATATATGTCAGGGAGAGACGCTTCAAGAATACCTGCAGTGTGTGGAGCTGTCCGTCATCCGGGATGCCATCAATAAATATGGCAATGCACGGAGGGCGGCGCCACACCTCGGAGTGGATCCTTCAACCCTGACACGCAAACTCAAAAAACACAATAATGCAATGTAGCATCATTCTCCGCCCCGCGCCCTTTTTAGTTGTTCCCCTCATTACGTCCCCTTGCGCTGTTTAAGGAAGATCCGATCCTGATAATGCATTGGTGCATTATTCTGCCGGAGATTCTGTTATGGTCTAATTTCAAATGGATAGAGGCTCTTATTGCCAAAATGACGCAGTCGGGCATTATTGTGCTGATGCGGTGGTGGTGGAAATGGGTAACACAGAGACTTCCGTGGGCATGTAACTATCCTGATTTATATATCTTATCAAGATTCTGAGATTACAGGCAGACAGATGGCGTGAAAGTTGCTAGCAGCATTCGCAACATACATGCAATAAAAACTCGCCGCCGGTTGAATGAGTCAACCGGGATAAATCGGCAAATAAACATAAAGGAGAGGTGTCATGTCGTTAATGAATGCAAAGCAGTATGAAGAGAGTCTGAGGAAGTTGAATTTTAAGATCTATATGTTTGGCAAGCTGGTGGAGAATCCGGTGGATGATCCGATCATCCGTCCCTCGATGAATGCCGTTGCCGCCACCTATGAATTCGCCCATCACCCTGAGTACGAGGACCTGATGACGGCCACCTCTCATATCACGGGGAAGAAGATCAACCGTTTCTGCCACATCCACCAGAGCACGGAGGACCTGGTCAAGAAATCCAAGATGGGCCGGCTCCTGGGATCACTGACTGGCTGCTGTTTCCAGCGCTGTGTGGGGATGGACGCCATGAACGCCCTTTCGATGACCACCTACGATATCGACCAGAAGTACAAGACGGAGTATAACAAGCGCTTTTTGAAATACCTCGAATACGTACAGGAAAACGACTTCACCTGTGACGGCGCCATGACGGACCCCAAGGGTGACAGGGGCCTGGCTCCTCATCAGCAGACCGATCCGGACATGTTCATGCATGTGGTGGAAGAGAGGGAAGATGGAATCGTGGTCAGGGGCGCAAAGTGTCACCAGACCGGCGCGGTTAACTCTCATGAGATCATCATTATGCCCACCATCAGCATGCGCGAGGAGGACAAGGACTATGCCATCTCCTTTGCGATTCCGGCGGACAGCGAGGGGATCACCTACATCATGGGCCGTCAGTCGTGCGATACCCGCAAACTGGAAAAGGGTACCATGGATCGCGGCAACCAGATCTATGGCGGTCATGAGGCCCTGGTGGTCTTCGACGACGTCTTTGTTCCCTGGGATCGGGTCTTCATGTACAAGGAGTGGGAATTTGCCGGCCAGTTGGTGGAACAATTCGCATCGTACCACCGCCAGAGCTACGCCTGCAAGGCGGGGGTCGGTGATGTTCTTATCGGTGCCGCTCAGACCGTTGCCGAGTACAACGGTGCTCAGAAGGCATCACATGTCAAGGACAAGATCATCGAGATGAACCACCTCAACGAGACCCTGTTCTGCGGTTCTATCGCCTGTGCATCCGAAGGCCATAAGGAACCGAGCGGTACCTACTACGTCAACACACTCCTGGCCAATGTTTGCAAGCAGAACGTGACACGTTTTCCTTATGAGATCGCCCGTCTGGCCCAGGATATTGCCGGCGGACTGATGGTGACTCTGCCATCCGAAGAGGACTTTCTCTCACCGGAGGTCGGCAAGTGGATCGAGAAATACTACAAGGGGAATGCGGATGTCCCCACGGAATACCGGATGCGGATACTGCGCCTGATCGAGAACATCACCCTAGGGACAGCCGCTGTCGGGTATCTGACCGAATCGATGCACGGTGCCGGTTCACCCCAGGCCCAGCGAATCATGATCTCCCGGCAGGTCAACATGAATGCAAAGAAGAAGGTTGCCAAGAAGCTGAGCGGTATTCCGGAGGATGAATAACATACGCAAGATCGGCCTGAAATACTGCGGGGGTTGTGCCCCGCAGTATGATCGGGTACAGACGGTGGCGTCTATCAAGAGGCGCCTGGCGGGCAGAGCCGAGTTTGTCTCGTACGAGAACCGGGATGTTGAAGGAATTCTTGTCGTGGTCGGCTGTCCCACCGCCTGCGTTGATCTGAGGCCTTTTGAGGGGCGTCCTCTGTGGGTTGTAACCAGCGAACAGGATGCCGAAGGCTTCATTGAAAAAATAGAAAAAATGGAGAATTCGAATGGACTGGAAAGAAACATATAACAATAAACTCACTACCGCACAGGAAGCGGTTAAGCAGATCAAGTCGGGAGACAGGGTCGTCGTGGGTCATGCGACCGGTTCGCCGGAGGTATTGCTGAAGGCGATGGTGGATAATAAAGAGGCCTACGAAAATGTTGAGATAGTTCACATGGTTGCCATGGGGCCTTCCGAATACTGTCTTCCGGAAAACTCAGCACACTTTGTTCACAACTCTCTCTTTGCCGGGGCTACAACCAGGAAGGCCATTCAGGGTGGAAGGGCCGTTTTTACCGCTTCCCACTTCAGTCAGATCCCCCGCCTGTTTACCGAAAAGATCCTGCCGGTCGATGTTACACTCTGTATGCTTTCCGAGCCCGACGAACATGGATACTGCTCGTTCGGCATATCGGTGGATTATACGAAGCCCGCGGCAGAAAGCTCCAGGATTGTCATCGCGGAGGTAACCCCCCACATGCCCAGGACTCTGGGTAATGCGTTCATCCATGTCTCTGACATAGACTATATCGTTGAGTGCGACTCCAGGCCCATTGAAATGCAGCCACCGACAATAGGTCCGATTGATGAGGCAATCGGTGGATACTGCGCCGAATTGATAAGGGACGGAGATTGCTTGCAACTGGGCATCGGCGCCGTTCCGGATTCGATCCTGGGGTTCTTGAAGGACAAGAAGGATCTGGGGATACATACGGAGATGTTTTCCGACGGAGTCGTGGATCTGGTTAATAATGACGTTATTACCTGCGCGAGGAAGAACTTCCATCCAAACAAGATGGTTGCCACCTTTTTTATGGGAACGGAAAAGCTGTACCGGTTTATTCACAACAATCCCCAGGTAGAGATGTTTACGGTGGATTACACGAATAACCCGGCTGTCGTAGCCAGGAATGACAACATGGTATCCATCAATGCCTCCCTACAGGTTGATCTTACCGGTCAGGCTGCCTCCGAAACGATCGGTCCCAAGCAGTTCAGTGCGACCGGAGGGCAAGCGGACTTTGTGAGGGGAGCCGCCTGGTCAAAGGGAGGGCGTTCGATAATAGCCTTCCATTCAACGGCAGCCAAAGGAAAGCTGTCCAGGATTGTTTCGCATCTTGATGAGGGGGCAATTGTAACGACGACACGAACGGATATTCATTATGTGGTAACGGAATACGGGATTGCCGATATGCGGGGCAAGTCGGTGCATCAGAGAGCCGAGGCCCTTATCAATATCGCCCATCCCGATTTCAGAAGTGATCTCAAGAAAAATTTTTTTGATGGGTTTAAGTAAATTCAAAAATTGATCCACAATAATAACGAAGGAGGAATATTTTATGAGTATTAAGAGAGAGTATGGGGCGGTTCAGCCTGGTATTCCATTGGGCCCCCTGACGCTGAGGATTCCGTTTATACATTACCGGTTTGAGTGGGCGGACTATATACAGGGCATTCTGATGTGCACCGTCTGTCTTGCGATCATACCGGTGCTGACGAGCAAACTGGGAATGTCATTCGAGGTGGCGCTGGCCATAGTGATCTTGAATGGGACCCTGTATCTCGCCCACGTTACCTTTGGTGACCCGGTGGTCCCCGGATGGGTTACGCCGGCCATACCGCTCCTTATAGCCTACTGTGTAACATTCGATGCAGGTGTGGAACGGATGCAGGCGCTGATCGCCTTCGAGATGACCTTCGGAATCTTCTGTATTCTGCTGGGAGTAACCGGTCTGGCAAAGAAATTCATCTCGCTTATCCCCAATGCCGTGCAGGCGGCAATCCTGATGGGAGCCGGATTTGCGGCCGTCATGCTCGTTTTTAAGCCCGGTGAGGGGTTGAAGAGCTTTGATTCCTATCCGTGGACAATCGTTATCTGCATCGGTCTCGCGTATTATCTGCTCTTTTCGGACCATTTTAAAAAGATACGGCGGAAAAACAAGGCCCTGTGGTACCTCGCAAACCTCGGAATGATGCCCGCTCTGGCACTCGCCGTTGTAGTGGGACCCCTTGTCGGTGAGATCCCATGGCCAACCTATGGAACACAGATATTTACCAACCCCGATTTTACAACCCTGTGGAAGGACTTTACCATGATGGGGGCCATACCCGTACCACCGTTGAAGATGTTCTTCACCGGTCTTCCCATGGTCATCAGCGCGTACATCGTTGTATTCGGCGACGTCATTCAGAGCCAGGCGCTTCTTGATGACGCTCAGAAGTACCGCCCCGATGAAGACGTCGATTATAACCCGAACAGATCCCATATCATTTTCGGAACCAGAAACCTGATCATGAGTGTCTTGGGACCCGATATCTCCATGTGCGGCCCTCTGTGGGCGGCGATGCAGGTGGTTATCTGCGAGCGCTACAAACATGGTCCGGAGGCGATGGAATCCATCAATGGTGGTGCCGGCTCTTTCCGCTGGGGAACGTGGACAGGATATTTTCTGGCCCCGGTCCTTGCGACGGTAAAGCCGATCCTTGGCGTGGGCCTTGCGTCCACCATGCTTATCCAGGGTTACGTCAGTGTTCGTATCGGTGTCCTGAAGGCGCGGTCATTCAATGACCTCGGTATCGCGGGTGTGGCAGGCGCAATCCTGGCGACACGCGGCGCCGCATGGGGACTGGGTGCGGCGATTTTGCTGACTGTGCTGATCTATATCGGAACATCTAAGGAACATGCCTACATGACAGAGGAACCGGTGTTCCCCTTCGACCATCCCGAGAAGCTCGATGCAGAGATCAAGGAGCTTATGAAGGATGGTCGATAACCAGAGTCACGATGCCTGATGTTCAGGCTTCCTTTCAACGAGGAGTTTATACCTCCCTCATAGATCCTTCCCCGTCCCCTCAAAGGGGCGGGGAAGGATCACTCGCTTTGTCGCAGGGAATTTCACAACAAAGTGCTGGATTAAACCAAGGCAAGAAGGTATCATTCGCACTGTCATTCTGACCTGTTACAAATTTGAGAAAGGGTTCTATCATTGAGAGATCAGCTATGGCGTATATAGAGGGCTATCCCGGCGAGAAAACAAAGGGCGTTACCGCGAAACAGGTTGGTTTCATAGTCATCGTGGCCATTATGATGGTGGGCCTCATGACATATTTTTCGGAAGATTGGAGGGCGGAATTACCATCCATTCTTACGGTCGTAACAATCATCCTCGCGATCATTGTCTTTGTTTCATTCAAGGTCAACCCGAGCGGATGGAGGAGGATATTCAGACATTCGGGGCTGGAGCAGGAGCTGGCCTATGACAGGCTGATCGCAGATTCACTGGCCGAACTGGATGACAGCCATTTTATCTTCCACGATATCACCTTCGAGCTGTTTCACATCGAGAACCTTGTCATATCCCCCCGAGGGATATTTGTCATCGGTAAGATCACGCACGGTGAAGATCTGCATGTAAAAAACAAGGTGTTGTTCGCCGGCGAAGACCCGTTAGACAAGACAACGGGAGATATCTGGCGTGTCTGTCACCTTGTCAATATTGTCATAAAAAAGGGTTTTAAGACCGAGGTAATGCCACGGCCGATACTGGTGTCCCCCGGATCGCAAACCCCCTCCGTCGCAGAGTATGACGGAATCACCATACTCCCGCTACGTAAACTGAATGAGACGATTGAGGGACAGAGAGGAAAGGACATCAAGGAAAAACTCGTACACAGTTTCGCGTACTATATAAAAAAACGATACCCCTAAAAACAGGATCGAGGTGTTTCTGCCCCGGCTTCTCAAATCTGCTGTGCTATTCAATCCGCAACCTGTATGGAAAAATTGAAGGGAAAACAATAAATGGGAGAAAAGAAATTCAGTCGGTTCCCGAAAAAGGTTAAAACCGGCATACTGTTTCTGTTCAGTGCCTGGATATTTTTCATCATTTCACAAGTGGCCCTGTCCGGCACTGTGTCGCTTCTGCATACAACGCTCGGGATGCTGTGTTGCGTCATGGTATATGCAATACGTAATGGAGGCCGGATTGCGTGCATCATATACAATGTCGCTCTCATTGCCGCAGGACTGTACAATCTGTATATTCTCATCGGTAGCGGAATGTTGAATTCCGCCCCCTCTGCCGTAAACCTGGTCAACATCATCCTTTTCTCGATTGCGACCTATTATCTGCTCAGCGGTGAAGCAGCATCATTCTATAAAAGCGACAAAGAAAATTTACCCAAAGATACGGATTAACAGATCATCGGTGATATGGCGTTTTGCGGTTGCGGAACCCTTGGATGCACGGGGATATGCCCCTCCGCGCTGCTGTTCGTTGTACGGAGACTTCTCTCCGAATCGACTCTCCTTTTCTCTTGTACATGATACGGATATCGTATAGAAATTTTCAGAAAGGCCGTGTTTTCGATAGCAGACGCGGAATCGGTAAGGAGGAACTATGAACCGGTACTTCATCGCCTTTTTCATGATCGTGGGTGTCGGCGATTTTTTTTACGGGATCTTTTTCAGGGACCGGATAAGCGTCCTCGTGGGGGCCATCATTCTCATCCTTGCCATCTATGTTGCGCTGAAAAAGGGAAAGACCAAGAAGGATGAAACCGGACCGGTCAATGACGGTTCGGCAGATCGGTAACGGGGAGAAGATGCCGTGAGACGGAAGGAGAGAGGAATGGCTCGCCGGGAGGATATCGAGGAGATTATATGCCGGGCGCGGGTATGCAGGCTCGCCCTGTGCGATGGGGACCGCCCCTATGTCGTCCCGCTCTGTTTCGGGTATGAGAGGGGCAACCTGTATTTCCACTGCGCCCCGCACGGCAGGAAGCTGGAGATCCTCGAAAAAAACCGGAACGTCTGCTTCGAGATGGATGTGGACCACGAGCTTGTTCCCGGAGAGGCGTCCTGCGCGTGGGGGTTTCGATACCGGAGTGTCATCGGATTCGGCAGGGCCTCATGGGTCAGAGACACTGAAGCGAAACGGGACGCGTTGGGAATCATTATGAGGCACTATTCAGACGGGGTGTTTTCGTTCCCGGAGGAGACCCTTGCTCGCACGGTGGTGATACAGGTGGCCGTTGACGATATGTCGGGGAAGATCGGAGGCTATTGATTAGACGGTATGACATGTCCAGGGGAATCCGGTGGTAACGTGGCGTACAGAACAACAGATCACGGGTGCCATTCCCCCCCGGTGTGTATTACATGAAACGGTTGGAATGCCTTTTCTCTCCTACGGTTCAAGGCTCAGCGCATCGGTCAACCGTTTTACGGCTTCATCCCTCCCGAATATGTCGATCAGTGTCGGGATGTCAGGGCCGTGACAGCTTCCGAACAGGGCAAGACGCAGGGGAAAATAAAAGGCCTTACCCTTAATGCCCAGATCCCCGATGGCCTTCTTGACAAGGGCCGATACGTCATCCGTGGACCAGATCCCCTGCCCGCCGAGCGCCTCGATCCAGTACGAGAAGATACGGCGTGAATCTTCCTGTCCAATAAGCTCCCGGTCCTCTTCCGAGAAGATCAGGTTTTCATAGAACATCCGTGCATGTTCGACGATCATCGAGAGGCAGTAGACGTAATCACGAGCGGTTGCGATGACCTTCAGGTATTTCTCGCTGTTGCTGATATCGATCCCGGCCTCTTCGAAGAATCGTCTCGACTGATCGGCGATGTATGCCACGTCCATCTGTCGGATGTAGGTTCCCCCCATCCAGTTGAGCTTTTCCAGGTCGAAGACGGCCCCGGCCTTGTTGATCCGCTCCAGTGAAAATACCTCTTCCAGCTCCCCGAGGGTGTATATCTCCCGGTCATCCGCCGAATGCCACCCGAGGAGGGCGATAAAATTCAACAGTGCCTCGGTGAGGTACCCCTTTTCGAGGTAACTCTCGACAGAGACGTCCCCCTGCCGTTTGCTCAGCTTGCTCCGGTCGGAATTGAGCAGCAGGGGCAGATGAACCCAGACCGGAGGCTCCCACCCGAAGGCCTCGTACAGGAAAATGTGCTTCGGGACACTGGAGAGCCATTCCTCTCCGCGTATGACGTGGGTGATCTGCATCAGGTGATCGTCCACGACGCTCGCGAAGTGATAGGTGGGGAACCCATCGGATTTTATCAGGATCTGGTCGTCAACGAGCGAGTTATCGATGGCGACCCTGTCGCGCACGATATCATCAAAGACGGTCTTCCCCTCTCGGGGATATCGCAGGCGGATGACGAAGGGGACCCCCCGGGCCAGGTTGCCCGCGATCTCCTCTGGGGGCAGATCCCTGCACCTGCCGTCGTACATCGGCGGCCTCTTTCTCTTGCGCTGCTCTTCTCGGACGCTGCTGAGCCGTTCTTCGTCGCAGAAGCAGTAGTATGCCGTCCCGGAATCCAGGAGCTGCTGGATATATTTTTTATAGATCTCTCCCCGCTGAGACTGTATGTACGGTCCGTGATTTCCTCCAACGTCGGGGCCCTCGTCGTGCTGCAGCCCGGTTTGTGTCAGTGTGGTGATGAGATTTTCCAGGGCGCCGGGGATGGATCTCTTCTGATCCGTATCCTCGATCCGCAGGATGAAAGCCCCTCCCTGTTTACGCGCGAACAGATAATTGAACAATGCCGTTCTCAGCCCTCCGACGTGCAGATAGCCTGTCGGACTGGGGGCGAACCGTACCCGTACCTGATTGTTGCCTGTATGCATCGTGATTTTCCCGTTATCTTCTGGTGTTAAGAACAATTAAAAGGGACAGGAGGGCTGAAGACATCTCACCGCCATGCCCCTGCCTCCCATATTTCGTAAAGGGTCTTCTCCAAGGTGTGTTCCTATACTGTTTTGACCCGGATTACAACCAGAATATCCCTTGCCTTTTTACGCGTCTTGGCTATATAAAGAATGCAACCGGGAAGGATATAGTGGATAGTTTGATGAAAGGGGAAGACTTTATTCATCTCTGTCAGCCGGATGCGTGTAAATCCTGTGGGGCCTGTTGCGGCCTCTACAATTATGCGGACAGTACACGCGAATCTCTGGCCATGAAGCTGAGGGACCGAACGCGGCTGTTTCGTGAGACGGTCAGGACCCCGGCCGACCTCGAGGCATTCTCGGATACAATAAAGAAACATGAACCCGGCGAAAAGCTCTACGAGGTGATATACTGCTGCGAATACCTGGGATTTCTGGACGACGATGAGAAGAGGGTGGGGTGTCTTCTGCATCCCTTCCAAAACGACGGAGTGGACATGCGGGACGTATCGTTCTATGGCGTCGAGTTATGTAATGGGCACTTCTGCCCCAGCTATCACTTCATATCCCGCGAGGAACAACAGGCTATGATCAGGATTATTGACGACTGGTACCTCTATGGCCTGTGCATTACCGATATAGATCTGGTCAAGGAGTATTTCCGCTTTATAAGCGAAGGGATATACGAAGTTGTACGCCCGGACCGGTTGAAGGGAAGGCTCAAGGATATCGCCCTCGACTTTTTTTCATTGAAGACCTCCTGGCCGTTCCGGTCACCCGATACGAACCGCTTCGGGAAATACTATTTTGATGGCTCACAATACATGGTAAGTCATATCGACTATGATATCCTTGGCTGTGAGCGTTCGAGGTTTGACAAGATATTCCTGTCTCTCACCTCACGGTTCAGAAACCTGGAGGAGGTCCGGCGGGGGGAAGAGATCATCCAGGGGAACATAGACGATTTTATAGCCTGTTATACGATGGATGTCACGAAGGGCCGTGAAGTCTGATCGGTCGAGCAGGCCATCCCATTGAGGGGGCAGACCGTGGAAGAGAAAAAACTCCTGTATTCAAAAGAGACCATCGACAGGCGCGTGAAGGCACTGGCCGGAACGATCTCACGCGATTTCGAGGGACGGGAGGTTGTCCTGATCGGTGTCCTGAAGGGGGCCTTTATCTTCCTGGCGGACCTTGCCCGACATCTGGAGATACCCCACACGGTGGATTTTGTGAGACTGGCAAGCTATGGCTCCGGATCGGTGAGTTCCGGGAACATAACCTTCTCAAAGGATATAGAAACGGATATAGAGGGAAAAGACGTCGTGATCGTGGAAGATATCATTGATACCGGGACTTCGATTGCGTTTCTGCAAGAGAAACTGGAGGAGCGACACCCCGGTTCCATCAAGGTATGCGCGCTGATAGACAAGAAGCAGAGAAGAGAGAGGGCCATCCACGCGCACTATGTGGGATTTGCTCTGGATGAGGGGTTTATTGTAGGATACGGACTTGATTTCGATGAAAAATTCAGGTGTCTGCCGGAAATTTACGTAATCAAGGAGGGGAATTGTGATTATTCAGTGTAGAAAATGCGGGACGAAATACCGGTTTGATAAGATGAACGTAACTGGCAAAGGAGTATGGGTCAGGTGCCGCAATTGTGAGACGGTTTTCTTTCAAAAGAATCCCCTGTCTGAGATCTCCTCGCTGATGGATTTGGTAGACCCGGAAAGAAAAATCCAGGAAGAGACAGAGGGCCAGGGTGAAAGAGCGGAAGAAAAAGACAGTGCCGTGGGGGAGGTCGAGGAGGAAAGTGCCGGCGAGGAGCCCACGTGGGAGGATGCCTACCAGGATGCCGGCCAGGGGATAGAGATCGAGGGGGCCGGCGGGGAGGCGCCCGAAGAACAAGAGGCGGAAGGAGCCGGTGCGGGTGAGGCGGAGACCGAGCCCACATGGGACGATGCCTACCGGGATGCTGGCGAGGGTATAGAGATCGAAGGAGCGGGCGAAGAGAAGCCCAAAGCCGAGGAGATAGAAGAAACCGGGGCGGAGAAGACTGAAACCGAGCCCACGTGGGATGATGCCTACCGGGATGCCGGCGAGGGGATAGAGATCGAAGGGGCACGGGAAGAGGAAGCCGAAGAGACGATCGCGGAGGAAATCGAAGTCGAGGGTGGTGAACCGGAGCCCGAAGGAGAAGAAAGTCCCCAAGGTACCGGTGAGGGTATAGAGGGCGAAGGAGCGGGAGAAGAAGAAAGTCGGATTGCGGAGGGAACGGAAGCGGGAGATACCGTCGAGGAACTCGAGATCGAGAAAACAGAGGAAGAGAAAGACCGTATTGCAGAGGGAATCAGACCGGAAGATGCCGTTGAAGGGCCTAAGTGGGAAGAGACCTATGAAGATGTCGCTGAAACCGAAGACGGTGAAGATGCCGGAGGAAGACAGC
>Ga0272442_10010406_pt1 | contig 11471 bp, 3 predicted proteins | sample SSMForm2O_FD_200262 | JGI IMG/M metagenome (GOLD analysis project Ga0272442, IMG submission 200262) | Marine sediment archaeal communities from Little Sippewissett salt marsh, Falmouth, MA, United States - SSM-Form-2O | ecosystem: Environmental > Aquatic > Marine > Wetlands > Sediment ...
GGCGGTAGACTGGGGGTCGCCTGTGGAATTGTAATATATATGGCAGATAATTGCGCTGTCCAAAATAATATAATTGAAAATAATAACAATGGTGTACTTCTTGCTGATTCTGGTAATAACATTATTGATGGTAATACTATAGATTCTTGTTTTATGGGTGTTTATTATTCTTACAGTGCTCATAGTACTGAAGTTACTGATAATACAGTTAAAAACTGTGATTTTGGAATATATCTAGATGACACTCAAAATAATGTAATTTCTGAAAACACAATAATGGATAACGATAAAGGAATACAGATATCTTCATCAAGCAATAATGAGATATATAATAATTATTTTGAAAACACTCTAAACTATGAAACTGATAGCAGTCAAAACACCTGGAATATAGAAAAAGAATCTGGTAAAAACATAATAAATGGCAATTATCTTGGTGGAAATTATTGGGATGATTACACCGGTGTTGATGAAGATGAAGATGGGCTGGGTGACACAGAACTGCCTTATGGGCCTGGTGATGAGCATCCTTTGGTATATTATCCAGTGTTAAATATAGATACAAATGAAAGCTTTCAAAAAATACAGGAGGCAATAGAAGATAGGGACACAATAGACGGGCATCGATTGATTGTATCTGAGGGGATATACGATGAAAACATTGTAGTTAACAAAGAATTGAATTTGAACACAGCTGGAGAAGTAAAAATAATACCAATAAAAGAGGCCGAAGCAACAGTAGTAGTCTCTGCTCCAAATGTAGTTTTTAATGGTTTTACAGTTGAGAAAAACCCAAAAAAAGGAGAATTAGAAACTAAAAACGCAGTTTTGATACTTGTAGATAATTTCATTTTTTCAAACAATACAATATCTGGATTTAATACTGGCATTCTTCTAAATTCAGATAAAAAATCTGGCGGTTTAATCTGTGATAATAGTATAACTCTTGCAGAAGTAGGAATAGATATCTCTGAGTCATATGTTAATTACAGAATAATGGGAAACACGATATATGATGTTTCAATTGGAATAGGTTTAACAAGAACAGAAAACACACTAATAGAAAATAATGATTTTTATTCAACAAGTAATGCAATAAAAATCTTAAACTCAGTTTTTAACAATATTATTGGAAATTATATTTATTCAAATGAGTTGGGTTTATATTTAGAAGATAGCGATTTGAATATTATTGAGAACAACACAATAAATAGGAATGATGACAAAGGCATATATCTAAAAGATTCAAATGAAAACCAAATACAAAATAATACTATTTTTAAGAATAATCAAGTAGGTTTGTATCTTGATAGTTGCAACGGAAACACAATAACAGAAAATACACTTGAAGAAAATACTCAAGGAATGTATTTACATGATTCCAATGGAAACATGATTTACAATAATCTCTTTTCAAATAAAAATAATGCATTTGATGACTCAGAATATAATCAATGGAATATTGAAAAAACTCTTGGTAAAAATATAATAAATGGCCCGTATATTGGTGGTAACTATTGGAATGATTATGGGGGTGAGGATAAAAATGGTGATGAATTTGGTGATGAAATATATGAAATTCATGAGAGAGGTAAGGATGAACATCCCCTCATGACATTTCCGGTTACAAACATAAACACAGAAAGACATTACTCAACAATTAAAGAGGCATTGGATTCACCTTTAACACTAAATGGGCATGTCCTTGTCGTCAGACCTGGTACTTACAAAGAGAATGTAATAGTAGATAAATCAGTAGCAATTATGGCAGAAGAAAACTCAACACTAGGAGACACAATAATTCAATCACAAAACTCAAATGATTATGTGTTTGAAGTTACATCCTCAAACGTTAACATATCTGGATTTCTTATTATGGGTACAAGTGGAAATAATTTAGCAGGAATTCATCTTAATAATGTACAGGATTGTATTATTTCAAATAACAGGTTAAGGGACAACTTTGCAGGAATAACACTGGATTTATCTGAAGAAAACATAGTGCATTCAAACTATATTGTAGATAATAGCTATGGGACATTGCTTTACAGTTCAAATGAAAACTGGTTTTACAATAATTTCTACAGCAACACAAAAAATGTTTTAAGCGATGGAAACCAAAACCATTGGGATTATCACTCAACATGGCCATTTTATGAAAAAATAGATTATGAAAACATAGTTGATGGATCATATCTTGGTGGTAACTACTGGAGTGATTATGATGGTACAGACACAAACTCTGATTTTTTAGGTGATACAAATAGGCCATATGTCCCTGATGGAGAAGATTTTGGACATGATAGTTTAGGCTACTGGGGTGGAGATTATAAACCATTGATTCAGAGAGACATATCAGCTATTCACATTAATGGCAACAACGAATTCACATCTGAAAAAGGAGTGATATGTGGCAGTGGTACAAGTATTGATCCTTATATCATTGAAGGCTACTATATAGATACAGTTGTTCAGAACATGGGTGATACCAGTACGCATGCAATATGGATTGAAAATACAGATGCTTTCCTAGAAATTAAAAACTGTATACTAGATGTATCTTCCCCTTATGCTGGAGTATATTTGAATAATGTAAAAAATGCTAAAATAGTAAATGTAACAACTTCAGATGCTTATACTTATTATCTTGGGGGGTATGGCATAATCTTAAATTCTTCTACAGATAATGAAATTTTGGGCTGTGCACTAAAAATTTCTTTTTGTAGTACTGCAGGTATTTATCTTTTGTCTTCTTCAAATAATAAAATTATGGAAAACGAGATTTCAACTTTAAATAATAATGATGATATCGGTCAATACTGCATAAAACTAGTGGAATCAGCACAAAATCAAATCATAAATAATAAGATAGATTCAGGTTCTCATTGTTGCTGGTATGGCATTCATTTGACATCTTCAAATAATAATATTATAACTGAAAATACTGTAAATTCAAATAGAAAAGCAGGAATCTACACGCATTCTTCATCAGATAACACGATATCAAAAAACTCTGTAAAATCTAACACAGGCTACATATACAATGCATACAGCTGTTATGAATACGGCTCAGGAATATATCTTCACTCATCAACAGATACATTGGTAGAAGAAAATACTGCAGATTCAAACAAATACATCATGTCTTATTGTTATGATCCTGATTATAGGCCCCCCTGGCCTTATGATCAATATTCTAAAACATCATCGGGTTTTGGTATACGCTTATATTCTTCATCTAATAACATAATTATCAACAACCAAGCAAATTCTAATGGTGACTCAGGAATATTGTTACAATCTTCAAGTGATAACTATATACAAAATAATACTGCAACATCAAATATTTACAATGGGCTCCATATGCTTTACAGCACAAATAATCAAATAATTGAAAATCAACTAATTGCTTATCCTAAAGTATTTCAATACGGGGCATTGCCAAGTCAAGAAGCAGGTCTGAGATTAGATAGTTCAAATGATAATCTTTTCAACAGTAATATAATTTTAAATCACAAATATGGGACTACGCTTGCATCTTCAACCTCTAATCTGTTATATAACAATTATTTTGATAACTGGCGTTATGATGATTTCTTTGAAATAGTCTATGCCTACAACCTACATGGAAGCACAGCTGGCAATATGTGGAATTTAAGCAAAACATCTGGTGAAAACATAATCGGTGGACCATACCTCGGTGGGAATCACTGGAATGACTACTCAGGTTCGGATCTAAATGGTGATAAACTTGGAGATAGTGCATATCATGAAGATCTTCTACCCTTAATCAACCCTGAAACCATACACATTATCGGCAACAACAATTTTACGTCATCAAATGGTGTAACAAGTGGAAGCGGTATACAATCCGATCCATACATTCTTGAAGATTTAGATATTAAATCATTAACAGGACATGGAATATGGATAGAAGATACTACTTCGTATTTTGTTATAAAAAACAGCAATGTTCACGATGGTAAAACAAACCTATGTAATGGAATTTATCTAGAAAACGTAGAGAACGGAAAAATCCAAAACACAATTTGCACTAATAACAACTATGGGATATATGTTCTAGACTCAGATAATATAGATATTTTAGATAACAATGTAGAATCAAATAAAAAAGGAATTTTTGTAAAGTCATCTTCTAATGTTGATATGAAAGATAACGAAATCAAGACAAACGATGACGGTGTTTTTTTGGATTCCTCATCAGACAATATTATACAAACAAACACTGTTAATTCAAATACAAATGTAGGTATTTATCTGAATGCTTCTTCGTCAAATAATGATTTAAATAAAAATACAGTCAAAACAAATAGTAATGGTATCTATATTTACAGCTCAGATGTTAATCAAATTTTACAAAACCAGATCGAATCAAATACCAAAGGCATCTTTTTGAAAGACTCAACTACAACAACGATTAATTATAATAATCTAGTAGATAACAATCAAGGTTTGTATACTGAATCAGCTACAAACTCAGATATTTTTTATAACAATATAACTTCAAATCATGAATATGGAATTTACCTAAAGAATTCACAAAACAATATTATTGATACAAACTTTATAGACTCAAATAACAATGGTATAAAATTATACAACTGTAACGGTGAAACAATAAATAACAACGAAATTTCAAATAACAAATATTCTTTGTTCCTCTCGATTTCATGGACTTATGATACACGAGGATATGGAACATATGTTTCTTCTTCATCAAATATAACGGTAACAAACAACACCCTTGTTTCTAATGGAGCGTCAGCTCTTTATGTAGAGGATTCAAGTATAACAGTAGATGATAATTATATTTCATATAACAGTCATGATGGAATTAAAATTAGCTGTCCAAATCTTGCAAGTACTGATATAGTGAAAATAGAAAAAAACACAATTTCAAACAACAATGATTATGGAATCAACTTCCTTTCCTCAGAATCAACATATAGTATTACAAAAAACAGGTTTTTTGGAAATGATATTTCTTTATACTTTGAATCACCTAAACCATATACAATCGCGAACAATGCAATATATGATAATTCTGATTATCATGCATATGTAAAAGACGGATCATCATCTGATTACATAACAATTGATTCAGTTTACACCGGTAACAATAGCATACAGGCTAACTCAGATGTACATACAGATAGCACGGTTTTTTATGATATTGATAACAACCTATGGGGTAGTTCGATTCTTAGATCTTCGATAGTTGATATTGAATCAACTCAGTTTGGAATATCAAAAGATGTAGGAGATTTGATGACTGTCCATGTAAAAGCTGACTCAGAATATGGATTTGCAAGTGAAAAAATATATGTTATCGATACAAAAATAGGTGAGACAACAAATCTATACAGCAACACTCTTTCGACAAATAATATCGACAAAGCAATAGTTGCATCCATTTGGGAATTAAATGATAGTACATATGATTTATACTATGAAGCAACAGATGTAAATGGGTATGTAACAGTTGCATATGCACAGATAAAAGTAAAGAATATAAACCTAGCAATAACAGATATAACTACGACTTTAGCTGAGAGAATATATACATTTAGAAACGTAGCAAAATCAGGTGATCCTTCGTTAGATGATTCTGAAGTTTTTGCAGATAACGAGCGCGGCTCTTTTGTTTATGTAACAATTAAAAATAACGGTGTTAAAGGTGGTTTTGGAAAAGTCGAACTAAATTTACCAGATTATCTTAGGGATGTTACAGACAACCCGAAAAAAATTGTGTATCTAGAATCAGGTGAAGAAAAAACATATACATTTTATGTACTTATGACAAAATTTGATTATGTTTATGGTTGGCAACCAGCAGATCCTTCAGTTTTTCCTACAAATAAAATTCTACCAATAACAGTGAATCTTCAAAACCTACCAACTTACACCATGGCAGATACAGATTCTTCAAACATATCGTTTAAGTTAGGGCCAATCTTCCAAATTGTTGATGGAAGCTACAATACAAATATTTGGCCAAAGATACAAGATAATCCAAATAAACCATATGATGGCGATGGAGATACTGTTTTAGAAGCTGCAGAGAACTATCATTTTACTATAAGTTTTGAAAACATAGGAGATGAGCCTGCAGAAATTGAATTATTCATGTACAGGGAGCTTATTATTTGCGATTCAAAACAATATGAAACAAATCAACCCCAAAATGATCATATAACCAGGAGCACAGATTTTTACCCAACAGACACTTTTCCACATGCAAATAGTGATTATCCAAGCTATCACATTCCAGAGTTCTGGGATGTTTCAAACAGATTATTTGGAACACTTTATCCAGTTGGAACATCAGGAAAAACAGGTTATGATCTTACAAAACACATAAACCATGCATTTGTTGACTGGTGGGCCGGAGCTGATGAACCATATATAGGGTTTTACCCGCCTGTAGATTACAGCGGTGATGAATCAATTTTCTTATCGATGTATTACTCGATACCTGGTGAGACTAAACCATATCGATATATAAGTAACTCAATTAATCGTGAAACGCTAAATGTTGAAGCACTTGAAAAAACATTTACACCAAGTACTTTTACAATGAAAGACGGGGATGTAAAAGTAACTGTTCACTCTGTTGATATAGAAAATGGTTCTGTCCAATTTAAAATCCAAAATGACAACGAATATGTATTTTTCGAATACAAACTAGATAGCTACTATGATGATTCACCAGAGGGATACAAATGGTATCATACGATACCACCAGATTGCAAGTTCAACGCATTTTGTGATGAAGCACGTGATACAACAAAGATAATTCCACATATGAAAGCAGTATTTGGTGTTAAATGGAGCCTCTGGGCAAATGAACTAAAACTCGCTATGTTAGCTCTTGAAGCAGTTGTAAACATTATTTTAGCAGAAGTTACGGGTGGTTCGATATCAGTTGAGTTCTCAGATCAGGTGATGGGCATGACTGGAACATTGCTTCAAATTATGAATGCATATGAAAGTATTGATGAAGGTGTCCCACCCATAATTACGATAAATGGTATAGAAATCGATGGTCAAGAACTAGCAGATTCAGGGTTGAATAGAGCATATTTTTCTGATATTGCAAGTGGTGACGTGGATTCTGAGATGGTTACAACATTTATAGAAACAGTTTGGAATGTCGATGGTTTAAAAGAAGCATTTGGCAGGGAAATATTAAAAGCAATAGCTCAGAATCTGGGTCTTACTAGTTTATATAACACAATGATGGAGCCAGGAGAGGAGGCAGAGGCAGCATTTGATGATTTCCTTGAAACTCTGCAGGAATATCTAGTTAGTGAAGAAATGATTACTGAGACGCAATCTAACCAGATTGGAGCAGTGGCGGATGCTGCAAAGACCTTTATGGACATAGGTGAATGGGCATACAACAACATAGCAGCATCTGGTGCAGAGCAGATAACAATAAACATTGTAGATCCTCCAGGCACGTTTACTACTGATTTTGAAGTTTCTCAAAAAAATTACTTTGGAGGATCATACAAAAGCGGATCAGATGAAGGCAATGGAAATGTAAGCATTTTATTTTTAGAAAATGGTCTTATTGAAATTAATGGTAGATATATCATTAAACCAGAAAATGCCCCTATTAACTGTGGAAAAATAAAACAGATGATTACTACAATTAAAGGCCAAAAACTAGAAGGTAAAATGAATGGAACAGCATATATTGAGATAATACCTCAACCAGATGAAGCATTAAATGCATCAATTGCTTTTAGAAACACAGAAACCCAGAAAACACTTCTTAGCACATATTTTGAAAGTTTAGAAAAAACCTACTCAAAAACAGAAGGAGATAGAATAATTGTCACTGGTGAAGGTAATTTAAAATCAACAGAATATGATGAGTCAATATATGGAATTATAATCTTTAATGAAACCATTATAGATGCAAAGATAACAAAGACAGGATATTATACAACCAACGAAGATGGAAAAGAAAAACTAGAGATATTATTTGGATCGACAATAGGCGTTCCACTAAATCAAACAAATTTATCTTTTTTAGTAGAGGAAGGATCTACATTTGAAAGCGATCTACCTTTTGAAAAAATTGGAAATACATACCATCTTAATTACCTTCCAGAATCCTTAATTATAGGATATATAGCACCTGTAAAAACAGACGAAACAAGCTATATTTTCCCACTGGTTATCTTTGTGTTGGTCTTACTATTTGTTACATATCTCATGTTCGGGAAAAAACAGAAATAGTAATTTTAAAAAAATATAAAAGAGATTTATTCGCCTCTTCAAATTCTTCTTTTTTACACCATCAAAAACCTATTTGAAATCGACAAAAAACGAGGCATTTTAAAGAGTATGGATTGTAAGATTATGGCCTACACCCAGCACTCTTAATGTTACCTCCATTCATTTTATAATCCGGTTTTTTATTATCAATGTAAAAAAGGTTGTTTAAATGAGCAGCATGGCACATTCCGAGGTGCAAAAAATAAGCGAAATGGTTGATTACCAAGATGGAACAATAGTAAGTAAAATCTTAATTAATCAAGATAAAGGAACTGTAACAATATTTGCTTTTGATAAAGATCAATCACTTAGTGAACATACTACACCATTCGATGCATTATTACAAGTTGTTGATGGTGAGGTAGAGATCGCAATCTCTGGTAAAAATCATCGTCTTACAAATAATGAAATGATACTCATGCCAGCAAATGTACCTCATGCTGTAAAAGCTGTTAATAAATTTAAAATGCTATTAATTATGATCAAATCTTAAAAAATAATATAATGGGAAAATATCGCAGAAATCAATTCTGGTGCAAGTATTCTGTCAGATGTTATGACCTACACACAACAAATAATTGATTTTATGAATTTTAAACCAAACATAATCTCTTTACTTTTTTAGATAAATGAGCTGATATGAGCCGTATGATAACCCATAATCATCAATAAGAAGCGTATTATTTTCAGAAAAAGAAAAACCATAGCACTCGGAATTTTCTCCAACATCAACCCCATCATAGTTTTCTCCAAAATTCAGATATAATAGTGATGTTTTATTTTGGAAGAAGAACAATGGTCTTTCAAATATTTCTCTAAGCCATTCGGCGGGTAAGGACTCCTTATCTTTGTAGGTACCACTCCAATTGCCTGATATGCCATCTCTAATAAACGTGCCGTCAGAATAAAAAGTAATATTATACCAAAGAACTTCACAAGTAGTTATATTACAATTGTAAAACTCCCAAGAACCATAAAATCTATTCTCTATGATATGAAAATCTGTATAAAACGCAGTATCTTCGCTAAAATAAAAATTACCATAACCTTCTATGTTAAGTATTCCCTGTACAAACCAATTTCCAGTTCCATTTTCAATATCCGACCAAGTTTTTTTGCTAACATCCTCTCGATGAATTGAAAAATTCTTTGTCATAAAATGATTTCCGTCTTTTTTCAATTTATTCCCTGATTCTACTGTAGAATAAATATTTTCAAGATAGATAAATTCGTCATTACAAAAAACTGTAACTTTTAAATAAAATTCATCTTCAAAATCATAATTATTAGGATTTTCAACATATTGATCAAAACGTAAAGTTATAGATTCTGCATTGGGTTTATTTGGTAGCCAATAAATAGTTATTTTATCAAGATCATCCATAGGTGTCCAATGAAAATTAAAGTTTTTAATCCCTCCATCTGTTTCAAAACATCCAGTAAAACATACTAAAAATAAGATAAGTACTACACTATTTATCACGATATATTTTTTCATAATCGGTTCACAAGAACAAAATTTCTATTGATAATTTATATCTTTCTATTTCTAAAAATAGAGACAATTGACGTTAGATTTATTGTAATTCTGTTTTCAATATTTTGAAAATATAAGAAAAAAACACTTTGCTAAGAAGGCTTATGACATACATCCCGCATAATTTTTGTTAGTCTCGGCGTACTTAAAGATATTTTTAACAAACTACAAATTGATAAATCAATTATGACAAAAGAACATTAGTAAAAACAATTTCTCGCACTATATTCAAAATTGCAGTTTTTAACATAAGTTATTTATTTTATAAAGAAGGTTCTGAATTCATTATTCTGATTATATTTTTTGGATTATTCTTGGCAATTATTTTAACCTCTGGTTATACATATATGTTAGATAAGAAAAAGAAAAGATAATAAAATTTCTTATCTACTAATTAATCGCAACTTTTCAATTTACTGATTTACAAGAACAAACATTATCAAACATAATATTGCTATTTGTAAATGAAGTCTAGCGGACTCCATATCACCCGCTATTATGTAGTAAAGCGACCATAGAAAGTTAATCATTGCCAATGTAAGAAAGTAATTATATCCATCTAATGTATTTGTTTTATATAATGAATTAAACTTTTTAAAAAGACTAAAAGTATCACTATCAATTTCTTCAATTTGATCTAATCTTTGCAAAATATTATTTTTTAATGTTCCATCAATATTAGATTTTGAAACAGTTTCGTATAACTCGTCTTTGACAGTTTGAATTGAATTTAAACATTCAACTGCTTTAATGCTTGGTGAAACCAACAATATAAAAATTACAAAGATGCTTCCTAATAAGATTCTTTTCTTCATTTTCCCCCTCATTTATCATTTTTTAACTAATATAATAAACAAATTTTATTTTATAAATATTTCTGTAATTCACCTGTCATTTGTAAATAAATATATTTACCTAAATATAAAAAATATTAGACAGAGCATTTCTATCATAATCAACCCAAAACGATTCTTCATAACTCATAAAAAATGGATTCTGAAGCACGTATAGATATATAGCCTATGGCTTAAAACCACAGAAAGTTTGGGTAGAATCTTCTAATAAAATATGTGGCTCAGAACAGTATGGCTTGTTAGGTTGCAAGTAAACTATGAAATCTTAATTTCTTTTTTAATAGCCTTTCTCCATCCTTCTGGACCTATTCCACCTGCAGGATTATATTTTTGAGAGATATACTCTCCATTTTTTTTCATTACTAAATACCCTCTATCTACATTATCAAGCATACTAAAATCATTTTTAGAATCCCCAATACCAATAGTATATATCTGATTAAATTTCCTTTTAAATAAGTTTTTTAGAATTTTTATTGCTCTTCCTTTGTCATTATTGCCCATAAGGTGATGATATCTACCACCAACTGTACATTTTAAACCGTTTTCTCTGATTCTTCTAAAAATTTTTTGCTTATCGTCATTATTTTTTATTATGAAAGGTATTTCAAATTCTCTTTTTTTTGCAAGTTTAGCTTGTTCAATAGTAAGATTTGCATCCTTTGCTATTTCCTTAGCGGACATATCATTAAAACTTTTAACATCAAATTCATCTTTTAATTTCTCTATAACAACTAAGATTTTATCATATTCTGATCCTAGAAAAATAA
>Ga0272442_10010408_pt1 | contig 11468 bp, 8 predicted proteins | sample SSMForm2O_FD_200262 | JGI IMG/M metagenome (GOLD analysis project Ga0272442, IMG submission 200262) | Marine sediment archaeal communities from Little Sippewissett salt marsh, Falmouth, MA, United States - SSM-Form-2O | ecosystem: Environmental > Aquatic > Marine > Wetlands > Sediment ...
CCTGTCTCACGACGGTCTGAACCCAGCTCACGTACCGCTTTAATGGGCGAACAGCCCAACCCTTGGGACCTTATCCAGCCCCAGGATGCGATGAGCCGACATCGAGGTGCCGAGCCTTGCCGTCGATATGAACTCTTGGGCAAGACTAGCCTGTTATCCCCGGGGTAGCTTTTATCCGGTAAGCCACGGCCCTTCCACTCGGTACCGTGGGATCACTAAGCCCGTCTTTCGACTCTGCTCGACGCGTTGGTCTCACAGTCAAGCTCCCTTGTGCCTTTACACTCTACGGCTGGTTTCCATTCAGCCTGAGGGAACCTTTGGGCGCCTCCGTTACCTTTTAGGAGGCGACCGCCCCAGTCAAACTACCCACCTGACACTGTCCCCCTGCCGGTTAACGGCCAGGGGTTAGGGTGCAAACTTAACCAGGGTGGTATTCCATTGTTGACTCCACCGAGGCTGACGCCCCAGCTTCACAGTCTCCCACCTATACTAGACAAGTTAAGCCCGAACACAATGTCAAGCTATAGTAAAGCTCCACGGGGTCTTTTTGTCCTGCTGCGGGTACGCGGCATCTTTACCGCGACTTCAATTTCACCGGGTCCCTCGTTGAGACAGTGCTCCGATTGTTACGCCGTTCGTGCGGGTCGGAACTTACCCGACAAGGAATTTCGCTACCTTAGGACCGTTATAGTTACGGCCGCCGTTCACCGGGGCTTCAGATCAGAGCTTCGCTTACGCTAACCCCTCCCTTTAACCTTCCGGCACTGGGCAGGCGTCAGCCCCTATACATCGTCTTACGACTTAGCAGAGACCTGTGGTTTTGTTAACCAGTCATCAGAGCCATTTCACTGCGGCCTCCCGAGGCTCCACTAGAATAAGTTTCACCAAAGGGGGCGCCCCTTCTCCCGAAGTTACGGGGCCAATTTGCCTAGTTCCTTAACGAGGGTTCTCCCGTTCGCCTTGGTATACTCTACCCACCTACCAGTGTCGGTTTGCGGTACGGGCATCCAGGCTTCATCACTTAGAGGTTTTTCTCGGCAGCAAGGCTTAACTACTTCCGCCTCTATGGGCTCGCGATCGCGCCTCGGCTCAAGGTACGGATTTACCTGTACCCGTCATCGCTTACACGCTTCGCACCTGCACTACCAATCGCAGGCTAGCCTACCCCGCTGCGTCACCCCATCGCTCCACCTAGATGGTTCCGGAATGTTGACCGGATGTCCATCGCCTACGCCTTTCGGCCTCGGCTAAGGCCCGACTAACCCGACGCGGATTGACCTTCCGTCGGAAACCTTAGGTTTACGGCGAACATGGTTCTCACATGTTTCACGCTACTCATGCCAGCATTCTCACTTCTGCCCGCTCCAGCCGTCCTCACGGTCGACCTTCCCAGCTGACAGAACGCTCCCCTACCACTCCCGTTATCCGCAGATAACGAAAGCCCATGGCTTCGGTGCTATGCTTAGCCCCGTTGAATTATCCGCGCAGGACCGCTTGACCAGTGAGCTGTTACGCACTCTTTAAAGGGTGGCTGCTTCTAAGCCAACCTCCTGGCTGTCCGAGCAATCCCACATCGTTTTCCACTTAGCATAGACTTGAGGACCTTAGCCGATGGTCTGGGCTCTTTCCCTCTCGACTACGAAACTCATCTCACGTAGTCCGACTGCCACGCTTTGGAGTACCGGCATTCGGAGTTTGGCAAGGTTCGGTAAGCGATAAGCCCCCTAGCCCAACCAGTGCTCTACCTCCGGTACTAAACGCGTGACGCTAGCCCTAAAGCTATTTCGGGGAGAACAAGCTATTTCCAAGTTCGTTTGGCATATCACCTCTACCCACAGCTCATCCCACAATTTTGCAACATTGAAAGGTTCGGGCCTCCACGAGTGATTAAACTCGCTTCACCCTGGCCATGGGTAGCTCACCTGGTTTCGTGTCTAATCCCTGCGACTCTACGCCCTGTTCAGACTCGCTTTCGCTTCGGTTGCGGGTGTTACTCCCTTAACCTCGCCACAAAGATTAACTCGCTGGCTCATTCTCCAAAAGGCACGCCGTCAGGCCTAGCAGCGCATCACCCGGTTTCCCGGGGACACAGACCTGCTATTAGCCCTCCGACCGCTTGTAGGCTGGTGGTTTCAGGTTCTATTTCACTCCCCTAACAGGGGTACTTTTCACCTTTCCCTCACGGTACTTGTTCACTATCGGTCGTTAAGTGTATTTAGCCTTGGAAAGTGGTCTTCCCAGATTCCTACCGAATTAGCGTGTCCGGCAGTACTCAGGATACCGGCTGGAGTCAATTCATTTTTGCATACGGGACTGGCACCCTCTATGGTAGGCTTTTCAACACCATTCTGCTAACAAACTGATTTATCACTCCGTACAGCCGGTCCTACAACCCCAGCAAAGCAAGCCTTGCTGGTTTGGGCTGTTCCGCGTTCGCTCGCCACTACTAGCGGAATAATCTCTTTTCCTCTGGGTACTAAGATGTTTCAGTTCCCCAGGTTCCCTTCCCAATACCTATGTGTTCAGTACTGGGATGACGCCGTTTTACGGCGACGGGTTTCCCCATTCGGACATTCCCGGATCATAACCTGCACACGGCTTCCCGAGACTTATCGCAGTGTACCACGTCCTTCTTCGGCACTTAACGCCAAGGCATCCACCACAAGCCCTTAGTAGCTTAATTTCATGTGATGCGGAGAAATTGACGTTCTTCACTATTTACATTGATTTGCATTTGCTATTCTGTTTTTAAGGTTCACTCACCTTACGGTGGTTGGCGGTTTGGCCGCCAGGCAGCGTGATCTGGGTGCAGAGCACACTGCTTGATTGTCAAACCTGCTATCGACACTACAGCCCGGCAGACTGCCGGGCTGTCTATTTCCCGATCTGTCCGCTTTTTTCTATGCTAGCTGTTCGTGTAATTTTCCCAATCCAATACACTTCCCTCAAGAATGCTTCGCTGTGGAGATGAGGGGACTCGAACCCCTGGCCTATGCCTTGCAAAGGCATCGCTCTCCCAGCTGAGCTACATCCCCAGGTATCCTCACAATTACAGGTGGGCCTTTCAGGATTCGAACCTGAGACCTTTCCCTTATCAGAGGAACGCTCTAACCAACTGAGCTAAAGGCCCTGGCGACCTCTTGTCGCTTGACGCTTCCTACGTCAGCACCTTAACTGCTGAGCAGTGATAGGAAACCAGTAATACGGTCTCTTGCTCTCCCACCGAGGAGAGCGGTTGTATTGCTTGTAGAAGATAGAGCGCAAGTTCGCAAACTTTTGCTCAAACTCCCTAAATAGAAAGGAGGTGATCCAGCCGCACCTTCCGGTACAGCTACCTTGTTACGACTTCGTCCCAGTCACCAGTCCCACCTTAGGCGGCTCCCTCCTTGCGGTTGGGTCACCGACTTTAGGCGTTACCAGCTCCCATGACGTGACGGGCGGTGTGTACAAGCCCCGGGAACGTATTCACCGCAGTATAGCTGTCCTGCGGTTACTAGCAACTCCGACTTCATGCAGGCGAGTTGCAGCCTGCAATCTGAACTGAGGCTGGCTTTGAGGATTGGCTCCACCTCGCGGTTTTGCGACCCATTGTACCAGCCATTGTAGCGTGTGTGTAGCCCTGGATATAAAGGCCATGCTGACTTGACGTCATCCCCACCTTCCCCCGGCTTTATACCGGCAGTCTCCTGTGACACTTGTAACACAGGACAAGGGTTGCGCTCGTTACCGGACTTAACCGGACATCTCACGACACGAGCTGACGACAGCCATGCAGCACCTGTACACGCTCCCCGAAGGGTCGGTCACCTTTCAGATCCCTACTACGTGTATGTCAAACCCAGGTAAGGTTCTTCGCGTAGCCTCGAATTAAACCACACGCTCCGCTGCTTGTGCGGGGCCCCGTCAATTCCTTTGAGTTTTAGCCTTGCGGCCGTAGTCCCCAGGCGGCAGACTTATCGCGTTAGCTACGGCACCGACAGTATTTAAACTGCCAACACCAAGTCTGCATCGTTTACAGCTAGGACTACCGGGGTTTCTAATCCCGTTCGCTCCCCTAGCTTTCGCGTCTGAGTGTCAGGGACAGCCCAGGAGGCCGCCTTCGCCACTGGTGTTCCTCCAGATATCTACGCATTTCACCGCTACACCTGGAATTCCACCTCCCTCTACTGCCCTCTAGTCTGGCAGTTTCGAACGGCATCTCCCAGTTGAGCCAGGAGCTTTCACGTCCGACTTACCAAACCACCTGCACGCGCTTTACGCCCAGTAAATCCGGATAACGCTCGCCTCCTACGTTTTACCGCGGCTGCTGGCACGTAGTTAGCCGAGACTTATTCCTGAGGTACCGTCCTTCCTCTTCCCTCAGAAAAGCGCTTTACAACCCGAAGGCCTTCATCGCGCACGCGGCGTTGCTGCATCAGGCTTTCGCCCATTGTGCAATATTCCCCACTGCTGCCATCCGTAGATGTATGGACCGTGTTTCAGTTCCATTGTGGGGGGCCACCCTCTCAGGCCCCCTACCCGTCATAGCCTTGGTAAGCCGTTACCTTACCAACTAGCTGATGGGTCGCAGGCCCCTCCCAAAGCGGATTACTCCTTTCATCAAGGCTTTCTAAAAACCTCGATCACATGAGGTATTACCCCCAGTTTCCCGGGGCTATCCCTCTCTTCGGGGTAGGTCACCTACGCGTTACTCACCCGTTCGCCACTAGGACACCTAAGTACAAGTACAAAGGGCCTCGTTCGACTTGCATGTGTTAGGCACGCCGCCAGCGTTCATCCTGAGCCAGGATCAAACTCTCCGTAAGAAATATCACCACGTTTTGCAACGTGGCCAATTTCATTTCAGACAGGACCGTGCTTACTGTTTGTTGTTTCCTACCACTATTCAACTGTTAAGGTGCATTGGTTAAGCGGGCGGTATATTATCACTCCGCAACCCGACCGTCAAGGGTAAAGATAGGAATTGCCGATGCCTTTTGCATTCCTCTGCTCCGACACCGGCAAAATCAGACCGGCAGGTTCTGTGAACCCCGGTCTCTGACTTGACGATCTATTCTGTTGTAATCGGTCTGCCCGTTTCCGGGCCAAACTCTCTTCAACGTATCGTAGTGAGATTATACCGCCCTATCTCATCCTGTCAAGGGATTAACCTTCTCTTAAACCTGGTTCTATAGAATTATCATTTGCCCCCGCTCCTCAGTGGCATTTTAATGTCGCAGTATCCTCTCCAATTTGGGAATTCGGATTCGTAACCACAACCCGGTAATAGTACGTCCCTTCACTGCCTACAGCAAATGATGCGGTAAACTTTTTTGTCCCGGCTTTTTCGAAATATACCGACCCCGAAGAAGACGCAGCCTGACTCCTCTCGCGCCTGTACTGGACAATCGTCGGGCCAGTTACGGTTATGCTGTATTCCACCTCAAAAGTGAATGGCAGTGAACTGCATTCGACATCCTTGTTGTTGGGAGAAATATCAACATCCACGATCGATACAAACGGGATTGGCTCCTCCACATAAGGCGCCATTTCCAGATCTCCCTGCAGCGCCAACTCAGTAATCGGAAGCCAGCAGTAGATTCGCTCTCGCGTCGGATGACCAATCTGCACCCATTGCGTTGTATCATCCCTTCCCAGGACAGGTACAAACGCCTCAGCTGACAATGCCCCCTCAATCGAGTATTCTGTGCCCGGGCCAAAATAACACGCCGTTTGGTCCAAATTGGATTTCACATATGGCGGCTGCGGTGCCAGCGTCTCTGCAGCAGTCGGATCTGGCGCTGCTGTCGGGTCAGGAGTATGTGTCGCTTCGGATGGAATTGCTGTTGGCCAGTCTGTAGGAGATTCTTCTGCAGATGCTGCCTCCTCTTCTCCTGGCGGTGGTTGCACGGACGAAGCTGTTGGGGTGCATCCCGTAATAACAAGCGCTGCCATAATCAAAACAGACCTGACTTTCCATTTCATTACCAGCTCCTTATTCTGCCCCAGCGTATCAATTGTCAATTGATACAGCCCGCCTGCACCCGTCTGGCCAGTCTTTCCCTCCCTGCCTTCACGATCAAATTCCATCTCAACACCACATAGGTCCAGCAGGAATGCCGGTTACCAATAGGATCCAATCAAATTGTCAGCAACGATCCCGGCTGCTATTTACACTTAAGTTCCGAACTGTCCTCTCCTATTTGCGAATTCGGACTTACCACTTCCACCTTATACGTGTATGTCCCGGAAGACCCTCTGGTTACTGAATCGGTAAATGTCTGAATACCGGCTTCAGTGAAAGTGAACTTCTCAATAGACCCTGCCGGGTTTCCTGGCAGGTACCGTCGGAATTCCACTGTTGTTGGTCCCGTAACAGAGATGCTGAAATTCACTTTGAACGTATAAGTCCCACATGTCAGCGATCTGGAATCTGGTGACATATCCACTGAAACATAAGCCACAAATGGAGCCGGTGCCGGCACAAACGGTGCCATTATCACATCTCCCTGCAGCTCTACACTATCGACAGGCAGCCAGCAATTAAAACGCTCCCTGGTTGGATGTGCGATCTGAACCCATTGCGAAAAATCATCCCTTCCCAGAACTGCCACGAATTCCTCACCGGATATCTTCCCTTCAATCGAGTATTCCTTTCCGGGACCGAAATAACAGAACGATTCGTCAGCATTTGTCCTTACATAGGGCGGTTGGGGTTCAGGTGTGTATGTTTCTGTGGGCGTAGCCGATGGTTCGGGTGTATAGGTGGATGTTGGCGGAGCGGCAGTTGGTTCTTCCGTAGGAGCCTCGGTTTCTGCCGCGGGCGCCTGCTCCTCTGCAGGCGGGGATTCCGATTCACCGGTTGGATAATTGCATCCAGCCAGTAAAGCCAGCAGGATAAATAACAAACCAATTTTTATTTTCATGTTCATATCTCCTTCCGCCCTTCGGCGGCCGAAAACATCTTGCCTACATTTCGGAACGGCCTGCGAGCGCTTGTGAGAGAGTCGTCAGATCCGCATATTCCAGATCACCCCCGGAAGGAAGGCCGCGTGCCAGCCTTGTAATGCGTAATTGTGAACCTGCGAACTGCTGCTTGAGGTATGTTGCAGTAGCTTCACCCTCCAGTGTTGGATTGGTTGCAAGGATCAGTTCTTCAACAGATTCCTTCTTCACCCTTTCTTCCAGCTCTGCGATACGCAGATTGTCCGGCCCCACCCCCTCGACCGGCGAAATGGCACCATGCAGCACATGATACAAACCGTCATATTGTGCTGTTCGTTCAAGCGCCAATACGTCGAGCGGCTCTTCTACTACACACACTTTACTGGCGTCACGTTTCTCATCCCGACAAATTCCACACGGATCCATGCCGCGGGCGGTTATGTGGAAGCAGCGGGAGCAGAAGATAGTGCCTTCATGCAATGCCTGCAAAGCCTCGGCAAGTTCCAGCGCCTCTTCTGCCGAAGAACGCAGCATGTAGAATGTAAGCCGCGAAGCAGTCTTGGGGCCAACACCCGGAAGACGTGCAAAAGCTTCAATTAACCGTTCAACTGGCTGCGGTATAACCATTATCCAAGGCCCAGCATCCCGGCACCTGCCCCCGCCAGGGGGCCAAGTTTAGCAGCAGCCATCTCCTGCGACTCCTGAACAGCCTGGTTTACAGCAACAAGAATCAAATCCTGCAGCATCTCCGCATCTCCATCCCCAACCAATGCCGGATCCAGTTTCACAGCCTTGCATTCCTGGGCTCCGGTCATCACTATCCGAACAGCTCCGCCCCCTGCGCTTACCTCAACTGTCTCCTCAGCAAGAGAACGTTGAGCCTGCTCCATCTGCTCCTGCATGCGCTGCAGCTGCGCCATCATATTCTGTTTGGATGGCATACCACCTCTGCCTTTTCCTTTTGCCATTCTGTCCTCCTGTACCTTCCAAAAGCAGGTTTTCTTCTACTGCTCTCCTGTACCTGAATCAAGATCCGGAATATCTTCTACCTCCACAACCTGCGCACCAAATTGCCGGACAGCTGTGGCAACAATCCCTTCCTCTGCAACATCTTCAGATACCCGGGATGCATTTGCCGGAGCCCATTGGCTGGTTAAAACACAGCGTATTCCAGCACTTTTTCCCAAAACAACCTCCAGTGCTTCCTGTGCAAGCTCAAGCTTGTCCGGCTTTATCATCTTTTCTCTCAGCAGTTCTGTTTCAAAACCCAACACCAGCGCACCATCTTCGTAGCTCAATGGTTTACTTGAGTTGATCAATCCCTGAAGGATCGGATCGCGCTGCCGTACTTCCTTAAGAAATTGTTTCCAACCACTCTGTATTCTTTCAAATTCACCGCCCGTTGTTGGCTTCTCTTTTTCCACAGCCTCTGCTTCTGGTTGACTGGTGCTTGCATTTGGAGAAACCACTGGTGCAGGATCCGGTTCCTCCCGGATTCTTTTCCTCTCCTGCGCTTTCGCTGACGAATCAGGCAAGTTTCTTTTTACATTTTGAGTGTCATTTCTCTTATTATGTTGATCCTGAACAGCCTCCACAGCGGCAGGGCTGGATTCTCCCTCCTGCAGCAACAGGATACTCTCCAGGAAGCTGATTTCAAGAGGAAGTGATGGAATCCGGGTAGAATGCCGCTCCTGTGTCGCTGCCTGAAACATGCTGATTGTTTCCAAAAGGAATTTCAAAGGCAGCTCTCGAACCTGTTCAGCGGCTTGATCGAGTTCTTCAATACTGCTCCGGGCAAGCTCAGGCGTTCCCATTTTCACTAACAATAACCCGTGTAGATAGTCCACAACCTGGCGGGAAAACTGCCGGGGATCAGTTCCCCGATCCAATGCTTCCTGAATTGCCTCAAGTCCTCCAGCCGGATTGTTCGAAACCACCGCCTGGAACACCTCGACAACTGCCTCATTGGTAGCCGTCCCCAATACATCTCTTGCCAGCTGCAGTGTGACTGATTCGCCCGTGGAAGAAAGTTGATCAAGAAGCGATATGGCATCTCTCAGACTTCCGGTCGCCTGCCTGGCGATCAACGGAAGCACATCGCTGTCCACTTCGAGGCCTTCCTCCTCTATTCGCTCCTTCAGGTAGGGGACGATCGTGGCCGCAGGAAGACGCCGGAACTCGTGTCGCTGACATCTGGAAAGAACGGTCGCAGGTATTTTATGGACTTCCGTGGTTGCGAGTATAAAGACTGCATGTGGAGGTGGTTCTTCAAGGGTCTTCAACAACGCATTAAACGCCGCGGTTGAAAGCATATGAACTTCATCGATGATATAGACCTTATACCGTCCCTGATTGGGTGAGAAGTTGATCTTGTCCCGCAGGTCGCGAACATCCTCCACACTGGTATTGGATGCCGCGTCAATTTCAATCAGATCCAGAAAACGGCCTTCTTGTAACGCCTGGCAGTATTCACATTGATTGCAGGGGCGCTCAGCCGGATCAGAATGAGTGCAGTTCAATGCTTTTGCCAGAAGCCTGGCTGTAGAGGTTTTGCCGGTTCCGCGCGGTCCCGCGAACAGATATGCATGCCCTGTTCGAGCACCTCGTACTGCATTTCGCAGCGTCTGAATGACCTGATCCTGACCAACAACCCCGTCCCAGGTCTGTGGACGCCACTTTCGATAGAATGCCTGTGTCATGGAATGTTTACTCCTGTCAGAGCGAGTCTATCAGACGGATATTTGAGTTGCAAGCTTTCCCTGCAATAACCGGGAGGTTCAGGTCCAGGAGGTCAGCAGATCGACCGACTGCCCTCTGTTATCTGAAAATGAACATGCCCACGCCAGACTTCCCGGGTATAATACATCATAACCATGTCGAAAAGGAAAATGTGATGAATTTTGGTTTTTCTGAACTTTTGATCATCCTTGTCCTGGCCTTGCTTCTCTTTGGTGTTGGTCGAATAAGCAAAATCGGCGGCGAACTCGGCCGTGGAATTTCTGCTTTCCGTGATGGATTAAAAGGCGACGAGGACAAGGAAGATTCCACAAAAGATGAATCCTCAAAATTGGAATGGGATTGATTTTCCCGTCTTATCAAAAACCCACCCTTTAGTCTCCTTGTAGATCAAGAAGGATTCTACACGCACGATTCTCTGCAATTATCAGCCACCAGGGGTGGTTGTTAATTTTAACCAGAGTCTCGCACACAAGAAGAAGAACCCGCAAACCCAACGGCCAGTATGTTTGTTGCCTCCCGCTGAGAATCCACACTGGATTGTTATCCTCAAGAGCTGCTGAAACAATAAAACCCGCGGTTAATTATTTTCCTTGCAAGGACTTCAGAACAAAAAAACCGGGCAGATACTTGCCCGGTGAAATCTACATAGTTTGAAAAAATCTTCTGCAGATCAGGGTATAGCCCACTGGGATTGTAACTGGCCATCGGCATCCCGTAAACGAAGCGTGATCCCTGAAGAGAGAATAGGCTCGTTCAACCCCCAATACAGGTCAGCGACCATGTTCGTTCCTGAACCCACGTGGACCATTACTCCTCCTCCGTTATGAAGCGTGAAATTGGGGAAGAGGTACACATGCCCGGAGCCATCATCCAGTGTCCAGTTCAGCATGCTCGCGACCCCGCCGTTGTTCAACAGGAATATCTGCTCTGTATCAATATCGCCTGTGGCGTCCACGCGCTCGATTGATACAGCCGGATCCCCCTCGTCCACCTCTTCTGTGGAAGAAGAATCCGAAGAAGGTTTTGGAGTGGCTGTCTCAGTCGGCCTGATTCGACCTTCCACCTCGGGGATTATCAACTCCTGTCCCACATCCAGCGACGCCGGATCGCTGATATCATTTGCAGCCATCAGATCTTCCATGGGAATACCCAATTCAAGAGCGATTCCAAACAATGTGTCATCCTGTTGGACTGTGTAAATTTCCGGTGTTGGAGAAGGTGTTTTGGTTATTGTCGCGCTTGGAATGGCACTCTCTACCTGTGCAAAAATATCGACCGTTGCAGTAGGCGGGACAGGCGCGGCTGCCTGATTACGTCCCCATATGGATAGGACCAGCAGAACCGTCACTGCCGATACAACAACGTTCAGTGCCAAAAAGCGCCAATATGGCATCCAGCTGGGTTTTCGTATACTTCCCATATACGCGGAGTGTAGCACAAGTTCCCGATTTTTCAAATTGCCAACGGCATTATTATCAACTGAGTTTAATGATTTCTTTATACCAAATCAGATCATGTTACTGATAATATTAACCCACGCGACCGCTCCTCGTTGGTATTTTTACTGGTACTCAAGTCGTTAGAAAACTGAAGGTCGCGGATCGGGAATCTCTATGCACAATGTGCCCCCCCATGCACTATGCAATCTCCCGATACCCTGAGACTGCCGAATGCCAAGATTCGGCGTCTCTTTTTTTTAGACATTGGTAAACCCCTGAAATATCTCTGTTGACTATCCTCGTCCAATCAAAATAAAGAATGTTGCCAGCGCTTCCATTCCCTTCCTCCAGACGTCAAGTTCAATC
>Ga0272442_10010410_pt1 | contig 11467 bp, 6 predicted proteins | sample SSMForm2O_FD_200262 | JGI IMG/M metagenome (GOLD analysis project Ga0272442, IMG submission 200262) | Marine sediment archaeal communities from Little Sippewissett salt marsh, Falmouth, MA, United States - SSM-Form-2O | ecosystem: Environmental > Aquatic > Marine > Wetlands > Sediment ...
ATGTCGGTCCGAGTGGTCCTAAGTATAGGCCCGGAGGACATGGCGGTGGCGACATATGGGTCGCCAGGAGAAAAAGTAAAGATGAGAACTGGGGTAATCCAGTCAATCTTGGAACGACAATCAACAGTTCGTCTATGGAGACCTACCCACACATATCAGCCGATGGCTTGTCACTATACTTCAGTAACGGCGATATATTAGTGACGACACGAGCAGGGAAAGATGATGATTGGGGCTCACCGGTCCGAGTGACAGGCGGAATCAACAGCGGATTCTGGGAGGGTTTCCCAAGCCTCTCCGCCGATCAGCGGGTGCTCTTTTTTTACTCAGACCGGCCGGGTGGACATGGAGGTATGGATATGTACATGTCAATGCGGGCAACTGTGTCCGATGCTTGGGAGCAAGCGGTCAATCTTGGGCCAATGATCAATACTCCATATTACGATATTTCCCCGAGCCTCTCGCCTGACGGTTGCACTCTCTACTTCGCCCACAACTATACGAATGGATGGGGTGGTCATTTTAAGATCTACCGGACGACGATCAGTCCGGTTGTTGACCTCAACGCTGATGGCATTGTCGACAGCGCGGACATGTGCATTATCGTAGAGCACTGGGGCACAGATGAGCCACTCTGTGATATTGGTCCGATGCCGTGGGGTGACGGTATAGTCGATGTCCAGGACCTTATCGTGTTTGCTGAGCACTTGTTTGAAGAAATTCCACCGGTTGAACTTATTGAGTAGATTGCATATTGGAAACAAGACCATCAAAAATAGAAAATCATAACACATTTTTTTAGGAGATTAACAATGTATTCACGAATCAAGAACATTTCGATAGCATGTATTGTTTTAATTGCTTTAAGCGGTTTTTTTCAAACAGTCTCCGCCGACATAGAGGCAAACAAAGCTATTATGCTCCGTGCTGAGGAGTTCTGGAACACGGGGGACATGGCCATTGCGGACGAGGTTTACAGTGCCGATTTTGTCAACCATGATCCGACCGCTCCTGATATTGGCGATCTCGAGAGCTACAAAGGATTTGCCGTAGCGACGCGCGCCGGTATGCCGGATTTTCATGTTGCTCCTGAGGTCATAGTCGCTGAAGGAGATAAGGTGGCAAGTTGCTGGATAGCCACCGGAACACAAACAGGTGAGCTTGTCGGCATACCACCTACCGGTATACAGGCCAGTTGGACGGGAATCACTATTTATCGCTACGCTGACGGCAAGGTAGTAGAAGCTTGGTGGAGTAAGGACGTGATGGGGTTACTGGAACAGCTCGGCGTGATGCCTCCGACCCGCCAAACCTACACCTGGGGTGAGCCATCGCAGGTAACTGGCGACGCCAGCGATACGGAGACGAACAAGGCCCTCGTCCAGCGTATGATAGATGAAGTCATGAACCAGCAGAACCTGGCCGTCGTCGATGAGCTTTTCGCTGCTGATTACCTTATGCACGACCCGGCTTGGCCCACGGAAGTGAAGGGCCCCGAAGGCTTCAAACTTTGGGCTGGTATGATGCTTGATCCGTACTTCTCAGACAGCAGTATTACTATTGAGGACATGATCGCCGAATCCGACAAGGTAGCGGTCCGCTGGACCTGGAGTGCAACACACACGGGTGAGTTTATGGGTATCCCCCCGACAGGGAGAAAAATAATCATCGCTGGGGTTAGCATTCATCGTTTCGCCGACGGCCATTTCGTAGAAAGCTGGGTCAATTACGACTCTATGGGCATGATGCAACAGCTCACCGCAGAGGAATGGTCCCTAGCCGGCACATGGTTCGGCACCAACAGCTATGGACACACCATTCTCCTCACCATCACACCGTTAGGCCCGGACAGCGACCGGTTCGCCGCTTCCCTGGATATCACGAAAGAACCTGGCTTGGGGGGCCTGTTCCCTGGAACCATCGCAACGACGAACGAGCGAGGGACGTATGTCCGAACCGGGTTGAATACATATGCCATTACAACCATGTCGTACGGACTGGCCGAACCGGCCAAGGGCGAGGGAGCCCGTCAGGTGGTCTATATTCAGGTCGTCAGTGGCCAGTTTATTCTGACTGACGAGAATACTTTCTCATCCGACCTTTACACCGCGGCCCTGTACGCCCCAGACCAGGATCCGTTTGGCGACGAGCCGCCTGCTTACGGGTGCTATCCCATCTCGGCAACCTTCACACGGATGCCGGTGGTTCCTGCCTGTGAACTCCTGCCACCTGAGTCAGTGGAGTAGATTCTGTATTGGAAGCGTAGGATAACATCCGAAAGAAAAAAACGACAAATATAGCCAAAGGGCTGGCAGCTTGAGAAAGTTGCCAACTCTTTTTCTCTAAAAAAAGTTACAGGATCAATCCCTTTCACTCTCACCGTTTACTTAATCCGATAGAAGTAAAAAATTTCTGAGAAATATTTATATTTCGTCAAAAAATTGACATTATTTCGGACCTGATATAGGCAAATTTGATATATGTGGTGTCAAAATGGTAAGTGTGCCAAGGTAAGCTGTTGTGAGTCAGCTGGACAATCCAGCCTGGTCAAAGGTTAGCCACCAGGCCAGAACGGAACTTAATGTATATTGAGGTAACGAGATATGCAAAGCTTAAGGAAAGGTGAATGGTCAGCCGTAACGTAAGTGAAGGTGTTGAGCCCCGAAATTTGTGTATTGCACTGGGCCAAGAGCTTCTCCATTCTGAAGCCAGTATCGCTGCACACGTTAGTGGTGAGTGTGACAGCGGCGTGCCGGGGTCGAAGTCCATAGCAGGCCATTCAACGGTTCACAACGGAACTTGGGAGCGCCACGTTGTTCTCGCACGAAGCCTCCAACAAGCTGAAGAAGTAAGGCGGAGGTATGGCAGCGTGGCAGTCGGACCGACTCATATTAGAGGAGTAGCCGGAGTAATGTCCGGTGAGTCCCGATACATTGGGGCACTCGAAGGGGTCGGCAGTATGTTGCAGAGAGGTGAGGTTACGTAATGCCATACTCAGAGATGGATAACAGTACGTTAACTCTTTTGCCCCTCATATCAGAACGGGCCCGGAAGGAACCCAAGTTGCAGTTTACGAGCCTTGCTCATATACTGGACAAAAGGTTTCTACGGGAATGCTACTTTGAGCTTGGCAGAGACCGAGCCAGTGGCATTGATGGTATAAGTTGGCAGGCTTATGGTGAAAACCTTAATGAGAACCTTGCCAATCTGGTCAAACGGATGAAAGCAAAACAGTATAAACCGCAACCAGCCAAACGGGTATACATTCCGAAAAATGAGCATGAAAAACGTCCTCTCGGTTTACCCAGTTTAGAGGATAAAATTGTGCAAAAAGGAATATCCCGGATACTGGAAGCGATTTATGAACAGGATTTTCTGGACTGCTCTTATGGCTTCCGACCAGGTCGTAGTTGCCATGATGCTTTGCGAACGGTGGACCAGATTATAATGAAGCGGCCAGTTCGATATGTGATTGAGGCGGATATCAAAGGTTTCTTTGATAACGTTTCACACGAATGGTTACTGAAGATGCTTGAAGTCCGTATTAAAGACCCGAGCCTTCTGCTGTTAATACGCCGTTTTCTGAAGGCAGGTTATATAGCAGAAGGCAGGTTGGTCAAGACAGAGCAGGGAACTCCTCAAGGTGGGAATCTGAGCCCGATGTTAGCCAACATTTTCCTGCATTATGTGTTGGACCTGTGGTTTGAGAAACGAATCAAACCCCAAATGGCAGGAGAGGTCTATCTGGTTCGCTATGCAGATGATTTTCTTATTATGACGCAAAAACAATCAGATGCTTGCATGATTGAGCAGGCCTTAAGAGACCGCTTTAAGAAGTTCTCATTAACCCTCCATCCGGAAAAGACGCGGACAATCAGTTTTAGCCGCAAAGAGCCAGAAAATGCCAAACGACAGGGGCGTAGGCCTTATACGTTTGAATTTCTGGGATTTACTCATTTCTGGTTTCGCACTCGTGAAGGCTGGTATATGTTAAGTCGCCGTACAAGTGCTAAGCGATTTCGCAGGGCATGTCGAGCCATGAATGATTGGCTCAGGCGAGTACGGAATTTGTGTAAAACTAAGGAATGGTGGCTAATACTTGCGTCAAAGTTGCGTGGTCACTATCAGTACTATGGTGTCAGTGGTAACAGCAGAATGCTGAAGATATTCCGCTATCAAGTGATGCGAATGTTACATAAGTGGCTCAATCGACGCAGTCAACGTAACCAATGGAGTTGGGAACGATTCACAGAATACTTAGAGCATTATCCTCTGCCGCAGCCGCACATTGTGCATAAGTTTTATTGACCATTGACGCTTCTGTGAAGCATACTGAAGAGCCGGATGAGGGAAATCTTCAAGTCCGGTTCTGTGAGGGGCGTTGAAGCTCTTTTATACGGCAGAATATTGTGACACTCCTCAATCGAAAGAGGGGAGAAACAGGGAATACAAAGCTTGCCTAAATGAAAGAACTATATTACGTCTACTCGACCATAAAGTCACCTGAAAATCAGGGTGTTTCAACTCCTGAAGGAGGTGGCTTTACGTCTGCAATGTCACTCGTCCACAGCTTCTGTTTTTGGCAGTTTTGCCCGCCACTCTTCGGCTTTTTCTGGTTTGTTCCAGGCTTCGTAGAGTTCGACGATCTTGCCTATCGATTCTATCGTGATTTGATCCAGAGGATTTAATACACGAAAACTCAATTCAAAAGCATCTAACAGAAGCGTCTCAGCCTCGCTATAACGCTGCTGTTCAGTGTACACCCATCCCAGGTGCACCATATCGCGGATAGTTCTATAATGTTCATGTCCCTGAACACGACGCCGCCTTTCCAGCGACTCGGCAAATAGCTTCTCCGCCTCTTCGTATCGCTGCTGTTCAGCACGCAGAAGGCCTAATCCCCTGAGTGAGTCGATTGTATAAGGATGGTCTTCTCCCAATACCTGGCTTCGCAACTCAATCGCCTCATGGTACAGGGGCTCAGCTTCCTCATAGCGACCAGTTCCTTTGAGTGCGGCGGCGAGATTACCAACAGCCAGAAGTGTAATTATATCTGTCTTGCCGAACGCCTTGCGGCTTATCTGAAGGATTTCACGAAACAATTGCTCTGCCTCGCCGTAGTCTGCCTGTGATTTGTGTACCAATGCCAGGATATTCATCGAAAGAAGTGTTGTGCGATGCTCTTTTCCGAGGACACGTTTGCTGCGTTCGACTGTTTTGAGACATAATGGCTGCACTTCAGCAGCACGTCCCTCTTCCCACAATGCTCCGCAAAGCCTGAATGTTGCATCGATTGTCTGCGGATGCTCTTCACCCAGCTCATCACGACGGATTTGGACTACACGTTGCAGGTGTCGCTCAGCCGCTTCAAAGTCACCGAGGTTCTGGTATGTATTTCCCAGTGTCTCGCGGATTGATGCCTCAACGAGCGGTTCGTTCTCAAACCTGCCGTCCAAGTTCTCCGAAGCAGTATCGAGCCAGGACCTGACGGTTACTTCTCGGCCCAGGGTTATATGCGGGTCGACTGACCTAATAAGGTCCTCCTTCAAGAACTCGTTTACGGCCTGCGAGATATTCGCCTGCCGCTCAGCCCTGACAGCAAAGACTGTCGAGACCACAACTCCTGCAATAAGCACTGCCAGAACCGCTGCGACGCCGGTGACCAATGCCCTGTTACGCCGCAAGAACTTCTTGCATCGGTATGCAGCGGTAAGCGGGCCGGCAATCAGAGGAGCGCCTGTTATATAATTCTCGATATCGTCGGCAAACTCAGAGGCCGAACGATAACGTTCAGTGCGTTCATTGCGCATTGCTTTAAGAGGAATCCATTCAAGTTCCTTACGCAGGCATTTGGCTAACGCTGCAACATCGGTGCAACGTTTTTCAGCAACCTTCCCAGCTTCTTCGCCCAGGTTCGTAAGTCTGGTACTCGGTGTCTTTGGATCTTTTTCCCGGATAATCTTGCGTATGCGATCGATACCGCCTGTGCGAAGTGTGTCAGAATCGAAAGGTAGAGCTCCCGTCAGCAGTACATATAGCAACACACCCAAAGAATAGATATCCGAACGTGTATCAATATCAACACTGGACATCTCCGCCTGCTCTGGACTCATATACTCTGGCGTGCCTAACAATTGGCTGTCCTCCGTCGCCAGGGTTCGTTCGGTTAGTGGCTGAGCAAGGGCCTTGGCGATCCCGAAGTCGATAATCTTTGGTATGACTTGATCATCCTGGATTGAGATTAAGATGTTCGATGGCTTAATGTCCCGATGAATAATACCTTTCTGATGAGCATGGTGGACAGCGAGACAGACTTTCCGGAACAGGTTGAGTCGGTCTTCAATAGTCAGCGTATGGCGGTCACAATGTTCGGTAATGGATAAGCCCTTTACAAATTCCATGACAAAGTATGGCCGACCGGCTTCAGTCGTCCCGGCATCATAAACATGAGCGATATTCTGATGATCAAGAAGGGCCAATGCCTGACGTTCGGCCTCAAAACGTGCAATGACTCGTTTTGAATCCATGCCAGGTTTGATTACCTTTAAGGCCACCTGCCGTCTAATAGGATGCCGTTGTTCGGCCAGATAGACAATTCCCATTCCCCCTTCACCCAGGATACTAATTAATTCATAACGCCCAATCCGGCTGCCGGGCTGCTCCGTGAAAATAACCATAGATGCAGTCAAATTCTGGTCTTCATTTGAACTCAAACCTTCCAAGCCAATAGAAAGGAGCCGATCTATTCGCTCGGGTTCTGCTCCAAATGTCGATTTTCCATCCACAATCAAATTACTCCCATTACTGGGGCCATTTTACCAGGCTCTAAAAACTGTTACTTCATTATTGAATCCGCAGGTTATTTAGAATCCTGCGCTTTTTTCGGAAACAATTTCAAAATTTCTTTCAATTCCTCATCCGTTTGATTCTCTGAAATCACAGTGCTGCGTATATATTTTTTTAATGCCGACCGAAAACGTCTTTTTACAGTAATGGCCATATTGGAGGCCTTGGCCTCATTTTCAATAGTATATTTAGAACAGATTTCTTTTAATGAAGGAGCTTCAATATTCTCCAAGATCGGCTGGACTACGCGGTCGTTAAAGACTTTCCAGTGAATTAACATACCTTCCTGAGAACATTCCGTTTGCACCTGTAGTAATATCCGATCTAATAATGCCGACTTCCAGGCGTAGTTGAAGGATTCTTCCGGTCCTAACTTTGAGATGGTTTGCGGTAGGATAGGCGGCTCAATAATCTCTAAGGGAACAAGTTTTTCTTTGGGGATATTTTTGTGTGCCATTAGACGGCGTTTGCAGTCTATGAGAAATTGGTTTAAGGCATGCAGCAAAAAAGAACGGAAACGTCCTTTACATTGTTCGGTTTTCTGGAGCAGATTCCGATTAATCACAACCTCATGGAAAAAGCCCTGTGTCAAGTCCTTGGCTTTCTCGTTGTCATACCCTTTCCGGCGTAAATAGCAATATACCGGCTTCCAGTATCTATCGAGTAACAGACCTGTCAATGCTTGTTTTTCGTCTTTTTTTGATTTGATATCGTCGATAAGAGACCAGTGAGTTGTAAGAAAGGCCTCTGAAGCCCCACCCATATCTGTGTAATCATGAGGTTTCATGCTCTCTCTGCCACCAAGTGAGGTGTTGGGTATCAACTACACATTATATTCGCCCTTGTTTTATCTATGATAATGGATTATGTAGATATTGGCAAACCATAAATAAATACACTTACACTTCACCTGAAATTTAACAAAAAATTATAAATTTTGCGCAGGATAAGTTTTTTTTTGCGGATTGTATTACAGAAGTATTTGACGACATTACGAAGGTCGGTCATTGGTGATGTCAATAGCGTCACCAGCGCTATAGGCCAATTTAGAAAGGGAATTAAGATGAAAAAAACAATTTTGCTCGTATTGGTTTTGACATTTGGTCTGGTCTCCGTGAGTCTGGCCGCAGAAGACACATGGACGTACAAAACCAATATGCCAACCGCAAGAGTATTTGTTGGCGGATGTGTCTTAGATGGAAAAATCTACGTTATCGGTGGAGCCCCGAGTTCATCATCCGTAACACGGGCTGTAGAAATGTATGATCCAGTTGTTGATACATGGACAAGGATGTCTAACATGCCATCAGGGCGGTGCTATCCCGCAATCTGCACCCTTGACGGCAAGATTTATGTATTTGGAGGAAGCAGCCCCAGTATGTGGTCTTCGGCCACGAAGAACGTCTATGTATATGATCCACAAGCAGATACTTGGACTCAGAAAGCAAATATGCCATATGCAAATGCAGGTTGTGGTATCGCTGTTGTCGATAACACAATTTATCTCATAGGTGGAACACTCAGCGAGTCAAAACCACCCGTATCGAGGGTAATGGCCTACAATCCTGTTACTGAATCATGGACACTGAAGGCCGATATGCCGACAGCTCGAGGTTTCTTTTCTACCTGTGTCGTGGATGGAAAGATATATGCTATTGGAGGAAGTACACAAAACTGGCGGGCATTTGCATATAAAAATGTTGAAGTCTATGATCCATTAACGAATACGTGGACTCGCAAATCAGACATGCCCACACAACGCTGGAGTTTGGGCACTTGTGTTGTAGACGGAAAGATCTTTGCAATTGGTGGAGGTATTTCAACTGCTTCTACCACAGCTAACGAAGTTTATAATCCTGTTACGGATACATGGACCACAAATTCTCCAATGCAGCAAAAACGATATGGACTCTTTGTAGCATCGATTGGAGATAAGATATATGCAATTGGTGGATCTGTGCCAGGGATGCTTTCTACAGTGGAAGAATATTACACGGGCTTCATCGTCACTCCCTCACAACCTGACTTCAACGGTGACGGCCTTGTGGACATCAAAGACCTCCTGAAACTTATCCAATCTTGGGGCCAGGACGATCCAGTGGTCGATATAGCACCACCTTCCGGGGATGGTGTAATAGATGTCCTCGACCTGGAACTTTTGATGAGCCACTGGGGGCAGGAAGTAGATGATCCGACACTTATAGCACACTGGGCTTTGGATGAAGTAGAAGGTGAAATTGCCTATGATAGTGTTGGTATTAACCATGCCTATATTATCGGTGAGCCTGTTTGGCATCCGGAAGGTGGCAAGGTTGGTGGTGCGCTGATGTTTGACGGTGTTGATGACTATGCTCTTACACAGTATGGGCCAAATCCTGCAGATGGATCCTTCAGCATTTTTGCCTGGGTAAAAGGTGGATTGCCCGGGCAGGTCATTTTGTCACAGATGTATGCAGAAAACTGGCTTTGTATTGATTCAATAGAAGGGAATCTGATGACTGAGCTTAAAGCTTCGGGCAGATCTGGAGGACCATTGCAGTCACAAACAGTAATACCAGACGGTAACTGGCATCATATAGGTCTTGTCTGGAATGGTTCCTTCAGAACACTGTATGTTGATGGCATCACAGTGGCTGAAGATACGCAGGATGGTCTAGAGGGCTCAGATAGCGGCCTAAATATTGGCTGCGACAAAAACATGGAAGCTGGAACTTATTGGTCCGGCCTGATAGATGACGTTCGTATCTACAACCGAGTTGTGATTCCATAACAGTTGTTGAATAGAATAATAGGGGCTGGCAACTTGAGAGAGTTACCAGCTCTTTTTTTACTCCCAAAAGAGTCATGCTTTTTATCAATTTTGTCTTACCGTTTACTTAATCCGATGCAAAAAAATCCGTGAAAACAGAGGTGTTTTCAGAGTTCTTCCCTTCTTTTCAGAGCGAATCCTGAGTGACTTCTTAGCCATCTTGAGGGCCTTATCAGATATGCCGTTTTCTTTGGCCATCCGCTCAATATCTTTTGCTGGCACTTGATTATCTCTTAACACAGTTCTTAACCAGAAAGCAGCTCTATCATATTTTGGAGCAGGTTTCATACTACGCTTATCAGTGGAATCTGATGATATCCACTCAAATCATAGAGGAGCAAAATAAAACGAGTGAGGTCTTTCCGCTATTTATCTACTCGAATTGGGTGCGGTGAAGGCGAGAGAACATTGAAGTATGAGATATCTTTTGAGATTTATTCAATTATTTAAGGCTTTGAAAGTGGACTCTCTTGATATTTCAAGGTGTATTTCATATAATTATTGGTGGCGTACGGAGACAATTATGTTTATTAACCGTGTAAATAGGAAATGTCAGATAATCACATTACTGCTCTCGAATAATTGGTATGATGGTGATATCGTGGTTCAATAGAGAAGGTGTGATGAATATGGTTCACTTTAGCAGTAAATGGCCCTTTCTGATAGTTATTCTGTGTCTTTTGCTCTCGAGTTTGGGATTTGGAGCGGAGGCTCCCGATCCAGGGGCGATTTTGGTCATCCATGAGTTCTTGGCAGTGAATTCTAATCTAACGGATGTGCGACCCACTCCGACTGTTAATATCTACGCTGTGGTGGATGGGGAGCGGGAATACGCCGATTGGATTGAGCTCAAGAATCGGACGACTCACACCATTGACCTAGGAGGCTGGAGTCTGACGGACAATCCAAACAATCTCGTCAAATGGTCCTTTCCAACTGGGGTCTCGATTGCTGCAGGGGATTATTTGATTGTCTATGCCTCCAACAAAGATGCTGAAAAATACGGCTATCCCTTTGTGGATGACCTTGGTCTTCTGCACACCAATTTTGAGCTTTCCATCAATGGCGAGTATTTAGCGTTGGTTCGGCCGGACGGACACACCATTGAACATGCGTATGATACCTATCCCAAGCAACGGGGACTGGTCTCCTATGGTATTACAGTAAATGCCAGTCAACAAACAGGCTACCTAATCGGTGTCACCCCGTGGGCGGTTAACACGGATATCCATGAGGGCTTAGTTGATGAGGTTCATTTCAGCATGCCCCATGGCTTCTATGACCAGGCCTTCTCGTTGGTCTTGAGTTGTCTGACTCCCGATGCTAAAATCCGTTACACCACGGATAATTCAATGCCGACACAGACGCATGGGGTGGTCTATACGAATCCAATCTCCATCAACGCAACCACCTGCTTGCGGGCCGCCGCCTTTAAGTCGGGACATCTAGGCTCGATGGTCCAGACCCATACCTACCTCTTCTTAGATAATGTACCAGGACAGGCCACGAATCCCTCCAATGGTAATCAGGTGACTCCTGATGGCTATCCGAGCCAATGGGTCAGCGGTAGTAAGAGCACCTCGGGTGATTATCAGGTTGATCCGGACATCGCAAATCCTACGGGTGAGTTTGGAGACCTCTACGCGGCAACCTTTAAAGATGATCTGCTCACCATCCCCTCAATTTCTGTAGTCGCTCCTATTGAGGATCTTTTTGGCGCTACTGGGATTTATGTTAATAAATCTCAGGACGGCACAGAGCGTTTTGGCTCTGCTGAATTGTTGGATCCCAATGGCTCCGAGGTTTTCAATA
>Ga0272442_10010412_pt1 | contig 11466 bp, 9 predicted proteins | sample SSMForm2O_FD_200262 | JGI IMG/M metagenome (GOLD analysis project Ga0272442, IMG submission 200262) | Marine sediment archaeal communities from Little Sippewissett salt marsh, Falmouth, MA, United States - SSM-Form-2O | ecosystem: Environmental > Aquatic > Marine > Wetlands > Sediment ...
ACCAAGGGGCGGAGTCCCGCAACACGGGATTTCCGCTCGAACGATTTGTTCGCGCCGCCTGCGGCGCGTCAAATCGGAGAGTGCAGATGAACTCGGCATTCGTCCCGCCGCAGGCGGGGCGAACAATGGCATATGACGAAGGATTGGCCCAACGAGACAGAGAAGCATTGGAAGAACAACTCGGGGTTGACGAAAAAAAGATGTTCGGGGGCATATGCTTTTTGCTTTATGGCACTATGGCATGCGGCATCTTATACGATGACATTATTGTAAGAGTTGGCACTGAAAACTATGTAAACCTCTTGAAATTACCTCGCGTGAGGAAATTTGATTTCACCGGGAGACCCATGAAAGAGTGGGTCGTGGTTTCACATGAGGACCTTGAATCAGATGATGATCTCTGTGAGTGGGTACGCAGGGGAGTGGATTACGCCCTGTCATTACCCCTCCCCCCAATAACCAGTAACTACTATAGCAGCAATGCTCTGGGTGCAATAGTAGCTACCTTAGATTTCATGACAGTTATTACACCGTAAACTCACGGGGTCACTGATTACCACTTTCGGCCCTGTGAGTTCATTGCAATGTGCTGATAAGAATATCTATCCTTTGTGTGCCGCCTTTGCGGGATCGGAAAAATACTCTTTTGTCGTCCTCACAACCACACCGCTGAGGAAGATCAATCCGATGAGATTCGGCCATGCCATGAGACCGTTAAAAATGTCCGATATCGTCCACACGATACTCAATTTCACGGCTGCCCCAACTGGCACCAAAAGACAGAAAAGGACCCGGTAAGGCAGAACCATCTTTGATCCAAACAGATATTCAACGGAACGATCACCGTAATAGGACCAGCCGATAATCGTGGAAAAGGCAAAGAACATAATGCCGATTGCCACCATGTATCCTCCCGGACCGGGCATGGCAATGTTGAATCCCCTGGCGGTAAGATCAGCCCCGGTCAGCCCCTGCGTATACGCACCGGTTACGATAATCACCAGTGCCGTCATGGTGCATATAATAAGCGTATCAATAAACGGTCCCATCATTGAAACGAGACCCACACGAACAGGTTCCTTGGTAATCGCTGCACCGTGAGCGATGGGAGCACTGCCAAGACCTGCCTCATTGGAGAAAACTCCCCGGGCTACACCGAAACGGATTGCCTGGGCAACAGCGGCACCGGTGAAACCACCGACAGCCGATGTTCCGGTAAAGGCGTCATGAAAAATCATGGCAAATGCAGCAGGAACGCCATCAAGATGTGTAAGAATAACCACCAAAGCAGCAATAATATAAAAAACGGACATGACAGGAACGAGCTTACTGGCCACCTGTCCAATTCGTTTAATGCCGCCGATAATGACGGCAAATACCAGCCCTCCCATAATTAATCCTGTTATCAGCTTCGGAATACCAAAATACGTCTGTACCGGTTCGGCTACGGAATTGGCCTGCACCATATTACCGATACCGAATGATGCTACTGCTGCAAAGAAGGCAAACAGAACAGCGAGCCATTTCTGACCCAGTCCCTTCTCAAGATAATACATGGGACCGGCACTGACCGTTCCATCGTCATGAATCACTCTGTATTTAAGAGAAAGCAGGCATTCCGCATACTTAAGAGCCATACCAAAAACAGCGGTGATCCACATCCAGAAAATCGCTCCTGGGCCACCGAGGGCAATGGCGGTTCCGACACCGGCAATATTGCCTGTTCCGATTGTTGCTGAAAGAGCAGCGCTCAGAGCTTGAAAATAGGTGATTTCTCCCTTCTCGTCCTTATCTTTGATTTTCCCGGTAACCAGTTTAAAGGAATCAGCTAATTTCCGTACCTGAATACCGCGAAGCATGAATGTAATAAAAATTCCGGTCCCGACCAGAAGAATAATGGTTACCGGACCCCATACGATTCCACCAAGTTTATCCAATAAAGCTTCCACAACATCCTCCATCACAGAAACAAGATATTATTACGATTGACAAAGCATGACATCAATCGCTCATTATAAAAAAATGCTTCTCGAATCATTCCTCAAAGCCCGCGCATACTATCAACTGAGACAGATGATGTCTACTTTTTTCCGTATCAGAGAGCAACTTTTAAACACTTCTTAATTTTTTTGTTGACTTAGGCCTGCATAGACCTTTAATTTATTATAATTATGTAGTATTTTTAATTTTTTACGACAAGAGAGGAGGGGAAAACATGGCAAAAAAAGGGGGAACAGTAGAACAAAAAGAAATGGATTACTTTGCTGCCCTGTATGATGTGGCACGGGTAATCAACGCATCACTCGATCCGAAAAGGGTCCTGGAAGAAATTACCAAATGTGTAGCCACGGCGATGAATGTCAAAGCATGCAGTCTCAGATTGCTTGCATCTCGTGGCAAGACACTCGAGATGGGGGCAAGCTATGGATTATCAGGAGAATATATCGATAAAGGACCGATCATCGTCGCGGAAAGTAAGGTAGACCAAAAGGCTTTACAAGGAAAAATGACCTGGCTCGAGAATGTCCAGACAGACAATGATTTTCAATACCGGGAAAAGGCTAAAGCCGAGGGCATCAAGTCGGTACTTGTACTCCCCCTCATCGTGGAAAAAGAAGAGATTGGTGTCTTGCGGGTATATACGGAAGATGTTCGTAAATTTACCGATCGCGATATAAAATTTCTGGAGGCCGTTTCAAATCTCAGCGCTATCGCAATCGATAATGCCCGTCACCACGAACTTCTGAAGATCAAATGTGATTTAATGGCGGAACACAAGTACCGCATTGACGACAATTAAGGAGGGGACAATGATTCGGCTCGGCATCAATGGTTTTGGAAGAATAGGACGACAGGTTCTGAAAGCCGTTATGGAAAGATATCCGGACTCGTTACAGGTAGCCGCAATCAATGATCTTTTTGATGCGGAAACCAATGCACACCTGCTGCAATACGACACGAACTATGGTATCTTTAACGCAGATATTAAGACCAAAAAAGATAACTTTCTTATTAATGATCAAGTAATCAAAAATTTTACTCTGCGCGATCCCGTGTCTATCCCCTGGGACGATGAAGGCGTGGATATCGTCATTGAGAGCACGGGTCTTTTCAGGACCGGCCCACGGGCCTCAGCGCACCTCGAAGCGGGAGCAAAAAAGGTTATAATCACTGCCCCGGCTAACGATATTGACATGACGGTTGTCATGGGAGTAAACCACCGGAGCTATAAGCCCAAAAGTCACCATATTCTATCAAATGCATCATGCACCACAAACTGCCTGGCTCCACCAGCCCTTGCCGTACACAGGGCTTTCGGTATTGTTAATGGTATGATGACAACAATTCATTCCTACACCAACGACCAGCGCATTCTCGATTTGCCTCACCGCGATCTACGACGGGCACGGGCAGCGGGACAGAACATCATCCCCACATCGACAGGAGCTGCCCGGGCGCTTGCTCTCGTTGTTCCCGATCTGGCGGGACGGTTTGACGGTTACTCCCTGAGAGTACCGACGCCAACGGTCTCGGTGGTCGACTTTACCGCGCAACTGAAGAAAAAGACCTCCACCGATACGTTGAGGAAAACGCTGATGAACGCATCCCGAAGAACCTTTAAGGGAGTTATGGCCTGTGAGTGGAAGAAGCTTGTTTCGTCAGACTATATCGGAAATGCCCACTCATCCATTATTGACCTCGAATTCACGCAGGTGTTGAACGGAACGATGGCCAAAGTCGTGGCGTGGTACGATAACGAGTGGGGCTATTCATGCCGCGTGGCAGATCTTGCACACTATATGGCTGAAAAGGGCCTGTAAGAAGAGAATATGCCGAAGGTTACCATCAGGAGATCGTCGTACAACTACGACGATCTCCGACTACAACTCTACGAATTACTTGACAATTGTTCTCGCTCCTCCTTCGGAAAGGGTTCGCGTGTGGTTATCAAACCAAACCTGCTCTGCCCTGCCGCACCGGAAACGGCGGTCCTCACCCATCCGCTGGTCGTGAGAGCTGCAGCGGAATATGTCTCATCAAAGGGGGCGAAACCGTGTATCTCAGACAGTCCTGCCATGGGATCCTTTGATCGGATTCTGAAAGAAAGCGGCATCAAAGAGGCCCTTGCCGACCTTGATGTGGAATACAGAGAATTTAAAACCTCCATCAGCGTCGATATTGGGGAACCTTTCGGCAGGATTGACATGGCAGAAGATGCTATCAAAGCGGACTTCATCATCAACCTTGCCAAATTGAAAACACATAGCCAGATGCTCTTGACCCTCGGTGTGAAGAACACCTTCGGATGTATTGTCGGTTTCAGAAAACCCGAGTGGCATATGCGAACGGGCGTTGACAGAAAAATGTTCGCACGACTCCTCGTTCAGATACACAGAGTGGTGAATCCTTCTGTCACAATTATCGACGGAATCCTGGCCATGGAAGGCAACGGTCCGGGAAAAGGGGGTACACCGAAACACAGGGGAGTCCTTTTAGGATGCGACGATGCCGTCGCTGTTGATATGGCCGTCTGCTGGATGCTGGGCGTCAAGGCAGACCGGCTCTTTACAAACGAAGCAGCAAAAGAATTGGGTCTGTGTCAGGAACCGATCCGTGTGGACGGGGAACTGCCCATATTTGACGATTTTTCACTGCCTGAAATTGTTTTTCTTTCCTTGGGACCACAGGGTATTCAGAAGTTCCTTCGAAAGCACCTCTTTCAGCGACCCGACGTCAATGATGATCTGTGCATAAGTTGTGGAGAGTGCTGGAATTTCTGTCCCGTCGGAGCGATACAAAAAGCGGGAGATACCCTTTCCTTTGATTATGAACGGTGTATACGATGTTATTGCTGCATTGAGGTCTGCCCCCAGGGAGCCCTTCATGCCATCGAAACCCTGACGGGAAAACTCTTCAGAAAAATTACTAAAAAAGATTGAACTCTGGCGAACGTGATAGTTTACGAGCCATATCCATACCGACCTTGATTTTCAAATAAACACCATGTAAAGAGTGCAGGATAGACTACGGAGTGTAATAAGGCTAGCATCATGGAAATTATTCGCTGGATTGGCAACGAAAGAGCTTTGCACACCGCAATTGCGGGATTCCCGATAATAATCTTGCTGCTTCTGATCGTTGTCTGTCTTATCATCCTGGTAAAAGGAGCTGACTGGATGATTGACGGAGTGGTATGCCTCGCCAGGCGAACCGGTCTCTCACGCATTGTTATCGGTGCAACAATCGTATCTCTGGGAACAACAACACCCGAAGCGTTTGTGTCGGTCATGGCCGCCTGGATGGGTAACTCCGGATTAGCTCTGGGGAACGGCGTCGGTTCCATTATAGCAGATACAGGACTTATTTTCGGTCTGACCTGTATCCTGTGTTATGTTCCGATAGACCGGTACATACTCAACCGCACCGGTTGGGTGCAGGTTGGGGCCGCAACGCTCCTCGTCATTATTTCGGTAATTGTATGGATTATTGCTCCTGAAAAACCGGTTCTTAACCGATGGATCGGTGTTTTTTTTCTGCTTTTGCTCGCGGGATATCTCTATGCCACATACAAATGGTCTCGACAGGATGGTGAACTGATATGTGCAGACGAAACAGAAACGACTGAAAAGAAAGCCATACCGCTCGCACAGTGCTGGTTCATGGTAATCGGCGGATTGATTCTCGTGGTTTCGAGTGCCCGTGTGCTTGTCCCCTGTGCGGCGGAAATTGCTACTCGAATCGGAGTTCCCGACGATATTATTGCCGCCACGCTGGTTGCCTTCGGAACATCACTCCCCGAATTGATAACTGCGATCACCGCTATACGAAAAAAATGTGCAGATATTGTGGTGGGTAATGTTATCGGCGCCGATGTTCTGAATTGTCTCTTTGTGATTGGAGCGGCCGCTGCGGCAAAACCATTAACAATCACACAGAATTTCTTCACATTTCATTTCCCGGCTATGCTTATCATTCTGTTTTCGTTCCGTATTTTTATCTTCATGAATCGGGACAACCGATTCAGACGATGGCAGGGGATGTGGCTCCTGAGTATATATGTGATATACATTGCTCTACAGTATAGCCTTAAACTCGGCACATCAATCGGGTAGGTTTTGTCAATATGATATCGCTCAACAACATTTCAAAACAATTCAGTGGCAAGTCACTCTTTCACGATGTCTCGATCCATATCGGCAAGGGAGACCGTGTGGCCCTTGTGGGCTCAAACGGAGCGGGAAAATCAACTCTCATGAAAATCATCGTCGGTCACCTCGGTGCCGATTCGGGAACCATTGCCCAATCCCGCTTCAATACGGCAGGCTATCTCCCACAGGACGGCATATACCATTCAGGAAAAACACTTTTTGAAGAAGTTGCTGCTGTCTTTAAGGACATCAATGCCCTCCAGAAAAGAATGACAGAAATATTCGATGAATTACAGATATTTAGCGAAGAGGGAACCGCGAATTCGCCGGAAATGATGGAATTGGTTGAAGAACTCGGAAAAGCTCAACACACCATAGAACATCACAACGGATATACAATAAAGGCACGGATCAATCAAATTCTCTTCGGTCTGGGTTTCACGGAAAGCGATTTAAAGAGGACAACCGATGAATTCAGCGGTGGCTGGCAGATGAGAATTGAAATTGCCAAATTACTGCTTAAGGAGCCTACAATACTCCTCCTTGATGAACCGACTAACCATCTCGATATTGATTCGCTCGAATGGCTTGAAGCATACTTACAATCTTACAAGGGTGCCGTCGTTCTTGTTTCTCATGATAGTCGGTTCCTGGATAATATTGTCAATAAAGTAATAGAAATATCAATGGGTAATGTTACGCAGTATACAGGAAATTTTACCTCCGCCATAAAACAAAAAAACCGTCGGGATGAACAGATACACAGTGCATATGAACAGCAACAAAAATTAATTGAAAAAACGGAACGATTCATAGGGCGGTATCGATACGACAAGAAGCGGGCAAAGCTGGTACAAAGCCGATTGAAAATGCTTGAAAAGATGCAACTCATCGAAAGAGAGCCTGGTGATAAAACCATTTCGTTCGATTTTCCCGAATCTCCACGGACCGGACGTGTCGTGATGGAACTGAACAACCTGACAAAATCATACGGCAGTAACATCGTTTTCAAAAATACTTCCCTTCGGATCGACCGGGGAGATAAGATCGCGCTCCTGGGGATCAATGGATCGGGAAAATCGACCCTGGCGCGCATCATCGCCGACAGAGAATATTTCCAAGACGGAGAGCACAAACCGGGGTATAATGTAATGATTTCCTACTTTGCGCAGAACATGGCAGATTCCATGAACCCGGAGAGAACAGTCCTTGAGACGGTCGATACTGGCGCCCCTGCTGCATCGCCTCAGGAGTTACGAAACATGCTCGGGTGTTTTCTTTTTTCCGGTGATGATGTTTTCAAACCGGTCTCGGTGCTCTCGGGAGGAGAAAAAAGCAGGCTTGCCCTGGCACGGATGCTTCTGATCCCGGCAAATTTCCTGATTTTTGACGAGCCGACGAACCATCTCGACGCACAATCAAAGACGGTCTTACAGCGAAGTCTGCAAAAATTCACCGGTAGTTACCTCATCATATCACACGATCGGGACTTCCTTGCACCGCTCATCAATAAAGTAATGTATCTGAAAAACGGAATCGTTACGCTTTATCCGGGAACGGTCGATGATTACCTGATTCGAGCAAAACAGGAAGACGACGAAGGCTACCAGCCGAAAGAACTTGCAAAGAACAAACTTTCACAAAATTTTGACAAAACACAAAAGCGAAAAGCGGCGGAACAACGGCAGGGACTATTCCGGCACTTGAAACCTCTCAGAGATGAACGTAACATGATCGAGGCTGAAATAGCCTGTGCAGAAAAGAGAAAAGTTGAAATTGAAGCATCTTTTACCGACACCAAGACCTATGAAGATGAAAAATTTATTCAAACCCTTCACATCGAACACGACAAAATCGCTTCTCAACTGAAGACGCTTTACGACCGGTGGGTAGAAATTGAGGGGAAAATCGAAGAAATTCAAAAAATACACACGTGACCGTGAGAGTTGCTAAGGGTAATGCGAGTTTCGCCTTGACGGGCCACTCTTTCTTTTTTATACTTACACAAAACAAAAAATACAAGAAACTCTTGAAGGGATAACACAATGAAGACAATGACTATTCCATCAGGACCTGTCACTTTTCCGTATGTGTTAAAATTTAACAATATCAATCTCTATCTGTTTGCTACGTTATTCGTAGCACTGGATATAGCGGTACCCTGGTTGTGTCACTGGATTCATCCACTGGCTGGCCCCACATTTCTCCCAATGTTTTTCTTTATATTAATGGCGGGTCTTCTCTTCGGTTGGAGGATGGGGCTCTTGGTGGGGGTGCTTACACCCATCGTCAGCTATGGCATTTCGGGAATGCCGGTTGCAGCATTACTTCCAAGAATAATAGTTGAGTCAATATGTTACGGGTTATTTGCAGGATGTTTTCGCGAGAGCTTCAACATAGGGGTAGTATGGTCCCTTATAGGAACACTGATTGTGGGACGGATAGCTGCGGGGCTGGTAACGTTCATCATATATTACGGCGCAATTAATCCTGCTGATGTAATGTGGAAAGCATTACAGATAGGATGGCCTGGTGTATTGATACAATTAGCCTTCCTTCCCCTTGTTATCAAACTTTTAGAAACAGTGCTCCCCTCCATCGGTCTTCTCAATGAAAAATAGGCCCGAAGATCTTTTTGAATCATTTCTGGTAAGCAACGATACGTTGTGGATTTGCAAGGAACACAGTGTAATATTTCAATCCATGCGAAAGGGCATTGCTCCCTTAATCGAATACGTTGATATGTACGGTTCATCCCAGGGAGACATTATCGCCTGCGACAGGGTGATCGGAAATGCCGCCGCGCTACTGTTGGAAAAGGCCGGGTGCAGAACAGTCTTTTCAGTAATCGGAAGCGAATTAGCCGAAAAGACCCTTCAATCGCTTGAGATCACATACTCATTTGCTTATGTAGTCCCCTACATAATTAATAGGACGGGTGAGGGAATGTGTCCCTTTGAAAAAGCTTCCATCGGAACATCGTCCGACGAGTTTTTTCAGTATGCAAAAGAGAAGATCGGTTTTACGGATTCTCCTCCACTATGACAGAACATACGAGATATACCATGAATAATGATGTTTTATTCGCTCGGACCGATGGTACAATCGAGGATAATCTCACTGCCTTGCGGTCGCTTCTCAACAAAATGAAGGTTCCCTACCAACGAGGTGATTCCATTGCCGTCAAGCTCCACTGGGGAGAAAGAGGAAACACAAGCTTTCTCTCGCCTCATTATGCACGGGAAATTGTACAATGGCTGACAAGAAAAAATGTAAAACCATTCATTTTCGACACAACTGTTCTTTACTCGGGTGGTCGTCGAACGGGGGCAGATTCCATTGAGACGGCCAAAGAGCATGGCTATACCGAGGCCTTTCTCGGATGCCCCATTGTTATCGGCGATGGAATGGACGGGCGTGATGTTATTGATATTGAAGCGGGGGTTAAACATTTCAAAACGGTTCAAGTTGCCGCTTTGGTCGATAAGGTTGATGGTTTCTTCATTTTTTCACATTTCAAAGGTCATCTTGAAGCCGGATTTGGCGGAGCCATAAAAAATATCTCCATGGGGTTTGCATCACGGGCACAGAAACAGCGAATGCATGCCGATGCACATCCTGTTTTACATGAGGGAAAGTGCACACGATGCGGCATCTGCGTCGACGTCTGTCCCACGGGTGCCGCAGCATTTGCAAATGATGATGCATACCCTGAATATGATCTGGATCGTTGTATCGGATGTGCCCAATGTATCGCACTGTGCCCTGAAATGGCTCTAAAAATATTCTGGTCAACGGACATTACGATTTTTCAGGAAAAGCTGGTAGAAACGGCCGCGGCTGTATGGAAACGAATAAAGGAAAAATCTGTACTTGTTAATTCTCTTCTCAACATAACAGCAGAGTGTGACTGCCTGCCCGGAAAGAATCCCACGATAGCTGAAGATCTGGGATTTCTGGGGGCATATCATCCCGTTGTAATCGACAAAGAATCAATAAAGAAAATCGGTGAAGATCCTTTCAATCGAGCTCACCCCGGTATTCCCTGGGTACGACAGTTTACCTATGCCGATGAAATCGAATTCGTTACCGATACGGTGGGATAACAATTGCTCATCATTCAACGTTGATTTCATTCGTTTCGCATACGAGTGACGACTACTTCAAAAACCGTTCTGTTCCCGATCCAGAAAGGAAGGCCAACTAAAAAAATTTTTCTTGATTATTCCACGGAGGATGTGTAAGTGCTTAAGAGAACATAAAAACGCGCATAATGCACGGGTATCACAACGAGCGTCCTGTATCCTTTGCATCTTTTGAGCAAAAGGAAATATCCGTTGCGTCCTCCACTTAAGACGGTTCACGTACAACGGTCTTGAGCCAAATATCTTGTATCTTCACAGGCAGGAGATATGTCATGCATCATACATCTGATGTAGACAAACGCACAAAGCAAATCGATGAACGTAAAAGGGAATTTGAAGACCTCAAGAAGGAAAACGAATCCCTGTTAAAACTTAAGCAGAAGTATCAATCAATTTTTAATGATATCGAAGATGCATATTATGAGGTCGATACTGAAGGAACTTTCACCTACTTCAATGATGCGGCGTGTCATATCCTCGGGTACTCTCGCGAGGAATTGCTCAAAATGAATAACCGAAACTACACAACACCTGAAGCGGCAAAACGGATGTTTCAAATATTTAATGAGGTCTACCGATCAGGTGTTCCTGCCAAGGTAACAGACTATGAAGTTACCAGGAAAGATGGCACAAAACGAAATGTTGAGCTCTCCATATCGATCATGAGAGATGCCGACAAATCTATTATCGGTTTCCGCGGTATCGGGCGAGATATTACGGACCAGAAAATAGCAGAAGAGGCGTTGCGTGAAAGTGAAACGAAATACCGGGACCTCGTTGAGAATGCCAACAGTATCATACTCAGACGGGATATCGAAGGGCGGATAACCTTTATTAATGAGTTTGCCCAGTTCTTTTTCGGTTATACTGAGGATGAAATACTGGGGAAAAACGTGGTGGGTACGATAGTGCCGGAGAAAGACATTGACGGGTCCGATCTTGCACAGATGGTCAAAGACATCGGCCTCCATCCTGAAAAATATGTCACGAATGAAAATGAAAATATGTGCAGCAATGGAGACCGCGTCTGGGTTACATGGACGAATAAGGCCATTTACGACAGAGAAGGAAACATTCGTGAAATACTTTCCATCGGCAATGATATTACTGAGCGCAAAAAAGCTGAGGAAGAAAAAAAGAAGCTTGAAAAAGAACTCTACCAGGCTGGGAAA
>Ga0272442_10010413_pt1 | contig 11466 bp, 10 predicted proteins | sample SSMForm2O_FD_200262 | JGI IMG/M metagenome (GOLD analysis project Ga0272442, IMG submission 200262) | Marine sediment archaeal communities from Little Sippewissett salt marsh, Falmouth, MA, United States - SSM-Form-2O | ecosystem: Environmental > Aquatic > Marine > Wetlands > Sediment ...
AACTCCTCAAGGCCCTGGATGTGGACGTGGCCATTGTCGGCGCAGGGCCGGCAGGGATGTGCGCGGCCTATTACCTGGCGCGCAAGAAAATCAACGTCGTCATCTTCGAGCGCAAGCTCGCCCCGGGCGGCGGCATGTGGGGCGGCGGGATGATGTTCAATGAAATCGTCGTCCAGAAAGAGGCCAAAGGCATTCTCGATGAATTTGATATCCGTTACCGTAAATACAAGAGCAATTATTACACGGCCGACGCGCTGGAATCCGTCTCTCAGCTTTGCGCCAAGGCCATCCAGGCCGGCGCGACGATCTTCAACTGCATCAGCGCGGTGGATGTCATGATCCGCAAAAACCGCATCACGGGGCTGGTCTTGAACTGGACGCCGGTCGGCCTTGTAAATCTCCACGTCGACCCTTTGACCGTTAAGGCCAAATACGTCATCGATGCCTCCGGACACGACATCGAGATCGTGCGCGTGGCCGAACGCAAGTCGGGCATCAAATTAAAGACCAAAACGGGGAGTGCCATCGGCGAGCAATCGATGTGGGCGGATGCGGGTGAAGCGCTGACGGTCAAAAACACCAAAGAAATCTGCCCCGGGCTTTACGTGATCGGCATGGGGGCCAATGCGGCGATGGGTTCGCCCCGGATGGGGCCGGTTTTCGGGGGAATGCTGCTATCGGGAAAGAAAGCCGCGGCGGATCTCATTAAGAAATTCTCGTGAAAACATCTAACCCAGCCGCGCGCGGATGAAGATAAAATAGCCCAACAGCAAAATGGCCATGACCACGTGAAGCCAGCGCAAATCTTTCATCCGCCCGCTGAAAATTTTGATAACCGGGTAGCTGATGAATCCCAGGGCCAACCCGTCGGCGATGGAATAAAATAACGGAATCCCGGTCATGACCAAAAAGGCGGGAATGCTCTCCGAATAATCCTGCCAGTCAATCTTTTTAACGTTCGGCAGCATCATGGCCCCGACAATGATCAACGCGGATGCTGTGATCGGCGAATAGCCGCCCACCGCCTTGATAAGCGGGCCGAAAAAAAGCGCGCATAAAAAAAGGAATCCCGTCACAACGCTAGTTAGTCCCGTCCTCCCGCCGTAGGCCACCCCGGCCGCGCTTTCGATGTAACTGGTCACCGTGCTGGTCCCGAGGCACGCCCCGGCCACGGTGGCGGCCGAATCAACGGTCAACACGCGCTGGGCCCGCGGCAGTTTATTGTCCTTCATCAACCCCGCGGTCTCGGCCACGCCCACCAATGTTCCGACGGTGTCAAACATATCCATAAACAAAAAGACCGCGATAAAAGGAAGGCACGCCAGCTGCATCGCCTGCGCGATGTTCATCCGAAAGGCCACGGGATGTGAAATCGCCGGAAGGCCGACCAGCCCTTCAAGGCGAATCTCCCCCATCACAAGCGCACAGGCGGCCGCGACCAAAATGCCGATTAAGATACTGCCCCGCACGCGCCGCGCGAGCAAAATCGAGGTTACCATCAGTCCAATAAAAAAAACCCCGATATCGGGATTCATGATATGCGTGTTGATGCCCAGCATGGTCCCGGGCTTGGCGACAATCAAATGGCTGTGCTGAAAGCCGATGAGCGTTATAAAAAGCCCGATCCCGACGGCAATCCCGCTTTTCATGCTTGGGCTGATCGCCTCCAGAATCGCCTGGCGCACGCCCAAAAGACTCAGCAATAAAAAAAGAAGCCCCGCGATCAGCACGATTCCCAAGGCCGTCTGCCAGGCATGGGAAAATCCCAGCGCCGTCAAGGCCATGATCACCGAGACAAAAAAGAAATTTTCGCCCATGCCGGGCGCCAGGGCGATCGGATAATTGGCGTACAGCCCCATCAAAACAGTTGCCCCCGCCGACACAAGGCATGTCGCCAGCAAGACGGCCCCGAAATCCATGCCCGTCGGGTTACCGGCAAAATCCGTGACTAAAACCGTCGGCTGGACAAAAATAATGTAGGCCATGGTCAAAAACGTCGTCAACCCGGCGAGGATTTCGGTCCGGATATTCGTGCCGTTTTGATGGATTTTAAAAAATCGATTCAAAAATGATGCGGCCTTGGAACGCATGACCCTTTCCTCACAACGGCTCGACATGGACCGATATAAACGTGCCCGCGCCGAACCGGTCTTTGATTTTCTTCTCGATATCGCTTGAAATACGGTGGGCCTCAATGATGTTTAAGGAAGGGTGCACTCGGACGTGGATTTCGATGGCGATCTCATGCCCGATCCGCCGGGTTTTAAGATTGTGGGGTTCCGCCGCGCCGGGGATATCGCGGATAAGAGCGAGGATTTCTTCTTCCGTTTCAGGCCCTAACGAGGCTTCGACGAGCTCACTTGAGCTTTTAAAGAAAATTTCTGCCCCCGCCTTGAAAATGAAAAAACTGACCGCGACCGCCGCCAGAGGGTCCAAAACGTGCCAGCGCTCGCCCAGCAGAATCGCGCCCAAAATACCCAGCATGACCGCGGCCGATGAAAGGGCGTCGCTTCGGTGGTGCCAGGCGTTGGCAATCACGGCATCACTCTTGATCGCCCGGCCGATCGTGAGCGTTTTCCGATAAATCCATTCTTTAAAAACGATGGACAAGGCCGCAGCGACAACAGCGATCCATCCCGGCCGCGCCAAAATTTGCCCCTGCAAGGCCAAAAGAATATTCTGTCCGCCGTCCCAAAGGATTTTACCGCCGACCCAAAAGAGCACAAGGCTGACCGACAAAGAAACCATCGTTTCGATTTTACCGTGCCCGTAATGGTGGCACCGGTCCGCCGGCTGACTGGCAACCTTGACGCCCCAAAGTGTGGCCAGGTCAGTGGAAAGGTCCGAGAAGGAATGAATGGCGTCTGCAATGATCGCGGCGCTGTGCCCAAGAAATCCGGACAGGATTTTAAACAGCACCAGAAAAATATTGACGATGAGCCCTAAAAAGGTGATCCGGGTGGCCTGTGAAACACGGGAATCCATGATATCGTCACCTGCGTTTGGGTTTTTGTGCTTTTTCGATCTTCGCCCAGGTGTCCCGCAGAGAAACCGTGCGGTTAAAAATCAGATTGTCTTTTGTCGTGTCGCCATCAACGCAAAAATACCCCAGCCGTTCAAACTGGAAATGCGTCAAAGGTTCAACCCCGGCCAGCGCGGGTTCCACCCGGCATCCGGCGAGCGTTTCGAGTGAGGCCGGATTGAGGTTCGCGATAAAATCTTCATCTTCTAAAGGATTCGGCTTAACGAAAAGACGGTCATACAGGCGCACCTCGGCCGTGAGAGCATGGCCGGCCGAAACCCAGTGAATGGTGCCCTTGACCTTTCTCCCGTCGGGAGAATTCCCGCCTTTGGAGGCCGGGTCATAGGTGCAGTGCAATTCCGTAATCTCGCCGGTTTTTTCATCTTTAATGACGTTTTCGCATTTGATGAAATATCCCCAGCGCAGGCGGACTTCCTTGCCCGGCGTGAGACGGAAGAATTTCGGCGGCGGGATTTCGCGAAAATCATCCTGCTCGATATAAATGACGCGGGAAAACGGGATCCGGCGCGTGCCCATGGAGGGATCTTCCGGATTGTTAACGGCCTCGAGCTGTTCAACCTGCCCGTGAGGATAATTGGTGATGACGACCTTAAGCGGCCGCAAAACCGCCATGGCCCGCGGCGCCCGTTTATTGAGATCATCCCGCAAGCAATGTTCCAAAAGGGCCACATCCACCGTGCCTTCGACTTTGGCGACACCGATGCGGTCGCAAAAATCCCGGATAGAGGCCGGCGTGTAGCCCCGCCGGCGGAGCCCGGAAAGTGTGGGCAGGCGGGGATCATCCCATCCGTTGACGCGCCCTTCCTCGACCAACCGAAGCAGCCGGCGCTTGCTCATGACCGTGTAGGTCAGATTAAGCCGGGCAAATTCGATCTGCTGGGGATGATAGACCTTGAGTTGGTCCAAAAACCAATCATAGAGCGGACGGTGATTTTCAAATTCCAGCGTGCAAATAGAATGGGTGATCTTTTCAATCGAATCCGATAAACAGTGCGCGAAATCATACATCGGATAAATGCACCACGCATCCCCGGTGCGGTGATGCGACGCTTTCAAAATTCGGTAAATGACCGGGTCGCGCATGTTAAGATTCGGCGAGGCCATATCGATTTTCCCGCGCAGAACGCGGCTGCCGTCGGCAAATTCGCCTTTGCGCATGCGATCAAACAGATCCAAATTTTCCTCAACCGAACGGTTGCGGTGGGGGCTTTCTTTTCCCGGCTCGGTCAGGGTGCCGCGGTATTTGCGGATTTCATCGGCGGCCAAATCATCGACATAGGCCTTGCCGTCCTTGATAAGCTGAACCGCATAATCAGCCATCTGCTCAAAATAATCCGAGGCGTAATAAAGATGCTCGTTCCACTCGAATCCCAACCACCGGACATTATCCTGGATGGAAGCGACGTACTCTTCTTCTTCTTTGGTCGGGTTGGTGTCGTCGAAACGCAGGTGGCAGGTGCCGTTGTTCTCGGCGGCGATCCCGAAACTAAGGCAGATTGCCTTGGCATGGCCGATATGGAGATACCCGTTGGGCTCGGGCGGGAACCGCGTCACGACCCGGCCGTCGTATTTTTGGCTCGCATTGTCGGCCGCAACGATCTCGCGGATAAAGTCCAGGCCCTTACGGGACCCCGGGGGGCCCTCCGGCTGTGTTTTATGATCTTTGGTCGTTCCCATAATGGCTGATACCCTTGCCTCGGCCAACAAGCCGACATGTGAAGGACGATATTATAACATATTGTCACAAAAGCGTCGAATGGCTTATTGGGGGGCGCGAAAATAAATGATTTTTTTACTGCCAAGCCCGCTGGCGATGCCTACAATACAAGAAAACACAAAAAACGCATTTGTTATGAAAATCACCCGTCTTAACACAGAGAATATCTGGATTCCCCTGGCCTTGTTTGGCGCCGCGTTTTCGCTCAACCTGTCCTTGATCTCAAAAGGTTTCTATCATACCGACTGCCTTGGCCTTGCGATCCAGGCGCAAAAAATTCTGGATACCGCCCAAATGCATTATTTACATCTGACCGGCTATCCCCTGACCGCCCTTTTGGGAGCATTGTTCTTAAAAATAGGCCCCGCACTTGGAATCGCCAATGCGGCCTTCAGCATCAACATGATGAGTGTCGTTTTCAGCTCTTTGTCAGGGGTTCTTTTTTATTTTTTCGTTAAAAAAATTTGCGATCCACTGACCGCGGCCTTAAGCACGGGGCTGATCATAACACACCCCGTGTTCCTGGCCACCTCAGTGTACGGCAACAGTCATATGCCGGCGTTGTTTTTTCTCATGAGCGCGTTTCTCTTTCTTGCCCGGTACCGGCAAAACGGATCGATCGCGCCTCTTGTCTTAAGCGCGGTGAGTTTGGGACTGATGACGGCCGCCCGGCCGCAGGACATCATTATCTTGCCGGCGGTGGCGTATCTTTTCTTAATGAAATTGCCCGTGAGGGAGGCGCCCCGCAGCCAACGCCGAAGGTCGTCGGGAATGATAAAACACGGCATCGCATTCCTGCTGGCAACGATCGTAACCGTTATGCTCTTTTATCTGCCCATGCTGACGCAAAATCGCGGGCCGGGACATGTGCCCCTCTCGTCATCAATCATCCGGGAGGTCCTCGGTGATCTTGACACCTATGCCCTTTGGGTTTCATTTCAATCGGTCATGGTTAGCTTTTCGCCCTGGGCCGCGGGGCTGATTCTGGGCGGGATTGTTCTTTTGATCAAAAAATCCCGCGGCATATTGATTCTTTTGATTCTCTGGGCGGCGGGGCCGCTTTTATTTTTCGGCAGCCTGATCACGACGGTGCCGCGGTATTATATCAACATCATTCTGCCGCTGGCCGTTATCGTGGCGCGTTGCGTTGCCTTTCTTATCAAAAAAAACCGCCGGCTGGCGATTCTGGCCTGTCTGTGTTATGGCGCGCTGCTTGTTAATTCCCTGACCCGCGTTTATCCGGTCCTTCTTTTCCGTCATCAACATGACTTGATGAAAGACCTCGGCGTTTGGGTGGCCGCCCGTAGTGAACCAACGGCCATTATTTTTTGCCAGGACGAGCGGGGCATCATCGAATATTTCGCCAAAAGAAAAACGCGAAAACCGCCTTTCATGAAATACGCCTCGCGCGTTTATACCCGCCGGGACGCAAAAAAACTTAACGACAGCCGTATTTTTATTGAACGACAATTACAGCAAGGCGTCCCGCTTTACGCGACCGGGGCGGCCCTCACCTCACACGATCCCGAACATCGTTTCTTGAAAATGTTAAAAATTAATTTTGGGGTTGAGGAAATCGGTCAGACAGTGGCCGAAGAATGGCACCAGGGCGCGACCAACCTGATCCTTTACCGGGAACGCCTGTATCGTATCGCCCCCCGATAATTTATATTTTCTGAATTTGTGTGCTGGTAAGCCGGCGCCGATTTATCCTGTCATTCGAGTGAAATGCGAAAAGCCGGATGCCGAAAGACATCTTGAGGCAAGTGCTCGCTTAATTTGCGGCGGATAAGGCTGTCGACGGAGCCGGCCGAGGCGTCATGGATGCCGGCACCAAACTGAAGGTAGGCCATGTTTAAGGCAATGCGGTTGTAAAGCCAGCGCTTCTGCTTAATGTCCATCTCCCCCGGCGTTTCGCGCACGATATCGGCATACGCCTGGATCATGGCCGCGCGGATCTTAAGGGTAAGCCGGGGATAGTCGCTTTCTTGGATCTCGCCGATCGTTTCTTGAAATGATTTTGTATCAACGTCGCGAACGGATTCTTTCAACGCCCGGAGGGGCTCAATTTCCTCTGCGCTCAAAGCGCCTTGTCTGCTAAATGCGGAAGCCGAACCGGCCTTTCCCTGGGCGGCCGCCCCCGCCGGAAGAATCAGCGAGAAAATCAGAGCAGCTCCTAAAAGAATGACTGTCTTCATGGATCGTTTTTCAAACATTTCTCGCTTCTGTTTTGCCCCAAACGAGACCCCCGCATTTATTCCATCGCAGGGGGAAATTAACTGCCCCGTCTGGACTCGAACCAGAAATACTTGATCCAGAGTCAAGCGTGTTACCAATTACACCACAGGGCAATATCAATCAAATATCCGTTGCCGGGAGAAACGTTATTATAGACGAATTGTCGGATTTTTTCAAAAAATCCTTACCACATGTGCTCCCGGATCCATTGATCGGTCTCGTCGACTTTTTGCTTCTGTGTCGGGGAGCATCCCAACAAGGCACAGCAATACCCGGCAAACAAAAGAAAAACAATGACTTTTTTGAGCATGATGTCCGCCTGCCTTTTAATTAACTTTGGCGCCGATATTCTTTAAGCGAGAAACAGTTTTGTCTTGACCCAACAATTCCATGGTCTCAAACAACCCCGGCCCCACATCCGAGCCGGTCAGGGCCACCCGCACCGGATGGACCAAATCCGCCATGGTCAATCCCAGCGCGGCGACCGCTTCTTTAAAGGCCTTCTCCGCGGTTTCTTTATCAAAGCCCTCCACTGCGGCCAATCGCTTGGCCAGCTCTTGAAATTTTGACGCCGGCACATCGGAAAAATATTTTTCCTGAAGATCCGGATCGATGCCCGGCGCATCCTGAAAAAGATACGCGGTGCGTTCGGTAAATTCCGCAAATGTCGTCATCCTGTTTTTATACAGCCCGACGATCTGTTTGAGCCGTGCCGGGTCACAATTCTCATCAATAAAACCCTTTTCTTTCAGAAAAGAAGCGAGCTCTTTGGTCAAAGCATCCGGGTCTTTTTGTTTGATGTATTGCCCGTTGACCCATTTTAATTTATCCATGGAAAAAACCGCCGCGGCCTTATTGATTTTCTTTAAAGAAAATTTTTTAATGGCCGTCGCAAGCGGCATGATTTCCTGATTGTCGCCCGGCGACCAGCCCAAAAGCATCAGGTAATTAACGAGCGCCTCGGGCAGGAACCCTTCTTTCTTGTAATCCGATACAGCCACCGCCCCGGTCCGCTTGGAAAGCCGCGCTCCGTCGGCACCCATGATCAAAGGCAGATGGGCGAATTTGGGCGGCTTAAACCCAAGCGCTTGATAAATCATAATCTGCTTCGGCGTGTTCGAAATATGATCCTCGCCGCGGATAACATGCGAGATTTCCATAAGCGCGTCGTCCACCACGCACGCAAAGCCGTAGGTGGGCGAGCCGTCGGATTTCATGAGAACTTCGTCTTTTAGCGTCTCGGGGTCGAATTGAATTTCGCCGCGGATCAGATCAAAGACCCGGATTTCCTCGGCCGTCTTTTTCAAAAGAACGGCCGGCCCGTCCCGGTAGGCCTTGTCTTCTTGAACAAGCCGCTCGGCCTCTCGACGGTAAAGCTCAAACCTCTCGCGCTGGCGGTAGACCTCATCGGCCGTGAACCCCAGCCAGGCCATGCTTTGGATGATCTCGTCGCAATATTCTTGCTTGGAGCGCTCCAGATCGGTATCTTCGATCCGCAGGATAAACTTGCCGTCTTGCGAACGCGCGTACATCCAGTTAAAAAGCGCGGCGCGCGCGCCGCCGATATGCAGATACCCCGTCGGGCTTGGCGCAAATCGAACACGGATCATTCTTGTCCTTCCTCATCTTTGCAGATGTGGTCCACGATCATTTTCAGCCGTTTCGCCGCGTCGGTGTCCAACTCAACGAATTCAATGCCGATGTCGTAAAACAAAGCCCTCTTATCTTCGTTGTCCTTGCGTTGAATCGCCCAGACAACCTTTCCCCGGCATTGAAGATGCTCGCCCAAATCCATCAAATCGATTTCAAGGTCAACCGCCGAATGAAGCGGCAAGGGATCTTTGACCAAAATCCCTACCCCGCCGATGCCGATATTTTCGGTGTGGGTCAAAAACGCGTTTTCTTTGTTTTGTGGCTGACGAACGACCACCAGGCAAGGATAATTGACGCGTGGAAACTCTCTGCGGTCAGGCCCGTCCCATGAACTCATGGCCTCCCCCTTTTTATTCAGCTGCCCTTTGGATGCGGACGATGCTGGTGGCCCGTCCGGTATGATCGTCAATGCCGATCACGGCGCCGTGCAAACGGGGATCGCCGCGGGCGACCTCGAACCGCGCCGGCATGCAGGTCAAAAACCGCTTGATGATTTTTTCTTTGTTCTGCCCGATGACTGAATCGTGCGGTCCGGTCATCCCCAAATCCGTTATGTAGGCCGTCCCCTGGGGGCGGATCTGCTCATCCGCCGTCTGGACATGGGTGTGCGTCCCGAAAACGGCGGAGACCTTCCCGTCTGCAAAAATACCGAGCGCGTTTTTTTCACTGGTCGCCTCGGCGTGAATATCGACGATGATCAAAGACGTCTGCTTGCGGATTTCTTCGACGATGGTCTCAAGCGTCCGGAAAGGGCAGTCCACCTGAAAACGCATAAAGACGCGGCCGATCAAATTAACGATGCCGACCTTTTTCCCGGAAGGCGCCTCATAAATGCCCCATCCCCGGCCCGGCGTTTTCGGCGGAAAATTCGCCGGACGCAAAAGATTGGGATGTTGATCGAGGTATTCCTGAAGGTCCGGACGGTCCCAGATATGGTCCCCCATGGTCAGGACATCACAGCCGCTGCGAAACAATTCCTCCGCGAGACGGGGCGTCAAGCCGGACCCGCCGGCGGCGTTTTCCGCGTTGACAACGGCCAGGTCCAAAGAATATTCTTTTTTCAAATCCGGCAGAAGATTTTTAAGCAAATCCCTGCCCGGCTCACCCACGACATCGCCGACACACAAAACATTCATGAAAACATGCCTTTCCTTTAACGCCCCATCTCACCGCGCCACCCGGCGCATTGTTTTTATTTGGCGTACTCGGTGGCCCGCGTCTCCCGGACCACGATCACCTTGATCTGTCCCGGATATTCGAGTTCCTGCTCGATCCGTTTGCGGATATCCCGCGCCAGAACGATCGCTTCGTCGTCATTAATTTTCTCCGGGCTAACCATAATCCTGATCTCGCGTCCGGCCTGAAGGGCAAAGGCCTTGTCAACGCCTTTAAAATCGTTGGCGATTTTTTCCAGGCTTTCCAGCCGCTTAACATAGGTTTCCAGGGTTTCGGCCCGGGCCCCGGGGCGCGCCGCGCTGATCGCGTCCGCCGCGCACAACAGCGTGCCGAACAAAGTCGTTGATTCGACCTCATCGTGGTGGGACGCCACCGCGTTAACCACCTCTTCGCACTCGCCGTACTTTTTGGCCAGATTCGCGCCGGCAACCGCGTGCGTGCCTTCTTCGATTTCCTGGCCGATGACCTTGCCGATATCATGAAGCAATCCGGCGCGCATGGCGATGGTGGTATCCAACCCTAAAAGGGAAGCCATGATGCCGCTTAGCCGGGCGACCTCGCAGGTGTGCACGAGACCGTTTTGGCCGTAACTGGTTCTATATTTCAGTTTCCCGACGAATTTCAACAGCTCCGGATGCATGCCGTGAATGCCGAGATCAAACGCCGCCTTGTCGCCTTCTTCCTTGATCTGCTTTTCGATCTCTTTCTTGGCCTTTTCCACGACCTCTTCGATCCGCCCCGGGTGGATCCGGCCGTCGGCGATCAGATTTTCCAGCGCGATCCGCGCGATCTCCCGGCGGAACATGTCAAATCCGGAAATGGTCACAGCTTCCGGAGTATCGTCGATAATGATATCAACGCCTGTGGCCATCTCCAGGGCCCGGATGTTGCGGCCCTCGCGGCCGATGATGCGGCCTTTCATCTCATCGCTGGGAAGCGCGACCACGCTCAACGTGGTTTCCGCGGTGTGTTCCGAGGCGCATCGCTGAATGGCCGTGCTGATGATCTGCCGGGCGGTCTTTTCCGAATTTTCCCTGACCTCTTCTTCCGTGCTGCGGATCCGAGAAGCCTTTTCATGCATCAACTCCGCGTCGAGCCGGGACAACAAAAGGTTTTTGGCCTCGTCCGGCGTCATCGAAGAAATGACCTGAAGACGCTTTTTCTCTTCGTCGATCAGGCCGGTGAATTCCTGATCTTTCTTCTTCAGGATTTCCTCGCCCCGGCGCAGCTCCCCGAGGCGGGAATTTATGTCCTTTTCTTTTTTCTCGAGCAGATCGACTCTTTTATCAAGATTTTCTTCCTTCTGCAAAATCCGCTTCTCCGCCGCGGCAATTTCATCCCGGCGCTCTTTGGTCTCTTTTTCAAAATCCTGGCGCAACTTTAAGAGCAAATCTTTGGCGGCCAGTTCCGCCTCTTTTTTGCGGTTTTCAACGTCACGGTGGGTCAGATCACGAAGCTCTTTGGCCTTTTGCTGGGCGTCACGAAGTTTTTTACCTGCGAAAAATGTCCGGATCAAATACCCGGAAAAAAAGACACCGCAAAAAGACAAAAACATCATGATGCTTTTTAGGGTAATTTCATCTAAAAAGTTGAACATAGGGCCTCACTCTCCTTAACAAAACGGACACGATCATCAGGA
>Ga0272442_10010414_pt1 | contig 11465 bp, 12 predicted proteins | sample SSMForm2O_FD_200262 | JGI IMG/M metagenome (GOLD analysis project Ga0272442, IMG submission 200262) | Marine sediment archaeal communities from Little Sippewissett salt marsh, Falmouth, MA, United States - SSM-Form-2O | ecosystem: Environmental > Aquatic > Marine > Wetlands > Sediment ...
ACCGGCTCTGGTCATGCCCAATGCGGTAGAGATGCTGTAGGGAGAAAAGAATAAGTTCCCTTCCTGTGTGCGCATCTTTTTATACAGGTCAAGACAGAATATCATGTTCGATTTTGAAATCTCTTTTGCTTCGTGTGTTAAAGCAGGAGGTTTGAAGGAAGTAATATTTTCCTCCTTGCCACACCCCATAATAAAAACCACAGTCAGTAATATCAAATACTTTTTCATTCTTCTACCTTTCTACCCTCTTCGTGGTTCCTCTACATACCATCCTTTTCAGATCTCGGTTTATTGAAATATGGTTTCATTTTTTTAACGGCTTCTTCAGTAGAAGCTATCGATTTGAGATACTCTTTAACCTCAGATTCTGAGTATCTTTTTAATAATCCATCAATTTGCCTAAGCGCATCCTTTGTGCCATCCGTGCTTCCAGCAACTGCAGCAGGTGTCCCGTTACAAACGAATGGAACTCTCGCATCTAGATCTATTGATTTTACAGCTACACAATTCCACCAGAATGCTTCGTACGCAATCCTGTACCGAATCGCTTCTGATTGCCCGGTGGGAGGATATTTAGAGTCAGTTTTGATATATGCAGCAGGAATTTTACAATCAAGGCCCACCTGCGGACGTGAATTTGCACAAGATAAATGCAGCAAAATAAATGTTACAACACAAAACCATAGTGACCTATTCATAATCCAGCCCCTATACTAACCATATAAAACTTATCATCAGTTAAGGGATCAGTGAAATAGCCAATATTAATCCGCAAACCGATCACTAGCGGAATTGTACCTTCAAACTCAATCCCTCGATAGCCGACATCCGCATCTAAAATATCAGTGTCTTTCCACGGATTTAGATAGCTGTATTTAATATAAAACGACATAAATCCTCCGCTATATCCATAACCGATGGAAGTCTTAATAGACCGCAAACTAACAGTTCCCTGCAATAACAAACCATGTCCATGATCATCGATATGCTCAAAATCCCTAACCCATGGCCCCAGCAAGAAACCACCACTTAATTCACAGTAGACTTCTTTATTCAAATACCCGCCAAATGTTGGAAACCAAAAATTGCTTTCATTCTCAGATCCCTTATCTAAATCATCAGGCATTTCAAAAGACACGTCTTCCGCAAATGCCATCCCTGATATTATCAGCAGAAGTAATATCAATAATATTCTCATTATTATCATCCTTATAACGTTCTTGGTGTGCTACCGGGTGAAGCGAAGCTAACCCGGTTAGTACAACCGGATGGTTATAGCTCCTTCTTTTTTAATTTTACTCGATATACTTCCGGACCATTTAACTTTATTTCAATTTCTTTGGGCTCGTATCCTTCTGCATCAATTACAATTGAACCTTCAATCCCTAAACTCGTTATACTTCTACCGGGTCTATTTCCATCTTGAACATTATCATAATAACAAACAGTACCATTAGGGGTGATGTGGCAATTATGAATGCTACAAATACGGACTTGCAAAGGAACTCCTGTTGATGCGTCTTCTGCGAAGAAAACAGTTCTAACTATCTGGGTATTATTTAGTTTGTGATATACATATATTAAATTAAATATTAGCATGGCAAATATCAATACGGCAGCTATCAACCATGACTTCTTTATAGAACACTCACTCATAATATATTCCTATGTATACTATAACGTAAAACAATTAGCAATGCGGGGCAATTGCTGAATCTTCGGTCTATGGTTTTTGTCTTTATATCTTATCACTACCAAATTGTTCTCCTCACATTCTCCATTATACCAGATGAGGAAAATATGCAAGGAATTTCTGGAATTTAGAGTTTGGGATTTAGATTTAGTGTTACTTTCCGTAGGGAGGTTGTTTGTCAAGCTTAAATTATTATCTTATCAATGTCCCTTTTCCGTTCCCTATTTCTTCTTATAATGCTTCCACCAATTCTTTTGAGTCGGTGTTAGTCGAACGTATGGTTTAAATTCTACTCTTGTTTCACATAAATGATCATACCATGTTCCCCTTTGGTATATAAGTTGGTACAATGTAAATATTGCACCGATTCCCGATCCGAGAGCCAGGTATTTAAGGACCTCCCGTCCTAGAGCACGCCAGATACCAGGAGGATTACCATAAAAGTTTTTTACAGTAAGTCGGCAAAGGAACTTTCCTAAAGTCTTACCCCACAGACCTGTCGGAATTGCCGTACATAAAAGGGGCCACACAAAGAACAGAATAAGCCAAAAAGGAAGGAACACAAGGGCAAAACCACCAAGCTTATTCAGTACCCATCCTATTCCATTCATAACTAATGGTAATGTCCCGATGCAAAATGCCACATCTATAATAAAGGCAAGTATGCGCAAACCGATTTCCATTATTTAATCCTCTTAGCAGAACGGCGGGGTTGAGCTGCTGCGCGAAGCGCAGTCAGTCTCCAACCCCTTGTTCTGCCCTTTTTCATGATAACTTCTCCCACTCTCGGACCGGCCCAGGAACCAGCTGAAAGAGCGGATGGGGAAGAGGCCTTTTTACGTTCCGATATTTCGACACTGTCTCCCGAGAGCGCGTGCGAAGCTTCGACAACAGGTGGGCCCATTCGTAAACGAGTTGCCCTCTCGTCTCTCGAATCTTGGAGCGGGTATTCGCACGATGGATCTTTGACGAGTCAAATTTGTACCCTCGACGAACCGATTCCTCGAACACACCTCGCAAATAGGAGCATATCGCACCCACGGGATTTCGATGTTGACGAAAACGCCACAATTGAGGATGGCGCGTGTATCCAGACGTTTGCCCCAGGAGTACCTTCTGAGCTAGGAGAGACTCTCTCCAGAGCGCCAGGAGGCCCTGTCTATCCAAGTATTTCGGGTGAACGGTCCAGATTCTCATTCTTCAATTGGGCAGAACGGCAAAAGGTCTGCCCCGTAAGTGGGCAGGACTGGCTTGTTATGATTTTTCATTTTATTCATTCTTTTATTTTTCCTTTTTCATTTTTGTATCCTGACTACTTATCTGATCAATCCAAAGGTTCCCTTCACCATCAGCAAAAGCAAAAGTATTAGAATCTGCTGCATTGGCTAAGCAAACAACACTGATCTTTTGCCAAGGTTCTCTTACTGCAAGTGTTTTCTTGGAATTTACATCTATACTCTAACCTCTTGACCTCCCTTATTTTATATTTTAATCAATGTCCCCCTTCTTGACTTCAAGGCGCTCTGCAGTTTCCCGTAACGTGTACCCCTGCTCCACTACAAGCTTACATGCCTGCAGTTTAAACTCCTGCGTGTAATGTTTCCTCTTGGCCATACTGACGCTCCTTTCTGAAAGGTTATTGCAGGCGCAACTCCGCTTCGGCTACGCCTTCGCTCCGTTGCGCCTGCAATTATACCTCCCATTCTGTGTCCGTCAAGTATTAAGCACCTGGATACAACAATCATCAATAAAAAGACAATAATCCCTATCCCACAAAATACCATCGTTCTTTTGCTATTCTTTTTCATATCTTCTCTTTCTTCCCACCGAACATAAAACAATCAGCAATGCGAAGCATGTGCTGGATTAGGTTGTTATGGTTTTTGTCTTTATATCTTATCACTACCAAATTGTTCTCCTCACACTATCCATTATACCAGATGAGGAAAATATGCAAGGTTTTTCTGGAATTTAGAGTTTGGGTTTTTGGATTTAGACTTTATTTCCGGAGGAAGGTTATTGGCCAAGCTTATTTTATATTTTAATCAATGTCCCCTTCCTGGTCTATTCGGCTGAGCGTCTGGTTATGCTAATACCTTCATATGATCATAAAGATATTCAGGGGCTAAATCCGCTCCATTTTCCCAAACGATTGTTTCTATATCCCGATCTACTTTGAACTTTTTAAAAAGTTCCATATCTCTAAGCGGAGAAAATACTTCTCCCTCTAATTCCCCCTCTAAATCAATCTCCCCTATAGCCCCATCATTAAACCGCAACCAGATCACATAATCATGAAGGTATTTTGCTTCTTTTACATGCAGAAACATTGTTTTACTCCAAAGGGTCTATACGGTTAAGTTCTTTTTTATTTTCGGCTCTAATCCAGTCCTCTAGCAATTCATCTTGATGAATTTTCCTCCATTCCTCGATCAATCTAAGAGCTCTTTTAGACGTATTTCCGGTTACTTCACCTGTCCGGATATCAATAACCACCTCTTGATCGCCATATTTCGCATGGAAATGGGGCGGCGCATGATCCTTCCAATACATATAGATAATTATACCGAAAAAACGGCTGATAACAGGCATAGATTAATATCCTAATTATAACCTTATACTATTGTACTAAAAATATACATGATAATCAAGTTTATTTTGTGATTTTTTTTTTTAGCATAACGCAAAACAATCAGCAATGCGAAGCGTTTGCTGGATTTTCTGTCTATGGTTTTTTATTCTTCTTATGATATTCCCGTAAAAGCTCAACTAATACTCTCACATTTTCTTTTACTTCTTTCCATTCATATCCACCTTGTTTTGTTCCTTTTGGTAGGAAGCTTATTATTTTTTCTAAATCTTCTTTTATATTAGGGTCTTGTTCTGACTCAATCGATTTGATTAATGACCTATAAATATAACTATAGTCTTCCTTGTAAAAACTACCATCAGGAGTTACAACTGGTCCGGAACTTAATATACTATTATAATGGAAGAAAGCTTGGGTAGCTTTTTCTTGAATCGTTTTATTATGATTATTAATGGCATTCACAACATGAAAAATAAATTTATTCTTTTGTATCTTATGTTTTGGATGCCATATTATTATTGTCTCTAGTCCCTTCCATGCTTTAATTCTGAAAGACTTGCGACCATTATCCAGACAATCAAAAAGAAAATCAGCCGCATCTTCTCTATAATATGGGAAACAAGTAATTACACCCTCATTCTTTAATAATCCTTTTCCAATAAACCAAAAAGGCAAATTATCTCTCATCCACTCACATGGTCTATCTGCAAAATCATATTTTGTGTATATTTTAACCAGCCAATACCCAAACCAATTATGCAAAACCCAGAGGATAATGACAATGGCAATAGTGGGAATGCCGATCCAAATTGAAATTTTGAGAGCCCTACTTTTCCTCTCTACCCTTGAAAACTGGTCAGTACCCGACTTAGCTTCCGGATCCTTGTCTGGTTCGTAGACCTTGTCTAATGTTTTTGTATCGGTGTCGTTAGTCATTTTGGAAGCTTTAATGATACTATAAGAAAAGGAGTCCAAAACATAACTAACATATATCCCCACACATCATTACTTTCGCTTTCATCCAGTAACATATATGGCCCTGCCCACATTGATGTAAATATTAACCAAAAGACTAATTCACTCCACCAAGGATCGGATTCAACCCCTCCGCCATAAACAGGAACTGACCTTTCCTTGCTGCACTCCGACGGCACCGGCATAGCATATATAATACCTTGGAACGGTATCATTATCAACAATAAAATCATAATAACTTTATTCATTTTTATACCATAACGTCTGAAGTCAGATAGAAGAGAATGGCGCAGCCATACTCTGATTATCTGAACTGGTTTGTTATGTTTCTTCATTACATTTCTCTGCAATTTCTATCTTCATTTTCAATCCAAAAGCCCAAGCTGAGCCAATAGCAATTGCCATAGTGCTATAGTAGATATAGTTAGGAATAGAATACTGGTGGAACCTTAACCAAGCAGGAACGCAGTGTACTGATAATCCAAGCCACATGTAATGGAGATGATTACTGAACTTTAGATGAACATTACAGAAAGGACACGGGGCTTTACGCGAAATAATACCAAATGCTGTGAACCTACTTCTCTTGTGCCCAGGAGGGGGACATTGGTAGTTTAGTAGTTTTTGAGATTTTAGACAATTCAATCCCCTGCTCCTGTCAATTCCGCAATCTTTAGCCCGTGGAATCACGCTTCTGCGAGGCACTTGATCGATATTCCACCGGGGTTCGATATTCTCTTAACTCTTTCCTTGGAACTTGCGTTATTGCGTTATTGTGATTTGCCGGCTCCGCCGGCTTCACCCCCCGCTTTACCTTTGAATCTGACAATAATTTTCGTTCCCTCACTTCGATCCAGTTTGAGGTTCCCGTTCAGTTGGCACACGAGCCCTCTGATTAGTTTAAAACCAAGGCTCCCGGTTTCCATGAAGTCCAGGTCCTTGGGCAAACCCACGCCATTGTCACTCACAGTTAATTCGAGGTCCTGTTCGCCAGCCAAACCGAACGCTATTCCGATCTCGCCAGTTCTGTCCCCGGGGAATGCATGCTTCAGACTATTGGAAACAAGTTCATTAACGATCAACCCATACGATAACGCATCACCAATTCCCAGACAGATGTCCTCAATCTCCAGCCTCAGACCTACCGAGGCCCTTTCGATGCCGAACGACCCAAATACCCCAGCGGCAATATCCGCGATGTATTCTGCAGAGCCAACCCCTTCGATATTTTCTGACTTGTGGAGTTTCTCATGGAGTGTGGCGATTATATCAATGCGGTTTACACTATCATTGAGAATATCGGCAAGCCGTTTGTCCTTGGCAGAGGCCGACTGCAGATGCAGCAAACCGGACACGACCTGCAGGTTGTTCTTGACTCTGTGATGGAGCTCGTGCAAGAGCGTTTCCTTGGCGTTGAGGGCTTGTACCAATTCTCGTTCTGCTTCTTTCCGTCTCGTGATGTCCGTGCCGATCACCATGACAGATGTAGTTTCTGTGCCCTCCTTAAGGGGTACAAAACGGACTTCAAACCACAGTGATGTGCCGCCGTCGGCATCCAGGACAGGAACATCGATGCTCCGCACCTGTCCCGTCTTGAATGCTGATGCAAGCATCCTTCTGTGTTCGGTTTTAGCCTGCGGGGCAACATAATCATACAGATTCGTCCCCACCACCTTCTCGATCGTATACCCGGGCGCAGCCCTGTTCATGAATTGTATCGTGTCATTGCGATCCACGACCATGATGTAGTCAGGCGCATGCGCCAACAGGAGCTCGTGCATGTCTCTGCTATTCATGTTCTTATATCTTCACAACTGTTTGATTCTGTTACCGGTCGCATGTGGTCCCTTCAAACTACTCTTTCACTATAAATATTATCCAAATTACCGTTTTTGTCAAACATATTTCCCTTTTTTCTACTCCTGCCCACATCCCGGCCAGCTTCCTTTTCTCTTCTCTCTTAACTTGGAACTTGCGTTATTGCGGTATTGTGATTTGCCGGCTTTGCCGGCTAACTCTTCTCTCTTAACTCTTAACTTGTAACTTTTAACTTGTAACTTGTAACTAACTTAGTGCCTTAGTGTCTTCGTGGTTCCTCTTCTTGGAACTTGCGTTATTGCGGTATTGTGATTTGCCGGTATCACCGGCTCTGCCGGCTTGCCGGCCTATTTTTTCGGTTCAGGTTTCTTTTTTTGGCCCCCTAACTTAATCTTTACAACACGGTTTTGAGACATACGCTTTACGTTAAGGCGCACTTCCCCCTCCTTTACAGAAAGCTTCTCTATTTCAGAAACATTCTTGACCGGCTTATCATCAATATGAGTAATGATCTCATACGGCTTAAGGCCTGAAACTGAAGCTTTGCTCCCGGGTTCTATTTTTGATATAATAACACCCGGGTCCTCTTTCTTCATCTGGAAATAACGCCTGACCTCATACGTGATATTCCGGACAGTTATCCCCAGCTCTTTTGACTTAAACCTTTTTGCCATATCATAATAAGGAGGACTTTGTTCGATTACAAAATCCTTAAATACAATCTTCCCGTCAATAAAGAATTCACCCTTGTATTTCCTGTTAAACCCATAGTCAGTAAGCGACCTGACAAAATTGGTTTCAACACTCTGCCAGGGAATAGGGATCCTGTCAAAATACTGCTCAGGAAGCTGATCCAGCCGGTCCCAGGGAAAAGGATATGAACTGCGGTCCGTCTCCAGCTTAACATTCAGGGGCTTTGATTCTCCTTCTACATGAATCCGCAAAAGGATATTACCCTGCTTTATCCCTAATGTATCAGCAGGAGAATTCTTGTATACATATGAAATTATCACCCCGAACTCACCGTCCTTTGAGTATTTTGACACATTATTCACCCGTGCCAGCTGCTTATTCAAAGCCTGCAGTTCAACACCCATCCATGCCAGCCTGTTCTCTTCCTCCTCACTGAGAGGCACATTATGAGGATCATAGTTTTTGGCAGGATCTTCCAAAGCACCTAATACATGCGAATACGGAGTTAATTTTTTCCTGCTTTCCCTGTAAGAGTACCGGTCCTCTTTCTCCCCTTTCCTTCTTTCAGCAATTGGAGATGCAATAAACTTCCCGTCTGCAGTAAAAAGATAAAGGTTCTTATCCTTCCCCGGTACATCAGGAAAGACCTTGCTTCTTCTGCCTATATCAAACCTTGCGATCCGTATCCGGCTCAGATATTTTATCCTTTCCTCTCCCCGTATACGGATCTCAACCCCGTACAGCAGCTGTGTCCGGAGATCCCTGATGTCCCCTTCCAAAGGAGACAGGGCACCGGTCAGGGGCTTCTCAGGGACAACCCCCAATGCTCCGTGATCAATGAGCGTAAAACTGAATTTACCTGAAACCGGATCTCCCTCGGGAGGATATATGGTGATCTTCTCCAGCCGGGCAGTGGTTTTCAGATCAAGCTTATTAAGCACCAGGACCAGGTCTTTTCTAACAACCAGTCCCAGTGTATTTTTCTCTGTAGCACTCCCGCCTTCATCATCATCCATGCTTGAAAACCTCCGCATTCTTCCGTAGCGGTCACCGGCCTTTTTCTTAGGACTTCTGAAATTCAATTTAACACGAAGCAGGGAACTATCTGCTATCTCACTGATCTGTGACAGCTTCTCTTCATACTCCTTACTTGTAATCCCCTTCCATTTCAGGGGTGATCCTTTCCATGAATCATCGATCGGCAGCTCCCCTTTCATAGAGACACCTACAGGAGTCCCTTCCTTGTCAACAACTATACAGGAGGAAGTGGCATTTCTTATGTTGCGTCCCTTCTCACTCACAGTAACAAAGGTTGAAAACCCTTCAATACTCACCTTCCATTCAGTATTCAGACGTGCATATTCCACAGAAAAATAGGGGCCTTTCTTTTCAGCATCGAACTTCAAAGGCGTGGTGCCTTCCAGAGGAGAGGAAAGCTTGAGTATTCCTCCATTCTGGTCAATGATAATGGTTTCATATTCCGCTTTTACCTTTTTGCCATTGAATTCAACTTCAATAGACTTAATAAAGCGGGGATGGGTCATGATACCCCTTGTAAGCACCTGTGTGGGAGAAACAAGGAATCCCTTTGTCATTAACGGCCGTTCATCCCGTACATACTTCCTTAATGATGTGCTGTGGATCTTTCCGCATCCCGGGCAGCGCTCACCCCATCCTGTTCCATAGGGTTCTTCACCCTTATCATACTGAAGTGTGTACAACACCTTTACCAGACTGGATTTCAGGGCCTCCGCTATCTCCACCTTTTGTGCAGGGGTGACCTCTTCTTCATCAGCAAAGCTGAAAGCGGCCGGCAGTAAGCAGGCAATTAATATCCACATGAATTTTCCCATTAGTAACTCCTTTTTTAAAGTAACCGAAACTTCAGATCATTCCTTTTCATAGTCCCGTTCAAAGTCAAGGATTACCTGCCGCATTAACCCGTTGCGTAATATTGACACAATAACCTTATGCTTTTTCTTTATATTATCGATCAGGTGTTTGTGCACTTTTTCCACATCCTTGAGCTCTGTTATCTTCTTCCCGTCAATAGTTAAAAGGATATCATTCCTTTGAAGACCTGCATCAGATGCATTTCCGGGATGCTTTACCCCGAACACGAATACTCCCTTCTGCCTGTGGAAGTAAAGATTGGGATTATCAAACTGATTGATGGTCTTTACGGTCATATCCCATCGGGGGCAGTCCAGCTCCTCCCCTTCTACTTTCCCTTTTTCGCGGGGAGTAATATTCAGCACCATTGTTTTGCCTTTTCTCACCAATTCAAACGGGACCGCCTCTCCCATTGTAAGTTTACCCAGGAAGCGCCTTACTGCCGGAAGATCCTCCTCTGTTACAGCATTGAGCTCCCGGCCGTTTACCTTAACGATCCTGTCACGGCTCATAAGGCCTGCTTTCTTAGCCGGGCTGTTGGGATCAGTCCCTGCAACGATCACTCCATTCTGTGATTCAAAATAAATATTCTTATTAAAATCCTTAAGAACCTGAAGCTGGAGGCCGGTATAGCTCCAGTTTACCCTCCCGTGCTTCCTCAGCTGGGGCAGGAAGAGCTTAATGGTCTTTGAAGGGATCGAAAACCCCATATCTCCCCCGTACATTACACCCCGTGTATTAATACCGATAATTTCCCCGTCAGTATTGACCAATGGGCCGCCTGAATTACCGGGAGAAATAGCAGCATCTGTCTGCAGCCATAAAGAATACTCACTTACTTCCGGAAGGAACCGCTGGGTACATGAGACTATCCCCATTGAAACAGACCTTGATAATCCCCATGGTGCACCCATTGCCATTACAAAATCACCCTCTTTCAGTTTTGAGGAATCCCCAAGCGCTGAATAGGGAAGGTTCTCTACCGTTTTTGTATATCCGGGTTCCATCTGTATCAATGCCAGGTCTATTTCCTTATCTGTGCCAACTACTTTCGCATCAAAGGCCCTGCTGTCATACAAAAGGCACCGTATTTCAACAGCTTTATCCACTACATGCCAATTAGTCAGCACCTCTCCATCAGGGGAGATAATTACCCCGCTTCCGGAAACCTCCTGTGTTATCTTCTTGCCTTCTTCATGGCTTTCCTTCAGGACTTTCACAAATACAACAGCAGGGAACACTTTCTTTTTTGCTTCCTTTATGACTTTGCGGAAGTCAAGTGTCTTTAATGTATCATCCGGCTTAACATTCCCCTGCGGAGCACAGGAAATTAAAAGGAAAAATACCGGAAGCATATATACAAAAAATACTTTTGCTGGATTATTCATAATACTGCATTCCTAAACAAGGTTTTTCCGGACTGATCCACTGTTGTTATTCATATATATTATAATGCTATTCTTTAGATATGCAAGTTGTTTTTGGCAAACCTTTTCCCTGCCGAATCACTTGTGATGTGGTTAGGATTCAGTGTTTAGAGCTTATGGTTTCCTCCCTGCGGGAACAGGTTTACCATTCTTATACTCTTGTGAGGAAGTCAGCTTTCCTTGCTCATCATAGAATTGCCATAAGCCATGTTTCTTATGGTTCTTTCTTCGGCAAATGGATTCCAGTTGCCCATTTTCATACCAGGTTTTTACTTCCCAAATGGTCTCCTTATCGTCAATGTACTTCTCTTCCAAGGCTTTCTGACCATTCTTGTCATAACAGACAGCACTCAGCATTTTACTCATTCTATATACT
>Ga0272442_10010417_pt1 | contig 11464 bp, 8 predicted proteins | sample SSMForm2O_FD_200262 | JGI IMG/M metagenome (GOLD analysis project Ga0272442, IMG submission 200262) | Marine sediment archaeal communities from Little Sippewissett salt marsh, Falmouth, MA, United States - SSM-Form-2O | ecosystem: Environmental > Aquatic > Marine > Wetlands > Sediment ...
TTAAACTGCCGATTGCTGACAAGTCTTTTCTTCTTTGGGAAGGAAAAGCGCTTCATCAGATGTCCTCAGGTATCTCTCCAGCTCTCTTCAGCGCCACCTTCGTTAGAATCGGACCAATGATCTCGAAGAAAATGCAGGTGGCCGTAATCGTCGCCAAAACTGAAGAGCCAATCTGCAAAGCATGAGGTGATTGGTACGTGGCATCCAGAAGTGAAAACTCATGCTTGACGATCAGCGACAAGCCGATAGCCACGCCGGCCTGGGAGAGAATCCCCATTCCCACATACTTTTTGACCTTATCCTCCACATGGCCGAATACGGATCCCAGCCGAGCGCCGCCGATCAAGCCAGCCGATCGGCCGAGAATATAAACGATCCCAATCGCTCCTAACGATGGCAGAGCCGACAATTGCAGGTGCGCGCCCGCCAGGCAAAAGAACAAGACAAACAACAAAGGCATGACCTCAAGCAAGGGACTCGTCACGCGATGCAGCAAGGATTCGTGGCGCGCGTTGGCCAGGACGAATCCCACGACCATATTGGTCAAGATCAGCGATAAATGCCACCGAATGGACAAGCCGGTACACATGAGCACCACGCCGAACACAACGATGAGGATATCCCGACCGCTTTTCAATTCGCGAACCATCCGGTAGAACAACAATCCTGCCACCGAACCAACCACAAGAGACAAACCAATTTCCTTCACAGGCCCCAACAAAGCACCCAGTATTCCCTCAGAGGCCCCTGACGCCTCCGTAATTAAGAGATTCTTGGCCAAAGCCGCCGCGAAGCCGAAGATGATAATGGCCAATCCATCATCGAAACCCACCACGGCATAAAGCGTCTTGGTCAGACTGCCCTTGGCTCTGCATTCTTGAATGACGGCCACCGTCCCCGCCGGAGCGCTGGCCGGCGCCATCGAAGCAAAAATCAATGCTAAGGGCAAATCCCGCGTCAGTAAATAGATCCCGAGCACGACGACCAAGAAAGCGCCGAAAGACTCTGCAAAAATGATGGAGATGATTCCCGGACCCAACCGCCTGAGGGAAGTCAGGTTCAGCTCGGAACCGATGCTGAAGGCTACAAATCCTAAAGCAATCTCGGTAATGAAGGATAGTTGCTCCATCGAAGGCTCATCAAGCAGATGAAGGACCGACGGCCCCAGAACGACGCCAACCACCATGTAACCGATCAGCGAGGGCAATTTAACCAGCCGGGCTACCCGGCCGAGGTAAAACGCGACAATGGTCGCCGCTCCCAGAAGCGTCAACCCGGAAAGATGAAGAAAGGACAAATCGGTTGTGAATGCAAGTATGACCATTTTCAATACATGCCTTTCTATGCCGTTAACGAACCGGCCGCATAATCAACGTTTTGGACGGTGACCATGACACTGGTGCTCTTATTCAAATCCCCGGTAATGCTTTCGATTCTCCTGAGCGTTTCGTTGGTCAGTTTTTTGTCAACGGCGGCCACGATGATCCTGCTAAAATTGGAAGGCTCGTCCGTCCAGAAACTGGCAAAAAGCGGAAGCTTCGACAGATACACCCCCGCATTTTCGGCCCCGAGGACCACGAGCGATCCGGATTCGACGCCGGTCAGGATTTGAAGAATATCCCGGAATTTATCCTCGTCCTGTATAAAAACATGAATCAAGCTCTTGGTCACGCGCTCCTTGTCGTCTATATCGACATCCCGGTACTGAAGAAAGCGGTCATAAACATCTTGGGGTGTCTGCCCGGCGACAATATCTTCCAGAGCATTTGGCGTTAAAAGCCTCTGGGAGATCACCGACAGCAACCTCACGTGCTTATTGGAGACGACCTCGGGCGCAATGATGAAAACGATCAACCGAACCTTCTCGTCATCCAGGGCGTCAAAATCGACACCCATGGGAGCGGTCATCGCCCCGACGACAAAATCCTTAACCGACTTCAGACGGCAATGGGGAATGGCGATGCCCTTGCCGATACCCGTCGAGCCCAGAGACTCGCGCGATTTGAGCGCCAAGAGAAGATCCTTCTCGCCGACGTTTTGAAGTTCGTCGTTCTTTTTGGCAAGCCGCACAATCTCTTGTAAGGCTTCGGTCTTATCCCCCACCCGGACATTAACGCCAATACATTCTTTACGTAGAACGTCAGCCAGTTTCATCATCAATAATCCTTAATATTTTGATCGTTATGCTAACTGTGAGCCAAAGCGTATTTACTATCGGCCTCTTTTTGTTTGGCCAATACTTCCGCCGCCAAGCGTCTGTGAGCCGTTCTCACGCTGAAAATCCCAACATATTGATCGGGATGGTCCTCGGCCACAACCGGCAAAAATTCGACATCCATTTCCCTGGTTTTCTCAAGCGCCTCGGCCAGCGGCATCCGTGCGATGGCCTTTTCGGTCACCGGTTCGGCAAGATCCAAAGCGACCAGCCAGTCGTTCAGCTCCTGGGTTGCAAACGTATTCCTGATGCCGTCTAGTGTAATGACGCCCGTGAGCTTACCGGCCAGGTCAATGACCGGATAGCAAAAACAATTCGTCTGGGCAACAACTTTGATCAACTCGTTTAAAGACAAACCCGCCGAGATGGTGGGAACGTCTTCGTCCAAAACATCCCCAACCATATAAGCTCGAATCAGATCCTCTTCAGTGATGTTAAGACCCTCTTCACCGGCCTTTTTCAGACCGATTTTTACAAACATCGGACCTGCAAGCTGGAGGATAAAAACACCGGCGATGATGACCGAGAGCATCGTGTCCCGAACGTGCCCCTCGAACCGGCTGGTGGCCATTAGGAGCAACGCGATAGCGATCGTTCCCTGCTGATACAGGCAGAACCCCAGATACTTACGGATCGTCGGCACGGCTTTGGACCGCCTGGCGCCCCACCACGCTCCGCTCGTCTTGCCCACGATACTCCCAACGACGTAAGCCGCCACGAGCAGCCCGACCTGCAAGCCCACGTTGGAGATATTCAACCGCGCGCCCACAAGAACAAAGAACAGGACATAAACGGGTGCCGCAAACCGGTGCACAAGCTCAAAGCTCGACAGCACCCTCTTCGAACCGACATTGGTCAGGCTCACCCCCAGAGCCATCGACGCAATGATAACATCGAGCTCCCTTGTAATGGCAACACCAATAATCAACAGGGCCAAGCTAATACTGAAAATAAGAACCCGCTCCGGCTCGTTCGTCCTGTTCAGAATCCAGTTCAACACGAATCCCGCAGCGACGCCAATCGCCAGCGAGCCGACAATCTCGTAGAATGATCTCAGCAACGCCGGCAAAAGTCCCGCTTCACCATGCCCAATGACAACCGCCGCAATGCTAACACAAACTGTATAGAGCACGAGCGCCAGGGCATCGTCCAGCGCTACGATTGCGGTCAGCATCGAGGTTAACGGTCCACGGGCCTTATATTCCCACAGCACGTTCATCGTCGAAGCCGGGTCCGTCGCCGCACAGATCGCCCCGAATACGACGGCGACAGCCAACGCCGTTTTCCAATCGGTATAATAGGACATGATGGCGAAGCTCATCAAACCTACCAGAAGGCACGCCACAAGCCCCTCAAAAAGCAGAATGGAAAAGACCTGATTTCCGAATTTCACAAAGATATCCCGCTTAAGCTCGCCGCCGATGAGAAAACCGATCAGGCCCAACGCGAACATGTTGAAAGGCTCAAGATCCTGAAGGGTTCGCTCGGAAATAATGCCGAACAGAGGCCCCAGGAGAATACCGATCGCGACATAGCCCACAATGCGGGGGATGCTCAGACGTTGAAAGATCCGGGCGCCGATCGTGCCGCCGAAGAGGGCAATGCCGATGAGCAGAATGATATTTAGCTTTTCACTTTCAGCCGGAGTTGTAGCAAGAACGTCAAACATTATGACTATCTGGCATCCACGGTCACACCGGGCCATGGGTCCGTTCGGAAAGGCGATGCCGGAAGCCCTTCCTCGTTATAAAGATTGCAGACCGGATTGTCCGCCCAGGCATATCGCACCGCAACAGGCTTAGAGACCTCATCGCTGCTCACGACCACCGTATCGCCCTCGATCTTCGCATCGGCCCAGACGAATTTGCGATCCGCTCCGGCAACGGCGAAACCTTTCAGCGGCTCACCACCGGCGGCGACAAGACCACTGCCGACGTGATCGAAATGCAGAATGATTCGATCGTCCTTGGCCACCATCGACTTATAAAGCGGTCCGGAATAAATCATGTCCTTGCCGTAGGTCTTGGCCAGCGCCCACAACGCCAAACGCTTACCGACATCCTGCTTATTCCTCGGATGAATGTTATCCGCCTCGCCGATGTCGATGATGGTAGCCATCCCCGTATTCGGCACGGCCAGGGTCATAAGCTGCGCATCGCGCAGCTCCGCCCAGTCGCTTTCGTCCGGATCGGGCTTGACGGCCTTGAAATTGGCCAACTGCACGAAAAGGAAAGGAAAGTCTCCCTGCCCCCAATCGGCGCGCCAGTTCTTGATCATGGCCGGGAAGAGCTTGCGATACTGATAGGCCCGGCCGGCATTCGACTCGCCCTGGTACCAGATAGCGCCTTGAAGGCCGTAAGGAATGAGCGGAGCGATCATTGCATTGTACAAACCCGAAGGCGAATGGGGATGCCCCGGCCCAAACGGCTCACGCGGCCTGCGAGGTGGATTCTTTCCCTCGGCCTTGGCCTTCGCAACGGCCTCTTTCCACTGCTCGAGCTTCTTTTCGTGCTCTTTTTTGGTTTCCGGATATTTTTTAATGGCTTCGTCATAACGTTCCAAAATCGGTCGGAAATCCGTGTCGGACTTGAGAACGCCCCGACGGGTCCACGCCTCCGCGGGCGTTCCGCCCCACGAGGTATGAATCATACCGACGGGCACGTCGAGTTTCTGGTGCAACTCTCGAATAAAAAAGTAACCCACCGCCGAAAAACCCGGCACCGTCTCCGGGCTGCATAGCGTCCATTCCCCCGTGCAATCCGACTTCGGTTGCTCAGCCACCTCTCGCTGCACCGTAAAGAGCCGGATGCTCGGATAATCCGCCGCAGCAATCTCTTGCTCTGCATTGTTTGAATTCTGTACCGACCATTGCATATTCGATTGGCCCGAGCAGATCCAGACCTCGCCGACCTGGATATTCTTGATCGTGATCGTATTCTTGCCGCTCAGCGTCATCTCGTAAGGACCGCCCGTTTTCGGCGGATTCATCTTGTACTCCCACTTGCCGTTCCGATCGGCGGTCACCGCCCACTTCATATTATGCCAGCTTACGCCAACCATGACCTCTTCACCCGGATCGCCCCAGCCCCAGATCGAGACCTTCTGATCTTGTTGCAAGACCATGTTATCCCCGATAATCGCCGGCAGCCGAATATCAGCAAACGCCGCACCTGCACCGACCAATACCAAAACGATCGAAAGAATCAAAATGACTGACTGACTAAAACCAATTCTCTTGAAACTCATTTTTAGCTCCTTTTACATGCGACAACAACTTGATCTGAGCACTTTCATGCCGTTCTGCCCGTTGGGTAGCCATACCGATGAGTATGACAGCCGCCATTTAATCAAATCCTTCTTGAGAACACAAGCTCGATTTTGTACATTATGATTCGAAATCGCAAATTTGAAATATCAGATATTGTGCAGAAAGGCAGAGAAGTCATGTCGAAGCTGGCGTCCATTATGATAATCATTGCGGGTGTATCCGTCGCCCAGGCCGTCGAGCCATTTCGTTTAGTGATAACGGATATCGAACGGAACGTTTACAAAGAAACTGCGCGCATCGTAAAGAGCGATGTGACGCCTGATTGCCCCGTCGCCTGGTCGATCCGCAAGGACGTCCTCCACGGCGGCAGGCAGGAAGGCGTCGAGATCATTGAGGTCGATAACGGCAAGCTCCGCTTTACCGTCGTTCCGACGCGCGGGATGTCCATTCAGCATGTGCTCATGGGTGATCTGCGTCTCGGCTGGGACTCGCCGGTCAAGGGGCTGGTGCACCCGCAATACATCAACCTCGAATCGCGCCAGGGTCTGGGCTGGCTGGAAGGTTTCAATGAATGGATGGTTCGGTGCGGCTTGGAATTTTTCGGCGCGCCCGGGACCGATGAATTCATCGACAACACCGGCCTGGTATCAAAAATGGACCTGACGCTCCACGGCAAGATTTGCAATATCCCGGCCTCGAAGGTGGAAGTCGTCATCGAACGTCAGGCCCCCTATCGCATCGCCCTTCGCGGCATGGTCGAAGAGGCCTTGTTGCACGGACCGAAACTCGAAATATGGACCGAAATCTCGACGGAGCCAGGTGCGAGCACTTTTCGAATCTCCGATACGATTACCAACCGCAGCGGCGTCGAACAGGAGTTCGGCATCCTTTATCACGGCAACTACGGCCCGCCGTTATTGGAAGAAGGCGCGAGGTTCTTCGGCCCGGCACGCCGGGTCACGCCGATCAACGAACATGCGGCTCGATATGTTTCGGATTATAATATCTATCGCGCCCCGGAGGCGGGATTCTTCGAGCAGGTCTATTGTCTGAGTTTGTGGGCCGACGACAACAATCGAACGAAGGTCATGCTTCACAACGCCGCGTCTGACAAGGCCGTGTCGATGGCCTATTCCGTCGAGGAACTGCCCTTCTTTACGCTCTGGAAGAATCCGGTCGCCCTCGAAGACGGATACGTCACGGGTTTGGAGCCGGGCACGGGTTTTCCATGTAACCGGTCGATAGAGCGAAAGTTCGGCCGGGTTCCCAAGCTGGGACCTCACCAGAGCAGCTCTTTCACTATCGACTTTGCGCTCCACAACAGTAAAGAGCAAGTTGATGCTGTTGCGCACGAAATTGCCGGCATCTGGGCCGGCCGCAAAACGCAAGTCGATAAGACTCCACTAGTCACTGCGAAGGCGGACCTTAACGACATCATCAAAGCCGCAAGGACCTGGCGCAGCTCTTTCCAGGGATGGTACGGTAAGCGGGCGCCGGATTTCACGCTCACTGACATCACCGGCAAAAGGCACAAGCTCAGCGACTATAAAGGTAAGAATGTCATCATCGTTTTCTGGGCCACCTGGTGCGGACCCTGCAAAATGGAAATCCCTTATTTAATCGAGTTGCGAAATACGGTCAGCGAAGGCGAGCTGGCCATGCTGGCCATATCGAATGAGAGATCGGATTTGGTCAAGAGCTTCGCCGCCCAGGCCAAACTCAACTATACGGTCTTGCTCGACCGGGGCAGCCTACCGGCTCCCTACAATGCCATACGAGCCATCCCAAGCAGCTTTTTCATCGACCGAAGAGGCAACATCAAGCTCGGCACAACCGGCCTGGTTTCACTCAAAGAAATCAAAGCCATCCTCGACGCTGAATGACAAGGCCAAGTTAAGGGACGATTGGACAGTTGAAAAATCGGTTGTCTCCCTTACAACAGTACCATCAGGCCAGGTTACACGGGCAGTAACTTGATGCTTTCCGGGGGCAAGTTTTGTCGTATCTGTACGAAGGATGAAGTGGTGCGGCATTTGCATCTTGATGTAGCCGCCTTTGTCGGTGTATTCCTGCATTTGTGCCCACGGGTCGGAGTCGATATGCGCCTCTGCCGTCGAGCCATTGGGTGCGTCATAGCAGTTGAAAATAATCGCCGTGTTTTTAGACGGTATGACCGGAACATCGAGACCCACGAATTTGCCTTGGTGATTTACTTTGGACTCGCCACTTGAGACATATCGATGGCTGATCCGGCCTCCTCTGACTTCGATGATGCGGTAGCCCCGCGGGACATTATCGACGCCGCGTTCGAAACCTTCGCCCGAACGCCACCAACAGCCGCAAACCGAAATGCTCGATACAAACTCAATCCCCTTGACGGTTATGCGCTCGTTTTCATGGGCGTGCCCCTGGAGGACAAGCTTGACGTTATATGACGAGAGGAGATCGACAAGCGCTTCAGCCCGCGAATCGTTAAATTGTGGCGCGATGGGAAAGTCTTCAGGAAAAGTCCCGCCGCCTCGTCGTTTGATATAGGTTGAAATAATTGGAATGTGAACACCACAGATGATAGGAATCTGCGGCGGTACGGCTTCAAGATCAGCTCTCAGCCAGGCCATCTGGCGTGGATCGAGACAGGCATCGATGGTGTTTTTGCCCTGGCGCCGGACGACGGTGTTGCCGTCGAGCGTGATGAAGTGAACGCCGCCATAATCGAAGGAGTAATATGCGGGACCGAAGCAATCGTTAAAGAGCTTCCGCGGGTTTGGGTCGTACAGAGCGATATCGTGGTTGCCGGGACAGGCATGAAGCGGCATTTGGAGTTGCTTGACACAATCAAGATAGGCCTCACCCGAGTTGGGGTAGAGGCTCATGTCACCCATATCCCATACGAACGCAGGCTTGAGGGCGTTGATCTCGGAAATGGTATGTTTGAACTTGGAAACAGCAAGCTTGCCCCGCTCGATGTGAACGTCGGTAATAAAAGCAATGTCAAAATCGCGAACATCCTTTGGATCGGATCCGGCGATAACCGATATATCGCGGTTTGCGACAAGGCACGTCATCGCCGAAAGTGAAAGAAACTGTCTTCGGTTCATTCTATTCCTCACCCTTTCCTACGCTCGCGAGATATTGTCCCAGTTTATACCGAGTTTTCGGCTGACGTAGCCGAGCTCTTTAAGGTGATCGCCGTACACCATCATCCAGTGGGAATCACGGACCTCTTTGAGCAGTTTTTTCCAGTCGCCCTGGATTTCGACGTCCTGCTGGGAACGGCATATATCCAGGAACGGATTGCTCTTGACCACGCCTTTGAATCCGACCCATCGGCCCGTGCTGTATTCGGGATCGACAAAGGTCACGACCTTGCCTTGAGGCAACTCGACTTTCGGCGCTGCGCCGTACTCGGATTCGTAGTGAGTCAGGATTTTGGCCGGCTCGTAGGTCGATCCATCCATCCGGCGAGGGGCCGTGCAATGAGCACAGGTGACAATCGCATCGTGCGGGAAGGTGGAGTTATGCAAAAACACCGGTTTGCCGGCTATGTAATGCAACAGGATTCCCGAAGGAATCACAACAAAATCCGATTCACAGAACGCGAGCAGTCCTTCATCATTAATCAGACTGTATGGCAGACAGGGCGTCGTTTTCTGTATCGGCATCAGCGTGTTCATACAACTTTTCATGGTGAATGCCGGGGCGTCACATTCGCGCATCAAATCCTTATAAACCCGGTATAACAAAAATGCATTCACAACAAACTTCTCGTCGGTCCGAAGAATCGTATTGGGCAAAGAAAGATATTTTTTCGTCCATCGCTCCGCTTTTGAAAAAAGATTACGATCCGCCATAACGCTTTTGATCCGTTTGGCCGCATCATCGTAACCGACGTCGATAATTTCGATTCTGTATTTCTCTCTTGCGACGTCGGGCGCCTCCGGCGAGTATTTACCCCACGGGCCGCCGAGCGCAACAATCCGCGCCCCGATGAAATTCTTGATTCCATAGAGCGCCCGCAGCCGCCATAAAAGCTCCTGATGATCGTCGATAACGACATCGTTCACGTGCATACCGCCATGGTCCTTGTAGCTGTTCTGCTCGAACGGACCCTCGTCGGTTTTGAGGTATTTGACGCTCAACGCCTCGTACCAATAATAGACCGGGCCGGAGTTGTGTCGGGCAAACACAATCGTGTCCCTGGCTTTGTCCTTTGCAAAACACGCCCTGAGCGTATCGCCCGAGCCCGTAGCCGGGTAAACAATGACAACGTCATAATCCATCTTATGCACTTGCGAGGCCTGTTCGGGATTCTTGACCTTGACGACGGGTAGGATATTCATGGGGAAATTCGCCCTCGACGACAAGGCATTGAGCTCTTTTGTTATTCTACTGGCCTCATCTGAGGCGGCTTGCTCGGTCTGTACGCCCCCCCACGATTTCCAGGAGGTGGCCTCTCTTCGCTGAGGCGTTCGATACATCAAAACCGGCTGGACGTTTAGCGTTTTACCGGTCAAGATCAGCGGTCGATCCGGGTTCCATTCGTTTGCTTTCGCTCCGGCTACAGTCGGCGTGCCAAGACCCAGAACGCCGCCAGCAAGACCCGCTGTCGTAAGTCCGACAAATTCTCTGCGATTCATGTGATTACCAGACATAACGATCTCCTGAATTCGATCAATGAGAATCCTCAATTTTGCACTATTGTCGTGGCCATTATCAATTAAACTGAACGATAGTTCAATGCTAAAGCATCCCTGTTTCATGCTACAGTGGCCCGCCCAGAAAGCCCTCATGGAAAAAGACGGGTTTGTATCCATGCTCTGTGACCCAGCGAATGGCAACATCGAGTCTTTCGAAATGATCGGGAAGATAATGGGAGTAGAACGGCCAAAAGTACTGCTCGTGCGTGAACAGGTCCATAATCTCCGCCTGGTTCGGGTCTTTAGCGAACGGTTCGAGCGTGGGCACGATACGCTCGACAGGCGTACTGTTGCAGACGATGTCCACCCGGGAAAAAACGATGCCGCTGTCGAAATCCATCAGCGCATCATGGCGGGAGAGATACTCGGACCGGACGTCATCGAAGAGGTAGTTCACATCCCAACCGGTACTGCTCCGGCGGAAATAGCCGCTCAGCACGCGGACACCGCGATCATAAAGCGGCTTTAAAGCGCTCGGCTGCACCTGCCCCCAATGAATGACCGTCGGCGGCGAGTAGCTCTGCTCGCCGGCAAAGCGGCGAATTTGTTCGGCCACCTGATCCAGATCCGCGATGAGCTGTGACGTCGGGGCGTACTGATACGGCCGGTCCGGCTTATTGGCATAGGCATGAAAGGCGAGCTTGAGCCAATCTGCGCTATCTTTCCATTCGCCCTTGTAGCGGTCGGGAAACCGGGGCAAAATGAATCCGTCTTCTGTTGTGTAGTAGATGTTCAGAACGAATTTCGCGCCGTATTTCGTATGCAATTCTCGGAGGCCCTTGAGGTAGAAGCAGTCAAAAAGAGAGGGATAGTCTTGCTTTGCGATGTCACGCAGGAAAAAGCTGTTGTCGTCAATCGAGAATCGGTACCGAGGGAAAGAATGTTTGTCCCAGACCACCCGCACGCGATGCTCGTGCCGGCCGGAGCTGCCTTGGGATAAGGCGACGATGTCCGTTTCTTTTTGACGAAGAATCACTTTCGCTGTGAATCCGGCGCCCGCACGCTGCGCCGGTGAGCCGTTGACCGTCACCCGGTCGCGGAGCGGCGCCCGGCCGGAAACCCGAATTTCCAGGCCGTCGTTTGTTTGCTTACCGTGCCGATGATTCAAGACGGCCCCATGAAACGGCTCGTGGATTCGAATCGATCCGGACGCCCCTGCCGACGCTATGCTCGTTCCTTTTAGCGTTATTCCCATAGCCCCCACCAAAGTCTTTTGTAAAAAATCACGTCGCGCTGTTTTCGATCGATTCATGATATCATCTCCTAATGATTAACTCACACTTC